>ERZ1673788.2-NODE-2-length-100825-cov-26.199732_pt1 | contig 100825 bp, 93 predicted proteins | sample MGYA00580128_ERZ1673788 | MGnify/ENA primary metagenome ERZ1673788 (study PRJEB41219, sample SAMN04549589) | soil metagenome | isolation source: soil | place: USA: Utah, Baker Hot Springs | collected 2009-04-27 ...
CTTATCGTATCAACGGTTTGCGACCATTGTAAAGATGTTTTGTCACGGATTCAGGGACGTCATCAAAATAACAAAATCTGCTAACTCTCCATGTCTCTTATAATCATGGGCTCCGTGCCATGGTCCTCTTTGTTCATCACTCGTTTTTGGGGCCAATGCAGTTGAAACCGTAAAGCCGGCTTTGCGAACCTGCGGCAAAATCGTTTCGAGAAAGCCGTTATACAGCTCACGATCCTTTTCCCGAATATGTTCAAAGTCGATATTTAAAGCTTTATATCCTTTTGCTTTCATCGTCTGAATAACGCCATTGATCAAACTTTTAGAGGCTGTTTTATCTGTAAAGATCCGATGAGCAATATCCGGTGAAAAATTTCCTTCTGTAAAATTGGTGATGATCATCATCGGAATCGCACCGGATTTTTTAGCAACTGCGAGTGCTTCACTGTCTTCAATTGGAACAAGACTTCCATCGGCGTTCACTCGGTAGCTGAAAAAAGCTACATATGATAAATGCTGACTAACACCTTTTAAGTCAGAAACGGATTGCTGCGGAGTGATCGGCTCAAGAAATCCAATTGAGTTAATAGGTCTTTTGTCGCGGGCCGTCTGATCAGGGTTTACCTTTTGGATTCGTTTTGCTGGAGATTGGCTATGCTGTATCCTAATGAGCGAGCTATCTCCTTCATTCTGAGTTGTCGTTCCTTGCTGTTGATCATAAGAAGCGCCCTGCTTTTTATCATTTCCATTTCCGCATCCAGAAAGAGCGAGCGAAAGGCAGAGCAAAATGACAAATTTTCTCTTCACAACATCTCCTCTTGTTTTTTCTTATACTTCCTAAACAAAAGGATGAATATTCCCGAGTTTTTCACTTCTGTCCATAGATTCAGCAAATATGCGCTGGAAAAAGTATTTAAAAAAAGACTGTCGCAAAATACATAGAAATTTTTCATCTGCTGTTGACCTTTTTTACAGTTCCATTTTGCTGCGTGTTTTTCCGTACATTTTTTTCATCAGCTGCTTCGAATTTTTTTATTTACATCCTGAGCTCCAGAAGTTGCAATTTTTTTGTAGTCCTTCTACATACCGTTTGGAGTTACTTCAAAATTTTTAGAACGAATGTTGTTGATGCCTATCCATACATTTTTCAAAAAAGACTGGTCAAATTTAACAAAATGTTATATAGTGTGTATATAGATATATACAGTAAAACAGTTCACTTGGAGGAGATCAATATGAACGATTGGAAGGAAGCGTTTTGGCTAGCAAAGTTTGAATTAAAAAAATTGAAATTAGGTTTTGTATTGCTTGCCTTGATGGCCATCATGTTTTCGATGTTTTTCGCCACTGTCATTCCGAAAAATATGGAAAGAAGCACCGTTATGCTAGATATTTTTTTCTTTATTGTATTTGGTTTTGGAACTGCATGGATCAAACCGAAAGAATTTAATCATCAAAAAATAGGCGGCGACTTTTGGGCATCCCCTTTTTTTATTACACTTAGGCAGCTGCCGATCCAAAAGGATGTGCTCATTAAGAGCAGATTTATTATTTTTTTCGCTTTTGCCGTTCCTTACTATTTAGGGGTATCCATTCTTACTTATGCGTTTTCCCCTGATCTTAGAGCAGCGTTGGACTTAAAGGAATATTTCGCATTTATCATGATTTGGATTGGTATCGGCATTCATTTAGGAGCTTCGTTTCCAGCTAGTGATGTCGGCTACCGGCTTTCGACGGTGAGGTTTGCCCTTTATATATTCGCTTTATTCTTTGGATTCATGTTTATCTTTACGATATTTAACATTTTATATGGAAACGGCTTTGTGCCCTTGACGATGCTCATCGCTGAAAAATGGTCTCTAGTAAGTATTATTGCGTCAGTTTTTTTCGCTGCTATAGGCGTGCTCTACTCGCAAAAATATATGTCCAAAAAAATTGAAAAAATGGATTATTTATTTTAAGAAGGAGGAAGTTGAATGGAGCTTCCTATTCAGATTGCAAAAGATTCTCCGGAGCCTATTTATTATCAATTGGAAGAACAAATTAAAGCGCTGATTGCAAGCGGTCAGCTTCCTGCTGGTTCGCCGCTGCCTTCGATCCGCACCCTTTCAAAAGACCTTGAAATTAGTGTGATTACGACTAGACGAGCCTACCAAAATCTTGAATATGAAGGGTTTATCCAGACAACACAAGGGAAAGGAACGTTTGTAGCTGACATAGACGATGCTAAGAAAGAAAAAGTAAAGACAGAAACGGTGTACAAAGCTATTCAAACCGCGGTACAAACGGCGCTCCGCCATGACTATACATTTGCAGAGATTGAGCAAATCTTTCAACAAGTAATGGTTGAATTGCGAGAAAAGGAGGGTTCTTAATGCAGCCTTGGTTAGAAATCATGCAGTTAAGAAAAACGATCGATGATTTTCAATTAGGGCCAATTGATCTTTCGTTTGAGCCTGGAACGATTCATGCACTCATTGGGAAAAACGGAGCTGGTAAAAGTACATTAATGAAAATGCTGATGAATCTTGTGAAAAAAGATGAGGGGCAGATCCGCTTATTTGGTCAATCAATACAAAATCGTGATGAAAGCTGGAAGCAGCACATCTCGTACCTGCCGCAGACATTGATTGGATGCAATTCCTTTAACGGATTGGAATTGATGAAGCTCACTTCCCATTGGTATTCAACATGGGATCAGAAATATTTCGACCAGCTTGTACAAATGTTCGATATCCCTTTAAGAAAGCTATATCGAAATTTATCACAAGGTGTTCAAAAGAAATTAAGCATCGCCTTAACTTTAGCCTGCGATACCGACATTTTGATTCTTGATGAACCAACCGCTCATATGGATATCCCTTCAAAACAAATGCTGATGGATATTCTCGTAGAATGGATGGAAAGAAGCGAAAAGCTGATGATCATTGCCAGCCATCAAACAGATGATATTCGAAAGCTTGCTGATTATCTAATTGTACTGAAAAACGGACAATTGCTTGGAAAATTTGAAAAAGAAGAATTAGCCAGCAGATATAAACGTTACTTTTTGCAGCGGCCTCTGCCAAATAAACCGATACCGGGTGAAGTTGGAAGAAAAGGAAAGCAAATTGTCATCACTCAACAACAAGAAAATACAGAACAGTATTTAATAGAGCATCAATACGATTGGATCAAAGCAGAATCATTAGAGTTGGAAGAGATTATCACGATTATGCTCAATCAACCAATTTATCAGAAAGGAACATAAATATGAACGAAACGGTTTTAACAGTCGAAAAATTAGGAAAATCATTCAAACATCAGCCGATTATCCAAAATATATCGTTTGAAGTGAAAAAAGGGGAAATTATGGCGGTATTAGGACCGAACGGGGCTGGAAAATCAACGATCATTCGAAACATTATGGGGATTATGTATCCAGATGAAGGAAGCATTACATTCCACAATAGCCAAAAAAATATAATCCCGCGCCATAAAATTGGCTATTTGCCGGAAGAACGCGGTTTATATAAAAATGTCAAAGTAATGGATATTCTCCTTTATTTAGCAGATTTAAAAAACTACCCATTAAAAAAAGCAAAAGAGCGGGCTAAAGTCTATTTAAAAAAATTTGGCTTAGAAGGAAAAGAACAGTCATCAATTGATGAACTATCAAAAGGAATGGGACAAAAAGTACAGTTTATCGCTTCGATCCTGCATGAGCCTGAACTGCTCATCTTAGACGAACCGTTTTCCGGATTAGACCCTGTGAGCCAGGAGTTATTTAAAAAAGAAATAAGAAGCTTAGCTAATAACGGCACAGCGATTCTTCTATCTTCCCATCAAATGAATATAGTAGAAGAGATGTGTGACAGATTATTCATGATCCATCGCGGCCGCAAGGTGGTTTATGGATCGATAGAGGAAGTAAAGAAAACATATGCGAATTTCAAATGTGTCATCCGCGGAAAAAATGATCGCGCCGTACTAGAACAAATTTCTGGCGTTCAACGAATAGAACAAAATGAAGATGTATCAACTCTTTATTTAACAAAAGACATTCAACCTGCCAAATGGTTAAAAAACCTTCCGGAATATATGATAATTCAAGAATTATCGCTTGACCGCATTTCCCTGCATGAAATCTTTATTGATGTTGCCACAGATCAAAATTTATTACAGGAAGCTGGTGAAAATTATGAGTAATACTATAAAAATAGCAAAATGGGAAATAAAGCGGAATTTAAAAAACAAATCATTTATCATCAGCTTGTTTATAACGCCTATCCTCTTTTTAGCTTTTTTCCTGCTCGGAAATCTTGCCAATTCAGATGAGGATCAAAGTGTAACAACTGTTTATGTCAATGATAAACTGAATATTTTGCCAGCCTTGCAGGAAGCAGTACAGCTTCACAACCTTCCATTCAAGCTTCAGAAAACTGGCATTGAGGAAGATAAGATAGAAGATTTGCTAAAAAATAGAGAGAATACAGCCTATTTGTTTATCGGTAAACAGTCATTAACGGATGGCGTTGTCCCTGTTTACACAAGCGATGTGATAAGCCCGATGTTTGCCAATCAAATTCAGCTGCTGGCAGAGCCGTTAAAAGCTTTGCAGCTGGAGCAGCTTGATTTATCGAAAAATCAATTAGCAGCCATTTCGAAAGGAATCGTCTTTGAACAATCGACCGTTAGTGAAATCTCAAAAACTGAAGGCGGAGGAGGAGAAACGGAAAAAATTTTAGAACGCATTGTACCAGGGGCCTTTGCCAGCATCATTTTACTATCCATTGTTTTTAGCGGCATGATGATTTTTCAAAGCGCCTCGCAGGAAAAGAAAGATAAAATTGCGGAAATCATTCTTTCATCGGTCACGCCAAAAGACCTCATGCAAGGTAAAATTATTGGTTATTTCCTATTAGGAATGTTACAAGTTGTTGTATTTTTCATTTTTATCATTCCAATCGTTTTATGGAAAATTGATGTTCCGATATTTCACTATTTGTTCGTTCCTCATCTTTTTCTTTTCATCGGGATTGCCCTTTTAGGCTACTTGCTGTTTTCGTCAATTTTTGTCGGCATCGGCGCCACAATGGCAGATATATATACCGCCGGCAACTTTCAAGGATTAGTTATCCTGCTGCCATTTTTGTCATTTGTTTTTGTCGGACCTGTGCTGACAGATCCAAGCGGGCTATGGGCGCAAATCGGCACCTATCTTCCATTCACATCACCCGCTGTTTTGATTCTTCGTTTGTCGATATTAGAGGAATGGCCATGGGCGGAAATCGTCATATCACTTGCAATCTTAATAATAAGTGTTTGGATCTTTATGAAACTAGCTGGAAAAATATTTAAAGTCGGCATCTTAATGTACGGAAAAAATGCCACGCCAAAAGAAATATGGACTTGGATCAGACAATGATCAAAATAAAAAAATCGGCTAAACGCCGATTTTTTTATGGTTTGGTGAAGATGAATAACATTTGCAAGCTGCGTAGTTATGATCGGTCTTTATTCCCAAAATACCGGTTCGCCTTCGATATGGCAAGGCTTGGGCTGATAGATGTCTTCTTTTGTTTTAAGATAGTGATGAATTCTTTCTACATTGGCTGTAAAAGCATTGCTTGCGATATCGCATCCTAAAAAGCGGCAGTTGTTTTTTATGGCTGCAATAGCTGACGATCCGCTCCCTAAAAACGGGTCGCAAACCGTAAACCCCTCTTCGGCACTTGCATAAATCATCGCTTGGAACAGCTCAACCGGTTTTTGAGTCGGATATTTCGAATGGTGAATTCGTTTAAACCTCCATACATCCGGAAAAGACCGGTTTCTAATTTTGCGGTTGTTTCCGTTCGTAGCAAAAATAATATATTCGTGCCTTCTTCTAAAATAATGCCCCATTCCCATATTGATTTTATCCCAAGTGATGATGTTTTTTACGTCAAAGTACTCTCTCATTAAATGCCCTAAGCTTAATAAAGAAAAAGAATCAAACATGATGTAAATGTGCCCTGTATCTTTTTTCAGCACCCTCTTGCACTCTTGTAAAAAGAGATGATAGTTCTCTTCACTGTCTTCAAATTCCGCAAACCATTTCCCGTTTTCCGTTCCCTTTTGCTTATATTCACCGACGATTCTGCCCTTCCCGAGCTTCAGCTTGTTATTCATTCCAGAATAAGCAGGGTCTGTTACAATCAAGTCGATGCTTTCATCTTTTAAAGACTTTAAAAAGGATATACAATCATTTAGTTCAATTTTTACTTCGAGATTGTTTCCATATTTAAACGTTCTCACAGATGCAGTTTCTGTATCCATATCCAAACACCCTTTTAAAAATAAACGAGATAACTATTTTATCATACTATAGAAGAACGTACATTCTCAACCGATTTAGCTCGTATCTAGCATTTGGCGCAGCGACTTTCAGTGGATTGTTGTCTTGCCTATTTATTTTAATTTTCGTATTTGGGCGTTATCGCGTGCAGATTATCTGATTATGCTTATGACCTTCTCCGCATAATCCTCTGGGGACGTTATTTCCTTCTTGATCTCTGTCCAGTTTGCTCGTCCAATCAAAGTTTTCCATACTACAGCCAAGGTATTTATCATGCACTCCAAAGCTCTCCGGTTTTTTTGTTATTTTGAAACATTTTCAGCACTCACTTTCAGATGTATGTTGCTCAATTGGCTACAGTCCTAAACTGAAGAATAACTTTCCCGGTGTTTCATTCTGTTTCATGAGGATTCAACCATTAAGCCCCTATTTATTCCATATTTAATGACTTCATCAACGAAGAAAAAAAATAACGGAAATAGCTAAAGAAAAAACTGCAAAAACCATAATACAATAGCAGGCAATATTCCGAAGATTATATGTAAAGCAAATGCGAAAAACCTTTTGGTAATGAAAGCAATTGCTATCGATATGGGTAGTCCATAAAAGAACAGCCCAACGCTTACGTATAAAGATATCATGAGAAGATCGTGAAAAGAAGATCCTGTTTGTTGGTCAGAAAGACATGCTACTGGCGAAATAAAATCGCTATGATAAAAGTAGAAATAACAAACGTAATGAGCGCTGTTAAAAATTTTCTTTTTATATATTAGTTATACCCCTTATTATTACTTGTAAATAATCAAATACAAATTTGATAAGTAAAAATACATAAAAAATGTTCTAATATGATTGCCTGTGTAGATGGTGAAGGAGATTAAAATGGTCATCATGGCATTTTTGGCTATTTGGTAGCAATTATATGGACCAGTATTGCGGAATATAAAATTTCATTTTGCTGTTTGTTTTTGACGAAAAGCAGCAGCTGGAAATCAACGTAAGTTTTGTTAAGGAGGTTTGATGAAAGATTTAGTCCGCGAAACAGCTTGTTGCAATCGTTGGTGTTTTCGCTTACCTATATATTTCTACTAAAACCTTTCTTTTGGCTGTAACTTCTCCTAATTTATTTCCAGGGTTGAATATACCGATGTGAGAACCTCTTCAAATGATAAAAGCCTGTAGAATTCCAATAATGAATTCTGCAGGCTTTGCCCTAGCTGGATACTTTCCGTAAACCCTTCTCCAATATATTTAAATATGAAACAACGGATAGCATAAATCCCCGCTTTTTATGAATTCGTCGTTACCAACCGATTGCCGCACCGTCTCCTCTTGGATCAACCCCGCCGTGTAAAAAGCTTTGTTCATCAATTAATATGGCGTTGGCATGCCCCATTATTTTATCAATAGGTTCAACAACTTTCACAAGATGGCCAGCTTTGATCATCGATTCGATCACTTCTTTTGAGATGCGGCCTTCCATCTTCAATTCTTCCGTCTCTTCTCCCCACGTTCTTCCCCACACAAACCTTGGCTCATATATTGCTTCTGCAGGGCTCATTCGATAATCAATCATTCTTGTAATGATAGCTGTTTGTGTTTGCGGCTGCCCTTCTCCTCCTTGTGTTCCGTATAAAATATACGGCTTTCCATCTTTAAAAGCCATTGCAGGCATCAGCGTGTGGAACGTTCTTTTTCTCGGCGCCAAGCAATTGACATGCGAACGATCAAGAGAAAAGAACGATCCTCTGTTTTGCATTAAAATCCCTGTGTCACCAGCAACAACACATGAACCGAATTCAAAATAAAGACTTTGGATAAAGGAAACCGCATTTCCCTCTTCATCCACGACAGCCGCATGAGCAGTGTCGTTCCCAACAGGCTGCGTCTTTACTTCGCTTGCTTTTGTCAGACTGATCGAATCGGCCAGCTCTTTCGCATATGTTTTGCTTAACAATTTATCAAGCGGAATCTGGTAGAATTCGGGATCTGTCAATACTTTGTTTCGGTCTTGAAAGCTTTTTTTCAATGATTCTGTCAAAAGGTGATAATACTGAAAAGAACCGTGCGGAATCGTTTTAAAATCAAAGTTTTCTAAAATATTTAACGCCATTATCCCGGCAAAGCCTTGTGAATTGGGCGGAACCTGATACATGGTATAACCGCGGTAAGTTCCGCTCAGCGGTTCGACCCAATCTCCGTGATGATCCGCAAAATCATCCTCTATTAAAATCCCGCCTTTTTCTCGAAGGCTTGATACAATGCGTTTTGTTAAACTGCCTTTGTAAAAATGATCTCTTCCTTTGTTCGCTAACTCTTTCAATGTATCCGCCAATTGCTTCTGAATAAATTTTTCATTTATGCTCGGAATTCGATGATGAGGCAGGAAAATCGATGATGTTTCCGGAAATTCTCGCAGAATTTGAACATTTTTTTGCGTGTTGACATATTGATCCTTTGAAAAAGGGAATCCATTTTCCGCATATTCGATAGCAGGCTCTAAAACCTCCGCCAATGAAAGTCTTCCGTATTCTTTTATGATGGCATCCCAACTGTCAACCATTCCCGGCACGGTGATAACACTTTGAATGCCTCGATACGGAATGGCGGGTAAACCTTCGTATTTTTCAGGCGTGGCGTTATAGCCTGACCGGCCGCTGCCGTTATACGCACGAACTGCTTGATCCTTTCTGCTGTAAAACAGCCAAAAAGAGTCTCCTCCGATCCCTGTCATGTGCGGATAAACAACCGCTAAGCAGGCGCTGACCGCTACCGCTGCATCGAAGGCGTTGCCCCCTTTTTGCAGTATGCGGCAACCGGCTGCCGATGCTAAATAATGCGGACTGACAACCATACTTTTCGTTCCGATCATTGATTGGCTCATTTTACTTGTTCCTCCCCCGGTTTGTAGTATTGAACGAAATGGGTCATGCGATTTGAACCTTCCGTAAATAGAAATAAAACAGCACCGATGATTAGCAAAACACCTGACAAATAAAAGCCGATTTCAAGCTTGCCGGTGATATCGGCAAAATAGCCCGTAATATAAGGTGCAAAAATTGAAGAAAGCATTCCGCTGAAATTGAAAAAAACATACACTTTGGAGTACATGGATGACGGCGTAATTTCAGCCATATAAGATATTAATACGGGATCGAGCGCCAATTTTCCTAGCAGTCCGTAAAAAACTAATCCTGCTATCAGCAACGAATAATTTTCCGCATAAGGGATGACAAATTGGCAAACAGCTCCAGCAACAGCTAAAAAAATGATCAACGGCTTTTTATTTTTTACTTTATCTGAAACATAGCCGAAGAAAATAGCCCCCGGAATCGAAGCCCATGGCACTAAAGAAGATATGATCCCTGTTTGCGAACCGTCTACCCCTTTTACCGTCTGCAAATAATAAGGCAGCCAAGTCAGCATTCCGAAAAATCCATATAAAGAGCAGAAGATGAGAATGTAGACGAAAAGATGATTTTTTGTAAACAGCCGTTTTAAGCTTTGGCCATCTTGAACATTGGAAACTTCTTGTTTTTTTTCATGGCTGGATTGATCGCGAACACACAATCCTATCAAGATGGCAACAAAAATCGTTGGAATCGCAAATAGATAAAATGAAAATTGCCATCCTTTGTTTAAGGTGTACGTGAAGTAGCTTGCAGCAATAAAACCAAGAGAAATGCCGAAAGCCATTCCGCTGTTGATCACTGCCGAACCAAGGCCTCTGTATTTTTTAGGGATAATGTTGGAAGAAATTCCGTATTGCGAACCGTAATAGGTTCCTTCTCCAATACCCGTTAAAGCACGCATCAACAAAAACAAAGCAAAAGAAGATGCCAATCCGCTCAAAAAAGTGGTAATGCCAAATAATGTGTAGCCAATTACTAAAACTTTCACCCTTCCAAAACGATCAGCCAAAAAACCGGTTGGAATTTGCATGGCCGCATATGCAATAAAAAACACAGTGGACATTAAACCTAATTGAGCATTGTTTAAATTCCATTGCTCACCTATTTCTCCCATCACTGGTGACAAAATAGTCCGGTCTGCATACATAAATACCCATCCTAGAAAAAATAAGAAAATAACGATAGCTGGATGTGTGCGTTTCATTTTCTTCACCTCTGGCAAGCTTTTTTAAAAAATTTGATTCCATTATAGAAAGCTGCCGAGGAAAGTTCCTTGAATTTGTAAATTTTTTTAACAAAGTTTTTTTCGTTTCGTAAACAAATAAATATTTTCATTTTTTTATAGAAATCATAAAACATATTTTGTATACTAAAAGAAATTATAATTATAAAATTAACTACATAACGAAATAAAGGGTGGTATGAATGGCATTCGAATACAACATTCCGAATTTAGACATAGACCATATTGATAAACAAATTTTAGAGAAGCTGCATGAAAACAGCCGGATATCGTATACGGATTTAGGAAAAGAAATTGGTTTGTCTCGGGTTGCTGTTCAAGCGAGAATAAACAACTTAATCGAGAAAGGAATTATCGAAAAATTTACGACGGTGATCAATCCAACCAAAATCGGCATGCATGTTTCCGCCTTTTTTAATGTCGAAGTAGAACCGCAGTATTTGGAGGAAGTGGCACAAAAATTGGCGGAGGAACATGCTGTTACAAGCTTGTATCATATGACCGGGCCAAGCAAGCTGCACATGCATGGAATCTTTAAAAATAATCAAGAAATGGAAAAATTTTTAACTAAAAAATTATATCCTATGCGCGGCGTCGTCAGTGTTGACTGTCAAATTCTCATTAAACGATACAAGAGCCGCATGGGAATGAAATTATAATGGATGAGGGGGAGGAACATGCAAACATCTTATAAAAATCTTATCATGGCCATGGTGAGAACCGGAATTTTTGGATTCGGAGGCGGTCCTTCCGTCATTCCGTTATTCCGTTATGAGGCCGTTTCCAGATACCGTTGGGTAAAAGATGAAGAATTTGCTGAAATATTGGCCATTGCCAATACCTTGCCCGGACCGATCGCGACAAAAATGGCCGCTTACTTAGGATATAAACAAAAAGGGGCATTAGGCGCTTTTATTTGCGTTGCGGCACATATTTTGCCTACTTGTTTAGCCATGATTTTATTGTTCAAAATGGTCACGGCTTTAAGCGGTTCACCTGTGATCAACGGTATGATTGCTGCTGTTATGCCGGTGATTGCCGCCATGCTCGGGAAGATGGCTTACGAATTTTCTTCAAAGGCCATTAAAGGATTGGGAAAATGGCTGGGCGTCCTCTTGATGATTGTTTCGTTTTGCCTGCTGCAGGTGATTTCGATTCATCCAGCTATTGTAATTCTAATGTTTTTAACATATGGAGCTTTCCATTTAAAACGGAAGAGCAGAAGTAAGGAGATGTCTGCATGAAAATCTGGATCAGCTTATTCATCGGTTTCTTTTTAGCCAACATCCTCGGTTATGGAGGAGGACCCGCTTCCATTCCGCTCATGTATGAGGAAATTGTCAATCATTACAAATGGCTGACAAATGCTGAATTTTCCAATATGCTCGCACTGGGAAATGCTTTGCCGGGGCCAATTGCAACGAAGATTGCGGCATACGTCGGTTTTGATGTTTACGGCTGGTGGGGCGCTTTCATCGCCTTGTTTGCAACTGTATTTCCATCAGCTTTCGCTTTGATTCTGTTGTTAAAACTGATTCAGCGCCACCGGGAATCTTTAGTTGTGAAAGGAATGACCTTGCTTGTCCAGCCTGTTATTGCGGTCATGATGCTGCTTTTAACTTGGGAAATGATGAAAGACTCCGCCCATTCGCTCGGGATAATCCAATCACTTATCATTGCTGCTGTATCGTTCTTTGCATTAGAAAAATGGAAAGTGCACCCCGCCATTCTTATTATGTTATCCTTTGTTTATGGAGGAGTTGTTCTGCCCAATTTTTAAAATCGGTCTGTTTGGAGCACCAGAGAAACTGTGATTCTCAGCTTTTCGCAATACCTGAGAAAATTTTTCTGTCAAGAAATGCGCCAACTATCTTGCTTTGTTTCAATTAGAGTCGTATAATCTCTTTTTAAAAATACGAATGATTTTCTCGTATAAGTTTGGAAATACGGTCCAAACGTTTCTACCAAACTACCGTAAATAGTTTGACTACGAGAGACGATACACAACTCTCCCTGTCAAACTCAACGCGCGAGTTTACTACAGAAGGGAAAAGTGAGAATGGACAAAAACATGTTAAAGAAAAGAATCCAAGTGGCTAGCAAACAAATTCCGGCAGACATTGTGATTAAAAATGGAAAAATTGCCGATGTTTTCAATTTAGAAATTTTGCATGGAGACATCGCCATTGCGGACGGAGTGATTGCTGGAATCGGAGAATATGATGGGGAAAACATCATTGATGCCGAGAATAAATTCATCGTTCCAGGTTTCATCGACTCTCATGTCCATATTGAATCTTCGATGGTGACACCGAAGGAGTTCTCCAAAGCAGTTCTGCCCCACGGTGTGACAACCGTTATTATAGATCCGCATGAAATTGCGAATGTCGCCGGGACGAAAGGTATATCTTTTATGCTGGAGGATTCAGAAGGCTTAGATTTAGATGTGTATTGCATGCTGCCTTCCTGCGTTCCGGCGACTTCGTTTGAAAATGCCGGCGCTGTGTTAAATGATGATGAACTTGCACCTTTTTACAAGCATCCTCGGGTGCTCGGGCTTGCGGAAGTGATGGATTTCCCAGGTGTTCAAAATTTAGATGACCGCATCATTGACAAGCTTTTAACGGCATCAGCATATAAGATCGACGGACACGGCGCAGGTCTTGGCATTGAAGGAGTCAATGTTTACAGAGCGGCCGGCATTCAAACAGATCATGAATGTGTGACAAAAGAGCAAGCAAAAGACCGCCTTGCTCGCGGAATGTACGTCATGATCCGTCAAGGATCTGCTGCAAAAAATTTGCCAGAACTAATCGGCGTGGTCAATGAAAAAAATAGCCACCGCTGTCTATTTTGTACGGATGACAAGCATTTAGACGACTTAATTGCCGAGGGAAGCATTGACTACAATATTCGTCTTGCCGTCGAGCATGGACTTGATCCTCTCATAGCGATTCAAATGGCGACGATTAATGCCGCCCAATGTTTCGGACTATCGCAAAAAGGAGCGATCGCACCTGGATATAGAGCAGATCTTGTCATAGTAGATAACTTCAAAGCTTTTACGATTGAAAAAGTTTTGAAAGCCGGAAAAGTGATAGCGGAAAACGGTCAATATATAGGATCTATAGATCAACCAAAACCTTCCGTTTTATCAAGAAATTATGTCAATCTAAACATAAACGAGGTTACAAAAGAACGGTTGGCCATTCACGTAAAAAATAACCAAAAAGCGCATGTAATAGAAATTATTCCGAATCAAATTGAAACGGTTAAAAGAATGATGGAAGTTCCGAGCGACGGTGTTTGCTTCATCCCTTCCATTGAAAAAGATTTGGCAAAACTGGCTGTACTCGAACGCCATAAAAATACTGGAAACATTGGCCTTGCCATTGTAAAAGGATTAGGCTTAATCGGCGGTGCAGTCGCCACAACCGTCGCCCACGATTCCCATAATGTGATCGTTGCCGGCACAAACGATGAGGATATGATCTGCTCCATTCAAGAGATGAAGAGAATCGGCGGTGGGCTAGTAGTTGTGAATGATGGAAAAACGCTCGCCTCTTTGCCGCTTGTGATCGGCGGATTGATGTCAGATCAAGCATATCCAATCGTCGCCCATCAACTCGATGAATTGAACAGCAGCTTGCACAAAGTGAGCAAACATCGGCATTTCAATCTCTTCCTCACGCTCTCTTTTTTAAGTTTGCCTGTCATTCCAGAGCTCAAAATTACTGATTTAGGATTATTTGACGTCACAACGTTTCAGCACATAGAAGTTGCAGCCGAGCACGGCGTTTAAATATCGTGTAAAAAATGATTGTATGGGCAGCAAAACACATAAAAAAAGAAAACTCCGGCAAGGGAGATTGGCTCATCTGCCGGAGTTTCATTTGCCTTTTTTCGCTTAGAGTTTAAATTCTTTAAGCCTGCTAAAGCTTTCCAATACGTGTCAGAAATGATTCATTCATAAATTCGCAGGAGATGTTTTTTTACACGCTTGCCCGATAGCTTAACCGTTTTTTCCGCCGGACTTTATCCCGTTCCAAAATCCTTTGCTCGATCAATAGAATTCACCTTTTTGCCAGTTCGCTCCGGTCAAAATCAAACAAATTATACAGCTTGTATGCCATCATGAGCTCAAAGCGCATATCTGCATGATTTAAATCAACATTGAGTATTTCTTCAACACGTTCAATGCGATATTCAAGTGTGCTGCGGTGTATAAATAATTCTTTCGAAGCTTCGCGGTAAATCAAAAGGATTTGTGCAGCGCTTCGGTCATGCTCATACGATTAAATTCGGCAGGTTGTTTTCCTTCAACATTGTCAATGATATCTTGAATGGTGCTATGACATGATCCGATCACTTAAAAGTTTTCCTTCACCAACATCAACTAACATCCTTGTTGCCTGCTTTGTGTGTGCAAAAATTTCGTCATGTTTTTTTATCCATAAATGCAGATTTTCCCCAAAAGACCATATACACGCTTCTTGCAGCTCCGCATCATTTCAGCTGCCCATCTATTCGAGAAAAACAGGGTGCCTTTTAAATCGCATCATTTTTTTGAAAACCGTTCTCCTTCTCAAGAGGAAAGACGTCCCTTATATCGTAACTTATGGTGCGGCGGAAAATGCGGCTTTCTTCACGTCATCCGCTTCACATATAATCCACTTTTTTCCGTTCTTACCCTGCTTTTATTTTTTCATAAGCTTCATCATATTTTTTCGCCAGTTCGAAATCAAGCTTTGTGAGTCCTTTCGCTCTCTGAGACGAAAATTTTTACCGTGATGAACTTATAGTCAATAGAAATGAATTACTTCTTCAGAAATGTCCGAAATTTGCCGCACGAATTCGATTTCTTGCAAATCGTCTTGAAAGAGGTACTTTCTTGCAATCCATCGCTCTTCAAGAAGATTCCAATCTTTCATATCTTGTAAAAGAGATTGCACTTCTTCATCTGTTAACCGCATGACCTTTTCCTCCCGGACTTTTATAAAAAAACAGACAGCTAAAATCACAGCGCAAAAAAGATTGCCATATGAATGTAAAGAGGCGAACAAACATATCAGATTTCCGTTTATTTTCTTAGAAAAAAGATTTGCTTTGAAACCGTTCCATTTCCCGATAAATACACTCGATGTCCACATGCTTCCGGAGACAATCGGCAAGCCGGTCAAATGCTTCTTCACGAATGTTTTTCATTGATGGCCGCTCATAAATCGCCGGAAGACCTTTTCTTTTTCTTATCAAATTCAAAAATGCCGTCCGAAACTCATCGTTATGAAATATGCCATGAAAATACGTTCCAATTAGGAGGCTGTCTTGGCTTATGCAGCCGTCAACTCCTTCTTCCGTCGTAATAAATGGCGATACGTCCCCTTCATAAGAAGTTGTTCCCATATGAATTTCATAGCCTTCCACCGGCACATTACAATCAGCAAAGTGGGCCATCCCTGTTGTAAGAGTCGTCCTTTTCTCTTTCATCATGGCGGTGCGAATCGGGAAAAAACCGAATCCGTTTGCGCTCCCTATCGATGTTTCTACGTGATAAGGGTCTGAAATCTCCCTTCCGAGCATTTGATAACCGCCGCATATGCCGACAATGACTGATTTTTTCGCTCGATAAAGCTTTTCTATCGCATCCGCAAAGCCGGATTTTCGCAAAAGCAATAAGTCCTCAATTGTATTTTTTGTTCCCGGCAAAATGACAACATCCGGTTCTCTGAGTTCATTTGCCTCCTTTACATAGCGGACATGGCAATCCTTTTCATATAGAAACGGGTCAACATCGGTAAAGTTCGAAATGTGAGGAACATGAATAACAGCAATATCAATCTCGCTAGTTTTCTCATTTGTACGTGGAAACGTATCTAATATGACGGCGTCTTCCGCCTCAATGTTTAAATTAGAAATATATGGTACGACCCCTAAAACCGGTTTGCCCGTATACTCTTCAAACCAGCGAAGTCCCGGCTCCAGCAAGGAAATATCCCCGCGAAACTTGTTAATCACTACCCCAATTACGCGATCGCGATCTTCAGGCTCAAGCAGCTGCAATGTTCCTACTAAACTCGCAAATACACCGCCTCTGTCAATGTCGCCGACAAGAATGACAGGAGCGTTTGTTAACCGGGCAATGCGCATATTGACAAGCTCGCGATCATTTAAGTTAATTTCCGCAGGGCTCCCCGCTCCTTCTATAACGATTCGCTCATATGTACTTGCCAAATGATGATACGCTTCTTTAATCACCTGCAAACCAAGTTCAAAAAATTCCTGCCGATACGCTGCTGCCTTATAATTTTGATACGGCTTACCGTTCACAACAATTTGTGAAGTGTGATCGCTCACAGGCTTGATCAAAATCGGGTTCATATCCGCCGTTGCGACCGTTCTTGCCGCCTCCGCCTGCACTCCTTGGGCGCGGCCGATTTCCTTGCCGTCAACGGTAATATACGAATTGAGTGACATATTTTGTGATTTAAACGGCGCCGTTCGATATCCGTCCAGCGCAAAAATTCGGCAAAAACCTGTCGCAATCACGCTTTTTCCCGCATCGGAATGCGTACCTTGAATCATGATGGGCAATGCTTTATTCATCTGTTTTTCTCCTCTCACAATCATTCACAAATGTTTCGCAAACTCCGGGTATGAAGCACCGCCGTATGAAGGCGGGCCAATAAATCAGGACTGCATGTAAATCCTTTATCTTCGAAAAAAAACACGGTGGCTATTTTTTTCATTGATCACGCCGATCAATTCAGGCAAATTTTTGGCAGCAGATCTTTGACGAATCATCACGTACATTCCACGGGAAAGTCGGTCTCTTACTTGCTTTTTTGTCGCACATTTTTAACTCGCCCACATGATGCCAATTTCCCGACATTGCTTGCCGTTCCAACAATGATGATTCTTTTCCAACATTTTTACACGGTAACTTTTTGGTTGGATTCTACTGTTTCAACAACGATGATTTATTTCCAACTCATTCATGCTCCCTTTTCAAAAATTGATGATGACTGAAGTATTATAACATCCTTCATTTTCCGCTAGTATCATGATGCACGAGATGATCAAAAATAATTGCTATGTTGGAACTGATTCTATTTTTACATTTTCTTCTTTTAATTTTTCAAGATTTTCTACCGGCGGTCTAAATATAATGTCCGCATCTCCTGATTGAAGCGCCATTTTCCGTGCATTGGCATCCTCGTTGAAAGCAAATGTTGCTTTTTCAAGCTTTGCTTTGCCATCCCAATACTTTTCAAATCGTTCGACCTTCAGCTCTACCCCAGGCTCAAAAGAAGAAATTTTAAATGGCCCCGTACCGATTGGCCTTTTATCAATATCTTTTTCATCAACATCGACAATCGCTGTATTTGGATGTACGAGTTCTGAAGGAAATTGCGGGAATACTTCTTCCGTTTGAATCGTTAACAATTGACCATCGGCTTTCATTTTGCTGATTTTTAATGCCGCTTGAACAGATTGTTCGGTCCTTCTTAGTAGTTCTAAACCAACTAATACTATGACTTCTGCTGACTTCTGACGGTTCAGCTACTTATCACTAAGTAGGTTATGAAGCGCATTTCACCTATCCGCCAGACCTCCCCGGGTAAGTACATGCACTTTCACACCATCTATCCGCCTCATTTACTCGATATGACCTTCGACAGAAAGAGCTTTGTTTTGTTTGGCAAACTCACTCAATCATACCTAGCCTTATATGAGGTTCGTGTTCCTCGGACCGGTGTTTTGCCTCCAGCTTCCTTCAGATTCCGCGTCACCACGGACACCCTTTCGTTGAGCTAACCTCTACTTCTGTCTTCGGGGTTCGGGACTTACACCCTATAGTTCATGTACATGCCGGGCGCACCAAAAAAAGGGGTCAGACCCTAGATCCGAACCCTTAAAAGAAATTTGCTGCTCGTATTAGTCTTTTATTCTTTTACTTCTTTCTTTAAGAAACCGACCATAAGAGCTGTTACAAATGAACCAATTAAAATAGCAAGCACATATAACCATGGACTGCCGCTTATAATCGGGATGACAAATATGCCTCCGTGCGGTGCTGACAAACCAATTCCAAATACCATCGTTAACGCACCGGCAATTGCGGAACCTACGATAATCGATGGAATTACACGTCCTGGATCAGCTGAGGCAAAAGGAATGGCTCCTTCTGTTATAAAGGTTGACCCATAATATAGCACGTTTTTCCTGCTTCTCGTTCTGCTTTTGTAAACTTCTTTTTAAACAAAGTTGTTGCAATGGCTAGTCCTAATGGAGGAACCATACCGCCAGCCATAATCGCAGCATGCGGGGCGTAGTTTCCTGCATCAATCATCGCTAAACCGAATGTAAAGGCTGCTTTGTTGATCGGACCTCCCATATCTACAGCCATCATTCCCCCTAAAATCAAACCTAAAAGAACTAAGTTCCCAGTTCCTAAGCCTTCCAGCCAAGCTTTCAATCCATCGTTAATCGCTTTAACAGGATCATTCACCACATACATCATAATAAAACCTGTAATTAAAATACCGAATAAAGGATATAGTAAAACTGGCTTAATCCCTTCTAATGATTGCGGCAGAACTTGAAAGATTCGTTTTAAAAGAACGACTAAATATCCGGCTAAGAAACCGGCAATTAATCCACCAAGAAAACCGGCCTCCCCATTTGCTGCCAAAAATCCTCCGACCATTCCCGGAGCAAATCCCGGACGATCCGCAATACTCATGGCAATAAATCCTGCTAAAACAGGAATCATTAATTTAAAGGCATTTCCGCTGCCAATAGTCATCAATGCTTCAGCAATCGGATGGTAAGATGGATCGTTCGGATCGAACGCTTTAATCCCAAAAATAAATGAAATGGCAATCAAGATACCGCCGCCAACGACAAATGGCAGCATGTTTGAAACCCCATTCATGAGGTGCTTATAAAATCCTTTTCGTTCTCCCCGTTGAAACGCTGAATTTGTTTCTTTTCCCGAAGCTTTGTAAATAGGTGCGTCTTTCTTTAATGCTCGTTCAATCAACTCTTTTGGTTGGCGAATGGCTTGTGCAACAGGGACTTCAATGACATGTTTGCCGTCGAAACGGTCCATTTCCACTTGCTTATCTGCAGCCACAATGATTGCGTCTGCCTCTTCGATCTCTTCTGGCATCAGCTTATTTTTGACACCGCTTGAACCATTCGTTTCAACCTTAATGTCAACGCCTAACTCTTTCGCTTTTGTCTTCAAAGCATCCGCTGCCATATACGTATGGGCAATACCAGTCGGACAAGCAGTAACGGCTAAAATTTTTCCTTTTTTAGAATCGGTCTGCTCGCTCTCTTCTTCATTTTCCTTTTCTTTTTCATTGATAATTTCAATGATTTCCTCAGCAGAATTGGCTGATTCAATTTTTTTACGAAACTCTTGATCCATTAACAATGTCGATAAACGGGAAAGTGTTTCTAGATGAGCATTGTGGACGCCTTCACTAGCTGCAATCATGAAAAATAAATGGCTGGGCTTACCATCTAAAGACTCAAAGTCAATGCCTGCTTTTGAACGACCGAATGCGATCGCAGACTGTTTAACTGCATTCGTTTTAGCATGCGGAATCGCTATCCCTTCGCCAATTCCAGTCGTACTTTGAGATTCACGAGCAAGGATGGCCTCCTTAAACGCTTCTTTATCGTGAAGCTTCCCTGCCCTCGCAAGCGTTTCTATTAATTCATTAAGTACTTCCATTTTGGTAGCAGACTGTAAATCTAATATAATCGTCTCTTTCGTTAATAAATCCGTGATTTTCATTATACAATCCTCCTTACCGATAAATTTCCAAGCGAATATTTGGAAGAAGCTGTTCCACGCTTTCCTTTGTACATAAATCTTCTGAAAATGCTGTTGCACTTCCGGCACTGACGCCGTGTTGGAATGCTTTGATCGCGTCATGGTTTTGAATATAGGAGGCTAAGAAACCGGCAACAGTTGAATCCCCAGCTCCTACTGTATTTTTCACGTTACCTTTTGGGACTTTGGCCAATACGGTATGATCAGCATTAATCAATACTGCTCCGTTTCCTCCCATGGTAACGATTACATTCCTTGCTCCTTCATTTTGCAGCTTCTTTCCGTACTTTATTGCATCTTCTACCGTCTCAATGTTTACATGAAACAACTCTCCTAATTCGTGATGGTTCGGTTTTATTAAAAAAGGTCCCATAGGTATCAACCGTTTTAGACTCGGTCCTGATGTATCAACGACAAACGGTATTTCCCTTTCCTGACAAATCGATGCTATCGTCTCGTAAAAATTTTCAGGAACTGTTGGAGGCAAACTGCCAGCAAGCACTAAAACATCATCTTTATTTAAAGAAGAAATTTTTGCTAATAGCTTTTCCTGCTTTTCTTTTGAGATGGCAGGTCCATTCCCGTTAATTTCCGTTTCTTGATCTCCTTTCAGCTTTATATTGATCCGGGTAGGCTCTTCCACCTCAGTGAAATCGATGGAAATATTTTCACTAATTAATGCATTCTTAAGAAAGTCTCCTGTAAAACCGCCTGCATACCCTAATACAACACTATCGATACCAAGGCGTTTCAATACGCGGGACACATTGATCCCTTTTCCTCCCGGGAAGTAAAGTGTTTCTTCCGCTCGGTTCAATTCTCCTATTTTTAAGTGATTAATACGGACGTGATAATCAATCGATGGATTTAAGGTAACCGTATAAATCATGATTATTTCACAACCTTTACTGCGGTTTTGGCTGAAAATTCTCCTAAGATTTCTTGATCAATTTCATCTGTAATAATGACGGCATCATTTAAATCTGTAATTTTTGAAAAGGTAAATTCATTAAATTTTGTATGATCAGCCAGAACAAATGACTTTTGTGAGAGATTCATTGCGAGGCTTTTCACAGCCGCTTCTTCTGGATCAGGAGTTGTATAACCAAACTCAAGGTGGATGCCGTTAACACCCATAAAGGCCTTATCAAAACGATACGATTGCAGCCCCTCTTGAGCTCCCTTACCGATGAGAGCTCTTGTGGTCTTTTTCACATAACCACCCGTTAAATAGGTTTCGATATTTTGTTCAAGCAGTGCTTCCAAATGGGTTAATCCATTTGTTACTACTTTTATTTTTTGAGCAGAAATGTACGGGATCATTTGAAAGGTGGTTGTACCCGCATCCAAATATATACAATCACCATCTTGAATGAAACTCGCTGCATATTGAGCGATCATCCGCTTTTCTTCTAAATTCTTTGTCGATTTTTCGGAGATGCTCAGCTCTTCACTTCTTTGTTGAAATAAGGAAGCTCCGCCATGAACTCTCTTTAACTTTTTTTCTTTTTCTAATTGGCTTAAATCTCTTCGAATCGTAGATTCTGACGAAGAGGTTGCCTCCACCAATTCTTGAATTTTGACGACTCCCTTTTGTTCCAACAGCTCTAAAATGATCCGGTGTCTCTCTGGTGTTAGCAACCTTATCAACTCCCATCTGGATGTTTTCTCTTTCTCTAATTTCATTATAGTGTAAGCACTTTCGAAAATCTATCATTTTTTATCAAAAACATTCAAAAATGGTCGTTTTATGACAAAAATCAGTCACAAACGATCATATGACAAGTCCATTTAATCCAAAACGAGAAAAAAAGGAATCTTCTACATCATGTTCGCCAATAAAATAACCCTTTCTCCTACAGACATCTGTCAAGGAGAAAGGGGAGTCAGTCAAGACTTTGTGGAAATTTTTTTGGTTCGCTGAAAATAGATGTAAGTCATAGGTTAGCGAACCTTTTTTTTGAATTTCATCCGTAAGCGCTTTTGGACTCTCATCCCTTGCCATGACGTTGGAAGCAGACCCGTTCCTTGAAATACTCCCGGCATGCAGTAATCCATTGAGCGCCGTCCCCGTTGATGACAAGAAGATCCCGACACGGATCATAGGCATATTCGTTCATCAAAAATTCCTCGAAGCCTTCCCACACCTCCCTCTTGCCCTCATGGACGTAATGGCGCTGATTCACGAATTCGATCCGTGAGCCGTTGCGCTTCCACCCTTCGTGAACGGTCAGGATTTTGTCTTCCTTGGCCCGTTTTCCCTTCCCTTGGCGAGAGACAAACAGTCCATCGGCCTCCACAAACAGCACCCGTCCATATCGCTGGTCCACCGGGCAGTGCAGCGGAACTTCAGCCTCGAGCACCAACTGGCGGATCGCCTCATGGCTCATCACCGGATACCCGACCATCTGGGCAAGCGTATGAGCCGCTTTGCGATAGGAAGAGCACTCCACAGCCAATCCCATCGCCGTTTCTTCTAGAAAAGGGCTGATTGACTGCGATCCATCAAATCTAGACTCCTCCTTGAATCTCATCCTAAAACATTTCAAAAGTTCTGCGGACATGTTCGGACGCAGGAGTCTGCGGCACTTCCATCGTCCGGATCGTCAGTTTGCGCAGCACCGGGGCGAGCATTTGCTTCGTTTCTTTTTTCATGCGGATTTCCCTCGGTATTTTCCCGAGCCGCAGAAGCATGTCCAAAAAGCTTTTTTGCACGCGCATCGCCACATTCTCGATCGGAAGCAAATCGTTATGGATGATAAACCCAGTGTTCACATCCACCGCCAGTACAAATATCGGAAAATACGGGCGCTCCCCGCGCTTCTCTTGAACCGGCCGGTTGATATACCCCGCGTCAAATTCGATGCTGCCATGGTATACTTGTCCAATATTTTTCACCATTTCAATCAACTTCGGATCGACAAGCAGTTCATACGTCGGCGCTTTTTCCTCGACTTCCAGCTTGGCAAGCGGAATGAGATCATCGCGCCAAACGACATTCACATCCTTCTTTTCACCGATGCGGGCAAACATCTTTTCATCCTGCGGAAACACTGAAAGCGAAAGTTCTCCTTCCCCAGCGCGCCGCGCGACATCCAACGCCTGATCAAGCGCCACTGTCGCCAACTTCGCCTCCTCTTCAGAAATCGTCCACGGATAGTACCCTGGGTCAAAGCTGCGAAACTGCGGCCACTGCTTTTTGCCGCGGAATGTCATGCCTAGGGAGCGGAGGAGCTCATAGTCTTCCTTGCTTAATTCATTTCGGTCAGCAAAGGAAATGAGCACCGCCCGCTGTGTATAAACAGGATCTTGTTCGGGATATGGCTGTTTGAATAAATGCTGCAGACTTTTGTATCCTTGCTCCCCGATATATACGACCATGCCACGCTCTTGGCCAAGCGCGCCAATGACGGAACAATATAAGCGCTCGTTCGTTTCCGGATCGATGACAAGGAAAATTTCATCATCATCCATCCATTGCCACGGCGCTAACCGGTTAAACGCCACCGCTTTTTCCAACAGTGCCCGCCATACGTTGCCTTGTGTGGCCTGCGCTCCCTTCTCCATCTCTTTTCGCGCTTTCTTTTGGATTTCCTTGCCAACTTTTTTGCTCAGTGGAGCCAGTTTTGCATTGACCATTGCTGTCAATTCCTTTGTCTCGATCGCCTCTGGATTCCACCCTTCGCCCATGCTGTCTTCTTCAGGCGCAACACGCACCGCCTTGAGGCAAACTGGATAGACGAGATCTGGCTGCGGCTTCACTATTTTTTCAAGCACGATCTCATGTTCCCAATCGTCGCCGAAGTCATAAATATACAAGCAGCGGTCTCCCTCCTGCACAAGCCAATCGAAAAGCCGCTCCTTATGCTCTTCATAGTCCGCATTGCTCCATCTATCACCGACATCATTGCCGATTTCGATGCGCAGCTTCGTCGTTCCGCGCATCTTCGTGATGTAAAACGTATGCAAATGCCGGTCTTCCCAGTCAAACGCTTTTTGCAGCACGCGATGAAGCTCGGCAAACGTCATATCGCCTGGCACCAATAACCGCCGCCATACCGGCGGGCGAATACCTTTTAACTGCACCTTTAGTTGATAAATCAATCTATTTACCTCCATATCATCGAGAAATTTTCCTTCTTTTCATTCTATCATTTATTTATCACCATTGCTAAGAAGATGGCAAAATGGTACAAAATACGATTGCAAAAAATGATTAACACAATAGATCTTTTCGTCACACAATTCGCACCCAAATTGCGGAACTAAACGAGTGAACGAACCGTTTAACCGGCTGGAAACAAAATAAAGCCAGCTTGCGCATTGAGCTAACGGAAACTTCACTTCAACAAAATCGCCCGACACGAGCGAAAAATCCGCAAGTTATACAGACATCTCCTATTTTAAGAATCTCTCCCATCTACGCTACACTTAGGGTGGGAGATTCCTGCTCTGTCATCTCTATTATCTGCCACCTACTCGATTTATTTGTTGAATCGGAAACCTTCTTGTCTATATTTTCGATAAAAACACGGCCCGCAATAGTATTCATGCGTCTGCACGTACGTCCACGTAAACTGCGGGTCGACGACATACACATCGTGCTCGCGCCGCAAATCTTCCGCCCGCAAATTTTCGGCGTTGACAAGCATATACGCCTCTTCCCTTTCTTGATAAAACAAATAACAAACGAATCGGTTCTCCTCATGAAACGCGCGCATCGCCTCTTTTCCTTCAAGACAAGGCAATTTTTCGTAACTGAATACATGCCACAAAAACTGGTCGAAATCAATCGACTGTTTCTCCTGCGGACTAATGGCATCCGTAAACGCTCGTTCCCAACGCCTGCGAAATTCTTCTCCTTTTCCCTTCCATTCTTCGACTATGATTCCTTGATTTTCCAATATTTTTCGTATGTTCATTTCCATCTCCCTACTCCCAAGGAAACATATCGCTCGCGCGGCAAAAAATCCGATACGAAACGCCTTGTTTGCGGCGCCGCGCCGCTTTGTTTCCTATCCTTGTCGTTTCAATGATATCATCCCAAAACGGAATGCGCGCGCGCAGCCGCTCAGACATCTTCCGAACGGCGGCATCGGTAACGTCTCTGCCAAAAAACGATTGAAACAATGTTTCGCGGACGTCTTCCCCTGTCATCGGCCGCTCGCTATGCAGAATTGTCGCAAGCGCATAAAACGATTGGTATTCGAGCTTCACCAACTCGCCTGCGTAACGAACGACAAAACCGTCTTGTTCGCTGAGGCAAAGCATCACCTCATGCAGCGAAAACCGCTCCTGCTCGGAAAAATACGTTTCCTCTGTTACAATTTCGTCGCTTTCCGGTGTAATAATGCGATAAAGCGCGCGGTGAAAATCTTCAATGCGATGGAGAAAAATCGCTTGGCGATAGCGTTCGACCGTTTCTTCATCATACGGTCTTGTTTCCATCTTTTCCATTTGCTTTAATGCGTTCGACGCGAGAAAAATGCCGCAATTGACAAGGATCATATGGCTTAACATCGCCTGCGTGTCATTGAGAGGCTCATCCATTGATCCCGAAAGCGCCTGATGAAAATGGCACGCCGCTTCGGCATATCTTCCTTCGTTATAATGCGCCAACCGATAATTCGCAACGGAATGGCTTGGCTTTCGCTTTAACGCCTTTTGCAAATACATTTTCGCCTGCTTCGGATCAGGGTTGCCCGACATTTTGAAATACTCGCCAAACCGAACGTACAGATGAATCAATTCGTCTTCGATTTCTTCCCGCCGTTTTCGATCTTTTTCTTTTTTCCACTCCATAAGCAAGCGGCGTTCTTCTTGATGCGGAAAAAACTCGTACTCTTCCACTCCACACTCCCTCCCTTTGTGACGGGGTGTCACACACTGATTTGTACAGTTGCATTGTAACGAATTGGAAAGGAGATGGGTAGTATGGAAAAATGGACAAAACTCATGATTCGGCACGGATTTCATCCGGAAGATGAGGAAACAGGAATTACATCACAATGGCTTGCGCAAACATTCGCAACGCTCATCCAACAACGCCAGCACCTTGACGCCATTTCCGAAACGGACTGGATGGAAGCGCTCCAACAAACCGCCAAACAGATGGTTTTTCGTAATGACATTCCAGGAAGAGAAACGCTGGTCGACCCGACGAAAAACGAACTTCCTCTCATTCAAATCGATCCGTACGTCCGCGGCATCGTCCGCTGGTTGAACATGATGCATATTAACACCATCTACAGCTGCGACGGAGAGGGAGTTCGCCCGGCAACGATTTATTTTCTCGAAGACTTATCCGCCCAGCAGCTCGCCATCATCCGGGCTTGCACCCCGCAGCAAATTCGAATCAAAGCGGAAAAAAGAAAAGCAACCTTATTCTATCAGAGCGGACACATCGATGACCTTTTAACAATGGCCGAACGGTTATACAACGTCTGGCGGAATCCAGAGCTGCTAATGACGTATCGCTTAGAAACATTCAAACATCGCCTATACTCCCTTCTTTCCATAAACGGAAAAAGCGGCAGAGAAGCGATGATTCGGCAAATGCTCTATCGAAAGCTCCAACAAAAAACAGATTGGCGCGAAATCGACGATTACGGAAACTTGCTTGCCGCAGTTTATTGCGGAAACGGCCCGACGATTCTGCTTTCCGCCCATATGGATACGGTTCGCCCGTTTTCACCGAAACGTACGATTATCGAAAACGGAACCGTACTAAGCAGCTCGCGCGGCATCTTAGGCGCCGACGACCGCGCGGGAATCGCTGTCATTTTGGAAATCATTGATTTCATTCGCCATTCCCGCTTCCAAGGAACACTGAAAATCGCCTTTACCGTCGAGGAAGAAATCGGCTGCCTCGGCTCGCGTAACATCGACCCAACATTTTTGCAAGACGTCGATGCCGCGATTGTCGTAGACCGCCGCGGAACGCGCGATATCGTCACTTCTTACGCTGGCATCGTGCCGTTTTGCACCGATGAATACGGCCGCATTTTCGAAACAGCCGGAGCGCTCGCCGGCATGCCCGACTGGAAAATGACCCATGGCGGACTAAGCGACGCCAAAGTCTTCGCCGAATTCGGCATTCCATCTGTCAACTTATCCGTCGGCTATGAGCATGAACATACCGAATTCGAAACGCTCGACTACAGTGCAACGCTCGAAACGGTGCTTCTGCTTGGAACAGTGCTTGAAAACAATATGATTACCGAAAAACTCGTCGCAACGTGTAAGGGTTAGGAGAAAAATAGAAAGTAGAGTGGAACAAAACACCCACTCTACTTTTATGTATTTTTGATTTATCCATGTTCTTGCCGCTGTGCATTCGTTTTTTGACGTTCCTGGCGAATCGCCTCAAAAATATTTTGTGAACTCTGATTCGCCTGAATAGGAAAGGTATAAAGTATTGTTTTGTTCATGTCATATTGACTATTGATAAAATCTCCATTTTTTATAAACTTCAATTAAAGGGGCGTATACATAAAAAATTGCTAGTTTAGCAATGATAAAAAAACTGCAACATCAATTAGGGCTCCAATCGCTTTCTAAACCATTAATAACTGAATAACGATACAAATCTTGTAATTTCTCTGGTTTATAAACTTCAAGCTCCTTTTTTATTACCTCTTGGTTCAAGGAAACAAGCTTTTCATTTCGATCAATTAAAGAGTTTAAAAATATCGGCTTCGCTATGCGGTCTCGCTTTGAGAGGTTACAATTTCGACAAGTTAGTACTAAATTCCATAAATGATCAGCTTGTACAAAACTCCATGGAATAAAATGATCTACATGGACTGCTGCTCGTTTACCCAATGTTTTGCCACAATAGAAGCATGTTTTTTCCCAAAAAGAAATAAGGATATCATAAAACTTATCAAGAGAAGACCGTTTAGACACATTTTCTACTTTCATTAAAATATGTATTGTATTTTCCGCGCTATTATATTTTTCTAAAAACAATGCAAGATGATAATTCGTTAGATATGTAAGTACCCTCTGGTATTTCAACATAAAATGGTAGACAGCATCATTTAGTTTCATATATTCTTTATTTATATCAAACGCATAAATGACTTTACCTGAATCCCCATAGAGCGCTCCAATTACATAACGTTTCACTTTCTTTTTTACCTTTTGAATAAGTGATAACTGAAGAGCATAAGGTAGCTTGTCAAACCGAAAATCATGTGGAATTTCGTACTCTTGTTGAAAGCTTAATAATATTTTCTCTATCTCAGAATTTTTTAACGAATTATTACTTTGTCTTAATTGATGGTGAACCACTAAATTCCAATAAATTTTCGTAAATGATTCGAATAACTGATGATAATTTACCTCTAAATTATCATTGACATTATATAAATTTTCAATTAGAGATTTAATAAGACCAAATTTATAAGTGGTAGTATTTTTCGATTTTGTTGAAAAAAACATATTAAACATTTGCCAAATTTGCTGCTCTGTTAAATACGTTTCTCTAATTTCCCCCACTTTTAGATCCCAGCTCACCTTAACTACCCCATAAATTATGAAAAAATACTTCCTTTTTCATTAAAACCAGTTTTCCTCATTTTCTGGGTCTAACGGTTCTAATAAATACTCTCCATAGTCGGTATGTTCTTCACCTTTGTCACAATAAAACCAAGCAATACCATCATCAATTCTAACTTTTAATTTTGTTCCACACTCATCACATACAAGGTTTTCTTTGTTTATTTTTTCTTCAAACGTTTTAACTAAGCACTCCTCGCAAACTAGTTCAATATGATTGATTCTTAAGTCCCCTGTTTCTAATAAATTAACATCTGAGCGATTACACTTAACACACTTTTCCATCACGAATAAACCTCCCTATTTCACGTAATTAAATGAATGCAAATTAATTTTGTCACAAGATAAAATAAGTTGTTTTAAACTCTTTTCTATCCAAATTAGTACAAATTTTTCGATATATAATTATAGCTTATTATAAACGCAAACAGTAGGAAAAAGTTGTCGCCTATTTTATAGATCTGTGCTAAATTAATATATAGTTATATAATTTATTACGTACGTAATGGGAGAGGATTACATATATGGATTATAACTTTACGTACAATTTTCCAGCTGTCCGTGGTATTCAAGCAAATCGTGAGTATTATGTAGCTATGTGCCCTTTAAAATTGATACCCAAAATATTTTTGTTTGACGAGGAGGAAATTCCAGCTGAGTTTCGTGCTCAACGATTGCTTAACAAACATAGAATTCCTGAAATAACAAAGTATATTTTAGAAAATCCAAATGATTATGTATTTTCCTCCATTACCGCATCAGTAGATGGCGACATGCGATTTATCCCGTTTGATGAATCATCCAATAAAAATATTGGTAAACTCGTAATCAATATGGATGCACGTTTTTTAATTAATGATGGTCAACATCGAAGAGCAGCCATTGAAGAAGCTATTAGTATCAATCCTGATTTAGGAAACGAAACAATATCTGTTGTTTTCTTTCATGACCAAGGTTTAAAAAGAAGCCAACAACTATTTGCTGATTTAAATAAACATGCTGTAACTACTACCAAATCTATCGGGATACTTTATGATTGGCGTGATAAACTCTCTATTATTACGAAAGAAATTATTTATTCCAATGCTATGCTAAGAGGATTAACAGATATGGAAAATTCATCTCTATCTAAGTTTAGTCCAAAAATATTTACGTTAAGCGCTATTTATTCTACTAATAAACGGTTAATCAATTTAAAAAGAAATTCTTCAATATCTCAAGAAGCAGAAGAATTTCTTAAACAGTTTTGGGACGTTCTAACCGATAGCATTCAAGAATGGAAATTTGTTTTTAACAAGGAAATGTCTGCTCATGAATTACGTATGAACTATTTATGCTCATACGGTATCACTCTTGAGGCAATTGGAATGATTGGTTATGAATTATATTTAAATAATAATAAAAATTGGGACCAAATATTAAGAAAAATAGGTAATATTGATTGGAGTCGTTCTAATACTTCCCTTTGGCTACATAGGGCTTATAATAAAAACGGAAGAATTAACAAAAGTCAACGATCTATTAAACTTGTGAAAAATCAAATTAAGCTTCAGATTGGATTGCCTTTAACAGAAGAAGAACAACAATTGGAACATGAGTTCTTAACAAAGGAGTTTTGAAAATGGTCCTCAATTATTTTGCAAACCATAAGAAAGAAGATTTATATAAAAGTGTCCAGGAAGTATATAAATCTGACGACCGCCCTTGGGTAGTAGGCTTTAGTGGCGGTAAAGATTCAACAGTAGTAGTACAAATCATATTTTATGCGTTATCAGCAATGAGTAAAGAAGATTTAACAAAGCCAGTTTATATTATTTCATCAGATACTATGGTAGAAAACCCTAAAATATTACAACATATAAACGATCAATTATTGAAAATGAAAAAAGCCGCAAACGAATTACAATTACCAATCCATGTTGAAAAAGTGATGCCTAATATAAAAAACACTTTTTGGGTAAATTTAATTGGAAGAGGTTATCCTGCTCCTCGACAAAAATTCAGATGGTGCACAGACCGTTTGAAAATTGATCCTGCCAACAACTTTATTCTAAATAAAGTATCAGAATTTGGAGAAACAGTTGTTGTTTTAGGAGTGCGGAAATCTGAAAGCTCAACAAGAGCCCAGGTAATGAACACTCATAAAATTGAAGGAAAAATTTTAAGACGCCATACTAAACTTCCTAATTCATATGTTTACGCACCGATTGAAGATTTTTCTTTAGATGATGTTTGGACATATCTTATGCAAGTTCCAAATCCATGGGGAGCAGATAATAGCGATTTGTTAGCCTTATATCAAGATAGTCAAGGTGAGTGCCCATTAGTCATTGACAACTCTACCCCTTCGTGCGGAAATAGTCGATTTGGTTGCTGGGTTTGTACCGTTGTCCAAGAAGACAAGTCATTAAAGGGGTTTATTGAGTCTGGTGACGAGTGGCTAACTCCCCTTCTTCGTTTCAGAAACTGGCTTTTAGAAAATCGAGATAATCCTGACTATCGTGAAAAGAAACGAATGAACGGAGCTGTTTATTTAGTTGGTGATGACGAAAATAAACGTAAAGGATTAGGACCTTACACATTGGAACATCGTAAAGAAATTTTAAGAAGATTGCTTGAAACAGAAAAGGAATTGCAACATCCTGATCATCCGAAATATGAATTGATTACTTTTGATGAACTAAAGGAAATTCGCAGAATTTGGTTTGAAAAAGGTGACTGGGAAGATTCCGTTGTTACCATTTACGAAGAAGTTTACGGAACAAAACCAAATTGGGATATTGAACAAAGCAAATTTCTTGAGAGTGAAGATATAAAACTTCTAAAGCAATTGTGTAACGAAGAAGATGTAGAATTTGAACTTGTTCAAAAATTAATCAATTTAGAATTTGAACATTACGGATATAAACATAGATATGGCGTTTTAAAAGATATTAACCGTATTTTAAATGAAGAATGGTTACATTTCGATAAGTTAAAAGGTGAAAAGTATGCAAATCAATAAACTTGTTATTAATAATTTCGGTATTTATTACGGACGGAATGAATTTATTTTTGGTAATAAAAAAGATCGAAGTAATATCGTTTTAATAGGTGGCGAAAACGGATCTGGAAAAACAACATTTCTATCAGCTGTTAAACTAGCCATTTATGGCCCCCTATTTTTAGGATATAAATCTGTCAATACAAAATATATGGATTATATTAAAGACAAAATTAATATTTATTCTCTTGCTGAAGGAAATAAGACTGCAAGCATTGAAATTGATTTTACTCTCTATAATCACGGGGAACCTGAAAATTATAAAATTATTCGACAATGGCAGATTATTGAAGATTCAGTTAAAGAATATGCACAGATTTTTAAAAACGGTTTAGCTCTCAATGACAATAAAGTAGAAGAATTCTATCATTTTTTAAGACGCCATTTACCTCCTAGTTTATTCGACTTTTTCTTTTTTGACGGAGAAAAAGTTCAGCAATACGTTTTAGATTCACGCTTCGAGCAAAATGTTAAAGAAGCGTTTATGACTCTTTTTAATTTAGATCTATTTGATATTCTGAAAGAAGATTTATTAAAATATTTAAAACAAGAAAATGTGTTTACAAATTTAACTGAAGAACAAAGACAGTATACACAAATTGAGTATGACATTCGTAATCAAGAAAATATTATCCGCAGCCTCGAAACTCGAATCGCTGAATTAAAGGAACAGTTACGAAATACACAAGTAAAAATTCAAGATTTAGAACGTGAGTTTTCCAATCAAGGGGGAATCATCGCACGTGAACGCGAAGAACTAAATAACCAAATTTTTGCTATGGAACAAGAAAAGAAACAAATTTCCGAAAAAATTAAAGAAATTATAGCTTCTCTTTTACCATTTGTTATTACTCGTAAACTAGTTCAAAAAGTAATTACGCAAATTGATGCAGAAAAACGCGTTCAAAGATATAAAACACTGAAAGAAGAGCTTGGAAACGAAACAATTCCATATTTATTCAAAGAGTTATCTTATAAATTTCGCATTACGGATTTAGAGGGAAATGATGCGACTTCTGCTTTTATTTCTGAGATGAAAGAAAACTTATTCAATTCACTAAAACCAATTGGTGTCGATCTAGATAAATTCCAAATCATTCACGGAATGACAGCGGAACAAAAACAAGCAATGAGAAATCTATTTAAACAAGTTCAACAATTTAAGGGAAAAAAGATCGATGACTATTTTGCAAAAATGGAACAACTAACTCATGAAATTTATACTGCTAAAAAACAAATTGAACACAATTTAACAGATCAAACTTTAAAAGAAATCGTTAATAAACTTAATGAGCAAACACGTATCCATGAGCAAATTAAATATGAAATTGAAGCAAATGAAGCTAAATTATCAGAAGCTAGAAAATTTTATAATGACCTCCTTATCAAAAAAGAAAAAGCAGAAAAACGTATATACCAAGCTCAAAAAGATGGGAACATATTTGAATTATGTCAAAAGTTAAGCCGTTTATTGTCAAGATATCAAGAAATACAAATTAATAAATATCTTGGAACAGTCGAAACATATTTTTTACAAATGTTTAATTCTTTAATGAGGAAAGGACAATTTCTAAATTCTTTTAAAATTGATCCACAAACGTTTGAGCTAACTATGTTAAATCATTCTAATAATCCTGTTTTTAAGCACTCCTTTTCAGCCGGAGAAACACAACTTTTCTTTTTATCGCTATTATGGGCTTTATTAAAAACATCTAAACGACAAATACCATTAGTTTTAGATACATTATTTGGTCGCCTTGATCGTACACATAAAGAAAATCTTATTAAAAAATACTTACCGGTCGCTTCAGAGCAAGTAATTATTTTATCAACTAACACAGAAGTCGACGAATATTACTACAACGAAATGAAACCATATATTCAACAAGAATTCTTATTACATTTCAATCGAGATACTAATCGAGTTGATGTAATCAACAATTATTTCTTTCAAAAGGTGATGAACTAACTTATGCAATTCCGCCTTAAAACATCAAAAGATACAATGGATATTTTAAAACAATTGCAGATCAATACTAATTTAACACCGAACATTCTTGCTCGCTTAGCGATTTCATTGTCTTTGCTTCTTGAGGAACCAATTGAGAATTTTGAATCGGATACTAATGGATTAGAATTTAATCGCAACACCTTAACTGGTACGCAAGATTTTGCTTATAAAGCAATCATCGCTCAACAACTTGGACGACCAATTAGTGATGAAGAATACTTCCCTACTTTGATAAAAAAACATTTAGACCGTGGTGCAAAGTTGCTAGAGAATGAATATAAATATGCAGGCAATTACGAAAAATTTATTAAAAGTCTAGCAAATTTTGAGTTGGAGATGGTTCGATGATCTATTTAGATAATAGTGCTACAACACCAATTGATCCTGAAGTGAGTAGAGCAATGTGGCCTTACTTAACTGAAGAGTACGGAAATCCTTCAAGTAAATATTACACCTTAGCGGAAAATGCAAAAAAAGTAGTGGAGGAAGCCCGATATCACGTGGCTTCCCTCCTCTCCTGTCAATCAGAAGAAATTATTTTTACTAGTTGTGCAACAGAAAGTAATAATTTCGTATTAAAAGGCATCTCCCATTTTTATAAAAATAAAGGAAAGCATATTATTACCTCAAAAATCGAACACAAATCGATTCTTGAAACATGCGAATTTTTAGAAAGTGAAGGTTTCGAGATAACATATTTAGATGTCGATTCATACGGACAAGTTCAGTTAGAAACACTTAAAAACGCAATGCGTGAAGATACGATTTTAGTTTCTATTATGTGGGGAAATAACGAAATAGGCACACTTAATGATATTCCCGCATTAGCAAAGTATGTAAAGGAAAATCACCCTCAAACTTTTTTCCATACTGACGCAACACAAGTGATCGGAAAAATAGATGTTAATCTTTCAAGAGTACCTGTTGATTTTCTTTCATTATCTGCCCATAAAATATATGGACCAAAAGGAATCGGAGCCTGCTTTATACGGAAACGCGAATTAGGATTACGTACTAATATTACTCCTCTTCTTCATGGAGGTAATCAAGAAAACGGTTATCGGTCAGGTACATTAAGTGTTCACAACATAGTTGGTCTGGGTAAAGCAGCAGAAATTGCAAAAGCCCATTTGCAAGAACATCAAAAGAAATTACTTGATCTGGAACACCATTTGGTGACTACGCTAAAGAAAATATTTCTAAATATTAAATTCAATGGACATCCAAAAGAAAAAATTCCTGGGGTTGTTAACTTTACTATTCCAGGCGTCAGCAATGAACTAATTATTCGATATCTTAAAGACCAATTTGCTATTTCTACTGGTTCAGCTTGCTCCATTAACGAACCATCTTATGTTCTAGGTTCACTTGGACTAAATCCATTTGAAATTAGAAGTTCCTTTAGAGTTTCGCTTAATAAATATATTAATATTGACGATATTGATAATTTCTGTATCCACCTTGAAAAAGCGGTGAAAAGTGTATCCATTTAAACTAATTATTGGCTTATATTGTTCTTTTGTATATAATTAAAATAACAGAAATATCAAATTATTTATTCCAGACTTTTTACTCTTGTGGGTGGTTAAATGGATCTATTAAATATTCTTGATGATTTTTTATATAAAAAAGCTTTAAATTTAAATGAGGTTGTGGAGGAATTAAATTTATTTAATGATTTCGAGAAAATAGCCCAAAAATACCGCATTCCTCGAGATATTCTAATGCAAAAATTACATGAAGCGGGATATGAGTATAACGAATCGACAAAAAAATGGAGTAAAAATCGTATAGAGGAAAACAATTCGGTTGAGAATATGGAAAGTAATTCTGCTGAAAATAAAATAGATATTGATAGTATTGTAACCGAACTGAATAAAGGCACTAGCGTGCAATACATTGCTAATAACCTAAGGATTTCAGAAGATGATTTATTATCCATGCTTCAAAAGAATGGATATCGTTTCTATGATTTTGCCGAGCTTTGGTCTAAACTAAACGAAAAAGAACTAGTAAGCAAATTTGTAGAGCAACTAAATAATGGTCTAACTGTTTTTGATCTCTCCCAAAAATATGTTAAAAACAGGCATGCCAGAACTCATTTTGCCAATAAAGTTTTCATGCTACTGAATAAGTATCAATATACTTATAATGAAAATCTCAATAAATGGCTACCTAATGTTGACAAAGGAACAATTGCTAGAGAAATAGTTTCTTTGTTAAATGATGGAAAGGGATTTCAAGAGATAGAAAGAATATATGAAATGAATGATACTAATTTAAGATTACTATTAAAAGAACACAATTATAGATATGATTATATATATGATATTTGGACTAATAAATCTCTAAAACAACTACTGCAGGATACATCAGAAGAGCTCATAGCAAACAACCAAACCTGGGACGATTTTTCACGCAAAAAACGCATTTCTAAAAAAATATTATATAAAAAGTTGAAAGAATTTCATATTGATCGTCCTCCTATTTCAGAACAAAGCGAAAAAACGGTAGATAAATTTCAAAGCTCGGAAACACGCACTGTAACTTCCTCCGTATCAGAATCTAATACGCCGGAATTCCCTAATAACCAATCACTTCCTCTTCTATCGAACGAGGAAATTTCGGCTTTAAAACAAATCGTTAAAGAATGGAAAGAACTATATTCCTTAGATAATAAAGAAGAAGTTTCTTTTATAAAAGTTTTTCTACCAAAAAATTTAGTTGGTCAATTGGAGAACTACTGTGAGTCAAATAACATAACCAAGTCGCAATTCATCCGAGAGTTACTAGAGAAAAAATTCACAGAAAAAAAGAGCTAACCCTTGGATATCATCGTAGCGTAAGGGTTAGCCTTACTCTTTTTTAAAAAGTTAATAGGTCCGCTATATCTTTCAAGCTTCTTTCTTTTTCTGATACCTCATTTTCCGTAGACATAATGTATTCAAAGTATTGATATAAGATATTTTTAGGTTCTTCCATTAATTTTTTGTATAGTATTTCTGCTCCTCCTGCTGCGTATTCTTCAAAAATTTTTATTTTTTTCTCATAAGATTCATCATCTGTATTAATAATGGATAAATCACCAGAATCGGCCAATGCTACTGCATTAATGATTGCTTCATCTGTTTCTAAATTAAATACATTCCAGCTAATCCCCTCTAAACTACCTTCGAATTTCTTCTTCTTTTTTTCGATGAAACCTATTAGTCCCGCAACCATAAACACATCTTTGTAGGAGGAAAAAATACCAAATTCCTCAGTATCTGTTAATTTAACATAAATGTATTCTTGGTCCTTTGGTCTTCTAATTCTCCTTCTCGGCATATTATTTCACCTCCACAATTTCGGTATATTCGTAAGGTCTCTCTTTATTTTTGCGTGGATCATTATATTTCAATATATATTCTTTTCCAATTACGTGTGCCATTTGAGATTCTACTTCTCCTCGCCATTGTGAAGTAGAAACGATTACTATGACTTGATCGGCAAGTTTATAAATGCCTTTTGCAATTCTCTCTCTATGGTCGGAATCTAAAGCACCAAAAGGAGAATCCATTACAATCGGAAATATTCCCCCTTCTTCAAAGGCATTACTATTTTCTTTCTTATGCTGTTCTCTAGCTATATCGACAATAGCCCCTATAAATGATAAACTTGTAATTTGTCTCTCACCTTGGGATAAAGCAACTATATTATTATTTTGATTCACTACTTGTAACTCATAACTATCTAACAATCTAACCTTATATTCTTTTCGTAGAAATTGAGAAAATATACTAGATATTCTATCCTGCAATTTGTGGCGAACGTTTTTTTCACGAACACTATAAATTTCCTTCATTATATGAATAAGTTCTTGGCACACGTCAATGCGTTTTTGAGTCAATTGTGCTTTGGCTGCCATTATATCCAGCTTTGACCTTTCTAATTCTTTTTCTCTTATTTCTTTTATTACCCTATCTATTTCTCCCTCAAGCTTTCCAATCTCTCTGTCAATATTGCTTTTTTGTTGAAGTAACTGTTGGCGCTTCGTTTCTAGTCCAACAATTTCCTCTGAATCCTTTTTTGTGAGCTGAAAACCTATTTCCTCAATTTCTTCTATCAATCTTTTTTCCTTCTGCAGTAAAACTAGCTCCTGAGATTTTAAATCACGCAATTTATCAAATAATGATTTTCTCATATGTTTGACAATCTTTAAATCCCCTTTAAAATTGGAAATAGCATTGTCTAAACTCTGTGGAGCTATGGATTCCCTTATATTTTTAATATTCTCATACGATCCACTTCCTTCTAATAAATGCGCACCACAAATGCAACGCTTCTTCTCTAAAAGTTCATCTATAAATCCCTTGGTAATTCCTGTAATAATATTAATTGAGCTCTTGGTTTGGTCAAAAAGTATTTCTTCCGATTTTTTTACAGCTGAATATGCAAATGCTAAATGACCATATTTGCTCATATATTCTTGAAGATCTTTTCTAACCTTGTTGATTTGTTCTCTGATCTGTATTAATTCTTCATTTTTGCGGTCTCTCTGTTCTTGGAGCTGTTTGGCACCTTCAATTTTTTTTAAAGTTAACTCTATTTCCTTTATTTGATGGTCTATAGCCTTTAAATTTTTTAGGTTCACCTGTTTTTCTTGCTCTAAATATTCTCGTTCCTCTTCTAACTGTTGAATTCTCTCTATTAAATCCACTGTTTTAGGGTCCCCAAACTTTTTTAATTCGTTTAAGAACCGTTTTCTAGCGGATTCTGTATGATGAATGGACCTTTCCAAAATCTCCAAACCCATTATATTTTTTATAGCATTCTTTATGTCTTCCGAACTTTCCTCTTTTGAAAGATTGTCAATTCTTTCTCCGTCGAAGAAGAAATACGTTCTCAAGTTTTCTGGTAATATCCGATTAATTTCCACAGATGGATTTTCTATTTCTTCATACTGTCCATCTATTTTGTATGATAATTTTACCTCAGGCTCATAATATATGATTTCATTGTTTTGTTTTACGGCTTTTATTTTCCTAACTAATGTATATTTTTTATCATTATCCCAAAATTTTAGGGTAACGGAACATTCTGTCTCTTCATTTTCACTAAGTTGTTCAATTGCATGTTCATTAATGATATTATTAGAATTTGGTAAATCCATTTTTCCATATAAACACCAACTGAACGCATTTAATAAAGCTGTCTTTCCTGCTCCGTTTTCCCCATGTATAACAGTAACATTTCTGCTAGATGATGTCGAAAAATCGATCTTTTGTTCTTGATAATATTGTCTAAAATTTTTTAATATAATCGATTCTAGTAACATTCATTCCGTCACCCTCTCTTTTATAATATCTACAATGGTGTTAACAATATTTGTTCCTTGGAGATTTTTACGATGTAGCAAATTTTTCTCTTCTTGTAAAATCTCTCGTAATATTAGTATTTTTTCCTCAGAAAGCTTTTCGAGAATAGATTGAACTTGCTCTTTTTCTATACTCACTTAAATCCCTCCATTCCACCTTACAGACAGTCACTTTGTAGGCTTAAACCGGCTAAATGTCTAATAAGTTATATATTTTTTTCACATTAGTTAACTTTTCTTGAACCTGCGGACCATTAACTGAAAGTTCAGCAAATTCCGAGAGACGCATGAACTCTTTTTTGACTAAAGTCCTTTCTATATTAAACATGCTTGGTTCAAGCGTATTTATTTCTTCTAAATCTCTTGGTATAACAATGAAATCATGGATATAAGAGTATTTTTTATTGGGATGTTTTCTTAGTATCCTACCGCGTCTTTGAATAAATTCTCTAGGATTTGTGCTGCTCGAAAGAAGGTAAACATGTTGAACAGCTGGGATGTCTATCCCCTCATCTAAACACTTTATCGCCACCAAACATTGCAGTTCCCCGGATTCAAAGAGTTCTAATAATTTTTTTCTTTGACGTAGGGCTTCGCGGGATGTAAACGTATGAACTTTCATATCTAATTCTTCACCTAAAATCTTCACAACGCGGTCTATCTGCTTTTCACCGTCAACGCTGCTATCACCGCAATAAATGAGATTATATCTGCTTTGGGTTTGATGTTTAAATAATTCTCTTAGTTTAGTTAATTTATTTCTGGCAGAGCTTAAAATTCTGGACCTTTCTATTAAAAGTCCTTGAAGAGATTCATGTTGTTCCATATTCCATAATTCAGACCCAGATGTTTTAGACAAAAGCTTTGCCAACTTACGGGTAATCTCATAATATTTTTCACTTTCGTCTTCCTCTAAATAAACCAAATGAGGATAATAATAATATTTAGTTAAGTATCCTTTTTTAATAGCTTTATCTAGTCCAAATTTAAAAATCACATTACCAAAATAATCAGTTATTTTCTTGGTCCCCTCTTCGTCATACCATCTAACTGGAGTAGCAGACAAAGCCAGGCGAAATTCAATGGTGTCTATAAGTTTTTCTCTAATTTGCTTCGCTCCCAAATGATGTGCTTCATCCGCTACAAAAACTACATCACTATCTAATTTTCTCAATATTTTTTGCATAGCATCGGTCTGAAACGTCGCGAGTGTCGTAATTAGACAAAAATGATTAATTGCCTTTGATTGAAATGAGAAAATATAATTGTTTAACTCTTCTTCCCATAAAGTCCTAGAACTATGGGCAATAATCGGTAACATATTAAACTTTTTTACTTCTCTGGCCCATTGCTCAGCTAAATGAGTATATGGGCAAACAATAATTACTCCTAATCTTTTGGTAATCTCCCATAACTTAGTAATAGCAACAAGAGCAGTAATCGTTTTGCCAGTACCAGTAGCCATTTCCAGAAGACCACGGCAGTCATTACGAAACCAACTGCGCACTGCTTCTTGTTGGTAATCTCTTATTGTTAACTCATCGGGAATTGCCGGATAATGTCCTGTGCCCTCCTGAATAGAAAAGGATGTAGATTTTAGTTTTACCTCCGGATCAATTTGATAATATACTCCTTTTCGAAATTCTAAAATTTTTTGTTTTACTTTTTCTGGAAATTCATATACATTCATATTTTTATCAATGTTAGCCCATAGCTGGTCAAACGCCTTTTCTTTGGCTATAACCCGATATTCTTCGTGTTCTTTCCATGAACAAAATACATCTATAATTTCGAAATTACAGTACTGTTCACCTAATTCATTAAAAAAATTGATAAAAGCCAGTTTATTTCCGTTGTAATCTTCAATGACTCCGCCTTTTTCATAATGTTTCTCCAGCCCTTTATTCTTCGATACAGCTATTTTAATATTCAATTGCCCATTATCAATAAGCCATGCTAGATAATTAAGTCTCTCTTGCACAATAGCGCTATTAAGTGAATGTTCCAAACTTTTTAATAAAGATTTTTCTATTAATCCCTCTTCGTCTGCAAGATCTTGTTCCTGGATATTAAGAAAGGGAGTAGCTATTAGAAACATTTTTCCTCCGTTTTCAATAAGTACGCTGACTCCCTTAGCAGCTGCTACTAATGAATTGATCGAAAAGTAACCTATAGATCTTTTATAAATCTTCGCTTCGGATAAAACTGGCATATAAAAATGTTCTAATATATTTTTTTTGTCGTCGGATCGATATTGATAGGACAACTCTAATTGGTTTAATGACATTCTCCCTATCCCTTTCTTTAACCTACATATACATCAGGGCTACTAACTAGAATTAGTTATGTAGCCCTAAAAAATTTATTATTGCCCATGTTTTTGCACTAAATAAAGCAGATAACTATCAGCACTCGTTAGACTCTCTAATTCCTGCTCCATAATCTCAAGCCCTTGCTCAACGCAGCTAAGGATAAGTTTATCTAATCCTGTTTCATCAATTTGCGTTTGCACTTTATCCATAATTAAATGCTTAATTAATAAAACATCTTCCCCTTTTGCAATAACGGAAGTTGGAAACTCAAAATTCGATAACTCATATTTTGTTTCTTGAATAATGTCCGACTCTGTTAATCCTTTCGCAAATGCCAACCTTAATACACCTGGACGCTCCATTTCCAGTTCAGCCATAATCCTTTGCAAAATATCATAACCACGCCTTGATAATTTCACACCAGCCATGGATTTGTCACCTTCTCAAAGAAATATCCTTCTTCAATTTTTGTATATTTTTCCTGCTCATCAAAAGTTAATAAATAAGATTTTTCGATAAATGGAGCTAACTCATTGTAAAAGTCGCTAGTGATTTCCGTATCTGTCGACAAAATAATTACTTGGTCGCTTAACTTCGTAAAATAATGGTGCACAAGATTGGAACGATGGACGCTGTCTAATCGAGCTAACGGCGTATCAATGACAAACGGAATTTGAGTTCCAGACACTTTTGTAAGTGCCCATATCATGGCAAGTGCGATTAATTGTTTTTCCCCTTCTGAGCGCGACATTAAATCAATTTCTTGTCCCTCTTGGTTATATATAGTTAATGTAAATTTCTCCGGATGAAATTTTACCTCTCCAAACTCATTTTTACGGAACATTTGTTCAATAATCGTTTCTACCTCGAGTTTTAGTTGTTTTGCTTTCAGCAATGTCACTTGGTCGATAAATTCTTGGGTTGCATTACCCAAACGGTTAATTAAATTAATTTTTTCTTCAATTGGGCCTAATTGACCTTTTAAACGCTCCTTTTCCGTGATTTCTCTTTGAACACGGGAATGTTCATCCCGCAACTTTCGAATAAGTGAAAATAATTGTTTTCTTTCGCCACGCAATTCCCCTAATTGTTGATGATATTCTTTAATTTTTTCATCAATCTCCGTTGTATCAACAGCATCAGGAGCATCTTCTAACTTTTCCTGATATTTACGCAGCATTTCTTCCGCTTTTTTCATTTCTCCCAGTATCGACTTGATATCTCTTGTTTTCGCTTCTGGGTAATTAATAAGAAACTGATAGTCCCTGTTCGATAAATCGTGAATTATTTTTACATCTTCTTTAAGAACAGTCCGCTGAATATTATTTAACTGTGCCCAAATCTCTTTTCCTTTAAGTTTTAGCTGAATTTTTTGTCTTTCTAATAAAGGTGGATCAATACTAAACTCTAAAAGCTTAACAATAAAATGATCATATCGAGCAAATTTCATCTCTTCCTGATATTTAGCATCTAAATACTCCCGCTCTTTTTTTATATTTTGTTTTAATTGGCGAATAGCAGGAAGCAAAATAAGCTGATAAAGATCTTTTTCTTTAAAATTTTGCAAGAAGCTTTTATTTTGTTTCAGCTTCTCCTCATATTCCCCGATCCATCTACTAAGCTCTTGTTTTGTAGCGCTAGATTGGGAAATAATTTGCCTACGTTCACGTTCTAATTTTGTTACTTCCTCACTCAGTATTGCCAACTGTTCATTAATTTCTTTCTCCTTATCTACATATTTGTCCAAATTCTGATTGATCTCCTCAAGACGATCAAAGAGTAATTCAATATCGCCATCCTTTACTTGTTTTCTTAAATCTCTCGCTAATTCTCTAGAAATATTATCCAAATCCTTCAAAAGTTGATTGTAAAGTTCTAAAGAAACTACTTTTTGAATAGCTTGAATCGTTTCTGCACTATCCTGCTCGCCAACTAAATCCCTGATTTTTTCAGCATCAAAAATAAAAAATTGTGAAACATCCATAGGAATCCGCTGATCAATGAATTCGTAAAATGATTGTTCTGTTGTCGCAATCTCCCTTACCTTTTGCAGGTCACTATTCAATTCATATACGCGACGTGTTTCTTTAAGCAATTGATGATTAATCGTTACCTCAATTGCATAAGAGCCAGTATCATCCGTAAACGCTAGCTCTACCGAACCCTCATTTCCACCCTCAGCGATATGTTTTTTATTTACTGCGTTTCTTAATAATTCATCATATTCCTTTTGCTTAAATTTTCGACGCCCGTAAAAACAAACAAAAATGGAATTAATTAATGATGTTTTTCCATGTCCATTTAGTCCTCCTATAAGGACTATATTTTTTTTATGTATGGAAGATTTGTTTTTATTTCTGTCCCGAAAATATAGTATTTGCTCACCATAATAAGGACGATAGTTTTTAAACTTTATATATTCAAAGAGCACGAAATTCCCTCCTACTTGGTCCATTCATCAATTTTACTTTTAATATCCTTATAAATTCCTCTTCTTGTATCCATGTTTCGGTCAGCATATTCTTTTTCAATTTTAAATAATTGTTTTAAGTAGGACGGATTTAGTTCATACTTTTTACATATATCTTCAAGAAGTTTTTCTTCTTCTTTATTCAATGTTATCCCCCCGAAATGAAAATAATTCATGTTGCATATTTTTATTTTTATATTATACTATAAAAGCTAGAAAATATATACAGGTGGGATGAACTTGGAGATATTGTGCACTCCATATACAAAAGATGTAGAACAATGGTTGAAAGAGCACGTTGATTTTTATAGTGGTAAAAAAGTACTACATATTGTACCTACTCTCATTTTGTACCGCCGAAGATTACAATTCTATAAGATAACATATATGGATCAATTTGATGACATTCAAAATGACATTGATCAAATTGCACAAAGATTACGCAAAAACTATATTGGCTTATACGAAATGGATCAATTCCTTTTAGAACTTATTAAAAGCAGCGATCTTCCAGTCTTATCAAAGCGAGAATCAACGGTAATTATTGAACGGATTCTACAGAAACACTCTTTTTCTAACAACATTGCATGGAAATCAGCAATCCCAGATATTTCTGATTGTTTCTTGACACTTTCCCAAACAGGACTATCGATCGAAGAAATCCGAAACTTAGATTTCACAAAATCATGGCAGTCAATTTGTGATCTGTATGAAAACTATTTACAAGAGCTTTCTCAAAATAACATGATGGATTATGGTCAAGCATCCGTTCGATTACTTCAAGAATATAACTTCAATGATATTGATATGCTTTTGTTAGATGGTGCCTTTTTGCCTATTTTACCGAAACATCAAATTCTCATTAACCGGTTTCAGTCTCTAAATAAAAAAATAAAATGTTTTCTACCTGTTGATTTAGACCAAGAAAAACATCCTGCCTTTGAAGCAATCAAGACAACATATTCCAACTTTACTCCTGTTTCTGAATGGATCTCTATCAAATCAGAAAGAATCGCACATAATGTGGTACAAAAATTATCCAAATCTATCTTTTATTCCAAAATTGAGGAAATTGATGACCGTTCCGTACAAATCGGACGCTTTACTTCCGAAGAAGAAGAATTAGACCGTGTTGTAGAACGCATTACGCGATTAATTCAACAAAGAGCAGCCAAAGCCAATAAGATTGCAATTATCACTCCAAATCCCATGGAACTACGACCTGTAGTCCGAGAGATAGCAGAAATATACGGTCTCGCTATGGAAGTTCCAGAACGTTCCTTGATACAACTTCCTCACGGAAGGGCCATTTCTAATTTATTTAAAATTTACACCGATGACCGTATTGAAGCGCTAGATCTCGACCATATTTTTGATTTCAATATGTTATTTGAATTATTAGATTCAGGATTAATTAAAAACTCAGAAGAACTTCTTAATCCTGTTACGAAATTACAATCTTTTTTTGAAGACTGTAAATTATTTTCTGATTGGTTCGATAAGATAGAACAATTAATTATTGCCAAAGATCAACTGACTGAGGATCTTACATCGCATCCTCTCTACTATATTAGTAAAGATATATTATATAATTTAAAAAATACGATTAATGTTATTCAGAAAATAAGTACAGATCTTTTTTCCGTCCAGGATATGACGTTTAGAGACCATATGGCTCATCTAATCGATTATTTCCAAAAATCTCCGTACACAAACGAGATTGAGAAGGAAATAAGCGAACGTCTTTCCCACATTGCTAATGAATTATCAATACACCAACATCTTTTAATTAGCCGCTATGAATTTGCAAGAAGAATTCATACCATTTTAAATGACAAACAATACGAAACGTTAGAAAAAGGAACTATCCAACCAGAGAAAATTCTCGTAACAGGTCCTAACAACGTAGAATTCCAACAATATGACTATATTTTTCTTACTCGTTTTACCCAAAATATGTATCCGGAGTCTATCACATATAAATGGCCATTTACTATAAATATCGAGCGCAAAATTTTAAATAAAACTACCGTACAAAATTTTGCTAATGATACATCCTTACTCCATTATTATCTCGATCGTTCTATATATCATTTTTATACTGCCCTTAGTGCAGCAGAACGTGCGATATATATTTCTTATCCTAGATTTGATAATGGAATTGAATTGTCGCCTTCACATTATTTGTATGATATCGCAAAGGCGTTTGGAATTGAAGAAAGTGATGAAAACACTAAAGAAACTATCGAAGATTTATTAATGGCTGCGGATCTTTTATTCGAAGGAAGCAGTGATTCTGATGATAAAACATTAAAACTAAGCAATCCTTCACTGTCACCTTTGAAAGAAAATGAAATCATTACAATAGAAGATATTGCTATTTATCAATTTTGTCCAAGAAGATTTTATTATGAAAAAAGTCTTTCTCATGAATATGTATATTCATCGATGTTTCATATTCAAAACTATGCTGTATCATGTTTATATGAAAAAGCGGTGATCAATTTAGTCAATAAATTTCCAAATGTTTCAATGGAAAATGTAGAAAAAATAAAGCGTTCTTTACCTGAAATAATCGGTGAGGCAGAAACAGAAATAGGTACACTCTTTCCAATTGGCCAACGATATTGGGAAGATGTAAAAATGCGTACGGAGTTCCATTTGTTAAGTCTCCTAGACCGTATCTTATCTCAGACAGACCATAAACAGGCAAAATTATCTATAAAATCACAACAGCATAGTATGAAAATTGGTAACTATATATTCTCTGGAGAAAGACAGTTGCAAGTCACTTATCCAACCATTACACATTACTATTCTATAAAGAATATGAAAAAAATACTGTCATTTTACTCAAACGACACTTATGAAGAGCAGCAAAGATTGAAGGATATAAAAAATAACTACTTCAACCTGCTAAGTAACTTTTGCCGAAAAGAGAAAGTTGCCGAACAATCATTATCATATTACGCAGAAAAAATCGCCTCAGGCGATTTTCCAAAAACGCCTGGAGCACATTGTCGCTACTGCTCATTCGAAAATGCCTGCAAAGAAAAGAGGAGTCAACAAAAATGAGGCTGACTGATGAACAACTAGCTGTCATTAACGCAAATAATAAAAAAATTCTTGTTAAAGCGGGGGCAGGAACAGGAAAAACCGAAGTTTTGACTCGAAGAATCATAAGATTAATTGAAGATGACCCTTCCTTATCAATGAGAGAGTTGGCGATCATTACTTTTACCAATAAAGCAACTGAAGAATTACAATCTCGTCTAAAAAAACATCTCTATCGCAAATGGAAAAACTGCTCATCTAATCAGGAAAAAAAGCGATTCAGGTACGAACTTGAATTACTAAATTCTTGTCAAATATCTACTATTCATAAATTTTGCAAAAGTATTCTTAACGAAGCAGGGCCTTATTACGGAAACCATATACTGTTTAACCCTAATTTTCAAATCAGGACAGATTCACATAAAGATGCAATTGATGAAGTTTTAGAAAATTGGATTCAGCAAAAAAAGGAAAAAAATGAAGCAATCGAACATTTGAACATCATGCCTGTCCATAAACTAAGGGAAATTATTATTAAATCGTACGAACTTCTACGTACTAAAGGATTAGATATCGATACTGTTCTGTCCCGTACAAAACGTTATGCAAACTTGGAAGATCGGATGCAACGCAGACTAAAAATGGAATTGGTTGATCTCTTGAAACAAGTCCATGAATACTATTTTCTCCTTAAGTACAACTCTTTAGATATTGACGATCTTCTTGAATATTGCTACAGAATTCTTAAAGAAGACAGAGATTTATTACAAAGAATTCAAAGAAAATATAAACATATCTTTATTGACGAATTTCAAGACACTTCCTTATACCAATCAGAAATGATTAAGTTAATCTGTGATGACTCTGAGCATGCTCCTTCATTATTTGTCGTTGGGGATTTAAAACAATCGATATACGAGTTTCGCGGAGCAGATACGGAGTCGTATTCGAAAATTGAAAAGTGGATTGCAGAAAATAGTACTGTATTAACGTTATCTACGAATTGGCGGTCGCAGCCATCTCTTGTTGTATTCGTTAATACAATATTTAGTAACATTAAAGAAAATGAAAAGTATATTTTTTATCAGGAGCCATTGAAACCTAAGGAAGAGAATTGCGAAATTGATTTTTCCAAAGTATACGAATGGATTTGGTGCAGTCAAGATGAGTCACAAGCTAAAAAGGTATCGGAGTGGTTGCAGGAACAGTTAAAAAATAATGATGCCAAGAATTATTGTTTATTATTTAGAAAAAATTTCGAAATGAAATCATTTGTAGATGAGTTCACGAAACATCAAATTCCCTTTAAAATAATTGGCAGTGGCGACTTTTACAGCCAAAAAGAAATCATTGACTCATTAAAAATTGTGCAATACTTGCTTACCCCGACACTTGAGAAATATTTTTGGGAAGCGATGAATACCATTTTTATCGATCACGATGCAGAAAAACTGACAAAACTTTCTGCGACAATAAAACCATTTATCAAAAAATTCACACCCGCCCAAACGCTTGATTTTATATATAAATTTACGGAAGCACATAAAATTTATCCTAAGCGAGTATATGCAAATTTAATGAAACTCAAACAACTAGCACGAAATTTAAGTTTTAACGAAAATATTACATTGCAACAATTTATAAATTGGCTTTCCGCAATGATTCAATCTGAAAAAGATGAACCACAGGCAGATGTTGCAGAAACAGACCATGATAGTTATGTCACACTCATGACAATCCATAAAGCAAAAGGTTTAGAATTTCCTATTGTCATTTTGCCAAACTTAGATCAAAACATCAGTCAGCAGTCATTGAATCCTGAAATCCTGTACCATCGAAACAAGCTTACATTAGAATTTTCTTATCAAAAATATTACTCGCAATCCGGTGCAAAAATCATTTTTAAAGATTATGAGGAAGCTGTTCAGTTAAATCAATATCAAACCTACTCAGAGGAACTACGAGTATTGTATGTTGCCCTAACACGTGCCAAAGAAAAACTCGTTTTCGTTGGTTCGGAAAATTGCCCTAAAAATAAAATTTGTTATCAAAATTGGTTGAAAATCGATTAGCGTTCCGCTAATCGATTTTTCAATTTTTCTGTTAATGCTGACTTTTTGTTAGCAGTTAATATAATACTTGTCTCTCCTGTCTTACTGTATTTATCTATAATGTATTCGAACTGTTGATAATGCAAAGAAGATTGAATGGAATTAATATCTACTACAAATAAATAATCCCAATTAATGTTATCGTTTATACTTTTTATATCCGATACATGAACCCAAAATCTTTCACTCTTTTCAAAAATACCTCGTTTTTTTAGGGAATCACAAATAAATTGTTCTAAAGTCCCTACCCTAAGAAAACGATTTATAGGATAAGTAATAGCAATTGCTTTTGCTATACCCGTTCGAATAAGATGGTTAGTTTTGTCAATGACGTAATAAAACTCATCTACATAATGAGTAAATGAAACAAATTTTATATTTGAGCTTATAGATTTTATTACATTATTAACGGATTGATTCGCCTCTACACTATTCATATCTTGTTTCATAATAGGGTAAATACAATTCTTTATAATATTTATTTCCTTCTCTGATAAGCCGTTAATCACAAATAAACGCTCTGCTATTTGGTTCATCTTTCGATATAAAGTTTCCCTAGTTTGCAAATCTTCTTTACATAATAATCGATCTTTTGGAATAATTTTATCAATTCCCAGATCCTCTATATCATCTAATGTTAAATTTATAAAAACACAGGCAGTCGCAACAGGGAATTTTAGCTTGCCTTGGAATATACCATTTTCTTCAACAAGTTCTTTATGTTGAGATAATAACGTTATCAATTCATTTCGATATTCAATGACTTGTTTAATCGGGGACTTTACACTTACTATTCTTCCATTGGTAAATATTTTCCAAAAATCAGGATTAATTTCTGTAATAATATTTCGATGATAATCCTTCACTTCTAATATAATAATGCCATGATATTCATGAAATAATATTAAGTCTGGCTGTCTTCCATTGATAACTGGTTCATAATAAATAGTCCATAAATCATCTAGATGTTCTTTTAATATATCTGTTAAGAATTTTTCTCCATCAGTTCGGAATTGTATGTGATCCGGTACAACTTTTGCCATAATACTTCACCTGCTTTTATGCTTTAGTGTTATCAGTTTATTTAATTCAATTTATGTCATTTTTAGATGAGATAAAGTGAAAGTTTACACCTCACTTCAGAACAAAATCAGCTTGTCAACTTTATCGACAAGCCGAAACGAACTCATAATGAGTTCGTTCCAAATATTTTCATATATTCCTCTTTATACTCGTCCTTTACATACTTTATAAAGGAATCGTTTGGCCTAAAAATCCCCTGATCCCATTGTCCGATTAGTTCTACATTTTCTCGCGGTATTCGTTCAAAGAACAGAATCTCATCAAATTCCTGAACATAGCGATCTTTCCTTCGTGTTCGCCGATCATAGTTTATGTAATCCTCTAACGAGCAAGAGTAATTCCAATATTTTTTCCCGACATCTTCTTTAATGGATTGGAGAGTCTCTTGATCCATTTCCTCCATCGGACATTCGGATAGACAAAAACCGCCATACAATTGACTGCCCATCCATCCTCTATTATGCGGTAATTTCACCGCATATAAATCGCTCGATGGATAACCGATCATGAGTAAAAAATCAACCGTTATTTCCGGATACAGATAAAGAGCCTTCGTGCGCTTTACCCAATCAGGAATCCACTTCGGCTTTATGCTATTTAAAACTTGGTTGGTATTTTGTACTTCTTTGGATGCCACCGAGGGATTGGAAAATAAACTGTTTTTTGATACTTCACACGACTCCAGTCGTGGGATTCTTAGGTCGTTAACGTCCGCATCCATTTCTGGTTTGGACAACGCCCAAGTTCAGGGCTGTGCCATCAGCCCGTCCTACGGCAGGGCCTATAGCTCCGTAGGCTGGCAGACTATCGCTTACGCTACTCCATCTGCCACAGGTAACTCTCTTACATACGTTTTTACGTCTTTTTCTTGACGGACTCCATCGGTTTTACGCTTGAAAAGTCTGCCTTTCCGTTCAAGCTACCTCATACCGATGCGGTTAGAAACATCCACCTGTTTTCATTATACCAAAGCGATACTTCCCTCTAAATTATGACGAAAAACAAGTCTAATCTTCCATCATCCTAATTCTATACATGCAATAAATCAATAGCAAGGAAGCAGATACGCAAGATGTTCTATGCTTGAGCACTTTGGACAACGCGGTATCCATGAATGAAAAAATTCGCATCCAAACCGAAACATTATATACATACTGTACACGCTCATCAGGAAATATAAGTAACACACGATGATTATTTCCACTGCCAGAAAACGAAAGGGGATACGATGAGAACCGCTTTATTTTCCATGCTGATGCCGGGATTCGGGCAAATATATAATGGTCAATTCATAAAGGGTGTCTTCTTTGTCATTGTGGAACACTTTGATAATGCATTCGGACATATAAACGAAGCCATTCACCTTGATTTTAACGGATTACATCAACAGGCTGTCGAGGTGACCCATTTTGACTACATGTTATTTTACACTGGATTTTATGTTTATTGCGTATGGGACGTATGGTATCACGCAAAACCAAATGCGGACAAGGCAAAAACCGCCATTCCTTTTATTATAGGCGGTTTTCTGGGAGTGATGGGTGCAATATTCGCGAGACAAAGGATTACCAAGCTGCTTAAGCAAGTTGTGAAGCAACTTCTCTAAATATTCGTAACTTTTTCTTCCGTTTCCAAAATTCCATACCGTTCTTTTCAATTTCCTGCCCTACGTGTTCGGTGCCAAGGCAATCCCGAACCGAATAATCTTAAGGGCACCAATAATACGGCCAGTATAAATGTAATGGTCGGTCCGATTGACCAAGCGAGTTCGGTTGCTCCCACTCTGAATGCCTGTTTATCCTTTTCAGAAATTCGATCAAAACAGAAAAGCAGATGAAAAGAAACTGTCGTTTACTCTTTTTTTCGGGACTTTTCAGACAGCTCTTACCATGTTAATATGTTTTGGTTTTTATTGACATGGAGTTTTAAGTTAGTTCAAAAAAAAGATAGTCGAATAAAAAGCTGCTGCAGAACATGTTATAATATAATATTCATGTGCAAATATGAACAATAAAGGTGGGATTCGTTATGAGATTTGGTATTATAGGAACAAACTGGATTACCGACCATTTTATAAAAGCTGCAAGCGCACACCCGGAATTTTCTCTCGGCGCTGTTTATTCGAGAACAATGGAAAAAGCAAAAATGTTTGCCGAAAAATATCAGATAAAACACGTGTACACCAACCTTGAAGAAATGTTTCAAAGCGGCAATATTGACGCTGTTTATATTGCATCCCCCAACAAATTCCATGCCGAACAAAGTATTTTGGCCATGAAAAATAGAATTCACGTTCTTTGCGAAAAGCCGGCAGTAACTTCCGTGCAAGAAATGGATGAGGTCATTCAAACAGCCAAAACTTACAATGCCATGTTTATGGAAGCGATGAAATCAACCGTTACACCGACCTTTTTAAATTTAAAAAAACATCTTGACGAAATCGCTCCGATCAGACGATTTGTTTTCCATTACAATCAATATTCTTCACGATATGATAAATATAAAGAAGGAATTATTGAAAACGCCTTTAAACCGGAATTAGGAAACGGTTCGAAAATGGATTTGGGTGTATACTGCTTAGCACCAATTGTTCATCTAGTCGGCGAACCAAAATCCATAGTAAAAAATCACTATTACTTATCCACCGGTGCAGACGGTCAAGGAAGTATGATTTTAAATTATGATAATTTTGAAGCAGTCGTAATGTATTCCAAAATAACAGACTCCTTTTTCCCTAGTGAGATCCAAGGAGAAAAAGGTGTTATTGAAATTGACAAAATCAGTGATCCGAAGAAAGTTGTCATCAAATATCGAAACGGTGAAATAAAAGATTTGACCGTGGAACATAAATTTGAAACGATGTATTATGAAGTAGAAGAATTTATAAACTGCGTGAAAAACGGCAAAATTGAATCCGATATAAATAGTCATGAACGGACAAAACAAGTTGTGAAGCTGTTGACGATGTAGTGAAATTCCTAACGCCAGTGGAAAAATGCTAATGAAATGAATCGCAATCGACTTAGACGGCACAATTTTAACAAATGATCATATGATTAGCGAAAAAAAACCGTGAAGCAATTGTAAATGCACAAACAAAGCCAAAGCCTCTTTACCCATTTAAAGGCAGAAGAGGCTTTCTATTTTTCTCTCCGCTATTTTCTTTTCCGCACGTTCAATCATTGTTGGCACGGCTCTTTTGAAACATAAATAATTGGCAATTTGGCTGTATGATAAATAATGGCCTCCAGACGTCAAACAAACTTCTCTCTTTCGTCTTGCTTGCAATTCCTCATAGTGAAGATAAAAACGGATACGGGCATCACGTCATTATTGGTCATGGAGACTTGCAATTCCTCATAGTGAAGATAAAAACCCCAAAAAAGTGTTATATACGCATTTCATTTTTAATGCTTGATTGATTATGTCCAGGGAAACTTTGCCAATCCTTTGATTTGCATCGGTTCAACAGAGATTTTTGCACGATTGGGGGAGACGACAGTTGGCATATTCAAATCACTGAGACCGTCTTCTGTAAAATAGCCACCATCTCGGAATATGAACTGATTTTTGCCGCGATTGACTGAGAAGAATATTGGAAAAAATGGCTTGACTTAAACATCCAATTCGGTAGAATAGAAAAAATATTGAATCTTTAAAATTTTGAAGTTAGGAGACTAAACTAAAATGATGTTACGATTTCACTATGCTTGGGTTATTTTATTTGTCACGTTTTTATCTCTTTTAGCCGTTCAAGGTGTTCGTCTTTCTTTCGGGGCTTTTGTTGAACCTTGGGAAAGGGAATTTTCAATGGACAGAGGGACGGTATCGCTAATTTCGACATTAAGCTTTATCGTTTATGGACTTTCCCAACCATTTATAGGAAGGTTAGTTGATAAATTTGGGCCTCGTATAATCCTTTCTGTCAGTACTTTTTTGGTGGCAGTTAGTATTCTATTAACAGCTTTTGTCCATCATCCATGACAATTGTTTATTCTATATGCCATATTTGTATCACTTGGGGTTGGCGGAGCGTCAAACGTGGCTGCAACAGTAGTCGTTACAAACTGGTTTAATGAAAGACAAGGATTTGCTTTAGGGATTGTCGAAGCAGGGTTTGGTGCCGGACAAATGCTGTTGGTATCAGGATCTCTATTATTAATTCAATGGTTGAATTGGAAAGCAACGGTCATCATCTTGGGATGTTTTTTAATGATTGTTGTGTTTCCAATTGTCCTGTTAATTTTACGAAACCATCCTAATGAAAAAGGTATGTTGCCAATTGGCGGAATGGATCAAGAAGAAAGCACAACTGAACAGCCAAGTAAATTCAATGATTTTTCAATTTGGGATGCTTTCGTAAAAAACAATTTTGGTTCTTGATTTTACCATTTAGCGTTTGCGGTTTTACCACTACAGGTTTAATGGATACACATCTTATCCCTTATGCCCAGTTGTGTGGAGCTCCAACAAGTGCGACTAGTGCAGCAGTAACTATATTGGCCGCTTTTAATATTGTAGGAATACTATTTTCTGGTGTGTTAGCAGATCGCTGGAGCAGTCGAAAAATGCTCATCTGTCTATATGTTATACGGGCATTATCGTTGTTTATTCTATTCTATAGCTATAACCCTCTGCTTTTAATTGTTTTCGCTATCGTTTTTGGATTGGTTGATTTTTCCACTGTTGCTCCTACGCAATTGTTCACGCAATACTTTAAACAACACTCTGTTGGTTTTATCATTGGTTGGCTATCTTTCAGCCACCAAATTGGATCAGCACTAGGAGCCTATGTGCCGGGTTTACTATACAGTTACCACAGGAATTATAATGTTGCTTTTTATTTTTCAATAATCATATTAGTCATTTCAGCAATCCTCACTTTCTTTCTTCCTGAATTTTCTAAAGAAAAGGTAACGATTTAGGAGAAGGCATCTATGCGTTTTTTTGGAGACCTCGAAACCTGTTGTCACTCGGCAAAAAAGCTGAACAAATTCGTAAGACTGACCTATTCATTTATTTATTGGGCCAACCTCAATATTCGCAGATCCCCTGTTCACATTTTTATTTACCTAACCAAACTTCCTGTTTCGGTTTTCCGACAAGTCCTTTAAGGCTGCAGATAACGTGCTAAAAAAATTTTGAAAACTTTTCACGGAACATGATTGCAAAATGGAGGATACGGAAAACGTTCAAAAAAAAGCTGTCCAGAAAGTCAAAATCCATTGAAAACGAAACATTATAAACATTGATATATCAACGTTTCTAAAACATTAAAGGGGCGTTTATAAGCCGGAAAATCGACTTATTAGACAGCCCCCTTACCCTTTCCATCATAACTTCAGCCATTGGCCAAGAGGCTTGGAAGCCCGTATGCGCCCGTTGTCAAATACCAATTTCCCCCGTTGAAATGTCGCAAGGATTTTGCAAGGAAATGTATGATTGACATATAAACTATGCTTGTGTTTTTGAAGCAAACTGTTTTTCTCGACTGTGAAGGAATCTTTTAAACTTATAATCACAAAATCTGCGTCTTTTCCTTTTGCAATTTCCCCTTTTTTCCCGTCCAATCCAAATCGTTTGGCGGGTCTAGCAGATGTCCAATGAATCAGCTTCGGAAAAGGAATGCGATAGCGAACCGCTAGTTCGATCATCGCCATCAATGTAAATTGTCCCCCGCTGATTCCTCCCCAAACATTGAAAAAATTCGTTTCATCTTCTTTCAAGCTCCATGGCGACGGGGAATGGTCGGATGCGACAAAGTCAATCTGATCTTTTAAAAACAAATCAACCAATTTTTTTTGGTCGCTTAATTCGCGCAATGGGGGAGCGCATTTTGCAACCGCTCCAAGCTTTTTCGTATGTTCATGGTCAAACAAAAGATAATGCGGGCACGTTTCCAATGTGACATCAAGTCCTCTTTTCTTCGCTTGCTGGATTTCTTCAACGGCTTCTGCACTGCTGATATGAACGAAATGCAAAGAACAGCCGGTCTGTTCCGCAAATGTAATGGCTTTTCTGACAGCTAGCCATTCCGCAGCAATCGGTCTTGATTGTAAATAATCGTCCGGACCGAATTTTTCTTGCCGCTCTTTTTCTCTCTGCAAAAATTGCACCATTGCGCCGTCTTCTGCATGAAGAGCCAAAATTTTACGCAAGCCGGCGATCGTTTTCATTCCATTCAAGAGCGTATTATCATCAACCGCTGCGAACTCTTTATTGCCGCTCGGGGACATGAAAGCTTTAAATCCGACAACTCCTTTTTCCGCAAGAGGCGCTAAATCATTTTCATTGCCCGGAACAAGCCCGCCCCACAATCCAAAGTCAACGAATGACTTTTCCTCGCCTATTTTTCCTTTTTGTCGAAGAGCTTCAAGATCAGTTGTAGAAGGGACACCGTTGAGCGGCATATCAAAAAACGTTGTACAGCCGCCCGCTGCAAGCATAGATGAACCTGTTGAAAAGCCTTCCCAATCCTCTCTGCCCGGTTCATTGAAATGAACATGGACATCAATCAATCCGGGAAAAACGTAATGGCCTTCCGCATCCCAAACGACATCGGCTTCCCCGTCAATGTCATCGCCAATTTCAACAACAATGCCGTCTTTAACAGCTAAATTTGTTTTTTTCACTTCGTCATGAAACACAACGCTGCCGTTTTTGACTATAAGATCGTAGATCATTTTTATCAAACTCCATTTAAAATAAAAATTTTTCCATCAGTGCTTTTTTCATGTTATTTGTTATTCATAAGTTCCGGTTCAACTTCTTCTAATAATGAAAAATCAATATAATCTTTCTTATTTGGGATATTTTTGATATTTCCTACACTCAATAAATATTCTCCTACTTCAGAACCATTGCTTTTGTTCATAAAGGAATCGTCGACTTGCATTGTATAAACATTTCTATTCATAATTTCCTTTAACTCGCTTTCTTCTAAATGAAGTTCAGGCGCTAAAATTTTAATTGCTTCTTCTCTATTCTTATTAATGTAATCTGTAGCTTTTATTAAAGCCCTAATGATTGCTTTTACCGTATTCGGATTTTCTTTTAGGAAATCATCCGTTACTTGCAGTGTTGTATGAACACTCATCCAATCAACAGATTTTTCTTTTCCATCAAAATTGTCAACCGTACCGCTAAATAGTAGTTTTCCTCCGCTATTGATAGCCTTCGTTATAAACGGTTCCCAAGCAGCCATTGCATCAATATCACCTTTTTCAAGAGCAGTTAAAGCATCGCTAGGAGCTAGGTTCACAAAATTTATCTTTTTTATGTCAACATTATAATCGTTGGCCATATTTTGAATTGCAATCATTACATCAGCACCACTAGGAATACCTATTGATTTTCCTTCCAAATCTTTTGGAGAATTAATTTCAACATGCTTGCCCGCTACAACCGCTTGTGTTCCTGCAATTTGTGCAAGCGGAGCTACGATTTTCACCTTAACGCCTGAGGAAGCTAAAATAATATCCATAAAATTTGTTTGTAAACTAACCGGAGCACTTCCACCAGCAATCATAGGTCCAATATCTGGTCCGCTTTCAATTAATTGGTTTGTTACGTTTAGCCCTTCTTCCTTAAAAAATCCTAACTTATCTGCAATGATTTGTTGTGAAGAAATTTGCGCATCCCTTACCCCTACTAATGTTATATCCTTCACTTCTAGTTCATCACTCGCTTTATTACTATTTTCACTAGTTGTTGTCGAACTGTTTGAACCGCACGCAACGATTGCAAACATTGTCAAAAAAACTAGGCAAAAAAGAAAAATTTTTCTCATTTATAATTCCTCCCTTATTATTTTTCTACAGCATTTTCAAATCCGCCTGTTCTCCATTTCAATAGTTTTTTCTCAATCACTTTTAATAACAAGGAAAAAAGACTATATTCAATACCTATTAAAATAATAGCTACATACATATTTAAAATTTTCATATAGTTTCGAGCGTCCACAATAATATACCCTAAACCACTTTTTGCACCCATCATTTCTGAAACCACTAATGCTGAAAAAGCCAATCCTAAACTTATTTGACATCCAGTAAAAATATTTGGTAATGTTGACGGAATAATAATTTTCTTAAATATTTGTCTATCATTTGCGCCTAAGCTTAATGCAGAACGAATATAAGAAGAATGAACACTTTTAATTCCATCAAATGTATTCGTCATAACTGGAAAAAATGTTGTCCAAGCAATTAATATAATTTTTGGAATTTCGCCAATTCCGAACCAAATAATAAATAAAGGCAGCAACGCTAAAGCTGGAATAGGACCGATCATGTTAAAGACAGGCATAAACCAAAATTCAATCTTCTCTACCCTTCCTATCAATAATGCGGCAATCACCCCGAGAAATACTCCGATTACAAAGCCAATTACTATTCGGATCGTACTCGATACAATACTGTCTATAATTAATCCTGAATGAAATAGTTCTACACCATTTAGAAATATTAGTGAAGGCGGTGGAAAAAAAACGGGATTTACTATGGAAAAATTTATATTTAATCTTGTAATGATTTCCCATAAAACAAAAAAAGAAATTATTGGAATAGCATGTAAATATTTTTTATTTCTAACCTTGTCCACTTTTTTCGTATAGACAGAAACTGCTTCTTGTCTAGCCGCCATATTTTTCATAAGCTTCCTCCTAACTAGCTGACAAAATGCTCTTCTAAATTCTCCATCAAAATACTAAATTCAGGATCACGATAATTTCGAGGACGGGGTAAATGAATCTCTAATTCTGTAGCAATCATTCCATTTTTCATGACAATTACTCTATCTGCAAGATAGACAGCTTCAGCTAAATCATGGGTAATAAATATAATAGTAGGCTTTACTTCTTTCCATATACGAATTAGTTCAGTTCTCATATTTTCACGGGTAAACATATCTAACGCTCCAAAAGGCTCGTCCATTAACAAAATTTCAGGTTCTCCGGCTAAAGCTCTTGCAATGCCGACGCGTTGTTTCATACCTCCTGAAAGTTGTTCAGGATAATGGTTTGCATAGTCTGATAAACCAATTAATTCTATATAACGTAATGCTTTTTCCAATGCTTTCTTTTTTGGCATCCCTTGCACGATTGGTCCAAAAGCGATATTTTTTAAAACAGTGAACCAAGGGTATAGCGCATGATCTTGAAAAACGACTCCTCTTTCCTTGGAAGGTTTTGTTACAAAAGATCCGTTTACCTTAATCACTCCTTCATCTGGTTTAATAAACCCCGCAATCAAATTTAATAGAGTTGATTTTCCGCCGCCACTGCTTCCCAATACACAAATAAATTCATGCGGTTGAACAGTAAGGTTTATCCCTTTTAAAACAAGATGATCATTATAAAACTTTTTTACATTTTCAACTATCAATGTCATATTTCTGACCCCCTTTATGTAACTTTTATTAACACATAACGAAACTATATTGATATATTATACGTAATTTTTTGATTTATCCACTGTCAAAATAAATAAAAATTAAAAAAGATTTTGTGTAAAATATCAAAAATTAAAAAAATCGAACAACTGTTTTTGGTAACAATTGTTCGATCAACATGTTAAAAAGTTTCATAAATATCTAAAATGATACTTTACTTTTTTGTTTTCCATACATACTCAGCGCTGCTTGTGCTCCTTCACCTCTGTTTATGCGAACACCGTGATAGATGAGAACTGCCTCCAATGCTGTCAGCAGCTTGAGAATATTTTCTTTGCGGCAGCTGTAGCCCATTGTACCGATCCTCCAGATTTTTCCGTGGAGCGGGCCAAACGAGCTGGCAATTTCAATCCCGAATTCATCCAGCAGCATGCGGCGCACGGATTCTCCATCGACGCCCTGCGGTATGTTGACGCATGTAACGGTCGGCAGTTTAAAGCGTTTATCGCCGAACAATGTGAGTCCCATTGCTTTCAGCCCGGCCATTAATGCCCGTTCATGGAGACGGTGGCGTGCAAATCGATTATCCAATCCTTCCTCCATAATAAGCCTCAAGCCTTCACGCAATGCGTAAAGCATTGATGTAGCTTCCGTATGATGATTTAATCGCCGCGGGCTCCAATAATCTTGAAGCTGGCTTAAATCAAAATAGTTGCTAATAATTGTTTGACCTGAGGCCATTTGCTGATCCAATTCCGTCCGAATTCCTCTTTCTACCTTTTTACGCGACAAAACGATTTTTTCAATTCTGTCATTATATGTGATGGGAGCCATCCCTGATGGAACCGATAAGCACTTTTGCGTCCCGCCGATCACGCCGTCAAGCTGCCATTCGTCGACATTCACGTCCGTTCCTCCAATTGTCGCAACCGCATCGACTACAAGAATTACATCCATCTCCCGGCAAGCTTTCCCGATCTCCTCAAGCGGCTGCATGCACCCCGTTGAGGTTTCCCCATGGACGATCGCGACTATTTTCGGCTGAACCTTCTTTATTTCTCTAATTACATCCTCCGGGTCAAACACCGTTCCCCATTCACGCTCAATTGTAGTGACATCAGCCCCGTAACGTTCGCATATTTCGGTTAATAAATAGCCGAACCGGCCATATATCGGGATCAGCACTTTGTCGCCCTGTTCGATAATGCTCGCCAGCATCGCTTCAATGCCCGATCTGGAGGTTCCATCGATAGGGAACGCCCATTTGTTGTCCGTACGAAATAAATAGCGAAGCATTTCCATTACTTCATTCATGATCGAAGTAAATGCAGGATCAAATTGGCCTAAAATCGGCGTACTCATCGCCTGCAAAACTCTCGGATCGACTTCAACAGGCCCCGGTGTCATGATCGTTCTATTAGGTGTCTGTAGAGGCAGAAATTTCATTTCGTCCACAATCCTTTCTTTTAATATGCCAATCTATATAAATAATGGATTAAAAACTTAACGCCGCTTTCTAAATGAGCAGCTGCGGTATATTCCTTCGGCGAGTGGCTGATTCCGTTATGACTCGGGACAAAAAAAAGCGCAGTCGGACAATAGGTTCCGAACATTTGCGAATCATGTCCCGCTCCGCTAACCAAGATTTCATGAGACAGATTTTGCTCTTCTGCAATTTCTTTTGACAGCCTCAGCAATTGTTGATCCATTTTGACCGGCTTGACGTTCAGCCATTCATTTAACAAAATATCGACATTGTATTGTGCGCTCACATTTTTAAAATGACGTGAAAATGTTGAACAAAATTGCTCCAATAGTTCTTCCTCGTGATGACGGATATCGATCGTAAAAACGACTTCACCTGCAATCACATTCGGAACGTTAGGTTCAACCTTTATTTTGCCGACGGTCACTCTTAGTTGGTCGCACACCTGTTTGGCTTGTTTCATTAAATAGGTAATCAGTTCAGAGGCAATGGCCACCGCATCTTTCCGGCAGGGCATCGGGGTTGTTCCTGCGTGGTTGCTTTCACCAACAACTTTTACTTGATAGCGGCGCTGTCCAACAATGTCGCTGACAATGCCCAACGATTTTTTCTTTTTTTCTAACACAGAGCCCTGTTCGATGTGCAGCTCAATAAAGCATTGAATATCGTTTCGAAATGGCTGGCGAAATCTTTCCTGTCCAAAACCGCATTCATTCATTGCTTGCACAAACGAAATCCCTTTAGAATCAACAATTTTTTGTATATGTTTAAAAGAGCGCCTCCCCGTTACAGAGCCTGACCCCCAAAATGTAAGCGGAAACCGGCTGCCTTCCTCTTCACATAAAGATACGACCTCAATCGTTTTTTTTGGTGTTCCAAAACGCTTTAATAAATAATGAGTCGCCAACAAGCCGGCAATAATGCCATATGCGCCGTCATATTTTCCTCCTTCAATAACCGTATCAATATGCGAACCAGTTAAGATTGTTTTGGAGGATGGAGATGATCCTTCTGCTCGGCCGAACAAGTTGCCGACGTCATCAAAATATGGAGCTAATCCGCATTCCTCCATTTTCTCCTTCAACGCTTCCTGCGCTGACAGCCATTGTTCGCTATATAACAGCCGGGTAACTCCGCCTTTTTCCGTTTTACCGAATGTTGCAAGCCATTCGATCAGCCTTTCAACTTCCTCTTCAAGCTGAATGGGCCCAAGTAAATGAACTGTCATATCTCTTCCCTCTTTTCTATTCAAAATGAGCAAATATCCTTGTTACATTTTGTTCCATAAAATGTGAATTTACTTTATTTTATCGTTATTCTTTTTCATATACATTGGCAATTTTGATATAAATTTCACCATCTTTTGTGCATGTTCACTAAAATTCAAAGACAAAGGGGCTGAAAAAATGAAAATTTCCGAAATATTAAAAATTCCCGTTATGAAAAATGCCAAGCTCATCGCCGGCCATAACGGAAAGGATCGAGAAGTTTTCAGCGTCAATATGATGGATGCACCGGATATCATCGATTTCCTTAAAGCGAATGAACTGCTTGTAACAACTGCCTTTCATTTAAAAGACAATCCGAATGATCTGCTCGCACTCATCAAAAATATGGCGGATCAGCAATGTGCAGGGTTGGCAATTAAAATGAAGCGATTTTTGGAAGAAATTCCGGAGGCTTGCCTGAAGTATGCAAATGAAAAAAATTTCCCAATTATTGAATTGCCGATTGAGGTTACGTTAGGGGAAGTTGTGAACCAGACATTAAGCTATATATTGGACAAACGGACAAACGAATTGCTCAATGCGATTGAAATCCATCAGCAATTTACAAACCATATTTTAAGAGGAAAAGGGCTCGTCTCATTACTGGAAAATTTGGCAAACTTGATCGGCTGTCCAATTTTACTGTTGGATCAGCACTTTCAAATGATTGCTTCTTCATCTTCCGTTACATCGAGTCTGCCGGAAATCGAGGAAATGTACACAGACGGATTTCGCTTTTTCTTACAGCCAAGCTCTTACACTTGTTTTTCCATTATTTCTAGTAAACGAACTGTTTCCGTTTTTCCCATTTACACTCATGAAAGCAACAGCGGATGTTTAATTGTTTTTGATGCCATTCCTTTTCACAGTCCTTCGCTTGTGTTGACGATTGAACAAGCGACAAATGTCATTTCATTTGAATTGATGAAAAAAAATGCTCTTAAACAACATAAACGAAAAGTTCAAAATGAATTTTTTATCAATTTTACAGATGGCGCCTTTCAATCAAAAGAAGAGATTGTCATTAAAGCAAAAGAATTTAAAATTCGCAATGATCAATCGTATTTTTGTGCAGCAGGAAAATTGGATGAAAGAAAAAAATCATTAACGTTTACACAATTCCATAAAGAAAATGAACGGATTTTTGAATTTATGGAAAAAGAAGCTGATGCGTTCCCAAATCCTGTTCATTTTTTTGTGAAGGGGAACGTAGGCATTTTGCTCTTCCCGATTCAAAAATCATGGCTGGAGCTTCATTCTTCCATCATGCCGTTTTTAAAGGAATTGCAAGCTAAAATTAGAAGCAGGTTCCAACGGACTGTCTCATTCGGCATCGGCAGTCTTTGCCAACAATTTTTAGATGTTAAAAAAGGCTATAAAGAAGCGTTGGAAGTGCTGGAAGAAGAACAGTATTCCGGAAATCAAGAATTCATTCAAATTCATAAGAAAAAAGATATTTATACGTTATTGAAAATGATTCCAAAAGAAGAGTTGATTGATTTTTACGAACAGATTTTGACAAACCTTTCAGACCCGGCAGACACTGAAAAACAGGCTCTGCTGCAAACGCTGTTTTTATTTTTGGAAAATCATTGTCAAATTTCTGAAACAGCCAAAAAGCTTTTCGTTCATCGCAATACGGTGATCTATCGATTAGAAAAATGCGAGGAGCTCATCGGAAAAAGCTTAAAGGATCCGGAAGCCACTATTAGCCTCCGCTTGGCATTCCGCATAAAAAATTTGCTTCAATTATAAAAAAATTGAGGCAAGAGCTTTAGTAAATGAAAATGTAATTTGTCTATAAAGCTTTAGATACATTAACTAAATTTTGCAAAAACGATTATGTAATTCAACCAATGACTTCACTACATCGTTCTTTTATTATGAAAAACAAATAACATCTAGTGTTAGATTTTTTTACATAAGAGGAGGAGAGGTCACTTGACAAACCAAAATGGAGGAACTCATCTTTTTTCACTTGGTTTGCAGCATGTACTGGCGATGTATGCAGGCGCCATTGTTGTTCCTCTTGTTGTCGGAGGAGCGTTAAACCTTTCGACGCAGGAGCTGTCATATCTAGTTGCGATTGATTTATTGACATGCGGAATCGCCACCCTGCTGCAGGCGTTCAAAACAAAATATTTCGGCATTGGTTTACCTGTCATATTAGGTGCTTCATTTGTTGCTGTTACACCGATGATCGGGATCGGAAAAGAGTACGGCATCAATGCAATCTATGGATCGATCATTGCCGCAGGAATATTCATTATTCTTTTTGCTCCGCTCTTTGGCAAAATAACAAGATTATTGTTCCCGCCGGTCGTGACAGGTACAGTTGTCACCCTTATAGGACTGTCCTTAATACCGGTCGGGATTAAAAACATGGCGGGCGGTGCAGGAAGTCCGAAATTTGGCGATCCGGAAAATTTGCTCCTTTCATTTGGGGTTTTTCTTTTGATTTTGTTTATGAATCGATTTTTCACAGGCTTTTTTCGGGCAATCTCTGTGCTTATCGGGATTATCGCGGGTACGATCGCCGCGGCTTTTATGGGAGAGGTTGATGTGAAAGAAGTAATGCAAGCTTCATGGATTCATTCTCCGAAATTTTTGTATTTCGGTACACCTACTTTTGAGCTTGTGCCGATCTTAACAATGACATTAGTGGGCATTGTCATCATGATTGAATCGACTGGCGCTTTTTTAGCCCTAAGCAAAATTTGCGGAAAAGATCTTAGCGACCAAGATCTTGCGCGCGGATATCGTGCCGAAGGATTGGCTTTCATCATCGGCGGTTTTTTGAACGCTTTCCCGTACAACACGTTCGCTCAAAACGTCGGACTTGTGCAGCTGACAAATATAAAAACGAGAAGCGTTGCGATCGTTGCCGGCTTTATACTTGTCAACCTTGGATTTATTCCGAAAATTGCTGCTTTTGCTACGATGATCCCAACATCTGTATTAGGGGGAGCAATGGTGATCATGTTTGGCATGGTCGTTTCTTCAGGCATTAAAATGTTAAGCACTGTTGATTTTCAACAGCAAAGCAATTTGTTAGTAATTGCCTGCTCCATTTCCCTCGGATTGGGTTCCACAGTTGTTCCTGATTTGTTTGCACAGCTGCCGCCTATGCTGCGAATTCTTTTTAGTGATGGGATTATAACAGGCAGTCTTACAGCCATCTTTTTAAACTTATTTTTTCACCATTTCTCACTGAAAAAATCTTCTGCTGCCGAACAGTTAAAACCGACAACGATCAAATTTTAAAAACGAAAGGAGAAAGGCGAATGAACATAGAACAAGTTAACCAACTCAGTGCGGCTGAATTTATTGAGAAGCTAGGCGGGATATTTGAAGATTCAACATGGGTGGCAGAAAAAGCAGAAAAATTCCGCCCGTTTTCTTCCGTGCAATCGCTTTTTTCCAAAATGGCTGAGATCGTGGATCAAGCTGACGAACACGAAAAATTGGCGCTTATTCGCAATCACCCTGCTTTAGGCGCAAGAACAAAAATGACCCGATTTTCGCAAACAGAACAACAAAAAGCGGGACTGCAAAAACTGACAGATGAAGAATACGATCGATTGTTAAAATTGAACGAAACGTATATGGAAAAATTTCAATTCCCGTTTATTTTGGCTGTGCGCGGCAAAACAAAGCAGGAAATATTTGCATCGATTAAACAGCGAATCAAAAACAATGCGGAAGCAGAGATAGAGCAAGCAATAGCAGAAATTAAAAAAATTGCCTATTATCGACTGAAGGATATAGTGAAAGAAGAGAGAAATCTATGCTGACACGTACATTCCATTTTGATAGAACAAATTGACTTTCGTTATTTTTGATCTTTTGCACAGTACGAAGCCATATTCTTTTTAAGCTCCATAAATGGCGGTACAGCTGAATCTGCTGAGAAATAATAACCAAAGAAATTACACGCTTGTTAAATAGTGAAAGAAAGCCGTGATTCAAATGCCATGCCCCGTCAGACAAGCGCTTCCAAAGTAACAAAACGGGCTTCCAAAATGAAAAACGAGGCAAATAAAAAGGTCAATAAGGAGATGGAATATGAAAGGATTAACAACACATATTTTAGATTTAACTCACGGTACGCCTGCACAAAACGTCAAAATCGAGCTGTTTTCTGTTACAGATCAAAACGAAACGGAAAAACAGCTGCTCAAAACCGCATTCACAAACGAAAACGGTCGGGTTGACGAACCGCTCATCACTGAGCAGCAATTAACACCGGGAACTTATGAACTTCTGTTTTACATTGGAGATTATTTTAAAAACAAAGGTTTATCCTTGAAGGAGCCGCTGTTTCTTAATCACGTCGTCGTCCGCTTCGGCATTTCTGATGCAAATGCCCATTATCATGTTCCATTGCTTATTTCACCGTGGGGGTATCAAGTGTATCGGGGAAGTTAATCGGATACAAATACTTTCTTCAACAACGTCATGAAAAAACGGGGCCTTCCAAAAGTCAGCGTTACTGACTTTTGGGAGACCCCCTTTATTTAAAAAAGCAAAAAAAATCGTCCCTTCTAGTAAAAGAAAGTTGCCTCACAATATTTCAGAAAGGACGATTTTATGAGCAACAATTGGAAGCTGGAGCGAAACAAAAGAAAAACAATCAATACAGATAAAGATGAGAACCAAACCTAGAGGAAGCCGCTAAGAAATTAGAAGAAAAAGTGGAAAAGTTATCAGAAGAAATCGAAAAGGAAACAGATACAAACATACATAAGGACAAGCAACATAAGCGCAGTCAATGAAAGAAATTTGTGAAGCAAATTCGAGAAGATTTTATCCTACGGCAGGTTAAATACAAGGAACAAAAAGAAATCTTTGGCAACCGTAACAGCTATTCTAAAACGGATAAAGACGCAACCTTCATGCGCATGAAAGAAGACCATATGAAAAACGTGAAAAAACGGAACTCATCAATATATATTCAAATTTACTATTTACGTTCATCTCCTCTATAAAATACATCAGGCTATCAGCAAACAGGCTTACGCCCATAATAATGCGGTTCGCTACTTTTATTTTACATTCAACAAACACTTTGTATATGAGGATAAATTTTTTAATATTGTAAAAATGGAAAAAAGACTAGTAAATGTGTTAATATTTTAAAAAATCAGAAATAAGGAGGATTTTAAAATGTTTAAGAAAATAGGTTATTGTAATTGCATTTTTATTTTCCCTAAATTTTACTAGAGTAGAATTTGCTGCAGAAAACGATGCAAATGTTAATGAAGAAAGTCTTACACAAGAAGAATTAAACTATCTGTAAATGAAGTTGGCAACACTCAAGAAGAAGCTGATGCTCTGCCCATTGAAGTTGCTAGACAATTAATTGAAGAGGAAGCTAAAGTTATAGATTCTGGACCAGAAATTATTACTATATATGAACCAAAAGATGTTAAACCAGGACAAATTAGTACTATGGGAACTATTGCTTCTTCAACTTTAAAATTAGGTGGAACAGTATATAAAGTAACTAGTGATCGTTCAAAAGAAGATAAATTTTATATATATGGTAACTTTCAATGGTTAAAAACACCTTCTTTTCATTTAGTTGATAAAATGACTATTGGTTTCCCTTCAAATTCAGGATTATATCTACCAACTAGCGGAGGAACAGTAAAACAGCACCAACATAGATATTCTCAAGATCCTCAAGGAAATGGACGTTCGATTGATTATTCAATTAAGTATTCTCCGAGTAATTGGGAGCCAAGTGCTGGTGTGGCTGGCTCATATGATTTAAAACCTTCTACTAGTCATACAAAACACAAAGGGTACATTGGTCAATATGTATATGTTCCTAAATCAAAAAATGCTAAAAATGGAATATGGTCATCAAAGAATTGCTGGAACACCTAGTATATCAGTTTATCCAGCAGGTTTATCAATCACGTCAACTCCAAAAACAGATACAAAATCATACGCATTAACTTTATCTTATTAATCTAGTTGGAGTGGTAAGTCTATGATACAAACGATTGCCAACTTTATTCTTATTCTAGTTGTATCGGTCATTTTATTTTATATACTTAATTATGATACTTCTTTAGATAGTGAATTAATACTATCTCTTTTAATTATCATTTCTCTACAAACATCATTGATATTAGCTATTTTATTAAAAAGAAAATAACTTTCTTAAAGGGATTGTCCAAAAGTTGAACTGTCCCCTGTCAAGCAGACAGTGGAAATCATAAATTGCTTTAAACGGCTTGAGCTCTAAATTCTAATGGGCTTAAGCCGTTTAATTTTTCTTGATCGCGTTTGTTATTATAAAACTCTTAATCGCTTGTTGTAACGCTTTAAACGTTTCATATCGTTTCAGATCATACCTTTCACACGTTCAGGTTGCCCAAAAAGATTCCATTGGGGCGTTTTCCATGCAGCGTCCCACTCTTGACATACTATGTGTTCGCTTTGCTTCGATTATTCGCTTCTTAAGCCCATGAGATGTACTATAAATCAAAAGTTGTTTATGTTCTTTTAAACTTGTGATAGATTAAGTCCTGAATGTTGTGTAAAAAAGCAGCGGTGATGTGATTTGCCAGGAATCTAGGGCAGGGTTGGACTTGACCCTTGCGATAGCGTGATCAACTGTTTGAAACACAAGTTGATGATTGTTCGAATGCCCTAATACATAACTATACAGATCTAGAATTGCACTCAAATACGCTTTTTTACCGTTTCCTATCTTGAATTCCGTGACATCCGTCAGCCATTTTTCATTTGGCTTACTTGCTAAAAAATTTGCGATTTAATACATTCTCAGCCACATGCACCGCTGATGATGAAACGTAACGGTTCTTTTTACAACGAATTACAGATTGAATACCGGTTGTTTTCATCAGGCATATATTTGTTTATGGGTCACTTATTTTCGATGTATGACGAATTTCATTCGGCGATAGCCATAAATTTTTAACGCTGCAGACAAGGAAACAAGCCGAAAAACGCTAAAATCTATAATTTCTTTCAACTGATCATGTTAAAAAAATCGCCGAACTGCTCCGCCTTCTTAACATTTGCTGTCTAAGCGAGATGTTTCTTTTTCAGCAAGCTTTTGAACTGCTCTAATAATACCGGAGTAGCCTGTGCATCGGCAAAGATTTCCTGATAAACCGTCAACTATTTGCTGACTAGTTGGATTCGGATATTGATCCAAAATCGCTTTGACAGCCATAATCATTCCTGGGGTGCAATATCCGCATTGGAAACCTCCCTCTTCCAAAAACGCCTGCTGAATCGGATGAAGCCCTTTTTCCGCAAGTCCTTCAATTGTAACAATTTCTTTTTCATTTGCTTGATAAGCTCTAACTAAACAGGCATTCACTAGCCTGCCGTTCATGATGACAGAGCAGGCGCCGCAGCGGCCAATTCCGCAGGAAATCTTTGTGCCAGTCAGATGCAGCTGCTCTCTTAAAATGTCAACTAGCCGAGCGGCCGGATGAATCTCAAGCTCTTTCTTTTTGCCATTCACAAAAATCGACATGCGCATTCGTTCTTCAGACGGTAATTTTATGCTTGAGCTCATTTGCTTGTCAGCCATTTGCTCATCTCCGTTTCCATCATCTTATTGACGATTTCTTCCCTTGATACCGGTAGCTTATTCACCCAGATGCCAGTCGCATCATAAATGGCCATTGCGATGGCAGGGGCAACAGCAACCGTGCCAATTTCCCCGACGCCTCTTGGCCCATATTCATCCTCTTCGCACAACTCCTCGATTGCGGTGATGTCAATCGAAAGGGGGACATCTTTTATCGTCGGAATTAAATACGAATCAAAGTTTTCCGTTACATATGTTCCTTTTTCTATCAGCGCTTCTTCCGTTAATGTATAGCCTAACGCCATCACGGATCCGCCTTCAATTTGTCCCAAATATCCTTGTGGAAAAATAACAGGACCAGCGGCAACGGCTTGCTCTAAATGTTTTACACGAACAAATCCAGTTGCCAGATCTACTTCCACCTTAACGGCACAAGCTGCAAACGAATATAAAAAATGTCCGCCTGGTATGGAGCAAGGGGTTGCCGGAAAGTCAAATCGAGTTTCAATGATCAGCGGCTTGTCTATCGTTTGTTTTGCCAGTTCTTTGTATGAAATCAGCAGCTCATCTTGGTGCCAAACACCTTTTTCGCCTATTTTTAATTGACTGACGGGAACATCCGTACATTGCGAGGCTCTTTCCAACAGGCTGTTTTGAAACGGAGCTTTCATCCGTTGAATGGCTTGCCAAACCATGCTCGTACCCCTTGAAGCAGTTGATGAGCCTGAACGCGGGACTTTGTACGTATCGCCGATGACAATGTGTAAATCCTCTCGGGAGCAGCCTATTGCTCGAATGGCAATTTGTTCAATCACTGCGAGCAAGCCTTGGCCAAATTCTTCAAACCCAAAAGCAATTTCGATTTTTCCTTCCTCGTTCAATGAAATTCTCCCGCCAGCCGGATCTAAACGTCCATAGCCCAGCCCTCCGCCGTGCATGGTGATTGCCACCCCGACGCCTGTCTTAATCAAGCCGTTATGATCTTGTTTTCGGCAGCTGTTTAATAGTTTCGATTGGCTGATCTGTTTTAAAACTTGTTGAGCGCCGTCAGTTGGGGCGATTTTTTGCCCGACAGGACCGGGATCATGTGCCTGGCGCAGATTTTTTTGTCTGAGTTCAAGCGGACACATTCCAAGCTTGACCGCCAAGCGATCGATTTGCCCTTCCAGTGCGAAGGTTACTTGGTTTCCTCCAAAGCCTCTAAATTCACCGGCAACGCCGTTATTCGTAAAAACCGAATAGCCTTCAACTTGAATATTTGGGATCATGTATGGGCCTATCGCATGTTCAACCGCAAAATCCAATACTGCGGGGCCTAACGTTGCATATGCGCCGGTATCCGCTATAATTCGCACTTGATGGGCGATGATTTTGCCGTTTTTTTTCGCACCTGTTTTCATTTTAATTTTCATCGGATGCCTTTTGATTCCTGACCGCACCGATTCCCTTCTCGTTTGATGAATTTTTACAGGAAATCCCGTTTTCAGCGCCAATAAGGCTCCGTACGGCTGGATGTTTAATTCGTCTTTTCCGCCAAAAGAGCCGCCAAGCGGGCTTGAGACGACGCGGATGTCTTCTTCCGGCATATTTAAAATGCGGGCTAATTGATAGCGGTCTTTATATCCATGCTGAGTGCCGGCATACACCGTCAAAGTGCCGTCTTTTTCCGGAACAAACACCCCGCCCTCTGTTTCCATGTACGCATGCATTTGCCTTGGAAGTTGATACGTTTCCTCTACAATACAGTCGCATGATTGAAATGCTTCTTCCACATTGCCGCTTTGATAAGATGCTTGGTGTAGGATATTCCCGTTCGGATGGAGCTGCGGAGAAGAAGGGAGCATAGCCTGTTCCGGATCATCAACAACCGGCAGCGGCTCATATTCCACTTCGATCAGTTGAAGCGCCGCTTCGGCGATTTCCTCTGTTTCCGCAGCAACAGCCGCGACAGCATCGCCGACAAAACGAACTTTATCTTTGCATAAAACAGGCTGATCAGGAAAGATTAAGCCAAACCCGTTTAAACCTAAAACATCCTTGCTAGTAATGACAGCCCGAACTCCCGGCAATTCCTCCGCTTTTTCCGTTGAGATCGAAACGATATTGGCATGCGGATATTCGCTTCGCAAAATTTTTGCAAACAGCATATTCGGAAACGAAAGATCTGTTAAAAACTTTAAATGTCCAGTTACTTTTTCTACTCCGTCCGGTCTGATGCACACTTGTTTCAATCTCAATCCCTTCCCTTCTTCATAATCCAAATTGAAAAAGCTCGTATTTGAATATATTAATCTTTCTCCTCTAATTTTTTTAATTCTGCTATGACTATGTTGGCGGCGACCCGCCTGCGGTAATCCGCTGAAAAAAAAGCATCGCCGGCAGGTTGAAATTCAGAAAAGAGCGCCTCATGCACCTTTTTTAGCAAAGCGGACTCAACCTTGCGTCCGGCCAGCAATTGCTCCGTTATTCTTAATCGCCTTGGACGATTCTCGCCTCCGCCTGCTGCCAACCGCGCAAAGTCAATTGTTCCGTTGTCATTTTGGCCGATTATCCCTGCAATGGTGACGACAGAGCCTGAAAACGCCTCTCTCCTCCCAATTTTTTGATAAAAATGGACATATGATGGCGGAGCTGAAATTTCCGGCACCACTATTTCCGTTATAAGATCATCCTTGAATTCTTCATTCAACCAATGATCTAAATCGATTTTTTTTATGTCGTCCCCATCAAAACATCCGATTTTCGCTTCCATCACTAACAGGGCGGGGATGGCATCACCAATTGTTGAGGCGACGTTTCCGCCGATCGTTCCAAGATTGCGCACGGCTGGTGCAGCAATGGTCTTGACAGCTTTGGTCAATAAAGGCCATTTCGCTTTTATAATGGGATGGCGGAGGCAGTCAGCCAATCGGATAAGCGCCCCCAAGTGAAGAAAGTTTTGGCCGCCATCTTCTTTTTCATATATCGCTTCTAAAATTTTTATGTTCTCAAGGCTGATTAAATGAGATGGCTGCGGTGCTCCTTTTTCCCATTTTGTTTGCCATAATGTTCCGCCGGCTATAAAGTGTGATTCTAATTGCAATAGCTGCCGCAATCGCCATGCTTCTCTTAAATCTGTTGGCATCCATATTTTTGAGGACAATGTTTTCAACTTCATCCCCCTTCCTTTGATAGTAAAATAACGTGCTTTTGCAACCATATTGCGATTAGAAACGGAAATGGCTTGTGGACGTCCGCATTTGACCGATTGTGCACCATTATCGCCTGTCCGCTTCCTTAAATAGGGATAACAAAATCGGCGTACTCGGCAAGCGATCCAGCTTGGCAGCATCCTCATCAAACAACTTATTGCTGCGTATCAAGTTTCGTATTGAAAAATGAGATCGTTGATGATTTCCAGTTGAATAAATGGCTGTTTGGTGCAATTGCACCGCTTGCTCTGCTATCGACTTTTCCAAGCCGCCTTTAAAAGAACTCTAAAAAGGGGCTTGACAAGTTTAGATACAGCGTCGGTACATAACCATCGGTTCGTCTATTGGTCAAGTGAGCTTTGGCATTCCGATTAGCGCCTGGCTTTTTGTAAAATGTGATTGCGGCTTCATTATGCACGCACCTTCTGAGGAGATCGAGGCTTTTTCAATTGAATTAATTCTGCTAAAATGCTGATCGCGATTTCTTCAGGGCCTTCTGCCCCAATAGACAAGCCGACAGGTGAATGAACGTTTCGGGGAATTTCCTGGTCTCCCAGCAAGCGTTTTGTCCGTTCTTTTGAACCGATGACCCCGATATATCGCAGGTTTTGCTGCAACAACAGCTTTAAAAGCTCTTGATCCTGTTGAAATTGGTGTGTCAGCAGCACAACAAAATCGCGGGGGGAAAAAGATATTTTCGTTGCCGCTTCCCGCGGGAAAGCGATGATAAGCTGATCGGCATCAGGAAAACGCCATCTATTGCACAACGCTTCTCTCCAATCACTAACGATAACCGAAAAACCGGTCCGTGAAGCGAAATGCGACAGTGGTACAGCATCCGAACCGGCACCGAAAATAATCAATCTCGGTTTAGGCTCAAATCGCTGAACATAAACATATGAGGACAGTTCATTGACCCAAACTAATCCGCTTTTCTCTTGCGCAGCTATGGCATCGATTTGTTTCGGCACCGCACCAGCCCATTCCCCGAACGTTTCCGTGTCTTCTGTAAAAAATAAATAATTGCTTACGGAAAAATTTTTGCCGAGTTGTTTTACGATGAAAACGTCCTTGCCGTTTTGAAGCAAATCATGCAGCCGGGATAAATGCTTTCGCAAACGGTCATCGATGCACTCCAACAGGATGCGTATGACGCCGTTGCAGCCGGCGCCTTTTCCCCACGACAAGTCATCTTCGCTTTTCAAGTCATATACGATACATTGCGACTCGCCCTCAAGCAAAAGCTTCGCCCTTTCTTGCAGGTCATTTTCAAGGCAACCGCCGCTTATTACGCCGATTGTTTCCCCATCCTCCTGAATCAGCATTGCTGCTCCTTCTTTTCGGTAAGCGGAGCCTTCCACATCAATAATAGTGGCTAGCACAGCTTTTTTTGGCTCAGTTGTTGCAATCTTTAAAATTTCATGGATATAGTCCATAACAATTCCCCTCTTATGAAAGAAAAGTAATGAGAATGATTGTTTTGTTCAAACGCAATCATCAGCTGTTTCTTTCTCTTTGCATGCACAATGCGTTGGCAATATACGCCACGTTTCTCCCTAGCCGACCAGCCATTTTTAATTCGTCATCAGACGGCTTTCGCGAACCATCAGGGCCGGCTAAAACTGTTGGTCCATACGGAGTTCCGCCAATGGGGGCGTCCGTTAAATATTCCGGATTTTGAGTATAAGGTAATCCGATAATGATCATTCCGAAATGGAGAAGCGGTACGATGGATGTTAAGATGGCCGCTTCATGCCCGGAATGAATGGAACCAGCGCTTGTAAAGATGCCCGCGGGCTTTCCCTCCAGTACGCCTTCCACACAAAGGTCGCCGATAGTTTCTAAAAAATATTTAACTTGGGACGGCATCGATCCAAAATACGTCGGAAATCCCCATATCACTCCATCTGCCCAGTGGAAATCTTCTATTTCCGCTGTTTTAAATATTTTCTGCTTTTCGCTTTCACGCTCATAATTTTCTTTTCTTTTTCCAATTTGAAATGTTGCGGAAATTCCTTTTTTATCAATCATCAACGGATTTTCTCTAATAGCCGGAATTAAACGATCAGTAAATTCGGGAATTTTTACACATCGTACATCTGTTTTCTCAATCGCCTTTGCTCCTTCGCAAACTGATTGCGCCATTTGTCTTATATGTCCGAAAGCACTATAAAAAACAACTAAAATATTTGCCATAAAGCTTTCTGCTCCTAACCTTTTAAAATTACAAATAAAAACCGATTTGAATATTTCTATATCAGTATTGGGACAGAATCAAAGCCTTTTAAATTACATATAAAAAACGGTTTATTTTTCCTGGATTCAGCAAATGAAACGGATCATTTTTTTGCTTGATTTTTATGATTTCATCCATTCGTAAACTCCAACCGCCGAATCCCAACAAATAAGTATGCGGATCATGCACTTTAGCTCCTATATTCAGGAAAAATTGTATGATTTCATACAGCCGTTTCTCGCTTGTAAAGCGAACGACCGGCAAGGCCGTTGGAATAATTGCTCCGTTTCTTTTTATAAATTCAAAATGAAGAAGGACTTCTCCGCCAAATTCCTTTTTTAACAAATGGACTTGATGATAAAGGTGTTGAATATCAAACTCAACTTGCAAGTAAGTAATATTGTCTTCATTTTTGCAGGCCCACAGCGTGGAGTGGTTCCAAGTAAAATCCGAAAGGCGGACCCCTTTTCGATACTGCTTGGCAGGAATGGTATGTGCCAATATTCCTTTATGTTCGGCAACGAGTTCGACAAATTCACTTTTTGCTTTTTCATCGACCTCAATCATCGTTAACGTTTTTTCAGGCAAAATATATTGTTTTAAAGGAGCGAAATGCTTTGTCAAAGCTCCTTCACATACTGATAAGAGCCTTTTTTTCATAGTTTCTATGCCCGAAAATTGATGGGCGAAATTTATCGCTTCATCTAAATGGTCATGAAAAACCATTGCTTGCATCCAATCTGTTTTCTCCTCGATCGGCAATTGCAGCTCTGTCATGACACCTAAAGTTCCGTAATTGTGAATATATTGCTCGAGTTTATCGCCTGAAACAACAATTTTTCTCGGCTTTTCCTCAATTGTGTAAACCGAAGCGCTGTGCACATTGCCATCCCACAAATTGCCCCATGTAATGGAGCCGATTCCTCCCGATCCTCCCGCCACAAAACCGCCAATCGTTGCTTGAATATATGTGCTCGGCATAATTCGCAGCTCTTTTCCGTTTCGCTCTAATATCCGTTCAAGCTTGCCGATTCTTATTCCCGCTTGTACCGTTACAGCGTTTTCGCCGATTTCAAGTACTTGATGAAACCTCGTCATGTCGATCACAATACCGCCTTGAAGAGGTACGGCCTGACCATAATTTCCTGTTCCAGCACCTCTGACCGTAATCGGAATTTTTCTTTTTACGGCGAATGATATTAACGAAACTAATTCCTCTTCTGACTCCGGAAAGGCGATGCAATCGGCCAGTTTATCCTTTAGCTTTTGTGTGAGAATGGGTGAATACCAATAATAATCTTTAGAAAATTTTCCTCTTGAAGCTGCATCGAACATTACTTTTTCCTTCCCTAAAAGCTGCTGTATTTCTTTTTTCCAAGCCATGCTTCCACACCTCCAAAGTTTTCTTTATGTTTGAAACAATTGATCATCCTTTCTATGTCAAAGGACTGTACTGCTTTTCGGTAGAAATGTTGATGAGATCATCCATTTCGAATTCCGCCATTTCCCGCAAAACAACCGCCAGCTTTTCACCCAAACGGTTGGCGATGATTTCTCCCGTTTCTTTTGAAGCTTTTTTTGCATTTCCTAAAACCCCGGATTTCGAAATATCTTCCATCCTCCAAGCAACATAATGGCTGCCTTTTAATTGAAGATGCTTTGCGCTTTCCGGAAACTGGATGAACTCATCAGGACAAAGCTCTTTTTTCACCCAATCGGTTTTGAAGGAAAGAATGAAGGATGTTTCGATTTCTCCCCCGTGGATTCCGTATGCAGCCTCTTTTTCCTCAATGAGATCCTCTGAGACATTGAAGTCATAGCTGTTCAACCGGAAAGTCATCAAACCTGTTTCAATGCGGATATCGCGGGCAACGGAATTGAGTAAATCATGGTTTCCTCCATGTGAATTAAATAAGACGAATTTTCTAAATCCGCTTTTTTTCAGACTTGCGGCAATATCCTTGATCATTGCCTCTAAAGTGCTCCCAGATAATGAGATGGTTCCTGCATATCCGAGATGTTCGATGCTTTTGCTGTACGCAATTGGAGGCAAAATCCAAATATTATCTTCTTCTTTTAAATGTTTGCAAGCTGAATGCAAAATCCCCTCCGCTATTAAAGAATCAGTAAATACCGGTAAATGAGGCCCATGTTGTTCAACTGCGCCAACCGGCAAAATGATTAAAGCATTTTGCTTTGGCAATTCAGCAATTTCCTTACTCGTTAGTCTTGCAAAAAATTTCTGTTCAAATGCTTCTCCCCGGTAGCGAAATTCCATGCCGTTTCCCCTCCGAACAAATGATTACTTTTGTGAAAAAAGAAAAGCCGCAGGAAAAGAAAAACAATAAGTTTTTTCTTTCCTACGGCTTGTTTCCATCCCGTAAACAGGATCAAAACAATACCGAATAATCTATGGATAGCCTAAAGGACGGAAAACGTCCTTCAAGCTAACTCATTTTTTTAAGAATAATTGTCATGCATGCTGAGCCAGTGGAAGGATCATAATCTTTTAAAACCGAAAAAACGTTTAGTCCGACAATTGTTTCCATTTTATATTTAAATCGCTTTTTAAATTCATCAATTAATAACGAATCTGCCCACATTGTCAAAGCTCCATCTACTTTTTCAAGAATTTGCAAAGCAGGATCCCGTTTATGCAACCCGAAAATTAAAATTTTTTCATCCGTTACTTCAACTCGCAGTTGAATCACACCTGTTTGAAAAATTTCTTTATTTACTTCGTTGTAAATTCTCGCAATATCTTTTTTTAATGATTGCCTCTGTTCTGTCAAAAGGCTTTTGTCTTTCAAAAAACCACCTCTTTTCTTAAAAATGATTTTACAATTTTTCAAAATGTTTGATTATTTCTTTGTTAAGTTTTTTTCCACATTTTTTTATTTTTGTCATAAATTCTTACACTTTTATTGAATTTACCTGCATACATTCTTAGAATGAATTTCAATACTTATAGCAAGGAGAAAGGAATATGAAGAGCCTGTTGATCAAAAACGCACAAATTATTACGATGAATCATGCGGATGAAATTTTCACGGGAGATATTTTCATCGAAAATGGCATCATAAGCAACATAGGGAAAAATCTTGCATGTGACGCCGATCAAATCATCAATGCAGAAAATCGGACCGTCATTCCGGGCTTCATTCAAACCCATGTTCACCTATGTCAGACACTTTTCCGCTCACGGGCGGATGACTTAGAATTGTTAGATTGGCTGAAAAAACGAATTTGGCCATTGGAAGCAGCACATGATGAGGAATCGATCTATTACTCTGCATTGCTCGGCATTGGAGAATTGATTGAAAGCGGGACCACAACGATTGTCGATATGGAAACCGTTCACCATACAGAAGCAGCGTTTCAAGCGATTGCAGGAAGCGGAATCAGAGCTTTATCAGGCAAGGTGATGATGGATCGTGGCGACGATGTGCCAATGGAGCTTCGCGAAAAAACAGCTGATTCTCTCCAAGAAAGCGTTGATTTGCTTGAAAAATGGCATATGTTTGCAAACGGAAGAATTCAATATGCCTTTTCTCCCCGATTTGTCCTTTCATGTACAGAAGAACTGTTAAAAGAAGTTCAACGGCTTTCTGAAATATATCAAGTAAAAGTTCATACTCATGCAGCGGAAAATCAGGAAGAAATCATGCTGGTTGAACAGCAGACAGGGATGCGAAATATCGAATATCTTGACTATCTTGGACTTGCCAATAAACGATTGATTTTGGCGCACTGCATCTGGCTGGATGAAAAAGAAAAGAAAATCATTAAAGACAGAGGAGTAAATGTTAGCCATTGCCCCGGGTCTAATTTAAAATTAGCTTCAGGAATTGCGGATATTCCCGGGTTGATGGAAATGGGAGTTTCGTTAAGCTTAGGAGCAGACGGAGCGCCTTGCAACAATAATTTAAATATGTTTCAGGAAATGAAGCTTGCTGCCCTCATCCAAAAGCCGAAGCACGGCCCTTCCGCAATGAAAGCAAAAGAGGTATTTAAAATGGCGACCATCGGCGGGGCAAAAGCGGTCGGATTGGAAAAAGAGATTGGCAGTATTGAAATCGGCAAAAAGGCAGATTTAGTGATTCTAAATTTACATCATTTTCATACTTTCCCTTCCTTTGAGGCAGATCCGATTTCGCGGATCGTTTATTCTGCTTCAAGGGATAATGTAGAAACAACCATTATAAATGGGGAGATTATAATGGAAAACAAAAAAATAAAAACACTCGACAAAGAAATTGTTTTAAGAGAAGCAGACCGCTCGATCAAAAGAATGCTCAAAAAAGAAAAAGCAGTTTTCCACTGAAATCCGAAAAAGGGGGTGTCTAATAAGTCGTTTTTACGGATTATTGACGCCCCCATTAATGTGTTAGAAACGTTGATATATCGGTGTTTATGATTTTTTGTTTTCAATGGGGATTTGACTTTCTGGACAGCCCCACTCTCCCTATGACAATCTATTATGATTGTTTTGCAAAAGCTTCGCATAATATCGGCCATGAAAATTTTCCACCTCGATGCCTGCTTCAAAAAAGTCTGACAATCGTTCACTTGAAAGCAGCTCTTCTGTTCTTCCCTCAGCAAAAACCTTTCCTTCCTTTAATAACAGGGAATTGGTGAAGCAAGGCAAAATTTCTTCAACATGATGCGTCACGTACAGGATCGTTGGCGCATTGGGCCTTTTGGCAATTGTTTCAATCAGCCCTAAAAGCTCTTCTCTCGCCAATAGATCAAGACCATTGCACGGCTCATCTAAAATAAGGAGCTTCGGCTGAGGCATAAGCGCACGCAAAATCAGCACTTTTTGCTTTTCCCCTTGGGAAAGGCTGTCATATGTACGCCCGCTTAGTTTTTCCACCCCGAATAGCGTCATCAAAGACCGCATCTCTTCTAAATCGTGTTCATCCGGTGTTTCATATAAGCCGATTGACGCGAATTTTCCGCTCAAAATAACTTCTTCAACAAGATCATGTCCGTAAATTTTTTCTTGGAGCGATGAGCTGACAAGACCGATTTTTTTCCGAACCTCGCGAAAATCTGCCTTGCCAAAAGTAAATCCAATGACGGAAACCGTTCCTTTTGAAGGAAAAAAATAGCCGTTTAACAAATTGAGCAATGCTGTTTTCCCCGCTCCATTTCTTCCTAAAATACACCAATGCTCGCCTTCATCAACATTCCAATTTATATTCTCCAAAATATATTTTTTGTTGCGAATGAGCGAAACATTTTCAAGTGCAATCACCATACGCTTGCTCCTCTCCATACGTTACATTATAATTATTATTCCAAAAATTTCTGTTGAAGGAAAGAGAGGATCATTGAAAAATCTGATTTTTCCATCAAAAGTGTTTCCTTCTTTCTTCAGATTGGCTTAGTTCCATTTAGGTATTTATGCGAGTGAAACATTTGTAAGATAAAACCGTAGAAATAATCAAAATGTTTTGTAAAGCGTAAGGGGGAAGCATTGTGTCAACAGATACGATCGTTTTTTTAATCACTATGGGGTTCACACTTATCATACACGGGGGCCTGACGTATTTAGTCGTAAAGAAGCAGGATTACAGCTTAATATCGGGCTTCTACAACAGACCGGAAGAAGAACAGCAGCGATTAATTGAAAACGGTTATCCGCAGGCAATTGGTAGATTGCTGCTTTATACGTTCATCATTTTGTTCATTTCGGTCATTTTAGCACTTTTTCAAATCCCATATGGATTTGAAATAGGCATGCTGCTGTTTCTCATCGTACTGCTCGGCGGTTCGATCTATGTACAAAAATATGAACTAAAGCATAAACGGAAAAAATATTATTGGATTACCGGAATTATTGCGGCTATTGTGATCACATTCGTTATCGTTTTAGGCTATTTGGGACTTGAGGAGCATGATGTGATCATAAATGACCGTCAGTTAAAGGTAACGGGTTTATATGGGGTGGAATGGCCGATTGATGAGATTGACCGTGTGAAGCTGTTGGATGAACTTCCCGATGTCGTTGCCAAAAGTAATGGCTTTGCGGCTTTTAATCGTTTGAAAGGATCTTTTCGGCTAAAAGAGCCGTACGGTGGAGGAGGAAAATTGTTTGTTTACAAAGGGCGTGCACCGTATGTATATATCGAAAAAGATGATGATTATATCATTTTGAATCAAAAAGACGGGAGCGAAACGCAAAAGCTGTATGACCAATTACTGGAAAAGATAAGCGAATGATAATTGTGCACATGGAACCCTGATCTACAAATATATAACGGAAACTTTTCAGTGGTCGCCCGTAAGAGATATTTCAGACTTGAATTCTTCCCATATATGAAATATGTCGTGTATTTTTTTATGTTTAGTAGAAGTACGGACGTATTCATTGAATACTTCGTTGCCAAAGAGGATTTCTTCGTTGGGGGACATGACAAAATAGGGAAAGGGGATTTGAAATTGAACGGCTGAGTTCATCTAACCACCTCTATCTCACAGTTTCGCGGATTTTTTAGGTTGGCGATTTTTCGCCTCTTTACATATATTTGATTTATGAATCAGTTTCTACAAAAAATGTGGATGATTATTAAAAGAATACAATACTTTAATGATTTAGTAAATAATCCCAATACACATGAAAAAACCCATTTGGATGGAGTGATCCAAACGAGGTTTTAAGCAATTAATCGATTTATATAAACAATCCGTCTTTAAAGCCGATTTCATAAATATAAAAGATGCCGTATAATATACTAATTGCTCCGGCAAGCGAGCAAATGAACGGAACATATTTTTTGACTTTGCTTCCGAGAATAAACGGCAGGCCGAGAATGGTTGTAAAACAAAACATGCCGATGATCGTCCCGACTCCGAAAATGCAGATGTATAAAAACGCTTGAAAATAGCTTTCAACAGTTGTCATCGTTAACAGCACCATTGCCGCGCTTCCTGCCAAACCGTGAATAAAACCGATGATCAATGATTTAATATTTGTATATTCCGTTTCATCGTTTCGCGCCAGTTTGTGCCTGCCATCGCGAAGACTTAAAATTCCTAAAATCACTAACATAATCCCGACGAATAATTCCAATGTCAATGAAACCTTCTCCGGAATAGCTGTTTTTAATCCGATCACGATCATCCCGATCAACAAAAGGGTAGCGGTGTGTCCAATTCCCCAATATATTCCTGTTAAACTGGATTTCTTTAAAGTTTTTGTCCTGCTGGCAATTGTGGACACAGCAATCACATGATCCGGTTCAGTTGCATGTTTCATCCCGAGAATCAATCCGAAAAAAAGCACGGATAAAAAATTGACTGACACATTTTTCACCTCTTCTATTTATCATAGTTTCTCGGAAATTAGTTTTCCGCATTCGCTCTAGTCTTTGGACTAGGGCTTTTTTATCGTTTCACCCCTAAAACAGGGATGCGAACAAACTTTCCTCTTGACAAACATACATTCGCCTCAACAATTAAGTGAGGTTATTTTTTATACTGAATACGGGGGAATTTGTATGCTTGGCAACATTCGTTCACACGAATCATATCTAAAATTTGTCGTTGAAGAATTCGACAACCATTCTATTAGTAAAGCCTTTTTAAAAGATTTCTACTTTGAACCTATTATCTGGTGTTCCTTAATGGACCTAACAGATACAGCGGATCTGCTTAAACATCGTTACTCCTCTAACCCTAGGGGAAGAAAGCCACGGAACCCTTGTGATATGCTTCGAAGCTTGCTTCTGATGCACCAACAAAGGGTAACCAGCGTCGATCATTGGGTATTTCATCTAAAAACGAACCATGTCCTTGCGATCCTTAGTGGTTTTTCACCGGGCAATGTGCCTGGAGTAGGTACATTTTATGACTTTTTTAACCGGCTTTGGCTTAGTTCTACTCCGCACCTGTCCAACCGTAAAAAGCGAAAATTGAAGAAACCCAGGAAAAAAGGGAAAAAGAATCAAAAGCTTGAACCCAAGAACCCACAAATTGTTGAGAAACTGGTTCGCCGTGCTTTAAAAAATAAGAAAGTCCGGTATACACCGAAGGCACATGATCAACTTCAAATCCTATTCCAATCCCTATTTGTAAATAAATCGGCATCAGCCGGGTTATTAGGGGAAACTCAGTCCCTCAGTATTCTCGCTGATGGCACTCCTGTTGAAACCGGTGGCCGGCCATACGGGAAATTCCTTTGTGACTGCCGGAAGAAAGGGAATTGGAAGTGCGATTGTAACCGCCAATTCTCAGACCCCGATGCCGATTGGGGTTGGGACAGTTCAAGAGAAAAGTACTATTACGGACGAAATCTTTTTATGGTGGCTGCCTCGGACAGTCCGTATAACCTGCCCATCTACCCAAGGTTGTACCGGGCAAGCAAACACGATTCCGTCCTGTTTGTGAGTACATTCCATGAACTTCTACACTGGTATCCCGATTGGAAGTTCGGAGAAGCCATCCTGGATTCAGCTCTGGATGCTTATGCCATTTATGAAATGTTGGAGCACTATGATGTTTCAGCGATTATTGACCTGAACCCAAGGCGTTCCAAAAAATTTCAGCACAAAGAAATGGATATTAATCTCGATGGTGTTCCAATCTGCCCCATAGGTCGACAGATGATCCATTGGGGATTAAATCAGAAAACCTATCGTCGTAAATGGCGGTGTCCAGCTGCAGTTGGGAAATGGAAATGTCCCAATCCGTGCTCTGATTCGGCATATGGACGCACCTTTTATACATCGACAAAGGATAATCCTCGTCTTTTTCCAAGAGTGAAACGTGACAGCAAAGAATGGTATAAGCACTATTCTTTGCGCACTGGGGTCGAGCGTTGTATCAAGCGTCAAAAGATTGATTATCATTTGGAGGATTCAAGAGGGCGCAGTTCAAGACATTGGAGTATTCGCACATATTGCATCGGCATGTGCCAGCATGCCGATGCGTGGACAAAGGAGGCGGAAAAGAGTAACTTTTCCAATATAGATCCAATAATTAAAGCTCTTTTGTCCCTATAAAGCCATCTTAAAATACATTTTTTTAAAAATCCACTTCATGTGGTTTATTTGGCATGAATTTTTTTGAAAATGACTTATGAAAACTCCAAAGTTCCTCCAAAAATTAGCTTTCATCCCCCAAAATACCCGGAATCAGTTAGTTAATTTCCGAGCCTCTATTTATCTCTTTAATATTTTCGTAATAGGATTGGAGGTTCTTTTAATAGATAAGCTCTCGCCAATCGGTGAACTTCCAAAAACAGCCCCTCAATGTGATCGGTATGGTTTCCTAAAATTCTAATCATAAAGGCAGATGGCAAAAATCTTGAAATGCCGATCCGTCCATCAAACGGTCCTCCCTGCAACTGGCATGAAATCTTTTCCATTAATTTATCATCCACTTCGTCAGAAATAACGAGGAACGAACCGTAATGTGTATAGCCTTCCATATTCAATAATTGATCAATTCCCTGATCCCCTTGTTGATAAAAATGATCGAACAAAATCAATCGATTTTCCTTATAAACTTTTAATTTCAGCCGAATTGCATCGAAACAGAACGGCTGCCCGGTTTCAGACCAGCCCGGCGTAATAATTTCTTTGTACAAAAAGGCTGCACCCTTTTCCATATGGACGATGGTTTCCTGCTCAAAGCGAGCCTGTTCATAAACGATCAACGGATCTGACAAACATTCCAGCACGCTGTCTTTTTGCAATGTAAACAAGAATTTCTGCTTGACAGGTTTTTTCGGTGTTTTATAAATTTTCGTTGAAGATTGTGACGTCACCGCAAGCCTTGCCTTTTCACCTAAGGAAATTTCTTGTGCGTATTCATCCCCGTCTACACATCCGCCGCCGACATGAATCACATACACGATTGGAATCGACGATTCCGTATAGACCGGCTTTGTCATTTTCAAAGCTCCCTGAAAAAAGTGATCCGTAATTACGGTCCGCTCCCCTTTTTGCTCCGCGCGAATCTGCAAAATTCCTTCCATTTCTACAACCCTGCCAACATCGCATTTCGCTTGATCCAATCGATCACATTTTCTAAACCAATTTCTTCCTTTAAATTAGTAAAAAAGAACGGTCGCTCCCCCCGCATCATTTTCGTATCTTGTTCCATGATTTCAAGACTTGCACCGACATAAGGAGCGAGGTCGATTTTATTGATGATAAACAAATCAGACTTAATCATCCCTTGTCCCCCTTTTCTTGGGATTTTTTCCCCTTGGGCAACATCAATGATATAAATGGAGAAATCGACTAATTCCGGGCTGAAGGTTGCCGCTAAGTTATCTCCGCCGCTTTCAACAAAAATCATATCTAAATCCTCGTGTCTTTCTTTTAACTCATCAATCGCCGCAAAATTCATCGATGCATCCTCACGAATGGCCGTATGGGGACAGCCGCCTGTTTCGACGCCGATAATCCGATCCTCCGGAAGAACGCTGTTTTTTATTAAAAATAAGGCATCCTCTTTTGTATAAATATCATTAGTGACAACGGCAACACTGAATTCCTTTGACAAATAGCGAGTCAATTTTTCCACTAGCAGCGTTTTGCCGGCTCCTACCGGCCCTCCAATTCCGATTCGTATAGGTTCCATTATGACTGATTCGGGATTAGCCCCAAATCTTTCCCCCCTTATCTTTTGATCAAGCTTTGCAGTTTTTTTTGAAAAGAAGCAGATCGCTTCTTTCGCTTTCCAGCCTTTTCGCTTCAGCCAAGCAAGCAGAGAGTTTGTAAAAATAATGAAACTCTGAAAACAGTCTGTTAAGACATAAAAAGTCTTACATGCAATTGCTCATGCCTCATTTGTGCAATTTCAAGGCCAGGTGATTGCGCACCTAAATCGTCGATCGATAGTTTGCCAATTTTTAAAACAGCTCTCCTCACATCCTCCTGCAAATCTTTTAATAGCAGCTGCCCTTCTTTTTGACCGATCGGAATGCCGCGGACTCCGTTTTGTACAAGCGTTTGAATAGTGGAATACAAATACGTTACAAGCGTTGTTTTTTCATCCGCTCCTATTTTTATCCCGACAATGGCAAAAACGAGAGCCGCATGTCCGTAAAGCTCCTTCGCTTTTATTTTTTGAGCATATTGTTGCAGTGTTGGATGAGGGTAAATATTTAAACAAAGCTTCAGCATTTGCTCGCCAATTCTTCGGTTCCCTTCTTTCGTTTCTTTAGCCATTGAGCTGGCGTAAAGAATCTCATCCAGCTTCCAAAGCTCCTCTTGTTTCCCTTCTTTTTCAAATTGATATGCAAGCCGGCAAGCCAGTCCGTCCGTATAGACGAGCTGCTTGTCAATGTACGTTTTTAAAAAACTTTTAAATGTACTTGCATCTTTTATTTTCTGCTCAACAATATATGTTTCGAATCCGAACGAGTGGGAGAAGGCTCCGGAAGGAAAGTTTGAATCGCTTATCTGCAATAAAGGCAGCCAATCAATCATGGTGATGATGTCCGACATATCGAAAAGGTTGTTTTATTTTTCGTTTCTCCCGTTTGCATGGAATGTTCAGCTCGTTTGCAAGTTGTTCTACAAGATGATCGTATTGCACGATCATTTCATTTCCTTCAAACTGAGCCGGCAAATGTCTGTTGCCGATTTGATGTGCAATTTCTCCCATCTCTTTCAGCGTAGCCGGACAAATGACAAGGACATCTTCAGGCAGGACAGAAATAATGATCATATTGTTTTCATCTTCATATAAAATGTCACCATCTGCCAGCTTCTTTTCCTCCTTTAAACGAATCCCTATTTCGTTCCCGTGGTCTGTTTTCACTCGTTGAATTCTTTTGAGCAGATCATCGCTTCTTAAATAGACGCGCTCCACATGTTTTTCCTTTACTGCTTTTGCATAAATATTTCCAAGTGTTTCTTTAATAATCATCCGTCTTCACCTCAAAACAGAAAATATCTTTGCGCCATCGGAACAACTTCAACCGGCTCACAATTGATCAATTCACCGTCCACCTTTACCTCATACGTTTGTGGATCGACTTCGATAGAAGGAGTTTCACCATTAAAAACCATGTCCTTTTTCGTCAATGTACGAACTCCTTTGACGGGTTTCACGATTTTTTGCAACTTTAACTTTTCGGGAATGCCGGCTTTTATTGCTGCTTTTGACAAAAATGTGATCGATGTTTGTGAGACAGCTTTGCCAAATGATCCGAACATCGGACGGTAATAAACAGGCTGCGGAGTTGGAATGGATGCATTTGGGTCTCCCATCAAACTATAGGCAATCATTCCGCCCTTGATGATCATTTCCGGCTTCACCCCAAAAAAGGCCGGATTCCAAACAACTAAATCCGCCAATTTGCCGACTTCTACAGAGCCGACATATTCAGATATTCCGTGGGCAATCGCAGGATTGATCGTATATTTTGCCACATATCTTTTCACTCTGAAATTGTCATGATCTTGGCCGTCTTCCTTTAAGGAGCCCCGCTGCTTTTTCATTTTATCTGCGGTTTGCCATGTCCGCGTAATCACTTCGCCGACCCTTCCCATCGCTTGCGAGTCGGAACTGATCATGCTGAATACGCCAAGGTCATGAAGAATATCTTCCGCCGCAATCGTTTCTTTGCGAATGCGGGAATCGGCGAAGGCGATATCTTCAGGAATAGCCGGATCCAAATGATGGCAAACCATCAGCATATCTAAATGTTCCTCGAGCGTGTTGACTGTAAACGGTCTTGTCGGATTTGTCGAAGAAGGCAAAACGTTTGGTAGGCTGGCCATTTTCATAATGTCCGGGGCGTGTCCCCCGCCTGCGCCTTCTGTATGGTATGTATGAATGACCCGGTCTTTAATCGCTGCAATGGTGTCTTCTACAAAACCGGCTTCATTTAACGTATCTGTATGGATGGCAACTTGCACATCATACTCGTCAGCTACGGATAAACACTGATCGATCGCCGCCGGTGTTGAACCCCAGTCCTCATGCAGTTTTAAACCAACTGCACCTGCTTTGATTTGCTCCTCTAACGCTTTTTTTCCGGATGAATTTCCTTTCCCTAAAAAGCCGAAATTCATAGGAAAATGTTCAACTGACTCCAGCATTCTATAAATATTCCATTCACCCGGTGTACAAGTCGTTGCATTTGTCCCTGTTGCAGGCCCCGTTCCTCCTCCTATCATTGTTGTAATTCCAGATGTCAAAGCTGTTTCAATTTGCTGAGGGCATATAAAATGAATATGGGTATCGATTCCGCCTGCCGTAACAATCATTCCTTCTGTCGCAACGATTTCGGTTGAAGCTCCGATTACCATTGTGACGCCATCCATTAATAATGGATTTCCCGCCTTTCCGATCGCGGCAATTTTCCCATCCTTTATGCCGATATCCGCTTTATAAATACCTGTATAATCAATAATAATGGCGTTTGTGAGAACAAGATCCATCACGTCTTTCCTTTCGGCAAATGGATGCTGTCCCATTCCGTCGCGAATCACTTTCCCACCGCCGAATTTTACTTCATCTCCGTATACGGTAAAATCTTTTTCGATTTGAATGAAGAGTTCCGTATCAGCCAATCTAATGCTGTCTCCAGTTGTCGGGCCGAACATATCGGCATATTGTTTGCGCGGCATTTGAAAACTCATTTGTCCGCCTCCTTTGTCAACGGTCCGTTCGTCAAATTATTTAGACCGTACACTTCTTTTTTTCCCGAAAATTCAACGAGCTCTACGATTTTCGCATCGCCCGGCTCAAACCTTACCGCCGTTCCGGACGGAATGTTTAAATGCCTGCCGAACGCCAGCTGCCGGTCAAATTCGAGCGCCCTGTTTACTTCAAAAAAATGAAAATGCGAACCGACTTGTACTGGACGGTCCCCTCTATTGACAACATTGAGCTTGATCGCCTCTTTCCCTTTATTGCAAACAATCGGAGCTGATTTTAATCGATATTCGCCTGGAATCATTTTTTCACCTCTTTTACCGGATCGGATCATGGACGGTTACAAGCTTCGTTCCGTCTGGAAATGTTGCCTCCACCTGGATATTTTCGATCATTTCCGGAACGCCTTCCATCACATCTTCTCTAGTTAAAATTTTTGTGCCATATTGCATCAACTCCGAAACCGTCCGTCCTTCCCTTGCACCCTCCATAATCTCATATGTGATGATGGCCACTGCTTCCGCATAGTTCAGCTTCAAGCCTTTTCTCTGCCTTCTGCGCGCTAAATCTGCAGCAACAACGACCATCAATTTTTCCTGCTCTCGGGCTGTCAGCTTCATAACACCCTTCCTTTCTAACAGACAATCAAAAATAACACGATTTTCTTACATTCCATTTCCCTCAATGGGTTGAAGATAAAAGGTGTTTTTATGTTATTTTTTATTACAAATATAATTCACACCATGTGAAACACCAAGTGTTATGTCATATTTTTTAACATAGAAAATTTAAAAAAATTTTTCTAGGGGGAGGAGGAATTTATAAATTAAACTACTAAATATTGTTGAATGTCTTCAATATTTGTGTTTTTTACTACACCCTTTGATACAACAGTTCTTTTGTCCAAAATATAGTATTCATCTGAACAGGCAAATGCTGAATCTATGCTGTGCTCAACTAACACAACGCCAATTCCTTTTTTGGACGCAATGTTTACAATGACCTCCTGTATTTGCTCTACTATAGATGGTTGAATCCCTTCCATCGGTTCGTCCAGCAATAATAGCTCGGGCTGCCCGGCAAGAGCCCTCGCAATGGCCAATTGCTGCTGCTGCCCGCCGCTTAAATCTCCTCCTTTTCTCTTCAACATTTCCTTTAAAACAGGAAAAAGCTCGAAAATTTCCTCTAAAACAAGCGTTTTTTCTATCTTTTTCGAAACAGCTTCAAAGCCTAAAATGAGATTTTCTTCTACAGTCAGCGAAGAGAAAATCTCCCTGCCTTGGGGAACATATCCGATTCCTTTTTTTGCCCTCCTTTCCGGAAGCTCATGTGTAATTTCCTGATCATTCCAATAAATAGTCCCGTCCATCGGCTTTAACAATCCAATAATCGTTTTGATCAATGTTGTTTTTCCCGCCCCGTTTCTTCCAAGAATGGAAACGACCTTTCCTTTTTCAACTTCAAGATGGACATTATTCAACACCATCGTTTCATCATATCCTGCTTTCAAACTAGATATTTTTAGCACACCTTTGCCTCCCTTCCTAAATAAACCTCTGCAACAAGCTCATTTTGCTGCACTTCCTCCATGGAACCTTCACACAAAATTTTCCCTTCATGCATAACTGTTACCTGTTCAGCAAAATTCCGAACAAAATCCATATCATGTTCAACAATCAGCACTGCGCATTTCTCAGCTATTTCTTGAATAAACAAGCCGGTTTTTTCCCTTTCCGCCCCAGTCATGCCGGCAATCGGTTCATCAAGAAGTAAAACTTCCGGTTTTTGCAGCAGCTGCATGCCGATTTCAAGCCATTGTTTCTGGCCGTGGGACAGCAAGCCTGCTGGGTCATAAGCTCGATCTAAAAGATCGGTTCTCTCAAGCATTGCCGTAATTTCGTCTTTTTCATCCGCGGTTAATTTCGCCTTCATAACGGAAACAAGATTTCTATTTTGTTTGATCGATAACTCCATGTTTTCAAATACGGTTAATTCAGTAAAAACGGACGGATTTTGAAATTTTCTAGCAATTCCATGCCGAACGATTTCGTGCTCTCTCCGCTTTGTCAAATCTACTCCTTGAAACATCACTTTTCCATCTGCTGCTTTTGTTTTGCCGCAGATGACATCAAGAAGAGTCGTTTTGCCCGCACCATTCGGACCAATTAAAAAACGAATTTCTCCGTGATGAACATCTAAATTGACACCTTGAAGCGCTTTAAAGCCGTCAAAATCAACAATAATATCATGACACGACAGAATCGGATTCACCTTTTTTCACACCTTTTTCAAAAAATTTCGCAATACGCTTTGGAAAAGCTTCGAACAACCCGGCAATTCCTTTCGGGAAAAAAACAACGATCAAAATGAATAGAATGCCTAAGCAGAAAAGCCAAACATCCGGATATGTTTCACTGAAAAAGCTTTTGGCTCCGTTTGTTAAAATCGCTCCGATTATGGCGCCGAATAACGAATGACGGCCGCCGATGGCTACCCATAAAACCATTTCAATTGAAGGGATTATATCCATCATCGAAGGAGAAATGAGACCGACCTGCAAAACAAACAACGCGCCAGCTATTCCGGCAAACGAAGCCGATAAACTGTAAATAAACACTTTAAAAACAGCCGGATCAAATCCTAAAAACCGAAGGCGGTTTTCGCCGTCCCGAATGGCAATTAATACATGGCCAAGTCTGCTTTTGGTAATCCAAACAGATAACATAAAAATGGCAAACAAAGCGAAAACGGTAATAGCATATAAAACAATTTGTACCATTGGTGAGGATAAAGAAAACCCAAAAACGGTGCTAAAATTGGTTAGTCCGTTTGTACCGCCTGTCAAATCCTGTTTGGCAATTAAAAGTGTGACGACGACAACAACGACTGCCTGTGACAAAAGAGAAAAATAGACGCCTTTGATCCGGTTTTTAAACGTAAGCATGCCCAAAACCGCTGCCAGCATAGCTGGTATGAAAATTGCTGCCATTATGGAAAAGAAAGGATTAAAGAAGGGCTTCCAAAACCACGGAAGCTCCTGCACTCCGTTCCATTCCATAAAATCCGGCAACGCTCCTTTTGAAGCCTCCAATTTTAAATACATCGCCATGCAATAAGCTCCAATCCCAAAATACACGCCGTGACCTAAGCTTAATATCCCGGTGTACCCCCAAATAAGACAGATTCCTACTGCAATGATCGCATAGCAAAGAAATTTTCCGAGCAACGCTAAGCGGAATTCGGTTAAATAAAACGGGGCCAGAAGTAAAATCAGGAAAAATAACAGATAAATCATTTGTTTTCTGCGCATAATCCGTCCTCCTAATCCAATGCCCTTGTGCGATAAGAGAAAATACCTAACGGTTTCCACTGCAAAAATAAAATGATCACTGCAAATACAATGACTTTTGCCATCGTGGCGCCGAAGGAATATTCAACAACAGTGCTAAGCATTCCAATGCCAAATGCGCCGATAATCGTCCCTTTCAATCCGCCAATTCCTCCTAAAATGACAACCATAAACGCATCGACAATATAGTACGTTCCAATTGTAGGGCCGATCGGTCCTAATAAAGTTAAGCTACAGCCAGCGATTCCGGCTAATCCAGCTCCGAGAGCAAAGCCTAGAGAATCTATTTTTCTTGTAAAAATCCCTAAACAGGAGGCCATATTTCTATTCATCGTGACCGCTCTTATTCTCAAACCGGTAGACGTTTTGTTTAAATAATAATAAAGCAAAGCGATACAAACGATTGACAGAGATAAAATCAACAACCTTTTATAAGGCAATGTAATGCCAAATATTTGCCAGCCTCCATCCATCCAAGCAGGTGCAACAACCGCAACATTCGGAGCGCCAAATATGGATCTGGCAATCTGCTGTAAAATCAAACTAATTCCCCAAGTGGCCAAAAGACTGTCTGTTGGTCGATTATATAGAAAACGAATGATTCCTTTTTCAAGCAGATAACCGATAAATGAAGCAACGAGAAATGAAATCGGTATAGCAATAAAGTAGTAATAATTAAACAAGCTTTCCGGCAAATATTTAGAAAAAATGAGCTGCATTACATAGGTTGCATACGCACCGACCATAATTAATTCACCGTGGGCCATGTTGATGACATTCATTAAGCCAAACGTTATAGCTAAGCCAAGGGCGATCAATAACATGATCGACCCAAGGCTCAACCCGTTAAACAGTTGACTGATGAAAATTGACAAGCTGTTCACTCCTATCAATTTAGATTATTCATTATTTTTAGATAATTTTTCCGCCCAAGAATAGCTTTTTAAATACGGATCCGGCTTTACCGGCTCACCAGAATTCCAAATTTCTTTAAATTGGCCGTCCGGTTGAATTTCGCCGATTCTTACTGTTTTCCACAGATGCTGATTCTCGCCTTCTATTTTTACCGTGCCGCCCGGAGCTTTGTACTCGATTCCCTTCGCAGCTTCCTTGACCTTTTCAACCTCAAAAGATCCCGCTTTTTTTACTGCTTCTGCCCATAAATGAACAGCTATGTAAGCCGCCTCAATCGGATCATCCGTTACACGCTCTTCACCATAAGCTTCTTTATATTTTTCAACAAACGCTTTGTTTTCTGGTGTATCCGTTGTCTGGAAATAATTCCATACCGCTAAGTGGCCTGCTAATACTTCCCCGCCGATTCCTCGAATTTCTTCTTCAGCAATGCTAACCGACATCACAGTAACATCCTTCGATGTGATTCCGGCATCCTTCAATTGTTTGAAAAAGGCGACATTGCTGTCTCCATTTAATGTATTAAAGACTACGTCAGGTTTCACTTTTTTCATTTTATTGATGACCGTGCTGTAATCAGTATGTCCTAAAGGTGTATATTCTTCGACAACTACTTCTCCGCCTTCAGCTTTTAATTGTGCTTTAATAATACTGTTTGCCGTGCGCGGAAACACATAATCCGAGCCAATTAAAAAAAACTTCTTCCCTTTATTGTTTAACAGCCAGCTGACAGCAGGCACAATTTGTTGATTGGTGGTCGCCCCCGTATAAAAAATGTTCGGAGAAGATTCCATTCCTTCATATTGAACGGGGTACCAAAGCAAGCCTTTATTTTGTTCGACTACCGGCAGCATGGCCTTTCTGCTTGCGGAAGTCCAGCCGCCAAAAATCGTCGCTACCTTATCCTGTTGCAGTAATTTCTTTGCTTTCTCAGCAAAAGTCGGCCAGTCAGATGCGCCGTCTTCAATAACCGGTTCAATTTTCTTTCCTAAAAGCCCGCCTGAGTTGTTAATTTCTTCAATCGCCATTAATTCTGCGTCCTTTAAAGAAACTTCACTGATCGCCATCGTGCCGCTTAATGAATGGAGAATACCGACTTTCACAACATCCGTTTCATTTTGTTCGCTATTCTGTCCATCGCTTGATTCCTTTTCCTCTAAAGCAGAAGACATGGCACATCCACTTGCGAAAATTACAGAGAAAATCGTTAGAAATAAAAAAATTTTTTTCATTATTGTCCCCCTTTTTAACACTTTATGTAATTTTATATAACAAAAATACCGATTCCCTTTCCTTCATACAACAAATACGGAAAAAATGTTAACATGATTTTTCAAAAAAAATACCTCTAGGTGTTTCCCCTAGAGGCTCTTTTTCATCAAACAAACTCATTCACTTTTTGCTTCAAAATGGTTTACTTCTTGTTCCTTTTCAGAAAAAAATTGTTTGACACTGTCCATCGTTTCCTAAGTTGGGACAATCACTTTACTTGGATGCTTTCGGGACTATTCAATCATTTAAATCTACCATGCAGCGATTATGAAAAAGCATTTTGCAGCCGTCTGCCATTTATTCAATATACCTTACATCTGTAACCGGGAAAAACGGAAGCATCTGAGCTGCATAGTAGCTTAACAAAATAGCGATTATAAAATAAAGGACAAAGCAAAGATCGTATTTGGAAAACCCGATTTCGTAGTAAAACGTTCTTTTTGTGTCATTCGAAAATCTTTTCGCCTCCATCGCTACAGCAATTCTGTGCGCTCTGCGAATGCTTTGCGATAGCAGCGGAATCGAGTATGCTTTCAATTTATGAAAAAAATTCGCTAAGCCTTTTCTTTGTTCAACACCTCTTACAATCATCGCTTGCCGTATTGTTTGAAACTCTTCGATCATAATAGGGATTAAACGAATGCCTGCCATAAAGCTGTAAGCATATTTAGGCTTTAACTTTAATTGCTGCATTAACGAATAAAATAAAAAAACCGGTCTTGTCGTTAACGAAAACATTAACCCAAGCAGAGCGAAGATAAGGGCACGAAATCCTAAATGAAGACCGCGATAAAAGCTTTCTTCTGTAATATGGATCAGCCCCCATTTCCACCATGTTGTCTCACCTTTTCCAAAAAAGATCATGGAGGTAGCAGTCGACACAAAAATAAGCACGAATGGAATCAGCAATAAAAGTATGCGCTTCATCGGATGACCGGTAAAAAAAGCAAATAAAAGAAAGGCGGAAACTGTGTAGTTAATTAAAAAATTAATGTTGTGAATAAACAGAACACTAATAAATAAAACGATCAGAAACAATAGCTTTAAGCTCGGGTTGATTTTATGCAGCCATGTTTCTTTTATGTCAAAATCCATTGCAGATCCTCCTATATCTGAACATACATCTGCTCATCCTCACAAGAATGAATTTCGTCCTCTACAAGCTTCCCGCCTTCGATCCGCCAAACTCTTGTCGCCATATGCTTTGCTATTTGTTCATCATGTGTCACCATCAAAATGGTAGACCCTTGTTTGCGATAATGTTCTAAAAGCTCCAGAAGCTGAAATGTATTGGATGAGTCTTGCCCAAAAGTCGGTTCATCTAAAAGCATGATCGGCTGTTTTTTAATGATTGAAGCGGCAACACTCAATCTTCTTTTTTGTCCCATTGAAAGCTGATACGGGTGTTGATGCCGGTGCTTCTGTAAATGAAATAATTCGAGCATTTCTTCTACTTTTGTTCGAATTTCTTCTTCTTTCATCCGTTCAATCCTCAACGAATAAGCAATTTCATCGTAAACTGAATTGGTGACAAATTGAAATTCCGGATTTTGAAAAACGAACGACAGCATGTTGGAAAGCTTTTTTATTTTCTTTGCTTCTTTTTCTAACAGCAAATAAGTGCCGGTCGTTTGTATAAACTGCATCAATGAATGTAACAAAGTGCTCTTTCCGGCGCCGTTTTTCCCCACTATCGCAATCCATTCACCTGCATGAACCTTTCCATACGGTACATCGATTTTGACTTCCTTCTTTCGATATCCTTTAAATTGCTCAAGCTCAATCACGACCTGTTCTTTTAAAGGGGTCTTTTTGTAATACCCCTGCTTATCACGAAGATAATCCTCCCATACACCGGGATACCAAATGCCGTCTTCGCGAATTTCTTTCCGATACCGAGAAAAAATTTGTTCTTTCGGACCGTCTGCGACGATTTGTCCTTTTTGATTAAATAAAAGTATGCGGTCGACAAAGTCAAGAACATGATCAATTTTATGTTCAACGATGATAACTGTTTTATCTTGAGCTGCTTGTTTCATCGTGTCCCATACCGCTTTTGTCCCTTCCGGATCCAGCATTGCAGTCGGCTCGTCCAAAAATAACACGTCTGGATGCAATGCTAAAACAGTGGCGATCGCCAGCCGTTGCTTCATGCCGCCTGATAATGATTGAATACTGATATGAAGATCATCAAAATGAAGGCCGACCATTTCCAGGTAAACTCGCATTTTTTCATGCATTTGTTCTCTTTGCACTTGCAAATTTTCCAAAACAAAAGCCATTTCTTCATCTACATACGGCATGCAAAATTGCGTGTCAGGATCTTGAAACACATATCCCCAAGATGACGGAGTCAAGATTTTTTCTGCTTTCATCGGCACTTCAATAGATTTTGGAATTAAACCGCTTAGCACCTGCAAAAACGTCGATTTCCCACAGCCGGAAGGACCAAGAAGCAAGACTTTTTCTCCCTTATAGAAAGAAGAGGATACATCCTTAAAAAGCAAGGATTCCTCTCCAGGATATTTTAATCGTAAATTTTTCACTTCGCATACTAGATCCATGTTTGCCACCTCTAGTTCAGTGCGTCATAATCTTCATGCGACGCAGGTCTTACTAAATTAGTCACTCCTGTTGCTTCCAAAGATTTCACTAGATAATAGGCAAACGCGCCGGCAATAATGATTGAGCCAATCAATCGAGCTCCAATGAATAATAGCAAGTTCCAAAATACTAAGTCATCTATATAGCCTTTATAAAGATCCATAATTAGCGAACCAGCTGCTGAAGCGGCTGCAGCCAGCATGACAACACCGATATTAAACTTTTTATATCGAAAAATCGCAAAAATGATCTCTGCAAATAGTCCTTGGACGATTCCGTAAAGAAGAACCTCTATGCCGAATTCAGAGCCGGTTATAAATTCTGCAGATGCCGCTGCTGTTTCCGCTATCAGCGCTACTCCAGGCTTGCGAATAATAAGAAAGGCGACCGTCGCAGCAATAAACCACATACCGTATATGAGCTGGTCGACATGCAGCCCGATCGGCTTGACCGCATAGTAAAGCGGTCCCCATAGTTTATAAACAATTCCAAAAACGATCGAAATAACAATTGTTACTAGAATGTCTGTCAGTTTTAATCCTTTCATTATGATCAAACTCCTTTATTGACTGATTTTTGGTTCCACTTCCCATTTTTCTAAACGGTAAGCCATTTCCCAAAACGCTAATTCATATTGACTGCTGATGATAAAATGCTCTTCCATTCTTTTTAGATCGGCTTCTATCGTTTGTTGTGCGATTTCATCCAGCCTGTCAATTTGTTCTTCGACAAGCTGCTTAAACCAATCGCCCCCATAAGCCGCAATCCATTGTTGATAAATCGGTTCTTTTGGCTTCGCATCTTTTAATTTTTCGCCAATTTCGTAATATAGCCAATAGCACGGAAGTATTGCAGCAATAATATCGCCTAAGTGACCGTTGATCGCCGCGCGATATAAATGGGAAGTATAGGCGTACGCCGTTGGGGCCGGCTTAAAATTCGCCTTCTCCTCCTCTGTGATTCCCAGCTGTTTGGCAAATGTTTCATGAAGAGATAATTCCGCTTCAAATGTTCCTTGTGCATGCTGAGCCATTCGCGATGTCGTATATAAATCGTTTGCTTTTGCCGCTCCATACGATTGCACTTTTGCAAAATGGCTTAAATAATACGAATCTTGTAAAACGTAATAACGAAAACATTCAAGCGGCAAACTCCCATCGGCAATACCTTTTACAAATGGATGATCGAAGCTGGCCTGCCATATCGGATCTGCTTTTGTTCGAATTTTTTCAGTAAATTTCATGTTCATTCTCTCCTATATTAAGAATTGATTTCGATTGGCCACATTTCTTTTCGTTCAGACATTTCCCAAAACATATATTCGTATTTGCTCGTTGTGACAAAAATATCTTCCAGCCATTTCAATTCTTCTTCCCGTTTTCCTTCTGCAAGCTCATTCATTAAATCTTTCAGCCATTTTGCCAATTCACCGAATTCTGTTGATGCGTACATTTTTACCCACTCGCCGTAAAACTCATGTTCACTGGCACCAGGAATCTCATGTAAGCGTGTGCCGATTTCATAATAGCTCCATGTACATGGAAGGACTGCGGCAACCAGTTCTGCCAATGATCCTCGCTGCGACACATTTAACATATAGCTCGTATATGCAACGGTTGTAGCAGCAGGCTGAACTTGTTCTAATTTTTCCTTCTCTATTCCTATTCTTTCAGCGTATTGACGATGCAAATCCATTTCCACTTTTAACGTCGAATGTAGAAGATCAGCAAAAACTGTCATTGTTTGAAGATTGTGAGCCTTTAAGCTTCCAAGGGCAAACAGGCGGCAGTATTCGATTAAATAAAGATAATCCTGCTCCATAAAAAAGCGAAATTTGTCGATATCCAGCGTCCCATTGCCGATTCCTTGAACAAACGGATGATGGTAACTCGCTTCCCAAATCGGTTTTGCAGTTTTATACAATCGGTCTGTAAACATTTGAATTACCCCTTTCGCAGCTTTTGTAATTGTCATCGTTTTTTCTGATACCAATCAAATAAAAACGCGATCAGCGATTTTGTAAATGTTTTTAATTGGGGGATGGACAGCTTTTCATTCACCGAGTGTGCATCTTCAAGCGTGCCCGGTCCATATAAAACGACGGGAATTCCCGCTTCACTCAGCCAGCCGCCGTCTGTCACAGTAGGGGACATCGTCAGCTTTGCTTCCTCATTAAATGCCAGTTTATGTGCTTTTTGTAATGTTTTCACTCCGAGTGAATGTTCGTCATATGAAAAAGCTGGGAAAATTTCTCCTCGATCTTCAATCATCGATGTGCCGCCCCATTTAAATTTCGGAGGATATTTCCGAAGCCATGGATCAGCCATTGCAACATGATGGATATGTTCTTCAATTTCCCGGATCACCTCTACATAATGCTCTTCCGGGTAATAGTGAACGGTAATCCAAAGGGAACATTTATCGGCCACAAAAGCGGCGTGCCTTCCACCTTCAATCACTGCAGGATTAATTGTGGCAGAACCAGGCGGAAAGCCTTTGCTCGTTTTCATCACTGCCCAATGCTGTTCAAGCTCTCGCAGTCCTTCAATAATTTTCATCATTTTTTCAATCGCGCTTGCCCCAAAAAGCTTCCCGCCGGCATGAATCATTTGTCTTCTCGTGCCATCGTGAAATGTCTCGGGGCTTTCAATCGTAATCCAGCCCGTGATCACCCCGCCTTGCCCTTGTATTTCACAGTTGCTTGAATCGACAACGATGGCAAAATCAGCTCGATATCCCCGGTCGCAGCACGATTTTGTTCCTGCTTCGCCTACTTCTTCACCGACGACGGACTGAAAAATGATATCCCCTCCCGGCTCAATGCCGTTTTCTTGCAGCAGCTTTAATGCAAACAGACTGGCAGCCATTCCCCCTTTCATATCCGCTACACCGCGTCCGTATATGTAATCCCCTTTAACCGTTGCCTCAAAAGGAGGCGTTAGCCATTCTTCTCCCTCTTCGATTGAAGCGACATCAATATGCCCGTTAATAATTAAACTGTGGTAATATTCTGGATCTTTTCCTTTTTTCGTTCCTACTACGACTGGATCTTGTTCATATAAATCCCATTGATCAATGGAAAAGCCGATGTCTTCCAAATATGAGGCGACATACTTTTGAGCCTCTTTTGCATTTCTTGCCGGAGGGCTCGGCGTTTCAAACGATACGAGTGTTTTTAGAAGATTCAGAAGTTCTTCTTCCCTTTCATCAATTTGCTGAAATAGCGTTTGTAACACGTTGTCTCCCCTTTCTTAACATTTTGTTTTGAAAAATGGTTTGCCAACCAGCCATGTAATGCAAAAAGCCCGTTCCCAATATAAGGGAACGGGCAAGTATATACAAAACCCATAGACAGGTTTCGATATTACTGCACCACTTCCCTACGCTAGTATGATCTAGATCAGGTTCAAAGGGTCAAGGCACACGCCTTTCTCAGCCTTTCGGCTCCCCTAGTGGTATGTTAATATTATGAAATTTTCATTTAATTTCATTAAATCATAAAATATAGAAAAATACAAGCTAACGGTTAATTGATCAGCTATGAGGAGTAAATTTATCAATTTTCGGTAGTATTATGCAATTACGACTT
>ERZ1673788.4-NODE-4-length-96715-cov-29.872750_pt1 | contig 96715 bp, 80 predicted proteins | sample MGYA00580128_ERZ1673788 | MGnify/ENA primary metagenome ERZ1673788 (study PRJEB41219, sample SAMN04549589) | soil metagenome | isolation source: soil | place: USA: Utah, Baker Hot Springs | collected 2009-04-27 ...
ACTCATTCAGTGTAGAATCCCTACACAAAGTACGACTGCCCGTCGCACAGAAAAACGCAGCCATATTGTCATAAAGCTGCGTCCATCCTCTGTATAATTGTAAATTTCACTACGATATGAAAGCAGAAATTTTCTCAACTGAAAAGCCTGCACAAGGAAGCGAAATCTCATTTAGAGGCTGTCCATAAAGTGAAATCCCTATTGAAAACAAAAAATCATAAACATCGATATATCAACGTTTCTAAAACATTAAAGGGGGCGTCAATAAGCCGTAAAAACGACTTATTAGACAGCCCCTTAAACAAAATGCAACAGAAAAGCTGCCGTATTTTTTCAATACTTAAGAAGATCGTGCTAATAGTGAAATGGCAGTTTGCAGCTGCAAGTCATTTTGTTTTGAACGAGTTTCTTTTGTGATCAATTCATTCATTTTTATAGCTGTTTTTTGATCCACTTTCCCCGTCACGGATAAACCGTTCATTTTTTGAAACGCCTTTACAGCCAGCTCGGTTTCTGCACTGAAATAACCGTCTTTTCTCCCAGGATCATAACCTAATCCTGATAATAATATTTGTGCAATGCGAACTTGTTCATTATTCATCTCTTTTTTTAATGGCTGTAAAATATCGAGCGGTCCAGCTTTAAAATAATCCGGCTGCGATATTTTTACCGTTGGTTCCACACCTTTTTCATGAATCCAATTTCCTTTAGGAGTCAACCATTTGTATAACGTCAGCTTTATGTTGCTTCCATCATCCAGCGGTATTGTTTGCTGAACTGTTCCCTTTCCAAAGGATTTTTCGCCGACAATGGCATACCCTCCTGCTTCTTTCAACGCAGCTGCCAAAATTTCCGAAGCAGATGCGCTGCCGTTGTCAATTAAGACTGCAATAGGATAATGCTTCTTTTCTTTTAATGTTGAATAATACATCTCCCTTTTTCCGTCTCTCTTTTCTATTTGAATATATGGTGCATGATTCGGGACGAGCTGCTGCAAAATTTGCTCTACAGCCTGCAAATATCCTCCCGGATTGCTGCGGACATCGATGACTAAACCGTTAATTTTTCTTTTTTCCAACATTTTTAATTTTTGTTTAAAGTCATCAGCTGTCCTTTCAGAAAATGAAGTAATATGCAAGACACCCAACCGCTTCCCATTTTTAATTATCTCGGAGCTGAACACTGTTTCTATCGGAATCTCATCCCGCTTTATTTCAAAAAACAATAAATCTTTACTTCCAGGGCGGCGTATCGCAAGTTTGACAGTTGTTCCTTTTTCTCCCCTGATTTTCAGTACTGCATCATGAAGATCTGAACTAGAAATAGTTTTACCATCAATTTTCACAATTTCATCATTTGGTTTTAAGCCCGCTTTTTCCGCCGGCGAATTTTTAAATGGTGAAATAATGGTTATTTTGCCATTGTTCATCCCGATTTCGGCACCGATTCCTTCAAATGAAGAATCAAGGGACTCTGTAAATTGTCTCACAGTTTCTTTATCCATATAGACTGAGTATGGATCGCCTAAAGAAGACATCATCCCTTGAATGGCGCCTTCTAGGAGACGATTTTTGTCGACTGGATGGACATATTTTTCAGAAATTAGTTCATAGGCTTTTATAAATTTCTCCAATCCTGGAATGGTTTCATCCGAACTCTGTGCAGATGCAGCAACTGATGGATTTTTCAGCGATACGTTATTTTCAGCATGACCGTGCACATCCAAAACGATGATGGAACTGGTCACGATCAAAAACACTGTAATCAATTTCATCATTTGTTTCATATGTTTTTGCCTTCCTTTCCAACAATCCGAATTATTTATAGCGTATGCAAAGCTTGTACAAATCATGTACGGATTACAGGAAAAGGAAAAGCAATTCAAAAAAACTTAATATACCGCCTTTTGACAAGAATTTAACCGCTTCTAGTCAGGTTCCATCAAGGAAACAGAAAAATCAGCCAACGATCATCTTTGCTTTGAAAATGGGGAAGGTATTTTGTTCTCTTAAAAACGCTTTCCTTTTCTTTTAGTCAAGCAAACTGCCTACACCAGCATAATCATACGGGAGGAGTAACTATATTTTTTGTAATTATCTATCACTACAAGAAAAAGAATTATTGTGAAAATCAATCCATTGAAGCTTGATGTAATCTCCCGTTTCCTCTATTTTTTTGCATCGATGAAACACGATCAAAAGAAAACAGTTTTGCAATTTATAAAAAAAATGCACAACAAACTCTTCTTCCCTTAAGAGCTTATTGTGCATTGTTAATAAATTTTTATGGAAGAACGCTTAAAGGATTGATCGCGCTGGATTTGCCTCGCCATGTTCCGTTATGTACTTCAAAATGCAAGTGCTGCCCTGCCTGTGGGTTATTCTTAGTTGGTTTCGGATACACATTTCCTGAATTTCCCATATATCCAATAAACTGACCTTGGCTCACTTTTTGACCACTTGAAACGTTAATGCTTCTCAAATGCGCGTAAAGTGTTGTATACGTTTTACCATTAATATTATGGATGATCATAATCACATTGCCGTAGCCGTTCATTTTCCCAGCATAACTAACCGTGCCGCCAGCAGAAGCGTAAACTGGAACCGTTCCTCGTTTCGCAATATCAAGTCCTGCATGTAACCTGCCCCATCTTGCACCCATTTTAGAAGTAAGAACACCTGAAGCCGGCCAGATAAAAGATCCGCTTCCTGCAGCTGATGATACAGATGGTTCTGGTGAAGATCCGCCATCGCTTGAAGCAGCAGCTTTATCGCTTGATTTAGAAGCAGATTGTGAAGCTTGAGCCTGTCCAGTCTTTTCTTCTTCTAGTCTTTTTAAATATTCTTGCTGCTGTTGTTCAATCATTTTTTGCTGCTTTGCCAGCATAGCATCTTGATGTACCAAATCTTCTAATTGATCCATTGCCTGACCATGTTCCGCTTCCAATTGCCCCAACAATTTATCTTTTTCATCAATTTGCTTATCTAGCTCTTGTTTCAATGAAGCCAATTCAGATAAAGCTTCTTCCAAAGAGGACAGCTGTTTGTTTAATTTCGCCTCCGCTTCTTCTTTCAGTTTCATATCTCTTTCATGCTCTTCAATAATTTTTTGATCCGCATCAACGATCGTTGTAACAGCGCTTATACGAGTTACAAAATCATTGAAGCTTTTCGCACCTAAGATAACGTCGAGATAGCTGATTGTTCCTCCTGCTTCCTGCAAGGATTTTGCCCGTTCTTTTAACAGTTCATTCCGCTTTTCAATCCGTTTTTTTACTTCAGCAATTTGTTTTTTCAACTGTTCAATTTCAGCTTTAGTTTTCTTGATTTCATTCTCTTTCTCTTCGATTTTTTCACCAGTATCCAACAATTTTTCATCTAACTTTTTAATCTCTTGATTAAGTTGATTTTGTTTTGTCTCTAACTCTTTTACTTCACTTTTCTTGCTTTCTATATTCGATTGAACATTTGACCGCTCATTTTGAATTCTTGCTTTTTTCTCCTCAAAGGATGACGCATAAGCGCTTTTGCTCAGCGGTACAAATACCCCGCTTGTCCCCAATATAGCTGTAAGACTTAATGTCACTATTCTCTTTTTCACAATCCGGTTCCTCCTCTTTTTCCATGTTTTAAATTATCTCAATCGGGTATGTATAAGTGTAGCTAAAGATAAACTACACTTTTAAAAATTTTCGAACAGACATTAAGCTTCCCCATATGCCGATTAAGGCGCCGATTAACAATAAGATAGCCGATATTTGAAAAACAAAAGGGGAAAATGGCAACAATTCAACAAAAGATCCTTGAATGTAAGGGATGGCAAAATTAACTAAACTATTGTAGCTGACAACTAAAACTGTAATTGGTATGACAGATCCCAGCGCTCCTAAAAACAAACCTTCTAAAAAGAACGGCCAGCGTATAAACCAGTTTGTTGCACCAACAAGTTTCATAATTTCTATTTCTCGTCTGCGGGCAAATATAGTGATTTTTATAGTGTTTGAGATTAAAAACATCGCAGTAAACACAAGCCCGATGATTAAGACTATGCCGATATTTCTTGAAACGTTGACAACTTCAAACAATTTTTTCACAGTTTCTTCTGCATATTGAACATCTTCGACATAGCGCATTTTTTTAATTTCTTCCGCTACAACTGGAGTATCTTCGGGAACTTTCGTTTTGACGATGAAAACATCGTTTAAAGGATTATCCTGTTCAAATAGCTTGAATGACTCTCCTTTTTCACCGAAGCTTTTAATTAATTTTTCCAACTCCTGGTCTTTGGAAGAAAATTGGACATTCTCTACTTTTTCTAGATTTTTCAATTTCGATTCAAGTTGGTTTTGAGCGTTTTGATCTGCTGTCCTGTCAATTAGCACGGTTATTTCAACATCTTCTTCAATGTTGCTGGCGATATTATTTAAATTCATCATAATAACCAAAAACGTGCCGACCAAAAGAAGGGTCACTGTTACGGCTGATATAGAGGCTATGGACATCCAAGCGTTTCGCCAAAGACTTTTTATCGCCTCCCGCAAATGACGACCGAGAGTTTTATTCATAAAGACCATACTCCCCTCTCGCCTCATCGCGCACAATTTTGCCGTCCTCAATAGCGATAACCCGCTTTCGAATCGTGTTCACGATCACTTTATTGTGGGTGGCCATTAACACCGTTGTGCCCCGATTGTTGATTTCCTCTAGCAATCTCATAATCTCCCAAGAGGTTTCAGGGTCCAAATTCCCTGTCGGCTCGTCTGCTATTACAACAGGCGGATTGTTTACTATGGATCTAGCAATTGATACGCGCTGCTGTTCACCGCCAGACAATTCGTCAGGGAAGAAACGGGCCTTATGCTTCAATTGCACAAGATCAAGGACATTTAATACTTTCTTTTTAATGTTCTTCGGATTTTCCCCGATCACTTCCAAAGCGAAGGCAACATTCTCATAAACAGTCAATTTCGGCAATAATTTAAAATCTTGAAAGACAACCCCGATATTTCTCCGCAAATACGGCACTTCTTTTTCTTTTAAGTTTTCTAGTTGTATACCGTTTATGACAATACTACCTTTTGTAGGCTTTTCTTCCCGATACATCAATTTGATAAATGTCGACTTTCCAGCACCGCTAGGACCTACGATGTATACAAATTCGCCTTGATTGATTTTTATTGAAATACCGTTAATGGCCAAAACACCATTCGAATAGGTTTTATAAACATCCTTCATTTCGATCATACTATCACCTGAAGTCATTGAATTATTTCAGTACTTAGTCGAAAAAATTTTTATAACTTGAAACTAATGTTATTTTCTATTCGTCTATTAATTATGAAGCAGAAAACAAATCTTACATCCTTTCCACAAAAAACATTATAACATCATTTTTCGTCAAAAATAGACCTTTTCATATTACATTTTTGTTTCAATATCATATTCCGAGGGAAAATTTTTAAAATTCTTGTAAAAAAAACTACAAAATTTTCTATTATCTGCTATTTTTTTCTATAGCATAAAAAAGCGAGGGTGATCATGTTCCCTCGCTTCTTATGTTACTTTTGACCTGCAAGCCACTCAGCGACAACATCTGCTTCACTATCGTTCAATAAACCTTTTGGCATAGCGCCTTTGCCGTTTAAAATAATATCTTTTATTTCATCTTTGCTATATTTACTTCCAACTTTCTGTAAACTCGGACCGGAAGCACCTTCAAGATTTTGTCCATGGCAGCTTGTACAATTTTGTTTTATCAGATCTTCTGCAGATGCAGTATTCTCAGCTTGATCTGTTCCGCCATTTGTTCCGCTTTCTTGGTCATTCCCGCCGCCCCCGCATGCAGCTAATACGAGTGAAAGACCAAATATTAAGATCAAGAACTTTTTCACTGCGAATTCCCCCCTTCGCCAATTAGTCTCGAAGATATTATAACCTAATTATTGAGGTTTCAATCTGGAACAAATTGACCAACATTTGACAATCCTGTGAAAATAACTTGAATAATTGAATATTGATAAAAAAGAAAAAGGGTGTCTAATAAGTCGTTTTTACGCCTTATAGACACCCCTTTAATGTTTTAAATGTTGATATATCAATGTTTATGATGTTTCGTTTCAATGGATTTTGACTTTCTGGACAGTCCCACACGTTCTCTAATCAAATGGAATTTAGGGCAGTTTTTCTTCGTCATTTTTCCGCATCACATTTCTATTCGCTCATCTTTTGTAAACGAGTCATCATTCTTTTCATAACAGCCTTAAGACAATTTTGCTCTTAAATATGCATCAATAAATGCATCAATTTCACCGTCCATTACAGCTTGGACGTTGCCGATTTCGACATTTGTCCGGTGATCTTTCACCAATGAATATGGATGGAAGACATAAGAACGGATTTGGCTACCCCAGCCAATTTCCTTTTGCTCTCCTCGAATTTCCGCTAATTCTTTTTCCTGCTCTTCAATTTTTAATTGGTATAGCTTAGATTTTAACATTTTCATTGCTCGTTCTCTGTTTTTAATTTGAGAGCGCTCCGTTTGGCATGTCACGACAATTCCAGTTGGCAAATGTGTTATCCGTACCGCCGAGTCGGTCGTATTTACGTGCTGCCCTCCCGCACCGCTTGAACGGTACGTGTCAATTTTCAAATCCTCGCTTCTAATTTCAATATCGATTTCATCATTAAATTCTGGCATCACTTCGCAGGAAACAAAGGAAGTATGGCGGCGGCCTGATGCATCAAAAGGAGAAATGCGCACTAACCGATGGACTCCTTTTTCCGCTTTTAAATAGCCGTATGCATTGTGTCCTTTAATTAACAGCGTTACACTTTTTATTCCTGCTTCATCACCCGGAAGATAATCGATCGTTTCAACTTTAAATCCTTTCTTTTCCGCCCATCTCGTATACATTCGCAGGAGCATAGATGCCCAGTCCTGAGATTCCGTCCCTCCTGCTCCCGGATGAAGCTCTAAAATCGCGTTGTTTTTATCGTAAGGCTCATTTAAAAGAAGCTGTAATTCAAAATTATTCAATTCCTTCGTTAATTTTTTCAATTCGGATTCAAGCTCTCTTTGCAAATCATCATCCGGCTCTTCTTTAATAAGCTCGTAAGTTACTTGAAGATTTTCATATGATTCATTTAAATGGTTAAATTCTCCGACAAGATCTTTTAAGGCGTTTGCTTCATTAATTACCTTCTGAGCTGCTTGCTGGTCATCCCAAAAATTTGGCGCAGCCATTTGCTCCTCTAATTTTTTTATGCGTGCTTCCTTCTCTTCTAAGTCAAAGAGACCCCCTAAAATCCGCTAATCGTTTAGCCATTTTCTCCAGTTCATTCCGAATTTCTACTAAATCCATTAGTCCATCACCTCTAAAAATTTTTTGCACAGTATACTATATTTTTGCAGATTCGCTTTGTCCACTTATACATTAGTTAAAAAATTTATGGGACAGGCGAGACTGACATCTCGCCACACCCATTCTATTTAAAATCGTTATCTTCCGCAACAATGTTTGTATTTTTTGCCGCTTCCGCACGGACATGGCTCGTTGCGGCCAACCTCTTTTGCTTTTCTGACTGGTTTCTTTTTCGTCTGGGCGTCTCCTTCTTTCGGCTGCACGGCTTCGCCGACCGCCACTTCCTGACGTTCCAAATTGTTTTGAATTTCAGCTTTCATTATATATTTTGTAACCTCTTCTTGGATGGACGCAATCATATTTTCAAACATTGTGTAGCCTTCCAATTGATATTCACGAAGCGGATCGGTTTGTCCGTATGCACGTAAATGAATACCTTGGCGAAGATGATCCATTGCATCGATGTGATCCATCCATTTTGTATCAACGGCGCGGAGTACAATGACTCGTTCAAATTCACGCATGTTTTCCTCGCCAAAAGCAGCTTCTTTCTCATCATAACGCTTCTTCGCTTTTTCCCAAATGATATCAATAATTTCATCCGATTCTTTTCCGCGAAGGTCATTTACATTAAAGTCATCTGCTTCATCCAAAATATTGGCTTTTACCCAGTCGACTAATCCTTCAAGGTTCCAGTCTTCCGGAAGCTCTTCTTCAGGCGTAAATGACTGTACAACACGGGTAATCGTTTGTTGAATCATGTCTTCAACATTTTCTCGCAGATTTTCAGATTCAAGCACTTCATCTCTTTGTTTATAAATAATTTCACGCTGCTGACGGAGCACATCATCATATTGAAGAAGCTGCTTCCGCGCATCAAAGTTGTTTCCTTCCACCCGTTTTTGCGCCGATTCCACAGCACGGGTAATCATTTTGCTTTGAATCGGCTGGGAATCGTCCATTCCAAGCCGATCCATCATGCTCATCATACTTTCTGAACCGAATCGGCGCATCAGTTCATCTTCCATTGACAAATAAAACTGTGTAACACCCGGGTCTCCTTGACGGCCAGAACGTCCTCTCAGCTGATTGTCAATTCTTCGGGATTCATGGCGTTCCGTGCCGATGACGGCTAATCCTCCCAGCTCTTTTACACCTTCGCCGAGCTTTATATCCGTTCCCCGTCCGGCCATATTTGTCGCGATCGTCACAGCATTCTTTTGTCCGGCTTGTTCAATAATTTCTGCTTCCTTTGCATGGTTTTTTGCATTCAACACATTGTGCGGAATTCCCCGCTTCTTAAGCATATTAGAAAGCAATTCAGATGTTTCAACCGCAACGGTACCTACTAGAACAGGCTGACCAATCATATGCCGCTGAACGATGTCTTCTACAACCGCTTTAAATTTCCCCTCCATTGTACGGTAAACGAGGTCCGGACGATCTTCGCGGATAACCGGCTTGTTTGTCGGGATGGTAATAACCTGCATGTTATAAATGTTGCGAAATTCTTCTTCTTCTGTTTTCGCAGTACCTGTCATTCCCGCCAGCTTTTCATACATTCGGAAATAGTTTTGGAACGTGATCGTTGCCAACGTCATGCTTTCATTTTGAATTTCAAGGCCTTCTTTCGCTTCGATTGCCTGATGCAAACCGTCGCTGTAACGGCGGCCTTTCATTAACCGTCCGGTAAATTGGTCTACAATGATCACTTGTCCGTCTTCAACGACATAATCAACGTCTTTATGCATGACGACGTGGGCTTTCAGCGCATTGTTGATATGATGGTTTAGTGTGACGTTTTTTAAATCGAACAAATTATCAATATGGAAAGCACGCTCCGCTTTTTCAATCCCTTCTTCTGTAAGTTGAACGGATTTCGTTTTTTCATCATAAGTATAATCTTTATCCTTTTGAAGCGTTCTGACAAAAGCATTTGCCTGAATATACAGTTTGGTGGATTTTTGCGCTTGTCCAGAAATAATAAGAGGAGTTCTTGCTTCATCAATTAAAATAGAGTCTACCTCATCGATTACCGCAAAATGCAGAGGGCGCTGCACTTTTTGTTCCTTGTATAAAACCATATTGTCGCGCAAATAATCAAACCCAAGTTCGTTATTTGTTGAATAGGTGATATCAGCTTCGTAAGCAGCCTTTTTCTCCTCTTTTGACATACCGTTTAAATTTAAACCAACAGTCATGCCGAGAAATTCAAAAATTTTGCCCATTTCTTTTGCGTCCCGGCTTGCCAAATATTCATTGACGGTAACGACGTGAACGCCTTTCCGCGTCAACGCATTTAAGTAAACTGGCATCGTTGAGGTTAATGTTTTCCCTTCACCTGTCTTCATTTCCGCAATATTGCCTTCGTGAAGGGCAATAGCTCCCATAAGCTGTACTTTATATGGATACAGGCCGAGCACTCTGTGAGCGGCTTCTCTTACAACTGCATAGGCTTCCACAAGCAGATCATCGAGTGTTTCTCCCTTTTCAAGCCGTTCCGCAAACTCAGCTGTTTTTGACCTCAATTCCAAATCAGAAAGCTTTCTCATATCAGGACCGAGAGCATTTATTTTTTCAGCTATTTTTTCATAACGAGCTAAAGTGCGTTTATTCGGATCAAACACTTTATTTAAAAGTCCAAGCATCTTTAACGCTCCTTAATTTATTTTATTATTTTAGTTTCTTTTAAATTTTATCACTGCTTTTCCAAGCGTACAACTTTTGCTGTGTGAAAGTCTTTCCATAAACCCGTCCCATTTGTCTACATTTTATTTGCTTGAAGGTAAAAAAAGTACAGCCAAGGTAGGCTGCACTTTTTTTATATAATAAATTTTACTCATTCGGTTCAATTAATCCATAGCGGCCGTCTTTTCTGCGGTAGACAACATTTGTTCTATTTGTATCAGAGTTCGTAAAAACAAAGAAGTTATGGCCGAGCATGTTCATTTGCAAAATAGCTTCCTCAGTATCCATCGGCTTTAAATTGAACCGTTTTGTTCTTACAAGTTCGATATCCTCTTCATTCACATCAGTGTCATCATTCGTTTCCGCATTGATGAAATATTTAGCATCAACTTGTTGTTCACGAAGCTTCCGGTTTACTCTTGTTTTATGCTTGCGGATCTGACGTTCAAGCTTATCAACGACAAGATCAATCGCAGCATACATATCTTCATGATATTCCTCAGCACGCATCACTAAATGCGTCATTGGAATCGTTACTTCAATTTTAGATTCTTTGTCATTATAATATTTTAAATTCACATTTGCATCGGCTTGTACTCCATTATCAAAATAACGTTCAAGTTTAGATAACTTTTTTTGTACATATTCTCTTAATGCTGGAGTTACTTCAATGTTTTCCCCTCTAATGTTGTATTTCATATTGAGCTCCTCCTTTTATTAAGGGATATATATATAGTTCGATGTTTCGTTCGTTTTTCCTTTCACAAAATAAAAAAAATCGTGAACATTTTATGAATGCTGATGAGCGGGGAAAACGATTTTCACACTTTCATCCATCGCTACATGATCGTGTCTTTTTGTACATATATTGCTATTTTTTCTTATCATAAAAAATGCCATCAATAGTGGCATTCGCATAAGAGTTCATATATTTTTTTGCCATCTCTTTCTGGGCTTTCATCTTGACGATATCATGTTGTATCTCTTGTTTTATTAGTTTAAGCTGCTCAACAAGAATTTGATTCAATTGGATAATTTTTCTTCCTGCTTCTTTCTCCTTGGGCGTGAAGGGAGGATTCATGCTTTTTGTTAACTCCTCCCGTTTTGCCAGCAAGTCTTCTATTTTTTGTATCACTTGATCACGGTCGCGATGTTGATCTTTAGACCGTTTTGTCAATTCCACTAACTCTTCCGTTATTTCCAACAATTTTTCCACTTCGTCCATTACGCTTGTCCGCCTTCACTATGCCGCTGTTTCCGGTTGATTTGGATTACTTCTTTCCACGTATCTCTGAACTCTGTCACATATCCTTCCACTTCTTCAATAATGGTGACATCGTTTTTAAAATTGGCCTCAACAAGCCGTCGATTCATGTACTCATACAGTGCGTACATATTTTTAGAAATCTCAATATCCATATTTAGCGTGGCCATTAGTTCACAAATGATTCTTTGTGCTTTTTGCAAATTTTCGTTTTTTTGTTGGATAGATTTTTCTTCTATTGCTTTTTTCGCAAGCTTTAAAAATTTTAAACACCCGTTATAAAGCATTAACGTGAGTTCACCCGGTGATGCAGTTTGTACGCTGTTTTCCAAATAAGATTGATAAGGATTGTTCATTGCCATTTAAGACACTCCTCAGATATCATATCCATTAAAAAGTAAATAGTAAAGGCAGACGATTAAGCGCCGCCTCCAAATAATTGCATCAAATATGCTGACTGTTGGTTCGCCCGCTGAATCGCCTGTTCCATTGCCGTAAATTGCCGATAATATCTTGATTCGATTTGTATAAGCCGATCTTGAAAGGCATTGATTCGATTATCCAAATCTTTTAAGTTTTTTCCAATCGTAAACTGGTCATTTGTAGACAAAGACGTTCCCGCTTTGTCTTTGATTTTTGTCATCATACCTTTCAAAGAATCGCGGAGACGGCGGGCAATCCCTTTATCATTGTAAGATTCGCCGTCAGACATAAATAGTTTATAGATCGCTTCTGGATTTTCCTGAATTTTTTCCCGGAGTTTATTTTCATCAATTGTAAGTTTGCCTCGGTCCAAATAATTGGCTGTTGTTGAAATCCCAATATCCGTAAGCTGCTTAAACCCTTTCAAAGCATCTCCGGCGACAGGAGAATATAAATCCAACCGCATTTGATTAAGACCGCTTGTTAAAATCGCATCGCCGCGAAGAAGGCCGCTTTTCGCTTTTTCTTCCCACAGCTCGATTTGCTTTTCCGTCATTTCCTCTTTTTGTTCATCCGTTAGAGGAGGAAAATTCCGGAAGCGCTCTTCTGTTAATTTGCCATTAATCTTTTCAATCACTTCATTATATTTATTAACAAATTTTACAATAGTATCGAGAATTGCATCAACATCTGTTGATGTAGAAATCGTAACAGGACTTGTCGTTACATTTTTAATTGTATATTCAATCCCCGCAATCGTAAATGTATTAGATGTTTGGACAGTTTCGTAGCCGTTGATTTTAACTTTTGCATTTTGACCCGCACCCGCAGTTTCGGGGATTAGGTTAAACGTTGTATCATCAAGTGAAAAACCTAGGCTTTTCAAAAAATCAAATGTTTCACTATTGGCAGCTTTAATCGTTCCGCCTTCACCTGTTTTATTATTCGTTAAAACGAGCCTTTCCACACCAGATGAATCCTTTAATTTCATCCCCGTAACGCCTAGATTTGAGCTGTTGATTTTGTAGATAACATCATCAAGCGTATCATTTTCACCAATATTAATCGTCACTTCTCTCGTTTCTGTTGAACCTGGATCGGTCACTTCAAATTTTAGCGTTCTTGCACCAGATGTAAATTTATTTAACGTTGCTGCACTATATGTGGCAGCCTTAGCCAATTGTTGGACTTCAATCGCTGTTGACGTATTAGCTGAAGCGTTGATTGCCTTTGCCACAACAGCTGACTCATCAGAGCTCGTCACTTTTTTTTGCCGGAAATTCGACAGTCTGTATACGCCGTCAAAAATCAATCTGTCCAATTCGTCCAACAGCTTGTTGATTTCCCTGTAGCTGTCGCGCTGCCATTCAAAAATTTGCTTTTGTTGGACCATTTTATCGAGCGGAATTCTTTCCGCCTTCATTAAATCTTTTACGAGAGCGTCAATGTCCATTCCGCTTGCCAAACCGACAATTCGCATTGTTTCCACCCCTAGTTAAATTTTCCGATCCACGATTAATCCCATCAGCTCTGCCATTGCCGCATATATATCAAGCATTTTTTTCGGAGGAATTTCCCTGATGACTTCGTTCGTCTCTACATTGACAACTTGTACAAAATATTCTTTCAGTTCTTCATGAAGTACAAATTGAATCGATGTTTTAATCGGCTTCAAAAAATTGTTCAAATCCTCAATTGCTTCCTCCAGCGTAACTTTAGCTTTTTTTTCTTCTTCTTGGACAGGCTGCTGGTTTTCAGGCATTGACAATTTTTCCTCTTTTCCTTGCATATCCTGCAAAAAAGCATTATTATTAACACCGGTTATCTTTTGTATTCCCATATTCCTTCTCCTCCGAGGAATTCTTGCTATTTTATTTATCGGTAAAAAATTGCCTTGTTTTAGCATCTTTTGACAAAACATTCATAACTTTATTGAAATGATTTCTTAATTTTTAAAATATTGAGTTTATGAAATCGGTAAGCTGAAGGGCTGCTTAAAATCCACACAACCATTTTTTATTCTTCTAAAAGCTTAGGTCGTTTAAGATGGGGAAGGCTTCCAATTTACTAGTAGAGTAGAAAACTGTTTTCAAAGGGACAGCCTATGCTGTCTCTTTTGCTCTCAGCTTCCCCTCATCAAACCGTACGTGAGGTTTTCCCTCATACGGCTTTCCGACGTTCTTCCTTTGGCTTTCGTTCTTGTCTAACTTGCTAATTTCACTAATAAGCCTTGTGTTAATTTTATAACTTCTTTCATTCTCGCATGTTTCTTCCTTTGGTTCTTCTTCTTATTCCAGTACAGAGTAAGTCTTTCTAATACATACCAGTCCACTTTATTTAGCCACTTCTTGGCGATGGACGAAATACTGTAGTAATTCTTAAATCCTTGTAAAATTCGATTGAGCCCTTTCACCAGTTCTTTGATGTCCATAAATCGCTTGTTCCTTGGACTCGTATATTCCTTAAATTCATTTTCATTTTCTTCATGGCTTTCTTACTTGGAAATGTGAGACATGACATAAACTTTTGAGCCACCCTTGTTCATCACAGGAAATTTCCGATGGTGTAGATCTAGAAAGTCAAATCCGTTTGTGTCGTCCCATAGGCTGACCAGTTTGGATCTCTGTGTTGATTTCAAGGTCGAGTTTCTTCATGATGGCTTTTAGTACTTGAATGTTCTCCAGCGCCTCGTTTTTCGTGCGACACATGATCACGAAATCATCTGCGTATCGCACAGTTCTCCTAAGTGTAGGAACTTCTTCTTTCATATCGTGTCCATATAATGCAGGTAGCTGTTCGCTAAAAGAGACGAAATGACTCCGCCCTGCGGGGTTACCCTTTTCGGTGTTATGAAACTGTCCATCTTCCATTACACCTTAGCTGGGCGCGCTAAAAAACAAAAACCCCTTTTTCAACAATAGCTTTGTGAAAAAGGGGTTTTGAAAACCTCGTCAAAAGGTTCAGTTTTAATTTGGACCGTCAACTGCTCCATTATGCTTGCTAAGTTTAAACGAATACAGGTTGAAATTCATCGGTCACTTGTTGGAATCCATTATTTTCTTCATAAGCTTCTTCACGTTCCACATCAAATCTTTCCATAATCGGCAAATCATTCGCAGAGAACAGGTAAGAATCTTTTTCGGCAACATGCTCATGCCACGCCCAATTCGGAACAACGAAGAAATCGCCGCTTTCCCAATCAAAGCGCACACCGTTGATAATACTGTACCCAGATCCCTTATAGACATGGTAAATAGTCGAGTGCGTATGACGGTGAGCTTTTGAATGAAACCCTTTTGGAAGCAATTGCATCCAAGCGGAAATCGTCGGATTGGCTTGTTTGCCTGTTGAAGGATTGATATATTCAACCGCATATCCATCGTACGGATCTGGATCAAAGCGTTTTAAACCTTGAATAGCTGCTTCAGTCTGCTTCCATTTATAAGACCCTAACGGAGCGATTTTTGGTTCACGGTCAGAAATTGGACGAACCATGCCGCCTTCATATCTTTGCGATGAGTAATTATCAGGAACTTTCGGTTGTTCAATTCCGTCTGGATAAGGATCAAAGAACGTGCCGCCAATCGAATAGATAGTTGGAATATCAAGGCAGTCCATCCAAATCATCGGCTCATCACCCGGATGTCCATGACCATGCCAAAGCCCTTTCGGAGTAATGAGATAATCGCCTTCCTCCATAAAAATCCGCTCGCCTTGCACAATTGTATAAGCGCCTTTTCCTTGACTGATAAAGCGCAGCGCACTTTGCGAATGGCGATGCGAAGGCGCTACTTCACCGGGAAGAATTAATTGTACGGCAGCATAAAGCGTTTGTGTTGTTGATGCCCATCCCCAAGGCTTTCGATAAGTCAATCCAGGATTTTGAAAATAAATCGCCCGTCTTTCTCCGCCGCGCTCAGGAGTAAAAATTTCAGTTGCTTCCATCAATTTTTTATAAAGGGTTTTCCATTTCCAAAGATACGCTTCAGCTTGCGGAGTTGGCTGGCGATGCATTAAATCTGGAATAGCATCCCAAAGCGGTCCTAGATGGTATTGCTCAATATCTTTTGTGAAATCTCGGACAATTTTACTTTTAAAAAACTCATTTTTTTCCGCCATGATGAACTAACCTCCTCTATTCTTTTAAAGCTTTGATAAATTACGTTGAATTTGGCTATAATGCTTGCTTGCATGTTCGACAAGCAGGTGGTCGACAATAAAAGACATCGGTTTTGTTCCGAAACGAGGATTGCGGCTCGGAGCCTCTGATTTTAAATCTTCTTCTGACAGCTTGCTCAACACTTTTTCCACTTGATCTTTTACGTTTTCAAGCTTGTTTAGCACGTCTGAAACTTCACGTTTTTCTGTATTAGCAACAGCAGCAAGCCTGTTTTCATCCGTAAGTCCTCTTCCCCATTCTGCACCCGGCGACTCAAGCAGCCGCTCAATTTCGTTTAACCAGTATGGAATCGCTTCTTCAACATGGCAAAGAATTTGCATGATGGACCATTCTTCTTCTGATGGATTCCAACGAATGGTCTCTTCTGAAAGACTTTTTGTAGTTTCAATCATTTGGTCAATGGATTGTTTTATGCTTTCAATCGCTTCGTTCATATTAGTCATTCGCTGATCTCCCCCGTCACTTTTTTCACTTTATTTTCTAATGCACCGATGCCGTCTATCTCGATGCGGACAACATCTCCATCTTTTAAAAATACTTGAGGGTCTCTTGCTACACCAACACCTCCTGGAGTTCCTGTCAAAATGACATCTCCCGGCTCAAGGGTCATAAGTCCAGATAGAAATTCAACCAAGTACTGTACGGAAAAGACAAGATTTTTCGTGTTAGAACGCTGACGTTCTTCACCGTTAACCGTTAAGACTACTTCCAGCCCAGAAGGATCTGACAGCTCATCGGTTGTTACTAACCACGGTCCCATCGGAGCGCTTCCATCCACTGTCTTGCCTTGAAGCCATTGCAACGTACGGCGTTGAAGATCCCGGTAAGTCACATCATTCACAATTGTATAGCCTGCAACATAATCCAATGCTTCTGCTTGGGAAACATTGCGCGCCCGTTTTCCAATCACAAAAGCAAACTCAGCTTCATAATCCAGCTGATCGGAAATTGGATAATGAGGAATGTCATCCTCCGGTCCGATGACAGTATTCGCGAATTTCGCAAAAACTACAGGATATGGAGGAATCTCTCTTCCCATTTCCAAAATATGCTCCCTGTAGTTATGGCCTACGCAAATCATTTTCCCCGGCGATGGCACTGGTGCTTCCACTTTTACATCTTCTTTGGAAAACACAAGCTGCTTTCCTTTATATTTTTCATGTTTTAAAGCAAATGCAACTGCTTCTTTTGCATAGTCCAAGCTTTCCTTTCCGCCTTGTAAAAATCCGTTCATATCTGCCGGCACATACGCCTCAGCAATTTGTTTGAAGCGCAATTTCCCTTCCGATTCCAGCTTTTTTTCAAATGCGGCATGCAGATCAATCACTTTTCCATCCTCAATTGCACCGATGCGTGTGACGCCTTGTTCTGTAAACGTGATCAGTTTCACTATTGAAACCCCTTTCATTGATTATGGTCTTGTTACCATCTTAATATTGAAAAAAATCTAAAAATACATTATTTTTCTTATATACAGAACAAAAATGGATTTCCTCATCAATCAAAAAATTTTTTACAGGTGATATGGATGACTTCTCAAAATAAAAAAAGAATTTCTTCTGTTGAAAACGCTTTAAAAATTTTAAAAAGCTTTTCAATGGACGAACCGGAACTGGGTGTGTCAGAAATAGCCGAAAAGCTAAATATCGGAAAAAGCACTGCCCACAGACTTTTAACAAGCTTAGCCAGCGAAGGATTTGTATACAAAGATATAAACACAAATCATTACAGTTTAGGTGCTTCGATCTTGACATTAACAAGCATCGTTAGCTCCCAATTGAAAATTTTAAATGAGGCGACGCCGGTTCTAAATGTTTTAACAGAGGAGACAGGCGAAAATTCGCACATTTCCATATTAGAAGGCACCGAAATTATTTATTTGCAAAAAATTGAATGCACGTATCCTTCAAAAAAAGAATATACCCATATCGGCAGAAGGAATCCTGTCTACTGCACAAGTCCCGGTCAAGCCATTTTAGCCTTTGAAGACGAAGAAGTAATCGAGAAAATTTGCTCGCAGCCCTTCAAAAAATACGGTCCGAACACGATCACTTCACCCGAGCAATTAAAAGAAAAGCTTTTGAAAATAAAAAAAGAAGGCTACGCCGTTTGCAATCAAGAGTTCCAAAAAGGGATCATCGGAATCGGTGCGCCCATTTTTAATGAACATAACAAAGTGGTTGCAGCAGTGAACATTACCGGCTCTACGAAGCGAATCAATTCCATTAACATCAAGCAGCTTATAAAAAAAGTGGTGAATGCGGGAGAAAGAATTTCTGAATTAATAAAACAGAGAAAAACGAAGCAATTGTTCGGAAATGACGACTAGACTGGAGGACTAACATGAGCGAAAAATATTTGCTGTCATCTGTGAAGAACGCAATGAAAATTCTGCGTCTTTTTACACATAAACAAAAAGAGCTAGGGATTACCGAAATATCAAAAAAATTAAATATTTCCAAAAGCAGCGCCCATCGCCTTGTTTCTTTGCTTGTAAAGGAAGGATTTTTATCAAAAAATCCCCGGACAAACAAGTATCGATTAGGTCTTTCGATTCTAACATTAGGAGGCGTGATTTTCAGCAATCATGAGTTGTACAAAGAAGCGCTGCCCATTGTAAAAAAGCTTGTTCACACATTAAATGAATCCGCCCATATTTGTCTTCTGGAAGAGGATCAAGTAGTGTATTTGTTCCGAATTGAAAGCAGCCAGCCCGATCGGCTGTTAACATATATAGGGCGGAAAAATCCGATTCATTGCACAAGTGAAGGGTTATGCATTCTGGCTTATCAAAACAAACGAACAATTGAAAAAGTTTTGTCGAAAAAATTATATGCATACACTCCCTATACGATCACTGATCCAGACATTTTAAAAAATGAGTTAAAAAAAATTAAAAAACAAGGATTTGCCATATCAAAAGACCAATTTTATGTCGGGTATGTCGGGATCGCAGCACCAATTCGCGATTATTCCGGCAAAGTGGTGTCTTCACTGTCCATGATTGGCTCAACTGCCAGAATGACAGATGATCGGTTTCCAGTCTTTATTGAACATATTACGCAAGCAGCTAAAAGCATATCAGAGCATTTAGGGTATATCGACGGAAAATGAGTACATTTTTAAAATTTTGAATTTTTTGTTTTGTATAAAAGAACTAGAATATTCCTTTTTCTTTCTTTTCTGACTATGATAAGAAACTAGCTACAAGTCTAAAAGGGAGGAATATTCATGGTTCATACAGTACAAACACAAGAAAACGAACTTAGGTCGCTGCAATTGCAAAAACTGAATCGATTGTTACATTTTGTTTTGAATCATAATGAATTTTATAAAGAAAAACTTGCCGGTTTAAAGCTTCCGCTGCAATCTTTGGAAGAAATGAAAAAGCTTCCTTTCACAATGAAAAAGGAATTGGTCGACGATCAAAACAATCATCCTCCATACGGCAAAAACCATTCATACCCTTTAGAGGAATATGTAAGATACCATCAAACTTCCGGCACTTCAGGGAAACCGCTGAAAATTTTAGATACAAAAAAAAGCTTTGAATGGTGGGAAACATGCTGGCTGGAAGTTTATCGCTCCAGCGGAGTTACGAAAAAAGACAGAGTATTTTTCGCCTTTTCGTTCGGTCCTTTTATTGGATTTTGGGCTGCATTTGAAGGAGCAAAACGATTAGGTGCCCTTTCGATTTCATCCGGCAGCCAAACTTCGATTGAGCGATTGAGAAGCATGATAGAAAACAGAGCAACAGTACTAGTCTGTACTCCAAGCTACGCTTTACATCTGGCGGAAGTAGCAGAAGAAAACGGCATTGATATTAAAAATGGCCCTGTCCAAAAAATCATTACGGCTGGTGAACCTGGAGGCTCTGTCCCTTCTACACGAAAGCAAATTGAAAGTTTGTGGGGAGCCGTTTTATATGACCACGTAGGCATGACAGAAATGGGAGCATACGGTTATTCTTGTTCAGAACAAAAAGGGATTCATGTCAATGAATCGGAGTTTATTGTAGAAGTGATCAATCCTAACACGTTGGAGCCGGTGGAAGTTGGTGAAAAAGGAGAATTAGTATTAACCAATTTAGGAAGAGAAAGCTATCCGGTTATTCGCTATCGGACAGGCGATATCGTAATCCGGTCTGATCAGCAATGTGAATGCGGCAATTCCTATCAATTTTTCCCTGGAGGAATTCTCGGACGCGCAGACGATATGGTCATAATACGGGGCATTAACATTTACCCGTCTTCCATTGAATCCATTATTCGCGAATTCAAAGAAGTGAAAGAATTTCGCATCGTGTACTACACAGAAAATGAGATGGATCAAATCAAAGTGGAAATTGAATGCGATTCTGAACAAATCGTGCCTATCCTCGCAACAAAATTGAGAGAACGAGTCGGTTTAAGAATCCAAGTTGAAAAAGTTCCAGACAACGAGCTGCCTCGCTTTACAATGAAAGCAAGAAGGGTTGTGGACAATCGAAAAAAAAGATAAACACATATATTTTTGAAAACGTTTTCTATATAACTAAAAAAGGATAAGGAAAGCTCAGATTTTCTTATCTCAAAAAAATAAAGCAGCCTTGCTTCATTTGTAAGAAGACAAGGCTGCTATTTTGCATAATTTTATTCTTCAAACTTAAAAACGGCTTTTTTCTGACAAAACTTGCATTTCTTTTTCGTGTAATGACTTAATATTATGACATGCGGTGCATCTAACAGCTTCAGCGATTCCTTTACATGCTTTTCGCACGAAAATATGGCTGCCGCACACATATGGAACCCCTACATTATATAAAATGTTTGGTTGTTTGAACCTAATGGAATATGTCCCATTTCTAAAATATCAACTAAATAGGCAAATGGATTTTCTCCCCATTCGTTTATATTTGCAACCAATTCCCATGCGCATGCCAACACGCTGATGTACATGGCATGGCCAACTAAAAACCGAATGAATGATTCATCTGAAAATGTTTTGAAGGCACCTTTATAGACTTCATGAAATACAGCTTCCGGCAAGTGATAGACGATTTCGTTCAAAATTTCCTCTTGTCCGGATTGATCAATTTTCTCTTTCAGCCTGTCAGGCAGCACCTTCAATGCTTCCCATAAAGAGCTGTTAGTTAACCGAATGGTATCGTATATATTTCCAATTTCATCTTTTGAAATCCACTTAATTTCGTAATTTGCTATATTCAGTGATTGCAAAAATTTTTCTGCTTTATTCTGGACGTCATCATGAATTGTTCCGACATGCTGGTACCAGTTAATGTTTAGCAGACGATCCGCCATTTGATTGACTCGTTCATGCTTGAAATCATATGAAGCATGGTTCTCAATGAGCGTAATTGACATGTTTTCCACCCCTTTATATAAAATCAAAAGCGATTAATATTTTGTTGTTAATTCAGGCGGACCAAATTTTGGGCCATAAGGACCTTCATCAAGCCATCTTCCTAATTTCGGCACAATGGCTGTTAAAGATACTGCAATTTCCCTTTTTAAATTCATTTCTGGAGAATTTCCTTGCAGGTGATGCAATGCAGTCGAAGAGCTGTTGCGATTCCACAAGCCTGCAATTCTCCGTTCATTTGCCGCTTTTTCAATCGCTTCGCGTCTTTTCTCTTCGCTTGAAGCATCAAGAGCCTTTTCAATTCCTTTAACAGCAATTAAAGCATCAGGAACCCCCGAATTCAGCCCTCTAGCACCAAATGGTGCAAATAAGTGGGCAGCTTCTCCGGCCAACAAAACTCTTCGTTTTTCGTCTGTATATGAATTGGCGACGACTTGATGAAATCTGTATGATGATACCCACGTAATCCGTTCTGCATATTTAGGATCCATAACTTTCGGAAGCCATTTTTTTACTCCTTCCACTTCCGAATATTCATCTGGATTATCGTCTTCCAGCAGTTGAAGGTCGATTCTCCACCCGCCTTTGAACGGTACAAACATCACATTCCGCCCGCCCATTGCCGGATGCTGATAGTGGAAAACCCTTTCAAGCGGCAGCGGATCATTTTCATCTTCTTCAACATCAACGACAAGAAATGTATCTTTTGTTCTTGGTCCTTCAAATTTTAATCCTGCTGTTTCACGGACGACAGAACGAGCGCCGTCACAACCAATCACATATTCCGCTTCCCAAACATCCCCTTTTTCTGTCACCACTTTAATGCCGTCTTCTTCTGAAATCACTTCTTTCACAGGGGCATCCCATACAAATTCAACGCCGGCTTTTTCACAATAATCATATATAATCGATTCAATATGATTTTGATGTAATGACGTAAATGGAGGAAGCTTTGTCGGATCACTAGTATCCGTCACACCGTAATTTCTTACGTACACTTCTTTCCCTTTATAAATCGTGCGTTTTATCGGCCAGACAACACCATTTCTCGCAATTTCAAAACCAAGTCCTTCATCAATGCTTTCAAGCAGCTTCAACGTTGCGTTATGAATATAAATTGCTCGGCTTCCAGGTCTTGGCCGCCCTTTCGGCTCTGCTTCAATCACGACAGAAGAAATTCCTCTTTTTTTGAGTGCCAATCCTGCTACAAGGCCAACTGGACCGGCGCCTACAACGACAACTGTACGCTTGTTGCTCATGACATATCTCTCCTTTACATAAATGAAATGGATGGATTGATTGATGGAAACGCTTACTATGATTCTATTATAATGGCATTTTTTCTTTATTCGTCACTCATTTGTTCCTCTATGCGGGACAAATAAAATACCTTTGCTATTTTTTTAAATTGAATGCCCCTCGCGTCTGCAAGGTGCCAGATTTTCTTTGCGGGAGCTCGATAAGGTATATGTTGAGTTTGGGATTGCGGCATCAGCTCATACATGCTGAAAGGGGCTGTCCGATGAGTTCCTAAAATGAAGGATTTGGGAGAAATACTACCGTGAAGGACAAAATAATCGAATAAAATTTGTAAATGTCCTTCATATAGGTCATGAAGTTCAACAAGAAGCAATTGTATGTGCTGAATGTTCGTCATAAAACGTTTGGAGAACGTAATTAAAAAAGAGAGCATAAGAAAAGTCCTTCATAAGACATCTGAAGGATATAAACAGATAGAAAAAATGGTTTGTCCGATAAGTCCCTAAAATGAAGGGGCTCCAAAAAGTCAGTTAACCCTGACTTTTTGGACAGCCCCTTCAAACAAAAATCGAAATATATTAAGGGGGCTGTCAAATAAGTCGTTTTTTCGGCTTATGACGCCCCCTTAAATGTTTTAGAAACGTTATATATGATCTTATGATTTTTGTTTTCAATGGAGAATTGACTTCCTGAACAGCCCTACTTGAATTATTTTTGGAACTTATCGGACTTCCACGTAAGAAACAATCGATTATAGCTTGTGAATGCCTGAATAATTTCCGGCAGATATAACGGCAGATGCTATCAATCGTTTATCATGAACAAAATCATTGTTGCTTGATTGAATCGTTTTAAATAATTTTTCTTTTTGCTGCTTTATTTGTTCATCGTGTAACACACTGAACTTGAACATTTCCGACACAATTTTACTAGATGCCTCATATGCGAAAATTTTTGCCAATAGTTTCTTTTCTTTTATTTTTTTCTGAGCTTTATTTGCAAGTAATTTTTCCACTCGAAATAAATTGCTTTCAATTGCATAAATCGAAATAGCCAAATTTGCCAACCATGCTAAAATTTCTTGTTCTTCCTTATAATTTTCAGATGACTGTAAAATCATTTCCATCGCTTGTCCCGCGAGCCTTCTCAAGTTGGACAGCAGCTCCCACTCCTGCGCCATTTCTTCAGATGGACCTTCATCCAGCTTTCTGAAATCCGTCCATTCCGCTTTTGATTGCAGCAGTGTTTGGGCAATAATCATCCGGTTAATCTCGTTTGTTCCTTCAAATATTCTGTTAATCCTTGAATCGCGGTAAAGGTGCTCCACTTCATATTCGGAAATATAACCGTATCCGCCATGCATTTGCAGCGCTTCATCCACAATGATATCCAGCGCTTCGGAGGCAAACACCTTGTTGATCGAAGCTTCCACTGCAAATTGCTTTAAAATATCTCTATACGGAATATTATTTTCTTTACAGTACTGATATCCCCGATCCAACTCGCCGGCAGAACGATATACCATGCTTTCAATCGTAAATATTTTTGCAGCTATGTCGGCTATTTTTTCTTGAATTAACGGAAATTGCGACAGCAGCCGATTAAATTGTTTCCGCTCTGTTACATGCTGAACGGCGAGCTCCAATGCTCTTTTTGCCATGCCGAGGCTTGCCGCTGATATTTTATGGCGGCCGTTATTCAAAATGTTAAACGCAATCAAATGTCCCCTGCCAATTTCCCCTAATACATTTTCAACCGGAACTTTTACATCCTCCAAAATGACCGGTGTTGTTGAAGAGCCTTTTAAACCCATTTTCTTTTCTTCCGGTCCTATTGTAATCCCTTCACTGTTTTTATCGACAATAAAGGCGGTGAACTTCTCACCGTCCACTTTCGCGTACAAAATAAAGAAATCTGCAAAAGATGCATTAGTAATAAATTGTTTTTCGCCATTAATTAAATAGTATTTGCCGTCATCAGACAATCGTGCTGACGTTTTGATACTTAAGGCATCCGTTCCTGCCGACGGTTCTGTCAATGCATACGCACCAATTTTTTCGCCGCTAACTACGTAAGGCAAATATTTTTCCTTTTGTTCGTCTGTTCCATAATACACAATCGGAAGGGAGCCAATTCCAATTTGCCCTCCAAATGTTGTTGAAAAAGATCTCGTCTTTCCAATTTCCTCCATGATGATAACCGAGCTGATTTTGTCTAAATCAAGCCCTCCGTATTCTTCAGGCACATCTGATCCTAATAGACCTAATTCTCCTGCTTTTCTTAAGAGCTCAATCGATTGATCAAATTGTTGTTTTTCTATTTCCGGCAAAACAGGCAAAACTTCTTGTTCCACATAGGCTGATGCAGTGCTAGCTATCATGCGATGTTCTTCAGTAAAATTCTCCGGTGTAAATATATCATCTAAAGAAATCACTTTTTTCAAAAAAGGGTTGCTTGAAAATTGTTCCATTTTATAACACCTCTGTTTTTTACCATTCATTTTCTCCCAAAGCTGCTTCACCTGTTATTAGAGCAAAAACAAGAAAAGTGCATTTGCACCAATAAGCTGAAAACAGTCCCCATAACCACCGGCATCTGTATAAGCTTGCTGAATGGAAGCGCAAAACATAATGGCATCACATACATAATGGAAAGAACAAAAGCTAAAGGCACGAAAGAATAGCGGGAAATTCCAAATCATACATCAATTTTCCTTTGCGTCCAAAAAAAGAGGCGGAGTCAGCCGAAATAACGGCTGAAAAGCTCATCAAGAGACGACAAATTATATGGAAGGTAAGTAATTGCTGCTGCAATATCGAAAAAAGACAAGAATAGAAGCAGGGAGCCGCCAAAAGATTAAGAAAATCCGGATCTCGCAAATGAAATCAAATGAGCATGCACAATCATCAAACGCTTATGAACATTTTTTGCAATCGTTTTCAAATTTCAAAAGATTGGAAGTAAAAATAATAGATTTGAGATATTGTTATTTTATCTGAATTTTCGGAAATTCTAACTCAATTATTCAGTCAATAAACCAGCTTCCAAATCGCACATGAACATCAAACGCATGAATGACTTCAATACCATGGCAAAACTGTCCGTTACGACGAGTTACATAAATAATGCCGGCCGGCAGTGTAAAGAAACCAACAGGAAACATTATATGGAATTGATGCTTACTTCATAAGATATCCCGATATTTTCCAAATCATCGCCGGAGTTTCAATGTTTCAGCCGATAAGCTGTTCTTAAACTCTTCTTTTCATCGAACCATTTACGCATTGAAATTAAATTTTTCCATCACTTGGTCTTTCAGTCTTACCTTTTGAATTTTACCGCTCGCTGTGACAGGAAAATCTTCTGTGAAAATAATTTTGTTTGGAACTTTGTATGATGCCATTTGCGCTTTAACAAACTCTTTTAATTCTTCCTCTGTGCAAGCTGCGCCTTTTTTCAGCTTTATAACAGCACAAACTGATTCGCCCATTACTTCATCAGGCAAGCCTATGACAGCTGCTTCGACAACTTGAGGGTGTTTAGTTAAAACTGCCTCGACTTCCTGCGGATAAATGTTGAAGCCTCCACGAATGATCATTTCTTTTTTTCGCCCGACGAAACGAAGGTTTCCTTTTTCATCCAACACTCCGAGATCTCCCGTATAAAACCATCCTTCTTTATCCAAAACCTGCTCTGTTTGTTCCTTCATTTTGTAATACCCTTTCATGGTGCCAAAGCTGTGGATGGCAATTTCACCAACTTCGCCTGGAGGGAGCTCCTGCCGATTTTCGTCTACAATTTTCAGCTTTACACCTTCGATCGGTTTTCCTACAGTTTCCAATATCACTCGTTCATCCTGTTCATCATAGTCAGTCGCAGTAACAGATCCTGTTTCGGTAATTCCGTATGATTGGCACAAGTTTATTCCCATCCGCTCCCGAATTTCTTTCACTTTGTTTGGTGGAATAGGTGATGCCCCGACAATACCCGCTCGCAATGAAGAAAGGTCATAATCTTCAAAATCTTCTTGTTCTAATTCTTTTATAAACATGGCGGGAACTCCTTGTTTGATCGTCACTTTTTCCTGTTCAATTAATTTTAATGTTTCCTTCGGATGATATTTCTCTTGCAAAATGATTCTTGCGCCGCAAGAGATCGCACAAAACAAATTGACGGCCATTCCAAAAATATGGAATAAAGGAGCAGGAACGATAAACACATCTTTTTCAGTACATCTAATCGTTTTAGCCATAATATTAGCTGATTGAACAATGGCGCGATGGCTAATCATTACACCTTTCGGAATGCCTGTCGTTCCTGATGTATACAATAAACAAAACAAATCGTTGTTGACATCAAGCTTTTCAGCTGGAGCATCTTCTGACGCGGAAGACGCTACTTCTTGATAGGATAATAGATCAGGATGTTCAAAACGAACAGAAATCAAAGTTTTTACAACTTGGAACGCTTGCTTAAATCCAATGTTTTCATCAAACTGTTCCGTTACAAACAACACTTTTGGCTCCGAATTTTTGAGAATGTATTCCACTTCGTGATGCTTATACTTCGGATTAAACGGAACTAGAATTGCACCTATTTTGGCCGCTGCTACAAAAATAACGGCTGTTTCGTTCCAGTTTGGCAAGCAAACAGCGACTCGATCTCCCTTGTTGATCCCCAGCTTTTTCAAACCCGCAGCCAGCCGGTTAGCTTCTTGAAAAAATTCGCCATAGGTCAATCTGTTTTTCAGGTCATAGAGCACTTCTTTATCTTTATAGGCTTTCACCGTATGTTCTACCAACTCGTACACCGAAAACAAATAATTGTTCATTGCTTCGCCATCTCCTCTTACGCAAATATTCAAAACATGTAAGACACGAAGCATCCTGAGTCATTTCATATCGGACACTTCGTGAAATTACATGATTTGTTCGATGACTTTTTCTATATAAAATAACCTTTTCAACATGAAGTCGGTTGTATCGCTTTTATTATTTTCCAACGTAAACCGGCTTGCGCTTTTCTACAAACGCTTTCAATCCTTCTTTTCGATCTTCTGTTGAAAAGGCATTGGCAAAACTAGATGCTTCAAGGGTCAATCCTGTTTCCAGATCAGCATTGCTGCCAGCATTGACAGCTATTTTCAGCATACGAAGAGCTACAGGCGGTTTTTGGGCTAGCTTTTCTGCCCATTGTTTGGCAGTTGCCAGCAGTTCTTCGCCAGGTACAACTTTGTTCACTATATGAAGCTCCAACGCTCTGTTAGCATCAAACATGTCGCCAAAATAAAGTAATTCTTTAGCAATGCCTTGACCGACAATTTTTTGCAGACGCTGGGTGCCTCCGCCGCCAGGAATAATGCCAAGACCGACTTCAGGGAAAGCAAATTTAGCTTTTTCCGAGCAAATCCGCAGATCACAAGCCAATGCAAGCTCTAAGCCTCCGCCTAAAGCAAGACCGTTAATGGCAGCAATGACAGGTTTGGATGCGTTTTCAATTTTTGAAAAAGCTTCCCTTGACACACGGTTCATATTCATCATGCCAACAAGATCGAGATCAGCCATTTCGTTAATATCTGCTCCGGCAACAAATGCTTTTTCACCGCTGCCTGTTAAAATAATGACTCTTACTTGGCTGTTTTCTTCCAGCTCGTTAAAAACGGTTACAAGCTCTTTAAATACTTTTGAATTCAGCGGGTTGACAGGCGGGCGGTTGATGGTGACAACTGCTACATGCTGTTCAATATCGCATGTTAAAAATTCCAAGCTCATCTTCAGTCCTCCATTCTCATGATTAGTCATAGTCGTAAAAACCGGCTCCTGTTTTCCTTCCAAGTCTTCCTGCTCTTACTAATTGCTTTAGAAGCATTGGAGGTGCGAAACGATTATCATTAAACTCATTTTTCATATATTCCATTACGTAGTAGCCGATATCAACACCGGCAAAATCTTGAAGTGTGAACGGCCCCATAGGATAGTTCAGCCCGAGCGTAACCGCTTTATCAATATCTTCCGCTGTAGCTACCCCTTCTTCGAGCAGCTTAATCGCTTCAATAAATTGCGGAATCATAATACGGTTGACAATAAATCCTGGAGTGTCTTTTTTCACTTCCACCGGCTCTTTATTCAGCTTTTTCGCAAATTCCTTCAGTTCTACTACTGTTTCATCGCTTGTTTTATATCCTCGAACAACTTCCACTAATTTCATGATCTGCGCAGGATTGAAGAAATGCATTCCTGCGACGCGTTCCGGCCTGTTCGTTGCAGACGCAATCTCTGTTATGGACATGGAAGAAGTATTTGTTGCCAAAATCACATGGTCAGATGTAATTTGATCCAATTTCGCGAAAACGCTTTTTTTCACTTCCAAATCTTCTATAACAGCTTCAATCACAATATCAGCCTGTTTAAAATCCTCCAAATTTGTCGTAACTTGAATTCGTTCCAAAACTTCCTTTTTTTGCTCTTCGGTCATTTTTCCTTTTGCAACGCTTTTTTCCATAAATTTATTTATTCTTGATAAGCCGTTATCAAGAAATTTTTGTTCGACATCATGCAAGATAACTTGAAATCCTGAAATGGCGGCCAAATTGGCGATGCCGCTTCCCATCGAGCCTGCTCCAACTACCCCGACTTTAGATATCGTCATAGTCACAACTCCTTTTAAAAACATAACTTTATTAATATTCTGTAAATTATTATAGAAAATATAAAATGAAATAAACACCTACAAAATACGGAAAAAGCTTCTCTTCTATCAACAATTTTGTGGAAAAAACGCTGTGGCGCTTTTATATTCTTTCAGTTGTTTTTGAATAATACAGGTCATAAAGCTTATAAGCCATCATCATATTAAATCGATGATCAGCATCATTTAAATCAATTTCCAGCAGCGATTCAATCTTTTCAAGACGATAAAGAAGGGAGCTTCGATGAATAAACAGCTCTTCTGCCGAATTTTTAATATTTCCGTTGTTATAAAGGAACGCTCGCAGCGTATGGAATAAATCCATACTTTTCCCTTCCGAATAATTCAATAACGGTTCAAGATGCCTTTTGATGAAAAATTCCACCGCTTCTTTATTATCTAAATGATGTAAAATAGTGTAAGCACCCAATTCCTCAAACAAAGCAAACCCTTTGTGGCGAAACCTGTGAAACACGACATTCAAAGCTTGGATAGCCTGCTGATAGCTAATATAATAATCATTTAAATTTTCAGTTTTACCGCCGATCCCCATGAATACTTGGCATTCAATATTGCCTTCTCGAACCCAATTTTTTATATTTCTATAAAATACTTTCCAATAGTTTTTTGGATGCTTGCCTTCTTCTTTTACCGGAACAATCAATATATAGTTTCCATCGTTTGTCGCCATGATAATTTCTTTGCTGAAACGGGAAATTTGTGTTTTCAACTGGTCCCAAATCAATGTTTTTTTAGATTGTTGAACAAGCAAATTACTGTTTTCCGTTTCCTTCTCATCTAATAAAATCGACAACACCGCTAATCGGTGCTGATGAAATAAGTTCCATTGGAATAAATTCGCATATTGTAAAATCCGCTCTTGATCCTCTATACGTTCCACAAGCAATTTGCTGACAAAACTATCCTTTACCTGCTCTTTTGTATCCAAAACAAGCTTCTGCTTGATAAATTGGATCGAACAAATATTTCTTGCCAAATCAATTGTCAGCTGATCAAATTCATCCATGTCATTTTCGCCAATTTCGACAGCCAAAAACCCAAGCAAATTTCCTCCGCCGTTCACCTTCCACAGCCGGAAATGAAGCTCTTCCCCGTCATCCAATTGGATGTGGAGTTTCCTTCCGTTTTCTATCAATCTCTCTTTATTTCCGCTGCCCATCAGCCTTTCTACATCTTTATTTGATAAATCATAATGATGGAAGGAACAAGAAATCGGCCTCATAAAACGGTCGAACAAAAGGACGGATTTGGAAAAAAGACTTCTTAAAGCAGACGTAATACCGTCAAAATTGTCATGTTCAACTGTTTCTTTCACGAGGGCGTGCTGATAATCAAGCAGAAAGTAAAGACGTTCTTTATGCTCCTTTTCGTTTTTATATAAACGGGCATTTTCCAAAATAGCGGCAATATGATTGGAAAGCAGCTTTAATATCTCCAAATCATCTTCATTAAAAACTCCCTTTTGTTTCTCTTCTACATGAAGCACACCGATTGTTTTCAAATCAAATATTAATGGAACGGTCAGTTCAGACCCGCCTGGAGTATCCAAAAACGGAAAGTATTCCTTTAAAACATAATTTGTTTCAATATTAATCCGTTCCGGTTTTTCAAATGGACCATAGGATGGAGGCTGAAAAATAAAATGATTTTCTTTTTCGTTATATAAATAAATACAAGCCATCCTTGCATTAGTTCCTTTTCCGGCGCGTTCCACAAGTGTTTCAATATTTTTTTCAAGCGGCACATCAAGCGACAAATTTTTGCTGATCCACTCGATCCCTTCGATTTTTTTAATTTGTGCTTCTTTTTGTTTTGCCATTGCAATTGCAACAGCTACATCTTTGCCGAATTCATCAAAATGTGCCTTCATATCCAACAGAGGTACGTAGTCAAGATAGGCAATAATGCAAAAGCCCAAGCTGCTCATATCGTCTTTGAGAGGAACTGTAAACCACGTTTTTACTTTTTCTTTTTTCATTAAATTGGTAAACTGACAGTCGCCTGCTTGCTCTGCTTTATCATATGTTAAGCTTTGGTGAAGGAGATTCGGCGAACAGTTTTGAACCTGCAGCGGAAAGGATTCCGTTATTTTCTGCAAATCTCCGCTCCAAACTTTCAAACTCAGCTCCTCTCCCTCTTGTAAAATGATGCCGACAAAATCACATGAAAACTGGGAGCGGAAGGAATCAGCCAAAAATTGCAATGCCTCTTCCTCCGTATCAATTTTCACTAGATGTCTAGCCGTTTTTCGCAAATGATTTTCAATCTTTCTCATTAATTTTTCCCGTTTTGATTCTGTCAAAGAGGACTCCTCCTTTTTGAAGAAGCTTGTGTCAATATTTCAAAAAATGAAAAACATGCTATAATTCAATTTAAACAAAAACAAATGCTGCGTACAAATTTTATTTGAAAAATGAAAACGTTGATGGTAATTTGTTAAATAGCTGTGGCTTTATCCACGCTTTTAAAAATTTTGCTACGATCTTTTGCGAGGATGGTACAAATGATCAATATTCTTGTCACACTGAATTCAAATTATATTCCCCCGCTGAAAGTTATGTTAAATTCATTATTCCAAAATAATATTGAAGAAAAATTTTCGATATATATCATGTATTCAAATATTTCCGATCAAGATTTACACGAATTGGATCAATTTGTAAAACGTCATAACCAAAGTTTATATCCAATATACGTAGACCCTAAGCTCTTTGAAGATGCACCCGTTTTTCGCCATTATACATCAGAAATGTATTATCGATTAGCTTCCCATCAATTTTTGCCAGACGATTTGGACCGAATTCTGTACCTTGATCCCGACATCGTTGTAATCAATCCCATCAAAGATTTTTACTATAGTGATTTTGAAAATTGCTTGTTTATTGCTTCTGAACATACACATTCTACAAAAGTTGCCAACCTTTTTAATAAATTAAGGCTTAAAACCCCGAATGCGAAAGGATATTTTAATACGGGCGTTTTGCTTATGAATTTGGAACGGATTCGGAAAGAAGTGAAATTGGAAGATATCTATGCATTTATTAATGAAAACCGTTTAAAGCTTGTCCTTCCTGATCAAGATGTGCTCAATGCTTTATACTGGGATAAAATTAAACCTGTTGATTGTTATCGATACAATTATGATGCAAGATATTATGAAATTATTAAATTGCTTCCAAATGCAAAGCATGGGATGGAGTGGATAAAAGAGAATACTGTTTTTATCCATTATTGCGGGAAAGACAAGCCTTGGCAAAAAAACTATAAAGGAGAGCTGGGAGCTTTTTATAAAAAGTACGAAATACTATAAAGAGCGGCAAAAAACATTTATCATCACATCTCCGCGTTAATAAAAGGGGCTTGTCTAATAAGTCGTTTTTTCGGCTTATTGACACCCCTTTCTTACATTTAGTCAAGTACTTTTTTAAATTCTTTTGGAGATATGAATTAATGTTTTAGAAAACGTTGATATATCGACGTTAATGATTTTTTGTTTTCAATGGGGATTTGACTTTCTGGACGGCTCTTTTTGACTAAAACTTTCCTGACTTAAAAATGGAAAATAACAGCCACAAAAACATGAGCGTTGCTACGCCAAAACCGATTTCAATCGCTGGAATTTTCCAAAGCAGTGTTGATTGCCTTCCCATTGAAGAACCAATAATAATCCCTACCATAATAATACTGAATGCCAATAGCACGATGCTGAACGATAACCGATTGCTGATGCGGTCAAGTTTTTTCAGAAAAAGATCTAATTCCGGAATCGTGATCTCATGGCGGAGTCTGCCCCGCTTCATTAAAGAAGCGATCTCTGCTACATAAGCTGGAAAATCCATTAGCAGTTCTGTATAATCTGTTACGTGTTTCCATGCATTTTCAGCGATATACTTCGGATGCAAGCGCTCCTTTGCCAGCCGGCGACCAAAAGGCTCAGCAACATCGATAATTCTAAAATCTGGATTCAATTTTTCGACCACGCCTTCAACCGTCAAAAGCGTTTTTCCTAATAGTGTTAAATCAGAAGGGATTTTGATGGAATGTTTGAAAGCTGCTCGAAAAAGGTCGTTCACAGCTTCACCGATGCTGACTTGGTGTAACGGAACACCGTAATACTTTTCCCGTAAATCTTCGATGTCCGCTCTCAATTGCTTTAAATCGATATCTTCAGGAACGATGCCCATGCGCAAAATGGCTTTCATGACGCCATCCGTACTCTGCCTCATTAAAGAAATCACTAATGATGAGAAATGATGCTTCATGTCCGATGTAAGCCGGCCGGTCATTCCGAAATCAATGAAGGCAATGATTCCGCCCTGCTTAATGATGACATTTCCAGGATGGGGATCGGCATGAAAAAAACCATCTATAAATATTTGCCGGAAAATTTCTTTTGATAAAATTTCTGTAATATGATCCAAATGGTATCCATTTGTTTTTAGTTTTTCAATCTCATTTAGTTTAATTCCTTCTACATATTCCATTGTTAATACTCTTTTCGTCGAGTACTCCCAAAACACTTTCGGAATGTAGACAGCTTGTTCATTTGCACTCTGTTTAGAAAATTTGTCTGCATTTCGGGCTTCAATGGTATAATCGAGCTCAGCACGAAGAGCCTTTGAAAACTCTTCAATCATGTCCCTGACCTGATACTTTGCAGCCCATTTTAGCCTATGCTCCGCTAATACCGCTAAATCTTGAAGAATTTCTAAGTCCGTTTCAATCACATTCGAAATATGAGGGCGTTGAATTTTTATAGCCACTTTTTCACCCGAATGCAAAACGGCTTGATGAACTTGTCCTATTGAAGCAGCAGCTAACGGAGCATGATCAAAGTGCCGAAAAATTTTTTCTATTTCACCGCCCAATTCTGATTGAACAATCTCACGCACCTCATCAAAAGAAAAAGGCGGAACTCGATCCTGCAATTTTTCCAATTCACTAATAATCTCCTCCGGCAGCAAATCAGGACGGGTGCTCGCAATTTGACCTAATTTTATAAATGTCGGGCCTAATTCTTCCAATACAAGCCTTACCCGTTCACCTATCGTTTTGGAATGATGCTCAGTTTTTCTGCCAAAAAAAGCTTTTTGCGGCAAAGAAAGAAATTGCGAAATACCCATTTCCTCTACGACGAATCCAAATCCATTGCGAATTAAAGCAGACGCGATATCCCGATAACGGCCAATATGCCGCATCCTTTTTCCAACCACTTTACCGCCTCCTCAACAACAAAGGACCTTTTAACAGGTCCTCTTTTACTCATCTTCCTTTTCCAATTTGCGAATCTTTTCTTCCAGTTCTCGGATATCCTCCTTCGTTGCTATATCTAGTTTGTTGATCACCTGAGCCACTTGCTCTCGAACAAGACGCTGCAGTTCAGTTTTTTCTTCTTCACCGCGCTTGATTAGCTGGTTAAAAACTTCTTTTGATTCTTCAATCGATATCTCGCCTTTTTTCACGAGTTCATCTACAAACTTTTTCACTTGTTCTTTGCTTGCTACAGCTAAACCAAGTCCGAACGCCAATCCCTTTTTGAATAAATCCATTATGCTTGCCCTCCATTTCTTTCGAATTTCAACACGAGGCTTTATCCTTGTTATCACCTTAATCTTCTATTTTATTCAGTAAAATTCCTTCACTTTCTTTTCGAAGTGTAAAACAACAACCACATCTTATAAAATTCGGCTATTTTTGTTATTTCGTCACATCTTCCAGCTTCGCTTCTGTTACTTGCTGCAAATCTTTGACGCTGAGCTCCATTTGCACGCCGATTTTGCCCCCGCTGACAATAATATGCTCGTGTTCCAATGCAGTTGAATCGATAATCGTCGGGTAATGTTTCTTCATGCCGATCGGCGAACAGCCTCCGCGGATATAGCCTGTCCATTTTTGTAAATCTTTTACTGGCAGCATTTCGATTTTTTTCTCTCCTGTTATTTTCGCAGCTTTTTTTAAATCTAATTCTGCCTCAACAGGGATGACAAATACATAAATGTTGCCGGCGCTGCTCTTAGCAACTAATGTTTTATATACTGATTCAGGGCTTCTGCCAATCATTTGTGCAACAGAAATCCCATCAACCTTCCCCTTTTGGACATCGTAAGTAATCACGTTGTATTGTATTTTTTCTTTATCAAGAATTCGCATTGCGTTTGTTTTTGTGTTCATTGTTTATACCTCTCCAAAAGCAGAATATTTTAGGATGAGCGATGTGATGAAAAATATAAATGGACGGCATCTCCAATACAGGCTGTTGTGTCTCAATCGTTAAACAGTTCACTTAACACCTTTTTTCTATTTTCGAGAAACCGCCTAGTAATAATATAATGCATAGTTTCTTCATATTTTACTTCCTTTAGCGGATGTTCATCAAAATTTAAGATTTGGGCATTTGGATAGCCGAGTAAAATGGGAGAATGAGTAGAAATAATAAACTGCGCATCGTTTTCCAAATCTTTTATGATTCTTAATAAAGTCAGCTGTCTAGCAGGTGAAAGTGCTGCTTCAGGCTCATCCAACAGATAGATCGCTTTTTTTCCAAAACGATTTGTTAAAAGTGAGAGAAAAGCTTCCCCGTGCGACTGTTTGTGAAGAGAACGGCCTCCATAATAAGGGAGACTTTCAGGAATTGTATCGAGATACGACGCAAAATGATAAAAGGTCTCAGCTCGCAAAAAAAACCCGTTCGTCACTTTTGGCATCCATGACAGCCGTATGTATTCCCCAAGGGCCGCATCGGAAGCATCTACATGAAAATTATTGTTTTTGCCTCCTCCGGCTGTATTAAAGCCACACTGATAAGCTATTGCCTCAAGGAGCGTTGATTTTCCGGAACCGTTTTCCCCGACAAAAAAAGTAATATTGGAACGAAACGAAATGGATTTTAAATTTTTTATTGCAGGAATCGAAAACGGGTAGCTATTTAAATCAATATCTTTATTTCTTAAAATTTCGAGGCTTTTCAAATACATTGAATTCATCTCCAAAGTCGTTCGTATTTTCATATTCACTGTGCACGTTTCACATAAAATAAACAACTGCCGATTGCTTGATGTTTTATGGAAAAAATTTTTTGGAATATTGCGACCTTTGAAGTTGATCGCTTTGAAAATCATCAAATGTTGTATTCCGACTTCCAAATTTCTGCATTCATTGAAAAAGTTTCATTATAAACGAAACGGGCGATGGAGATTTTCGTCTCAACGCTGCATATTTTCTTAGTTTTTGATAAATATGTCGCAAAAACTTATTGTTTACAATTAAAGCTCGCCAACGAATAAATGATTTTTGTATGGTGGCCATTGATTCGAAAAAGTGTTTTTTCCTATCTGATCATCGTCTTGTAAATATGATAATTTTCGTCATCAAAACAAACGAACAATATTGATTGAATGCTTCGGATGAATTGATTTTGAATACACTCCTTAACGGTCTCTAAAGCAATTTGGGCCGCTTCATGCTTTGGAAAACGATAAACACCAGTACTGATATTTGGAAATGCGATCGTTTTCACGAAATGCTCTTCCGCAAGCTTTAAGGAGTTTATGTAGCAATTTCTTAGCAACTCCCTTTCTTGATAGGCTCCGCCTTTCCATACTGGTCCGACAGTATGAATAACGTATTTGGCGGGCAAATTTCCTGCAGTAGTAATAACTGCTTCCCCGGTCGGACATCCTCCTGTTCTTTCCCTGATCTTTTTGCATTCCTCCATAATCTCCGGCCCGCCTGCTCTATGGATCGCGCCGTCGACACCCCCGCCTCCCAAAAGTCCGTTGTTAGCCGCATTAACAATCGCGTCAACAGTACACTTTGTAATATCGCCTTTTATTACCTCCAATTCAGTATCGTTAATAACGATTTTCATTAATATCAACCTCCGTTTTTATACAAATATGAATTTGTATACTGACAGTCAGCTCCTAGTTACGGAAACCCTATTAGACGATACTTTAAACCTTATTGTGTTATATCCACGATCGTTTTTTGAACGAATTTGAACAATTCAATGATGTCTCAATTGTGCGACCTTTAGGAGTTTTCATATTGACATCATACAACCATTTCTTCTTTGTCTTATCATAACAAATATAAATCGGAAAATACATATAAGACCAACTGTTACAATAAAGCTTGCATATTTTTTTACCACACAAATCAAACTATAAATACTTTTAAAAATAAATTGCGGAGGACATGAAGTGAGACGTGCTATAAACAGTTTAAATGAATTTTTAAAAGGAAATTATATGGCAATTCACGCTTATAATGAATATATAAATCGTGCTAAGCAACCGGAACTTAAATTACTGTTACAACAGTTACAGCAAAATCATCAGCAACATGCGATGGAGATAACGAAAAGAATACAAGATCTTGGCGGAAAACCAGTTGATCATCCTGGAATCAAAGGGAAAAGTATGGAGATATTTAAAATGTTAACAGACCACAACAATGAACCGGACCATATAGTAAAAGATGCACTAGCTGGTGAAAAACGTGGTATTGAAATATCACAGAACATTGTAAATGGAACTTTAGATGACCAAAGCTACAGACTTGTTCAACAAATTTTAGATAAAAACATAAAACATCTTGACCTTTTGAATCAGGCTTTACATGACATACAAAAAAAAAAGCCGATTGATACAATCGGCTAAAATGTGTGTACAATGATAATGTCATATACCCGTGGTGCTAGATAAAATCTCGAGACATAAAAACAGCCCTTGCATGAGGATCTCCTTTAAAATGAAAGTGCGAACAAACATTCAAAAGGAGAAGTTCCATGCAAGAGCACTTTCATTTTACAATAAACCAAGCAAAAATTCAAAAGCAATATACCGCGATCTTATTCGTTGTATCAGCACAACTGTCTTGTATTCAGATGTATTTGCAACGTCGAAATCGTCATTTGTTGAAGCAAGAGGATGAGGTTATCATCGCCATTCACGTTCTTGGAAAATTGCTGGGTTTTACTTCGGAACGGGCTTGGCATCGATTTGTCATTGGAAACCTGTTCACCAAGGAAAAGTTCCTAGAGCGCTCTCGATACAACCGTCGATGCCGTTCTTTGCGTTGGGCGATCAAATGGATTCGTCACCAACTCGCCAAACGTGGACAACATCACGCTTATGCGGTAGTGGACAGCTTACCCATTGAACTCTGCCACCACGCACGAATGTATCGCGTCAAACGATTTCAAGGAATCGCAGATATTGGGTATTGTGCATCCAAAAAGATGGTTTACTATGGGTTTAAGCTTCATCTTCAGATTACCGACCAAGCGCTTCCGATGGGATATGTCCTGACCGAGGCATCCTGCCACGATCGGACAGCTGCGGAAACAGTGATGACTCAACTTCCTCATCCGTATACACTTGGCGACAAAGGATATGTGAGCCAAGCCCTGCAAAAGAAGCTGTACGATGAATACAAGATCGCTTTTTGGACGCCTGCCCGAAAAAATCAACGTGTGGTGCAATCAAAAGAATGGAAACAATGGATGAAGTGAAAACGCAAAATCGTCGAAACCGCGTTCTCGGTTTTAGTGGATTCATTTCGGATCACGAAAATTCGCGCCAATTCGATCTCTGGATTTGAAACGGCGCTTGATGCCATTTTATTGGCCTATTCGCTCGTTGTTCTTGGGCTAGTTGAGCGTTGACGCTCAACTAGCACCATGGGTAATGTCATATACATTTTTGTAGGTTATTTCTCTTTTGCAAGAATTTAGGAGGTAAAAGCCAACGGATAAATGTAAACCATCTTAACTAACCGAATTTCATTTCTCCTCCCGGTGATCTTCATTCTTTATGAAAAGTGAACATCTTTAAACATGATCAACTGCTTATGAAGAATGAACTTGCTTTGTCTCCCCAAGTTTTCTTTTGCGAATGGGAATTAGGATCAAAGTAACGAAAATTGTCATGATCGCTAAGGTTACGGCAGAATAAAAGAGTCCATTGTAACCATCTTGTGCTGCCATTAAGGTGATTTGATCGACACTCGATTGGATCACTTCTTTTAACCCTGGATCTTTGACTTGATTGATGATTCCCAGCATCTGATTTTCGGAAAATTCCCCAGATGACGTACCAAATTGTTGAGATAGTTGGTAAAACTCCTTCATGGCTTCCGAACTTAAACTCGTCCCTCCTATCTTTTCCTTTAGTATAATAGGAAAATGGGATTTAAATAACTCGGGAATGTGATTGAATCCCCTAGCGATGAAACCTGCGTAGATCGTTGGAGCGAGGGTCATACCGATTTGTCGGCTTAACGATAAGGTAGAAAGTGCGGAACCTTTATCCGACTTCAGCGTTTCTGTCGCTAAAATATTTAACGGGGCACCGAGAAGTATTCCCATTCCCAAACCTGCAACCGACGAAGAAATAATGAACTGCCATTTTGAATCAGTCCATGTCGGGAACAAGAGAAAACCGATGGAAGTTATGATTCCCGATAATATCACCGCTGAAATTGGTCCTCTTTTATCAACGAATGCTCCACCCATAGATGCACCGATTCCCGCCATTATTGCAAGGGGTGTTAACCAATACCCGGAATTTTCTGACGCAATCCCGAGCACTTGTTCTGTAAATGCCGGGATAAAAATCATGGCTGCCAGCAACGCCCCAGAGAAAGTCCCTATTAATAAAGTTAAAAGGTACGTAGGTTGTTTTAACAAACGATAAGGAAGAACAGGGTCGCCGCCATTTCTTTCGAGTTTGCTTTCATGAAAAATCAAAGCAATGAAAAGAACAATCCCCGATAAAATAAAACCATACACATTTGGGCTCAACAAGCTGTCTACAAATTCGACACCTTCGATATTCGTCAATCCATACATGATTCCTAAAACGGAAAGAGATAGTAAAACCGTTCCGAACAAATCGAGACGCCCAGTTTCCGGGTCTTTCGTTTCTTCTAATTTTACCCATCCAAAGATAATTAAAAATATCGCTATCGGGACATTGATAAAAAATAATACATGCCATTTACCTGTTAAATCTAATAACATGCTGCCAATATTCGGTCCCAAAACGGCGGCAATCCCATTCATTCCACCCAACATTCCAAGGGCTTTTCCTTGTTTTTCAACCGGCATCGTACTTAGTACATGTGAACTACCGATAATGAAGATTCCCCCTCCACCAAGAGCCTGTAAGAATCGAGCACTTAAATAAAAAATAAAATTTGGGCTTAAAGCAACAAGTAAAGATCCCAAACCAAACAAAGCAATTTCAACAATAAATAATTTTTTTCGTCCATATCGATCCGATATTTTTCCGATGATCGGGACACTGATAGCTAATCCTAATGTATAAAGGGTAACTCCCCATGCCCCCCAATTAGCAGAAACTTCGAACGAATTGTTAATCGTTGTCAGTGCAGCACTAATGATTCCATTATCTAAAGCAGCCATAAACACGCCAATTGTAAATAATATCATTGCCCATGTTTGGCTAGATGCTTTTTCTTTCAAATAAGTCACTCCCTTACTTTAAAAATACAATAAATAACTATAGTTACGCCATGTAAATTACACAACAATTGTCATCTAAAAAAAACAACAAACAAGTATCCCTTTTGCTATATGAAACTGTTTTTTTGGGAGTATCTTGCTTTGTTTTCTGATAAATAAAATCGACAAAGATGCGTCCCTTCTAGTTAAAGTCGCTGTTGGATTTCTCGTCATACTGTACACATAAACTAATAAAACTAGAATCCAATACCGTTTCACCGCCCAACGCCTGCTAATACGGTACCCATCGGGCTTAGTGGTCTTTCGCTTGATGGAAAAAGAATCGATCGACCAACGTCGACATAGTAGCGCAAAGATGTCTTTGTTACATAGCTTTCGATCGGTACTCAAAACGCAATGAAGATTGTCAAGCGTCATGGTTGATCGTCTTTTTAAGCAGAGTAGCACCACGGCATATCTGATACTTTTGTGCGCCCCTTCGTAGCGGTCAACGCGATAACGTTCTTCTCCCACCATGGACGAGATGAGTGTCTTTCAAAGAGAGTGGTCAAACTCCTTTGCCTGAACCGCCATGTCTTTTGGATAAAAAACGATTGGTCTTGAGCGTTGCAATCACGTGGAATCTTTTTTTCAAGCAAGCTTCCATGAGCGTTTGAGATTGATACCAAGAGTCCATTAGCACATAAACGGGACGGTTCACATCCAAAGAAGAAGGCATTTCAACCGCAAGTTTCCACTTTTTTCCCCAGCCGTATTGTCGTAGGGGCGAAACACGAAAGAGAAAGTCTTGAGTCATCACATGAACCGTGAGCCAAGCGAGAGAATGTACCCAGATTAACTATTTATCGGCGTGAGAATCATTCCAATCAACATCCTTGAATGATATGCTTTGTCCGTGACGAAGGATTTGTTTTTTTTTGCCAAATTGTATCGTCGAGCGAAACAAAAATGGATTGATTTTCATGTTTAGCAATGCGTTCAATGCGATGAAGCATCCCCTACTGATACTGAGTTTGCGAAGTAATGTCTCTTCATTCCAGGTTTTTTTGAGAAAAATGGCTAAGTGTCGAGCGATGATTCGGTGAAAGTTCCCAGGTAGTGATCAGTAAATGTTTTAGAAAGCCTTTCATAATCATCGCATCTTCAAGATGAACGGAATGCTTCATGATAGGTTTTTAATAAATAAAGTGCCAATGTGCTAATCTATTCATAAGACATGAACCTTCTTGTATAAATGGTTTGTTGGCACATCTATTTTAACCAAGGAGGCGGGGGCATGCCTATTTTCTTATTTGGATGTAAATATTTGTTAGATAATTTGCTCACCTACAGATTATGTAGTTCATTTGCCCATCTACAGTAAAAAGTAAAATTACTAGCACACTGCTTTGATATTTTATGAATAAACTGTAACAATCGATAAAAGAGCTTGTCAAGTTACCCTATTAATCTACTACGAAAAGTACATAAATGGTTTCAATTTCTTCTGTTTCCCCCTAGTTTGTATATTCTTTCCTCAAACAGTAATTACAATGTTCTTTTTAGAATGTATGTGCCATCTCACCAGTATTCTCTTCTCGACTATTTGAAGCATTTTGGGCTTACCAAATAAGGATATATGCCTTTACTCTCTATAATAAAGTTGCGAACGGGCTAGTACCCGTCATATCAAGTGAAGTAGAAATCCTTCAGCTCTGAGGAGTAATTTTGTATATCACACCCCTTTTTATGGAAAATGTCTTAGTTACATTGAATTTTTTGTCAATTTGTTTTTCCGCTTCTACAGTAAAAACGACCCGAAAATCTTTTATTTCTTTTTTAAATCGTCAATACCAATAAAAAACGTACATTTAATATACATTAAATAGAATGGAGATTACAGCAACTTTACTGGAGCAACGGACATGATTGCCTGCCGATGTTTTACACATCTCCTTCTTGACAGAAGAATCACGCCCGCAGAGGCTCATTGTCGAGTGTCACTGCCTTACCACACTTATACGGACAGGAACTTCATGAAAAAATTTGTGTTCAAAAATCTGACTTATATCCATAAATCTTACATTGCTGAACTGTTGTTATTATGTATGCTGCTGTACACGCATGTATTTAGAAAAAAACATTTTTTTCAATTTGTATTCTGTATCATTTGACTGCTTATCACTTATGCGTACCTTTACTATGATTCCTACATAATGACGGTATGCGAATCAATCAAATGAATCGATATTTAGGGACTCCTCCGAAACAACAATGCCATCATTGTCAGCATACACATACGCATTTGGGGTCCAGCGCACTTCACCAAATTCAAGTGCGACATCACGGCTTCCTTTCCCTTCTTTTTTACTTTTAACCGGACAGGTGCCGAGTGCCTTTACCCCAATCGGCATCGTCGCAATTTCAGCGGAGTCGCGTATACATCCATTTATAATCACGCCAGATAATTCACGTTCACATGCAATCTGAGCTAAACGATCTCCTAAAAGCGCGCAGTTTCGTGAACCTTTTCCATCCACAACAAGAACTGAACCTTTTGGGATCGTTTCTAGAGCTTGACGAACTAGCACATTATCTTCAAACACTTCAACCGTTGCAATTGGACCTGAAAATTTCTTTTTTCCCCCATAACTGATAAGCGGCAATTTACAAACTTGAAGCTTTTCTAAATATTGATCGCATAAATCAGCAGTTTTCATGATGAATTCTCCTTTCCCATCTATGATTGATACAAAAATATATTTTGACAACCAAGAAGTAAATCCCTTTCAAATTGAAAAAATAATCAAAGGTCAAGATTCGCGCTCGCTTTTCGTTGTTTGGCCGGGCTTGCTGGATACTAGCCGGCGCAACACAAAGCCAAACTCTTCTCTATTGCACTTAGTGATTCATTAATTCTTTCTTTAAAATATTTCGATGCATTAGCATTGCATAAATATAGTTAGAATTTTCTGTTAATTATTTTTTGTGAATTTGTGCCAAAAAGACAAAACCTAAAGAAAGGTGGCACTGCCCATTTGGTAAATATATACAGTTAAACCAGAGCGACAACGACAAAAGGGAGATTATGGACTGGCTCGCCCATCAAATTTTCGCAACCAAACATAAGCTGGTTTCCACAGAGCTCTCTTTAACCAACGAGTAATTCGAAGTAGGGATTTCTTACTTTTCATCTCCAATTGAATGAGAACATGTAAGCAATACGTGATAAGGGCTAAGAAAATTTGATTTTGAATAGCTGTTTCACTCATTCCATAAAAGTGCTTAATTTCTACGTGTTGCTTGAGCCATTTGAAAAAGAGTTCAATAGCCCAGCGAGATCGGTAAATATCACTTATCTCTTCTGGTTTTAAATCAAATCGGTTGGTGATGAAACGAAGTAAGTTCCCTTTTGTGTCCATAACTTCTAGTAGACGATAGACATTTTCAGTACGATTTTGTGTGGTACCAATGTAGACCATTTTATCGGATAGAACGTGACAATCATCAGGAAGTGAAAATGTATAGACTTCACGAATGACTGCGTTTTTCTTCAGTCTTGAAACGAAGAAATAGCCATCATCTGTCATCCGGTCAAAACGTTCATAGTCCACATAACCGCGGTCAAACACATACATGGCTTCTTTATCATCCACTAGGACTTCGAGTTGATTTCGGTCATGTTCTTTTGCTGTCGTAATCACTGCTTTTTCAGGATAGACGGTGTCTTTATCCATGAAAACGAGCCGTAAGTGTAGCTTTACACCAGCTTTTGTTTTACGGAATTTTGCCCATTTATAATTGGTCAAATTCAACGGGAGTGTACTTGAATCAATGATTTTCAGTGGCATATTCTTTCCGTTTTTATAATGGTACCGTTGAATTTTCCAAACAAGATCCAAGAACAAATTTGCAAGAATTAGTGGGTTGATCTGATTGTTTTTTCGGGATAGCTGAGAGGCACTTATCGATTCAAATCCGAGTGCTTTTTGAAGATCTTCGTCTACAAGTGCATCACTCATTTCCTCTAAGCTCGTAAATTCGAGCAGCTGGGCTACCAATAAAAGTTTAATATAGGCTTCTGTTGTCAGCTTTTTTGTGTAATAGTCCTGTTTCAATTCTTTGACTTGTTCGCTAAGTTTTTGAATATTTATGGGTGAAACCCATTTACCAAATGATGAAATTAGTGTATTCTTGTCCATAACGGTTATCCTTTACGATTGGATTTGGACAGGAACCACCTGTACTTCCATTGTAAAGGATTTTTTTGTTTTGAAATCAATAAAAAATTGAACATTCTTAGCATTTTGAATCATCAGATTTAATTACTGCAATGCTAGTGATTTCGATGAACTACCCCCTCCCACTTGCTTAGAGGCGGGCTTCATGTAACCGTTTTAATGATATGAAAAGGACTGAGCCGTCAAATCTGTTCCACTTAGACAGCCGCAATTCTTCCTTTCCATACAATTTCAAAATTTAAATCAATTTTTTCAAAAAATATATTGATTCTAACGTTACGTCAGGTTTTAAGATAAAACTAAGAAGGAGAGAAGCTATCCAGCAATCCTGATTCAAAATGGCCCGAACGTAAAGGAGAGATTCGTTGTGGAGAATTTTGAAAAAAATCAAACTTCATGGCAAAATTTTAAAAAGTTGATAAAAATGGCTAACCCTCCTTTCTGGATTTTTGTTGCGGCAATCGTATTAAGTCTTTTGGAAGCAGCTACAGGATTAGTCGTTCCGATCTTTACACGGGATTTGATTGATCGTTTTTCAACTTCAAGTATTGAAACTCATTTAATCTTTTTATTGATTGCAGTTTTTATTCTTCAGTCAACTACATCAGGCTTCTCCTATTATCTTATGTCTTATATTGGCGAATATATTGTGGCAAAAATCCGTTCAAAGCTTTGGAACCATGTGCTGTATTTGCCGATACCTTATTTTGACCGCCATGAATCTGGAGAATTGATGAGCCGCATAACACAGGACACTTATACAGTAAAGTCGCTCGTGACCGAGCATTTAGCTAATTTCGTTTCAGGAATTGTTACGGTCTTAGGGGCTGTCGCTATTTTAATTATCATTGATTGGAAAATGACGCTCATTCTGTTTATTTTTGTACCGCTTGCTATCGTATTGGTTCTTCCACTTGGACAGAAAATCTATAAAATTTCCATGCAAACCCAAGACGAAATGGCCACTTTCAGCGGCAATCTAGGCCGCGTGCTGAGCGATATCCGGTTGGTAAAATCAAACATTGCCGAACCTGTCGAAAAACAAAACGGAAATCAAAAAATTCAGCAGTTGTTCCGATTCGGCTTGAAGGAAGCAAAAATCCAAGCGATTATTTCACCTTTAATGACAACGATTATTATGGCGGTGTTAGTCGTCATTATCGGCTATGGAGGAATTCGTGTTGCCAGAGGGGAATTATCCGCAGGTTCGCTCGTTGCCATCATAATATATATGGTGCAAATTATTGTACCTTTTAGCCAAATGGCAGGATTTTTTACAGCTTTCCAAAAGGCAATGGGTGCGACAGAACGAATTCAGCAGCTTTTGAATACAGAAACAGAACATAATAATGGAAATACAAGAATTGATGTTCATAAACCAATCGTGTTTCAAAACATCTCGTTTGCTTATGAAAAAGGAAAAACGATTTTGCAAAACGTTCATTTTGAAGTGAAGCCCGGCCAAACCGTCGCGATCGTCGGACCAAGCGGTGCTGGTAAAACAACTATTTTTTCCCTTATTGAACGGTTCTATCAGCCAACAAACGGGGCAATAAAATTAGGGAATACCGACATTCGCGAATTTCCGCTTTTTGAGTGGCGCCAACAGATCGGTTACGTTTCTCAAGAAAGCCCGATTATGTCTGGCACGATTCGTGAAAATATTTGCTACGGGCTAAATCGTACAGTCAGCGAAGAAGAAGTGAGAAAAGCCGCGCAATTGGCTAATGTAGATGAATTCATCGAACAAATGCAAGACGGCTATGAAACGGAAGTCGGCGAAAGAGGGATCAAGCTATCCGGTGGGCAGCGTCAGCGCATTGCCATCGCGAGGGCACTGTTGAGAAATCCAAAAATTCTTCTGCTGGATGAAGCTACATCCAATTTAGACAGCAACTCCGAGCAAAAAGTGCAAAACGCTCTCCTTCATCTTATGAAAAATCGTACAACATTTGTCATCGCCCATCGACTTTCAACTATTATTAATGCAGATTTAATCATCGTCCTCGAAAATGGTAAAATTACCGGTCAGGGAACACATAATGAGCTGTTGCAGTCCCATCCGTTGTATCAAAAGCTTGTCAGCCGACAAATGCAAAATTTTGCTCCCGCCAACGATTAAGGCGGGAGCCGCATATAATTTACAAATGGAAGCTGACCGCTTAAGCCCGTTTCCGCTCCATAATGTTGATCCCTAACCCCATGAACACAACAGCCATCAAGAATAGGATGCTCATCGGATAGAGCAAATCGCTGAATGAGTAGCCGTAAACTACCGCCCCTTTTAACAGGTCCATTCCATACGTAACGGGGACAAATTTTGAAAGCAAGAGAAGTGCATCCGAAGAAACAATTTCCAGCGGCCAATAAGCTCCTCCGAGCATCGCCATGCTGACAGAAACAAGCGGAAGCACCGCATGAAACTGCTGCTCATTATTGACAATTCCTACTATAAAAATTGATATTGCGACAATTGCCAGTACATAAGGGATGAGCAATACGAGCACAAACCAAAATTTATCGCTGAAATCTACATCAAACACAAAGTGAAAGACTGCAAAAATAAGCGCCACCTGAATATAGCCGGTTGCAAAACTGTAAATTAAATTTCCGGTATACATCTCCCATTTTTTGACCGGCGACAAAATCATTCGATCCCAAATGCCGTTTCGCTTTTCCATTAATATATTGAAAACGTTGTACGCAATCGTATAAATGACAAAAAATAAGACACTGCCGAAAATCGATTGCATTTTGCTGTTGATGATAACAGTTTCATCCGCACGGAAATGTTTTGTCTCTACGGTAAACACCGGATCGTTTTTCGCTTCCGCAAGCGATTTTGCCACTTGCTTTGCGCTTGATTCTCCTTGTTTTTCCTTCACCTGATCGATGATCGACTTGGATTGTAATGCTTTTGCGTAAACTTTTTGAACCGTTTGCTGAACCAAATAGCTATTGGGGGTATTGGAAGCAACGATTATGCGGAAATCGTCCTTTTTAAGCTCCACACCTGCTTCCGCCTTACCTTCGCCAACCAGCTTTTCAACTTCCTCTTTTTTCATCCTTTTAAACGAAAATAGATTATACTGCTCAAGAGAGCGAATGATTTCCTTCACTTCACTTTCAGGCAGTGCGCTGTATACTGGGACAACTATAGTCTGTTTGTTTACGGAACTGATGAGCATAGCAAAAACGACAGAAAGGATCGACACCATTAAAAATAGCCAAGGCTTCCGGATAAAAAGACGCAGCTTTGCTGTCAAAACTCCGATCACGCCATTTCACCCCTTTTTGGGAAAACTAGCAAGCTCAATACGAACATAACAAAACCGAAAAGACATAAGTATATGACAGTCCAAATAAATTGCGACAGATCATAGCCTTGCAAAATTTTTAAATAAGCTGTCATGCCGGCTCCATTTGGCGTCATATCCCCCAATTTGTGCATAAATTCCGACATTTGCGAAACCGGGAAATAGCTGCCGCCAAGAAAAGCCAAAATAGAAACGACTCCGCTTGAGAAGAAAATGGAAACATTATCTGAATTTATTCGATAGCTCAATGATGTTAAAAAGGTTCCTATTCCTCCGACTGCCACACAAAGAGCAAGCGTAACAATGATAAACGAGACGAGATCCGGCCACTTGACACTGTAAAAAACGGCTGCTAAAGCATATAACAAGGAGAGCTGAAAAAAGGCAATGATCAAGGAAGTTATGAAAATAGCAGCCATGTATAAATTTTTCGGTACATTGGCAAGCAACAAACGATGGAATGCGTTCGACTGTTTTTCTTGCAAAGCATGAGACGAAATATACGAGGCCAGATACAACACAAACATAACGCTTATGCCGACTGTATAATAAGTAAAAGAATTAATTGGCTCCCGTTTTGTCACGGTTTCCATTTCTCCCTTTACTTTTGCGACAGGCAGTTCAAGTGATTCGTTTAAGCCAGCCTGATCCAGTTTAGAAATCAAAGAATATTGCTCTTGAAATTCAGTGATGAGCTCTTGAACAAATTGGGCTGTAATTTCTTTGCCTTCGTTGACATATATACTAAGCTTCGGCTTCGTTTTCTCGCCAAATATTAAATGGTTTAACAACGTGTATGAAAAATGCTCCGGCACTTCAACAATGACTGTATATTTGTCATTTTCACGAATTTCCTCCAATTCAGAAGGCTGAAACTCTGCCATTTGTATATACGGTTCCAGCCCTTTTGAGCCTAAAATTTCTTGTTTTAAAATGGAAATAGGCATCATTTTTTCCACTTGTTTTAATAGAAATTCCTTTTCCTCATCCGGCATTTGCACGTTTTTTACGTCGTTGGCGAATTTTTCGAAGTCCTCTTGTTCATTGCCATGTTCGACAATCGCTACTTTCGCTTGAATATCCATTTTTTTGCTGTCCATTACACTTGTGAGCGCAAAACCTAAAATAGATATAAGAGTGAACGGCATTACTAATAGAAGAAGCAATTCCTGCTTATTGCGGATCATTATTAAAAATTGTTTCTTAATAAATTGTCCAATCATGATCATCACCCTTTTAATTTCGTAATGCTCTTCCAGTTAAATGAAGAAACACATCTTCCAAAGTAGGTGTTTTAATCTCGATAGATGTCAACATTGTGTTTGTTTCCTCAGCAATTTTGAACAATATGGAAAAAGCATTCGCTTCTTTTGGCGTTAATACGGTAATTACCCGATCTTGCACAGTCACGCGATTGACAACCGGATGATCACGCAGCGCTTGAATAAATGAATCGTTCACGCGCTCGACAGTAATTTGGATTGTGTTTTCTGCCGATAAAATATTTTTTATCTCCTCTTTAGTACCGGCCGCCAAAATATTCCCTTTATCCATAATGTAAATGCGATTGCATAAAAATTCGACTTCCTCCATATAATGGCTCGTGTACAATACGGTCATTTTTTTCTCCTTATTTAACCTTTTGACCGTTTCCAAAATATAATTTCTTGATTGCGGATCAATGCCGACTGTCGGTTCATCCATAATGATCAATTCAGGTTCGTGCAGCAAGGCAGCCCCGATGTTCAATCTTCTCTTCATTCCGCCTGAAAAATTTTTAACAAGATCATGCTGGCGATCCGTTAAACCGATCATTTCCAAAACTTCCTCTACCTTCTGTTTTAATTGCGAACCTGACAGCCGATAAATTTTGCCGAAAAACAGCAAATTTTCCCGCGCTGATAAATCGGGATATAATGCAATTTCTTGCGGTACAACCCCTAAAATTTTTCTGAGCTTTTCCGGCCTTTTGATGACACTTTCGTTATTCAAACGAACATCACCGCTTGTCGGCGGAATCAGAGTAGAAATAATTGAAATGGTGGTCGATTTGCCGGCGCCGTTTGGCCCCAAAAGCCCGATGATTTCCCCTCTTTCCAAAAATAAATTCACACCGTTTACAGCATGCGTTTGTTTAAACCTTTTCGTTATTTCAACAGCTTCCAGCATTTTTTATCCTCCCTCTCAACGTTCTATTTGTATATTACAGCGTCCGCACTTTCTCACATACTATCTGCAGTCACTCTTTTCACTGAAAAACTATGACTTAGGTCATACATTTACAAAGTCTCTAGGAATAGCGCTGAAAATCAGCAAACATTCCGAGTCGAAGCAAACATTTTTCAATTATGAACGCTTCATTAACATAGAGCTTTAAAATTTCACGGCATTATTTCAATACAAAAAAAGACCGGCCTAAATAGCCGATCCTAATCAAACAGCTAGCAAATATCATGTTTAATGGCATAAATAGCGAGCTGTGTTCTATCCCGCAGCCCAAGCTTATTTAAAATTTGCGTCATATGGTTTTTGACAGTTCCGATGGACAAATGAAGGTCAGACGCAATTTCTTTGTTCGTTTTTCCTTCGCCGACAAGCTTCACAATCGCCAGCTCACGCGGTGTTAAAGGAACGTTCACCATCTCTTTTTTTGGCTTTTCCAGCAGCTTCGGTACCATTTTTGCCGCTACATCTTCATGAATGGACATTCCGCCTTTCATACAGCTATGTATCGCATCAATCAGCTTTGCCGGTTCAGATGTCTTCAGCAAAAAACCGCTTGCCCCATCCTTCAACGTCTGTACGGCATATTCCTCATCATTAAACGTTGTTAAAATAAGAATTTTCGCATCAGGCCACCGCTCTTTTATTTTTTTAGTCGCTTCTACTCCGTTCATAACTGGCATGCGAATATCCATTAAAATCAGGTCTACAATTGTCTTTTCCATTATTTCGATTGCTTTTAACCCATGCTCAGCTTCCGCGACTACTTTTAATTGCTCGTCCTGTTCGATCATCATTTTCAAGCCTTGGCGGACAATGGCTTGATCTTCAACAAGTAAAATACGGATGGTCATCATTCATACTCCTTTATTGGCAAAGTCCCATGAACAACAAACTCATCATTTGTTTGAAATATGTTCAAGCTTCCTCCAGCTTCTTTCACACGCTCTTTCATATTCGTTAAACCGAAGCCTTTTTGAAACGGTTTGGCATCCGATATCCGGTTTTTTATCGTAAATTCCAAGTCACCGATCGCATTTTTTCCTAATATGATATACACTTCCCTTGATTGCGCATGCCGCATCGCATTCGTTAGCGCCTCTTGGATGACTCGGTACAAAACGACATTTTGCTGATTAGTAAGACGGGCCGATAAAACCCCTTGCTTCGTCGTAAAATGCACCATAATATGACTTTCCGATTCCAGCTTGCGAATGAGCTGAAGCACTGACGAAATCCCTTCACTTTCATCCATTTTTAGCGCCCTAACTGCATGTCTCGTTTCCTCTAAACTTTCGCGAACTAAAGATTTTAATTCTTCATATTCCTTCCTTTTCTCTTTGATCGAAAGCATCTCAAGCTGCATCAGCAATGCCGTTAATTTATGCCCGACAGAATCATGAATATCACGGGCAATTCTCGTTCGTTCTTCCAATCTGGCCGACCGCTCGTTTTCATAGCTGATACGCTTTAATCCTCTATATTCTCCCAATAGTTGTTCATACAGCTCCCTTTGTTCCTTCCTTTCAAAGATATATTCATTTAAAACAACAGAAATGAAAGTAAATATAGCAAACGCCGTCAGCCATTCAAAAGGATTAGGAAGGAATAAGGCGATCAGGATCGAAACAGAAACATGAATGACGGCAAACAGACGAAAGGGCTGTTTTTTTAGCTGAAAAATCGCTTCGACATAAAGATATAAAATTAATAAAAGAGAGGCATGATTGCCTGCAGCAGACTGAAGCCATCCCGCTGACAAAATAAAAAGATCCACGATGATGTACAACAGAAGAGTATTTTTGACAACAGGCAGAAAAAAATAGCAGCCAATTGTACAAGCACTTAAAAATACCAATAAGGTGAGATGTGCTGAATGATCCAAAAAAGCTGAAAATAAAAAGTACGTCCATAAAACGGCAAAAACGAACACTCTGAATAAAAAAGCCTTCACTGACATCCCACCCTTTGTAATCTACTATCAACCTACTGAAACTATAAAAGAATGTCAACGGCTTTTCAAAAGAAATGTCGGACATTTCTCAAATCATGTACCAATTAATTAAAATACTGAACTTCTCCCTTATTCTCTCCAAAATAATTACCCTGTGATTTTAGAATTCAACATTTCTAAATAACAACCTCTATAATTAAAGACACCGGTTTAATCTAACCGATGTCTTTAACTAAATCCTATAACTAACAATAACAATTCCTATATCTAATTAGTTAATGTAAAAACCGCATAAAAATCAATATTCCAGCGGTTTTTATAAATAAAATTTTTTCTTACTAGTATTCCATAGTATGTAAAAATATCCTCATACTCTCGAAATTACACATAATAGATATAATAATAAAATCCAGGAAAACAAAAAGGAAACTCCTTCAAAAAAGGAATTCCCTTGAAAATTTACTTGCTGCCATACAACAGCACTTGCGCTATGCCGACAAAATATTCTGATTCACGAATAATATGGTTCAAAACAACTTTGGCGGTCGGATTTTTTCGAACAGCAGCGCTTTCCGTTTTAATTTGCCGGCATAATTTAATAAAATCGAGACTTTGCTTTAAGCAAAATGACACCAAATTCAATACTCGTTGATAAAGCTTTGCTGGAATATAGTAAGGGGAGCGTATGACAGACTCAATATAGCGCACAACCTTTTGATGTGTCTTCGACAATTCTTCTTCCCAATTTAACAAAGCATCTACATAGTTTTGCTCTAAATTTGCCACCAGCTCTCGGATCACAACAGTATGCTCTTCCTCTTGATGCTTCCAAAACTCCGCTTCATCCAATATGCGAAGCGGCATTTGCTGACCGTAATAAAATTGCATCATCCATCCTCCCATGATCGTCGTTCATTTCAATTGTATGGAAGGAATGGATAAGGTATGATAGCTTTGTTTGAGGATCTTTTTATTTTCAACACACTAGCTTCTATTATCTATGACACCGTAAAAAAAAGCGCCTTGCCTAGGTGTTCTTTTGTTTTAAAAAATTTGAGATGTGATGACATGTGAAGAGTTTAGTGAATATGATTGGATTTACGCGAGAAAATCGGCTTATGTTTGTTTTAGCTGATATTTTTTTAACTTCCGATAAAGAGTGGACCTGGCAATATTCATTTTTTTGGCGACAGCTGATAAATTCCAGCCTGTTTCCTCTAAAAGCCTGACAAGCACTTTTTGCTCTTCGATTTCAATTAAAGATAAATCTTTAAGCTGGTTATTGATGGAGAGGCTCATTCTGTTTTCAATAAAGTATGCCGGCAAGTCTTCTATCCTAATAACAGGAGAATCACTAAATATGACGGCATACTCAATGACATTTTGCATTTCTCTTATGTTGCCGGGCCACGAATATTCTAAAAAGTAATTTAAAGTTTCTTGCGCAATGGAAAGGGATTCTCTCGCATACTTTTTTGCAAATTTTTTTAAGAAATAATCAGCAATCAGAGGAATATCTTCCCTTCGCTCACGAAGAGGAGGAATATTAACCGTAACAACGTTAAGTCTAAAAAATAAGTCTTCGCGAAAAAGCCCTTGTTTACACAAGGCATATAAGTTCTTATTCGTTGCAGCAATAATTCTCACATTGATTGGAATCGTTTGAGATGAACCCAGCCTCATAATCTCCTTTTCTTGCAGCACCCTAAGCAAATGGACTTGCAGATCTAGCGGCATCTCGCCGATTTCATCTAAAAACAAGGTTCCTTCGTTTGCTTCCTCAAATTTTCCTTTCTTCCCTTCTTTCGAACCTCCGGTAAAAGTTCCACTTTCGTAACCGAACAGTTCACTTCCAATCAATTCTTTCGGAATTGCGCCACAGTTTATTGCTAAAAAAGGTTTGTCTCTTCTCTGACTGGATTGATGTATTGATTTTGCAATTTTTTCCTTTCCTGTACCGCTTTCTCCCAACAGAAGAATCGGAACATTTGAAGGAGCAGCTTTATAACATTTGTTTAGTGCTGTTAACAATGCATCCGATGTCCCAATAATATCGTTCCATGGTTCATCCTTGAGAATGTATCGCGCAGTGGTACGGAATACCTTTTTGTTATCCTTCAACACGACCATATATCCAGCAACTTCCCCTTTAAAATGAATCGGCTCGATTGCTAAAACCTTGAAATCTCGAACCATCAAATCGCTGGAAATATCGTTTTTCGCAGAGAATTTGGACATCCTTTTCATCTCATTTATTAAAGGATGAAAATCAGGATTTACCGTCAAATCTCCTGCATGTTTCAGGTTAAATAATTCCATTAGCTTTTCACTGCTCTTCACAACATAAAAGGCATGGTTCAGTACTAGAATATGATCGTTTTTCCATTTATTTGCGCATTGAAAAAAATAATCTATTAAATAGTTATTCACTTTCATATAGACGTATGCAAGCTGTTTTTCAATCACTTGTGCAGTGGATACAGCTAAACCAAGTGTATGAGGCTGAGCATCTTCCCAAAATCCTGTAAAATCGATGACACCGATGACCTCTTTTGTGAAGGGATGAATTATAGGAGCTGAAGAACATGTCCATGGATGGCATCCTTGACAAAAGTGTTCTGCAGAAAAAATTTGAATGGGATTTTGGGTGACGATACACGTTCCAATCGCATTTGTACCTGCTGCATTTTCGCTCCAGTCCATGCCAACTGTGAAATTCATTTTTTCCGCTTCCCGCAAAACATACGGTTCACCTTTCAAATAAATTATGCAACCGTTTTCATCTGTCAGCGTGATAAGATACCGAGTACCTTTCAACTTATAAAGTAAATTATCAATAATCGGTTTCGCAATTTGATATAGCTCAGATCCTTTTAACAGATGATTTAATTCGTATTCTGTTAAAGCTGCCTTCGTTTGCAATTGCATCGGGTCAACTCCAGTTTCCTGACAGCGGCTCCAAGAATCTAAAACATTTTTTCGTATTTTGCCCGATATTTTATCTTCCCACGATCTTTCCACAAACATTTCCCATAAAGTTTCCAAATCTCTTTTTTTATCTGGCAAGTTGTGCGTAGAGAAAATAGATATATATGGATTGCCCATGTACTCCCCCCTCCTCTTGAACATATTATCAAAATTTTTCGAAAATAGATTATAAAAATACTTTATTCGGGGCTTTAAAAGCAAAAAACTTACCACCCCCGTAGTTCTTAAGGAATTACACACCAGTGATGATAAGCAAGGAAGTGACAAGTGTTACCACAATTATTAACGTATTTACTCGAAGATATCAAGTGTCTAGATTCGCATTTTTAATCTTTTGAATCAAATTCATGCGTTCACCATCGCTTTATCAAAACGATGTCAAATGTTTAACGCATTTGCTCAAGTGTGCATGCGACAGATTAATTTTGAGCAATACGTTTTGAACTGCTTGTCGTGAAAAATTCTGTTTATTTATGGTATTCTCTCTAAAAATGAAATAATGTGTCAACTTTCTATAGTTTTTTTAAAACTGCTTTAAATAAAAGTGGATAACCTTTGTGATGAAAACACTAGGTTATCCACTTGCTGTTCGATTGTGTCAGACTTTAGTCAGAAACGAACTCCTGGTTGATGGTTTATTTCACTTGAGGTATCGGACGCTTCAGCCATTCATTGTAAAATGCATCAATATCTGGTTCAAAATCTTTTAAGATTGGATACCAAGGTGTTACAGCTTCTACCTCCAGTTGACTTGCACAATTTGGGCAATAGTATTCACGTATAACCTGCCACTCCGGATCTGGAGCAAGCAGCTTCGGATACAGCTCCACCATTTTTTCCTCTGTATCACGAACGTGTATAAGCGCATGAAGTTTCCAGTTGTCACTTGCCTCACAAAATTCATGTCCGCAATCACACTTTACGACTCGTTTGCCATCTGGCTTCAAAACGATATAAAGGTGAAGTCCAGCCGGCAATAGAATTGGATCATCCCATGGAACTCTTTCCTGCAAAATGCTGATATATTTATCAAATCGGTCAGTATCCTTAAAATTTGAAAGCATTTCTTTTAATTTGTAAAAATCAATTGTTCCGTCGATCAGCTCTTCAATCGTCTTACGATCATATTGTGCCATGTTCTCACCCCGTTTTTTTCTGATGATTTATTTTTGCTCCGAAGGTTGGTACACCTAACTCATCTTCTGATAAATGCCATTCTGTCGGCAGATTCCAGAACTGTTTAAACTCATTCGCAAATTTTTCACTTAAGGCAAAGCTGCCGGCATACATATGACGAACCTGTACAGCCGCTTCTTTGTTTAGAATTTTTTGTCTCTCCTGCTCCATCCATTCTTTTACAGGAACCCCGCGCTTTAGACGCTCTTTTCTCATTTTTTTGCGGCGTTTTTCTGTCGCTTTTTCATCAACGATATACTTGCCTTTTTCATTTTTGCTGACAACTGCTCCGTAAACGCTTTCTGCATAACGCGGCAGCAGCAGTCCTTCATTTAAATCATCCTCAATCATTTTCGGCTTGCGCTCAAGCGGATCCCCAAAACCAGGTCCCCCACGAAGGTAATTTAAATACAGATCGTAATTTTCAAAAATTGTTTCTGTTGTAATGGATTGCTTATCACGGATAATTTCCTTTGCTTCCATTAAAGTATCGTATTCTGGATTATCCGGATCACTGTCTCCCCCTGTAGGAATAGGCAGTCTTTTTTCGATCCGTTCTTTCAAATTCGTTCCATGTGCTTCAAAACGGTATCCTGATGCTGCTGGATAGCCTCCCATTAAACCGCAGTCACTTGACATAAAGCCATTTCCCATAAAGAACATCGTCCAGTCTTTTGCACCATATACCATCCGCAAAGTCTCGTAGCCGCTGCCTCCCCGGTATTTTCCATACCCTGCTGTATTTGGTTTTATGCTTCGTCCCAAATAAAGAAGCGGTTCTGCGAGCTCCCAAATTTCCATATCTCCCATATCACCTTCAGGGTTCCAGATGGCTGCCGCATGGTTAATACCGTCTCTTACCGCACTTGCTCCGACCCCTTCGGCTGCTGATTCGAAGCTGTTAACGGCATGATTTTCGTTAAATTGGTTATATCCTCCTCCTTGCAGCCAGTTAGAAGTGTTGGCATTTCCGGCGTTAACTTCTTCTAAATACCCGCGTGCAAAGTAGTTGCGGCTAAGTGCACGCCATAACGGACTCCATGCAGATACAAGGAAGTGCCATGCATAGCTGTGAGCGGTCCGAATATCGTCCGGATTTAGCCATGAACCGTCAGGCAAGTCGAACTGGCTCGCATAATAAGCGCCATCATTAACCCGATCGTTCGGGATGAGCGTTTGCGACATCATGACCCATATTCCGCTCGTAATCGAAACAGGTGTAGCATTGTAGCTGTGCCATCCCCATCTGTTAACGCCTTCAAAGTCGATTTGGAACTTGCCATCTTTGTGAACAGTCAGTTCTGTTGGGGCATGCATAATCGTGTTTACACGAGCGTAAGGAGGAACATCTAGGTTTTTATATGGTACGTCCACAAATGAAACTTGGCGGTATTTACCCGGAATCAGCAACGTTTTTACTTGATTGACAAAACCGCGCCGTCCATCCTCAATTACCTCGCGAATAAATTGTTTATAAGTGTCGACACCTTCCTCCTTTACAATATCAAGGACAAGGTCTCTGATCATATGGCAGCCGGCAACGCGAGTCCGTTCATCAAGAAGCCAGTACTTTGTTGTTCGGACAGAACGCTGGCTTTCAATAAGCCAATCTTTTAAGAGCGTATCGTTTTTACCGATTTTACGGCAGGCCACTTGATAACCGTCATCGTAACGGCTAACTGGTCCAACGGTCATACTTCCTGGTGCAGTCGCCCCAACATCAATTACGTGGGTAACTCCGCCAACCCAGCCTATCAGCTCGCCCTCGTAAAAGATTGGAACAATTGTATGAACGTCACATGGGTGCACATTTCCGATCTGGCAATCATTGTTACAGAAAATATCTCCGTCTTCAATTCCCGGATTCTCTTCATAATCGTTTTTAATCATGTATTTAATCGCTGCGCCCATCGTCCCGACGTGAATGATAATTCCAGTAGAAGTTACAATCGAATCTCCTTCAGGAGTGTATAAAGTAAAGCATAATTCCCCTTCTTGCTCAACAATCGGGGAGGCCGCCACTCTTTTGGCCGTTTCCCTTGCATGCACAACTCCTCCCCGCAATTTTGAAAAGATCTTTTCATAGCGGATTGGATATGACTCTTTTAATGGCAATGTTTTTAAACCTGCGTAATGTCCTGTCTCTCGGCTGATTTCATCAATTTCTTTGCGCATTTGCTTGAGTGTTTTTCCGTGCCAACCAATATTTTTCTGGCTTTGTATTGTTTTTTCAGTAATCGTCATGAAAAAATACCCTCCTTTTTCCTTAAAGTTCTTTTAAGTGGAAAATGCGATGCTCATCAAGATATGTTTCAAAACCAGGCGGAATCACAAACGTTGTGGCTGGAGATTCTAAAATTGAAAATGCACCGATTTTGTTCCCTGGCTTCAATTTTTCCATTTCCCAAATGTTTGCTTTGATCCACTCGCCCTTCCAATACACATCACGCTGGCCAAGAAACGCTTCTGACGGCGGAGTTTCTCCAGATAAAGGCTCCTCAGGAATTTTCGGCTTTGCCACTTCAACAATACCGCGTACGATTGCTCCTGTGATGCTGTAACCGAGTTCAGGCGATTTGGCCGCTTTTGCGTAAATTCTCGCATACGTTTCTTCGAATGCTTTGACAAGCTCTTCCCAGTCGTTAATATCCTTAAACTTTTGAATCGGCGATTCAATTTCAAGGTCGTTTAACTGACCTTGGTACTGCATGCGGAAATAAAGACGGAAACTCACATCTTGTCGTTTAAAGTTATTTTTCTCAAATTCAGCTGCCACTTTTTCGATTAGTTCATCCCAAGCATCCTGCAATTCTTTACCTGCCTTCAGCTTACTGCTGTCTTCATCCCCGTTGTTTACATTGATATCAAGTGTTTTATCATAGCGGTATTCAAAGTCTGCCGCACCGCAGCCAAAAGCAGAAAATCCAGCTGCCCACGCCGGTACTAGAACATCTTCAAAGCCAAGACCTTTTGTGTAGCCGGCAGTATGAAGCGGACCGCCGCCTCCATAAGAGAAGCATACATATTGAGATGGCGAATACCCTTTTCCAAGGATCATAGATTCAAGATAATTGCGCAGTTGCGACTCAAGCAGATCGATAACACCGTATGCTGCGTCTTCAACAGATAATCCGAGCGGATCGGCGACCTGCTTCTTCAATGCTTCATAAGCTCTTTCCGGATATAGCTTAACCTCGCCGCCAAGGAAATTATCCGGGTTGATTAGTCCAAGAACAACGTGGCAGTCGGTTACTGTTACCGTTTCTATGCCGCCCTCCGGATAACAAACGCCGACTCTCGAACCTGCGCTGTCCGGTCCAAGTGTTAATGATTTGAAGTTCGGATCCACTCGCACAAAGCTGCCGGCCCCAGCTCCAACAGTATCCATGGAAACAAGCGGTAATGATAGTACAAGCCTTGCCATATCTGGGCTTGTATTAATACTCAAATCCCCTTGAGTAATAAGAGCCATATCAAAACTTGTTCCGCCGATATCCGAGCATGCAATATTGCGAATACCGAGTTGTTCACCAAGATATTTCGCGCCAACTACTCCCCCAATCGGACCTGAAACGAGCGTTCTTGCCAGTTCATTTGCACGCGTACTTATCGTTCCACCGTGGCTGGCCATGACCCGAAGATCAAATTTTGCCCCGTGATTTCTTAACATGTTATCAATTTTCGACAATGTCTCCCGAGACGGGTCTGCTGCATATGCTTCAATAATGGTTGTATTTGTGCGGTGAGACTCTTTTCTAACAGGGTAATAATCAACCGATGCAAACACAGGCACTTCTTTTCCGACTTTCTTCATGACTTCCTTTGCAATATCCCTAATTTTTCGTTCATGCTGCGGATACTTGTAAGAATGAAGCAAACTGATCACAATTGCTTCGACATCCTGTTCCAGAAGGTCCAATACTGCTGGTTCCACTTCATGTTCATAAAGTGGAATGACAACGTTTCCAAATAAATCGACTCTTTCTGTTACGCCTCTTGTCAATTCTCTCGGTACAAGTGGAGGATCGTAACGATGAGTATTCAAGTGTAAACGGTCTGAATAAGAATATCCTAGGTAAGCCTGGATCGCCCGGCCCATTCGATGGAAATCCTCCATCCCTTTATTAACGATCAGACCGACGCGGCGTCCTTTCCTTGACACGAGACGATTCAGCATCGCTGTTCCGGAGTAGACACCCGCAAGCAATTTAGGAAATTCTTCTTCTACTGTTGTGTTCCAGTAAGTTAGTGCATCCCTTGCAGAGTTGAGAAGACCAATTGATTCATCTTCAGGTGTGGATTGTGCTTTTCCGACGACAAATTCACCATTGTCGTCAATAATGAAGGTATCTGTCATCGTTCCCCCTGCATCGATAGCAAGTATTTGTGCATTGCGAGTTGTTACTGCTTCCATCCATTTCTCTCCTTTCTTTTTTCAAAAATTGATTTTGTTTTCGCTTTTTACTTTGCAACATTCGTGCCAATATTAAAAATTATCAAAAAATTAAGGAGAGAAAAGGCTTTCGAAAATTAGAGAATGGTGAAAGAGAATGATGAATTGTAGCGAATCGCTACACTGTTTCGCTACAATTTTTTCGTACAACAATACAGCTAAAAAAGAATTTGTTGCAATTCGCCAATAGAATTTTGTTGCTTGCTCCATACAATTCGACAGACAGCTTAAGCTCGATCAAGAGATTTTTTGTAAAAAAATAGACCATCTTTTAGTCTAGTAAACATAAAAATAACGACAAGGAATTTTCCAAGGGACAACAAAGACGACTTGAATGACAAAGCCACTATTGTACCGTCCTAATTTTATGATGGAAAATTTGATGAACAATAACTGCAGTTTCATTTTGTTTCAATGTAAAAAACAAGTTTGAATGTTCTCAAATTTTCACCGGAAACAGTTGATACTTTGATGAAAGTCCCCATTATCGAAACGATAAATACGTTTGAAAAATCATAATGGATTTTCTTTAAGCATTTCCAGCAATTTTTTTAAAGCAAATGAGTGATATCTGCCTTTTCTCGTAATGATGCCGAGTCTCCAAAGAAGAGGCGGATCTTTAAGCGGAACAATCGTGATGTTGGGGCTGTTCTGTTTATGAAAAATCATTTTCGGCATTAAAGTAATACCTAGTTTTGATGAAACAAGCTCAAGAATTAAATCCCATTGCGAGCTTTCATATGAAACAATTGGAGTAAAGCCTGCATTTTTACATGTGTTGATGATGTAATCGTGGAGTTTGAAGTTTTTTGAAAACAATATAAACGGTTCATCTTTTAATTCATGTATTGAAACTGTTTGTTTTTGTGCAATTGGGTGGTCGCGATGAATAAACAAGACAAATTCTTCTGTAATAAACGGATGAATATGAAAAACGGATTCGTCTACAGGCAGTACAACTATGCCAATGTCAATCTCTCCTTCTTCCACTAATTGTTCGATGACCTTTGCCCCAAGCTCTATAAGTTCAAGTTTCACATTCGGATAGTTTTGATGAAACATTCTAGCAATAGAAGGAAAAAACAGAGTTCCAATGAGCGGCGGAACCCCCATCTTAATCTCTCCAGTCGCAAGATTAGAAAGTTCATCTAATAACATTTTCATTTCTTCCAACGTTTCAATCAATTTTTTTCCTTGCTGATATACAATTTGACCTGCATCTGTCAAACGGAGATGACGAGTTGACCTTTCGAGCAGTTCAACATGCAGCTCAGCTTCAAGCTTTTTAACGGCTTTGCTCAATGAAGGCTGTGATAAGTAGGAATATTCAGCAGCCTTTGTAAAGCTGTTATGATTGGCAACATCAATGAAAGATTGAATATCACGAAATTCCACCATACTCCCCCCTTATTTATTCACTATTGGAATAAATTGTATTCTTTTTATCTATTTTACTTATAGATAATGGGAATGTAAACTCTTACATAAGACAAAGAAAGGAGGAGATGTTCATGAACAAAATCATGAATTCATTTTCGGAAGCGGTTTCAGACATTCAAGACGGTGCATCCATTGTTGTAGGCGGATTTGGGTTGTGCGGAATTCCAGAAAAGACTATTCAAGCTTTACGTGACAAGGGGACAAAGAATTTGACTATTTACAGCAACAATTGTGGTGTCGATGATTGGGGACTTGGTCTTCTACTCAAAAATAAACAAATAAAAAAAATGGTCGCTTCCTACGTCGGGGAAAATAAAATTTTTGAACAGCAATTTTTAAGCGGCGATTTAGAAGTAGAACTTATACCACAAGGTACTCTTGCAGAACGAATGAGAGCAGGCGGAGCAGGAATTCCGGCTTTTTATACCGCAACAGGTGTCGGAACGCCGATCGCAAAAGGAAAAGAAGAAAGAGAGTTCAACGGAAAAACATATTTGCTAGAGGAAGCCATCGTTGCAGATTTTGCTTTTGTAAAAGCGTGGAAGGCTGATACTTATGGGAATCTTGTGTATCGGAAAACAGCGCGAAATTTTAATCCGCTTGCCGCAATGGCAGGTAAAATCACCATAGCGGAAGTGGAACAAATTGTTGAACCTGGTGAACTTGATCCGGACGAAATTCACACACCATGTATTTATGTTCAACGCTTACTGGTAGGAACGAATTATGAAAAACGCATTGAGCGGAGAACAGTGGTTACTAAATAAAAGAAGGAGTGATCAGGATGTCTAACAATCGATTAAAGATTGTTAAGCGTGCGGTAAAGGAAATTGAAAACGGAATGATTGTCAATCTTGGCATCGGAATGCCAACACTTATTGCCAATGAGATTCCGTCCAATTTCAACATCTTATTACATTCAGAAAATGGGCTGCTTGGCATTGGACCTTATCCGGTTGAAGGGGAGGAAGATCCCGATTTGATTAACGCTGGTAAAGAAACGATTACTACAGTGCTCGGCGCTTCATTTTTTGACAGTGCCGAATCATTTGCAATGGTTCGTGGAGGACATATTGATCTTGCTATTTTAGGAGGTATGGAAGTTTCAGAGAACGGCGATTTAGCCAATTGGATGATTCCAGGAAAAATGGTCAAAGGTATGGGCGGAGCAATGGATCTTGTAAACGGTGCGAAACGTGTCATCGTCATTATGGAACATTTGAACAAGAGCGGGGAATCGAAAGTGAAGAAAGAATGTACACTTCCACTTACTGGAAAAGGTGTCGTCCATCGATTGATTACCGATTTAGCCGTGTTTGACTTTACAGATCAAGGGATGGTGCTGATTGAAACAATGGATGGTGTTTCAGTTGATGAAGTGATAGCAAAAACAGAGGCAAAATTCACAGTTTCTCCTGAACTTTCGGAGGTGAATTAAATGGTAAAGACAGTTATTTTAGAAGGAGCGCGTACCCCGATTGGAAAATTTAACGGATCGCTTGCTCAATTAACAGCATCACAGCTTGGCGGTATTTCGATGAAAGAGGCTTTAATGCGAGCAGAAGTAAAGCCTGAAGATGTGAATGAAGTCATTTTCGGAAATGTTCTTCAGGCTGGACAGGGACAGATCCCGTCGCGCCAGGCAGCACGTGAAGCAGGTATTCCTTGGAGCATTAAAACAGAAACAGTGAATAAAGTTTGTGCATCCGGTCTTCGCAGTGTAACAATGGCTGATCAAATCATTCGGGCAGGCGACGAAGAAATCATTTTGGCAGGCGGCATGGAGTCAATGTCAAACGCTCCATATGCATTGAAGAACGCAAGATGGGGGTTAAGAATGGGTAATGCACAGATGGTTGATTTAATGATTCATGATGGCCTGTCATGCAGTTTTACTGGTGTTCATATGGGGACGTACGGAAACAAAATTGCGAAAGAGTATGAAATATCGCGTGAAGAACAGGACAATTGGGCTGTGAGAAGCCATAAAAGAGCAATTGCAGCAATCGAAGAAGACAAGATGGCAGAAGAGATTGCAGCGGTTGAAATTCCACAGCGTAAAGGCAGCCCGCTTGTCATTTATAAAGATGAATCACCGCGAAAAGACACAACGAAAGAGATTCTGGCAACATTACCTCCTGTATTTGACAAAGATGGAACGATTACAGCCGGCAACGCACCTGGAATTAATGATGGAGCTGCAGCGCTTGTACTGATGAGCGATGAACGGGCAAAAAGAGAAGGTAAAAACGTTCTTGCAACCATCATTGGCCATGCAGAAGTTGCGGTTGAAGCAGAAAATTTTCCAATAACACCGGGCCTTGTCATTCTTGAGCTATTGAAAAAGACGGGGAAATCTGTCGATGATATCGACTTGTTCGAAATTAATGAAGCATTCGCAGTCGTTGCACTCGCTAGTATAAAAATTGCGGGAATCGATCCGGAAAAAGTGAATGTAAATGGCGGTGCTGTTGCCCTTGGTCACCCAATCGGCGCAAGCGGCGCGCGTATTCTTTTGACACTAGCGTACGAATTACGCCGTCGCGGAGGAGGGATTGGAATCGCAGCGATCTGTTCTGGAAGCGGTCAGGGAGATGCCGTGATGATTGAAGTAAAATAAAATGGATATAATTTGAAACCTATAAACAAAAAGAGTGAATTTGACCAAACTAATTATTATATTGATTTAATAGAAACATAATCGCCATTTTGCATCAAGCTTTGATTCTATTAAAACATTTAGCATCAGTAGTTTTGTGCGCCAGTGCAAAATAAAAAAAGAAGCCTCCATAAAATCAGGCCCCATTGAAAGCAAAAAATCATAAACATCGATATATCAACGTTTCAAAACATTAAAGGGGGCATCAATAAGCCGTAAAAGCGACTTATTAGACACCCCCGTATTTTGTATTAATTTTTTATTTTTTTCATCACATTGTTCGTTCCGCGGCCGAAATAGTTTACCAATTTTTTATACTCTTCATAATACAAATTATATTTTTCTACGTGATCCTGTTTCGGATAAAAAACTTTGTCTTTTAATTTGGCCATATTTGCTGCTGCTTCTTCGATCGTATCGTATCCACCTAGTTTTGATCCTGCAGCAACAGCTCCGAACATTGCAGCTCCGATGGCTGATGTGATTTTGTTAGATGCGATCTTGATTGGTCTTGCCGTTACATCTGCATATATTTGCATGAGCATTTCATTTTGATGAGGCAGTCCGCCGCATGCAACCAATTCATTAATTTCGATTCCTGCATTCTCAAAGCTTTCAATGATCAAGCGTGTCCCGAATGCTGTTGATTCAATTAATGCACGGTAAATTTCTTCAGGTTTTGTATTCAGCGTAAGACCGACTAATAAACCTGACAAATTGGCATCAACTAACGGAGTTCTATTTCCATTATGCCAATCCAATGCCAGCAATCCTTTTGATCCTGGAGGCAATGTGCTGGCTTTTTGTTCCAAATATTGATGAATAGATAGATTTTTGGCCTCCGCTTCTCTTTCGACATAACCCGGCACAAGCTCTTTGACAAACCATGCAAAAATGTCGCCAACAGCAGCCTGGCCTGCCTCATATCCGTAGTAGCCAGGGATTATTCCATCTTCGACGACTCCGCTGATTCCTTCGACAAACTCTTCTTTTGTGCTTAACAGCATATGACAGGTGGAGGTTCCCATAACCATAACCATGCTTCCAGGTGCGGTAACTCCTGCACCTGGAACAGCAGCATGAGCATCTATAATTCCAATGGCAACCGGTGTTTTTGGTTTTAGTCCAATTTTTGCTGCAAACTCTTCCGTCAGCTCGCCAGCCTTGCTGCCGATCGGAACCACTTCACCCGACAGTTTTGTTTCATAAATATTTTCCATCAATGGATGAAGTCTTTTTAAAAATTCTTTTCTTACATAGCCTTCCTGTTTATGCCACATTCCTTTATAGCCGGCAGAACAGCTATTTCGTTTCACTTCACCGACCATCAGCGACGTCAGCCAATCAGCTGCTTCAAGGAACAATGCCGCTTCATGATAGAGCTCCTCACGATCATGTATAATCTCTAATATTTTCGGCAGCATCCATTCTGACGAAATTTTTCCACCATAACGCTTTAACCATTCTTCATTCGACTCGCTTGCTAATTGATTAATTGTATCTGCTTCTGGCTGCGCTGCATGATGTTTCCATAATTTTACCCATGCATGCGGCTCATCTTTCCATTTTTCCTGAAAACATAATGGTGTTAATTGTTCATCGACAGGCAGAATTGTACAGGATGTAAAATCAATTCCTATGCCGACGATATCATCTTTGCTCACCCCGGAATCCTCTAACACTCTCGGGATGGACGTTTCCAGCACATCTAAATAATCTTGCGGGTGCTGAAGAGCTGTACTGTTTTTCAGCTTCTTCTGCTTATGAGGAAGAGTTTCCGTTATGACTCCATGTTTATATTGTGTGGAATGAGTACCAGCAACCTCACCAGTTGCAACATCTACTAAGACAACTCTTCCAGATTCAGTCCCAAAATCTACTCCGATTGCGTATTTTTTCATAAGCATCCCGTTCCTTTGTTACTTGTTATTTATAGATCGGCCCAAAGTTTTTACATGCTCTGTAATCAGCGCCTTCAAGATCTTTTGTTCCAAACATGCTCCAAGCATCTGGTCTGAATATTTTTTCCTCAGGTACATTGTGCATATTTACCGGAATGCGAAGAATGGATGCCAGCGTGATTAAATCGGCTCCAATATGACCATAGCTGATGGAACAATGGTTGGCTCCCCAGTTATTCATAACCGAGTAAACATCTTTAAATGCACCTTCTCCGGTTAGATTCGGAACAAACCAAGTGGTAGGCCAAGTTGGATCGGTCCGTTTGTCAAGCACGTCATGAACTTCTTCCGGCAAATCAACCGTATATCCTTCTGCAATTTGCAGAACAGGACCCAGCCCTTTAACAATATTTAAGCGCGAAATCGTTACAGGCATGCCGCCTTTTGTTAAAAAGTCAGTTGAATATCCGCCGCCTCTGAAGTATTCAGTTGAAGCAGGTCTAAATTGTGTTGCTTCCAAGCATTTTTTAATATCTTCATCTGTCAATTCGTAGTATGGTTTAATAACTGGTTTGCCGTCTTTTGTTTGTTCTCCTGTTCCATCCAATGCAGCCGCTCCAGAATTAATTAAATGGATGATTCCGTTTGCCGCTCTCCCTTCAAGAGTATAGCCAGTTACCCGCTTGACAGCCTCCGGACTCCAATAAGTTCTCACGTCGGCAAAAATTTGCGCCGTATTAGTTAAAAGGTAGCCGAACAACATGGAAATGCCGTTCAAGTTATCATTTTCCGTTGCAAAAATATATGGCGCTCTTTTTCCGTTCCAGTCAAAAGATGAATTTAAAATCGTTTCCATAAAATCTCCATTTGGGAAATAGTCGGTCCATTGACGCTGTCCTTGGAAACCAGCAACAATGGCGTTTCTTCCTAGAGCTTCTTCTCCATATCCCATTTCTTCTAATTTTTTATTGCCAACCATTAAGTCGCGTGCGATAAGAGCCATTTTTACGCTGATTTCCCAATCTTTTTCCTTCTGCTCTTCTGTTCTTTTAAAGCCGTCGCGATTGTTGTCCGGACCAACTTTACAGTTTTCCTTCACCCATTTTAAGGCTCTTTCATATTCCTCTTTATCGTAAATTTCCAGTTCAATTCTGCGCACGAATTCGCTCATATCAACATATTCATTTCTCATTCCAAGATAGTTTTGGAAAAAGTCTTCTTGCACAACACTTCCTGCAATTCCCATTGATACAGATCCAATGGAGAGATAAGATTTACCCTTCATCATAGCAACAGCCAGTCCTGCTTTTGCAAAACGAATGAGCTTCTCTTTTACATCTTCAGGTATATTCGTATCTCCTGCATCTTGAACATCCTTACCGTAAATTCCAAAGGCAGGAAGTCCTTTTTGGTTATAACCTGCTAGAACAGCAGCTAAATAGACAGCGCCAGGTCTTTCTGTTCCATTGAATCCCCAAACTGCTTTCGGAATGTGAGGATCCATATCCATTGTTTCAGTTCCATAGCACCAGCATGGAGTAACAGTAATCGAAACGCCAACGCCTTCTCTTGCAAACTTTTCAGCTGCTTCTGCCGCTTCTTTTACTCCTCCAATACATGTATCTGCAATCACACATTCCACTGGCTGTCCATTATAATAAAAAACATTTTCCTCCAGTAATTTAGCTACAGCTTTTGCCATGTTCATTGTTGTTTCTTCTAATGATTCACGAACTCCTTTTCTTCTGCCGTCGATCGTCGGGCGTATTCCTATCTTTGGTAGATTTCCTACATATCGTGGATCTTTTGCCATCTTTCATTCCTCCTGTATGTTATTTATTTAATGATTGCTAGAAATGATTTATAATGTTTTTCCCAATGATCACAGTTTTCGGGTTCATATGTTTTAAAGCTAAAGGAGTTGGTAACAATTTTTCTTGCTTCTTCTAAGTCTGCAATTTCTCCAAGGGCAATTAATTGAGAAAGCATATTGCCGATTGCGCTGGCTTCCACCGGCCCTGCATAAACGGTACGCTTTGCGGCGCCAGCAATAAATCGACAAAACCATTTGTTTTGTATTCCCCCGCCTCCCATATGAATCGACCGGATGTTATGATGGATTAAATTTTCCAGCCGTTCGATCACGAAACGGTATTGAAAAGCTAAGCTTTCCAATATACATCTCAAAAATTGCCCTTTCGTTTCCGGAATAGGCTGTAAAGTTTTTTGACAATAATCTTGAATAGCCTTCAGCATGCTTGGCGGGTTAAAAAACGATGGATCATTTGGATTTATAAAAGAACGGAACGGTTCTGCTTCTTCTATCAGCCGGCTTTCTTCTTCATAGGAGATGCCTTCGCCATTATCGTTCCATTCTTTTTTACACTGTTGAATAAACCATAAGCCGGTATTGTTTTTTTGCAAACGGAACTTCCCGTCAAATGTTCCTTCATTTGTGAAGCCCCATTCATAAGCTTCATCTGAAACAACCGGCTTTTCAACCGTCACACCGATCAGCACCCATGTTCCGCAGCTCATAAAACAGCTTGTTTGATCATTTTGAATCGGCATGGCACCTAAAGCACAAGCTGTATCGTGTCCTGGAACCGCGATGACATTGGCCGGATCGATCCCTAATTCCTTATTAATAGATGCTTTCGTTTTGGCCAAAATGCGATTCGTTTCTACCAGAGGTGCAAAATTCACCTTATCTGCAAACAGCTTATTTAAAATCGTCTCATCCCAATCTTTTTTTTCCCAATTTAATAGTTGAGAAGTCGACGAGATTGTAAATTCATTTTTGATTTCACCTGTAAACAAATAGGCGAACAGACTCGGTGTCATTAATATATATTTTGCCTTTTCTATTAGCTCAGGCCTTGTTTTCAAAATCGCATACAGCTGATAAAGCGTATTGATGGCAGCTGGCTCTACGCCAGTCATTTGAAAAAGTTTTTTCTTATCTATCTTCTCATGGACTTCATCCATAAAGAGAACGGTATGTGTATCCCGATAAGAATACGGGTTTTCTAATAGATCTCCTTCCTCAGAAATGAGACCGAAATCTACTCCCCATGTATCAAAACCAATTCCATCGATCCTTTTTCCATAAACCTCGACAAATTTTTTTATTCCTTTTTTCATTTCAGTAAATAAGTAGTTTAAATCCCAATGCAAATGATCTCCGATCGTGATGGGGTTATTTTGAAAACGGTGAATTTCTGTTATGTTTAATTTTTTATTTTCATATTCTCCGAGTATTAATCGACCATTCGAAGCACCCAAATCAAAAGCTAGTACTCTTTTCATGTCATACGCACTCCCGTAAAATAAGCCTGTTTATGACTTCTTCTTTAACAGACTGGCCCGATACTTTTCGGATGATAAATTTCGTAAATCTTCGCACTCTTGTTCCGTTAAAATTCTCGGAGTACCGACAGTTGAAGCGATGGTAAATACTTTTGCTGATTCTTCGGTTAACTGCATATAAAAAAATGCTTCTTTCATCGTTTTGCCGACTGTGAGCACCCCATGATTCCTCATCACAATGACATCGCTGTCATGGATGACTTCTCCAACAGCTTCTGCTAAAAGATTGGTTGTAGGAATAATATAATCTAAGTAGGAAACTTTCTTTACCATTGCAGGAAAATCGGGGAAAAGCATTGGGATATCTTTCCCTGCACTAGAGACTCCAACAGAGTAGCTAGGATGCGCATGCAACACTGCATTGATTTCTGGATTTCGCCGAAAGCATTCTAAATGCATGAGCAATTCGGAGGAAGGTTTTAAATCTCCAAAAACTTCTCCAGTGTCAATTTTTACTTTAACCCATTGATCATCTTCAATCTCCTTTAAATCAAAGCCGCTTGGTGAAATGTACATATATTCACCATCACGCATGCTGAGATTTCCACCGGCTCCAACAACTAAACCAGCATCTACAATTTTATGTGCATATTTTTTTAGTTCTCCGATTACTGCTGACATTAAATTCCACCTCTAGTATATGTTTATCATCTTGAAAACAATTTTTAAGTTTCGTTTCACCCTGTTTTTATGAGCTGGTTAATCTTTTTCCCCTTCAAGTATTTGTATAACTGGGGCTGCAAAATGCATCCCCAGCTTTCAGGTTATTATTCGTAAATGGCAGATTTAATTTCTTCATTATCAAGATTGGTTTTGTCATACCAATAGAATCCTGTGTCAATAACCTTTTCTACTTTCTCGCCATTGATTGCTTGAACAGCAGCTTTTACTGTTTCATAGCCGATACCGACCGGATTTTGTGTAATGGCTCCTGCCATTGTACCGTCTTTAATCGCTTCAATTTGCTGTTTACCAGAGTCAAAGCCGATGACAACAATTTTGCCTTGTTTATTCATTTCTTTTACTGCATTAATTACACCGATCGCTGAACCTTCGTTGGCACCATAGATCCCTTTTAAGTCAGGATGCGCTTGGATGATTGCTTTCGCTAAGTCTGTAGATTTTAATTGGTCACCGCCGCCATATTGAATGTCGACAATTTCAATATCTGGATATTTTTCTTTTATTCTCTCAACAAATCCATCTCGGCGGTTAACACCAGTTATACTTGTTTGGTCATGAACAATTAGCGCAACTTTTCCTTTGCCTCCAATTTTTTCAGCCATTTTGTCTGCCGCTAACGCTGCAGCAGCTTTGTTATCTGTAGATGCAGTTGCCAAAGGAATATCGCTGTCAACCCCTGAGTCAAATGCAATAATCGGAATACCTTTTTCATCAGCTTCTTTTAATAAAGGAATTGATGCTTGGCTGTCTAGAGCAGCAAAACCAATTGCATCCGGCTTTTTATCAATAGCTGTTCTTAACATTTCAATTTGTTTGTCGACTTGAGATTCACTTTCTGGACCTTCAAACGTAATTTCTACGTCAAACTCTTTTGCTGCTTGTTCAGCACCTTTTTTAACAGCTTGCCAGAATTGATGCTGGAATCCTTTAGAAACAATAGCGATATAGGGTTTTCCACTGTCGCCTCCTGCGGATTCAGAGCTTCCTTCGCTCTCGTTTTTCGAGGAGCTTCCGCATGCTGACAAAACGAGCGACAACATTAAAATACCGCATAGAGTTAACAACCATTTCTTCACTGAATTTTCCCCCTTATAATTTTTTTATTTTTTAACTCTAGTTTGTAACTAGAGATAAAAAACGGAATTTAACTGCTTTTGCCTCGACGGATAATATCGATATAAACTGCAACCAAAATGACAAATCCAACAACAACTGTCTGCCATTCTTGAGGGATTGACATAATTCTCAAACCGTTTGTTAATACGCTCATAATAAGAGCCCCAATAACTGTTCCTAAAATAGTTCCTTTACCACCACTTAACGAAGTCCCTCCGATAACGACAGCTGCAATTGCTTCCAACTCATACCCGGCTCCCAAAGCAGGCTGTGCTGAATTAAGCCTTGAAGCCATTAAAACTCCTGCTATTCCTGTAAACACACCTGCAACCGTGTAAATGATGATTTTCCATTTATCCGTATTGATACCGGATAATCTTGTCGCTTCTTCATTGCTTCCAATAGAAGTTGTAAAGCGGCCAAAAATAGATTTCGTTAATAAAATTCCTGCAATAATTGCCATAATAATGAAAATTAGGACACCGTTAGGCAAATTAAATCCTGGTATAATTGAACCTAATGCAATTTCACTGAAGCTAGGTTTATCACTAAAATAAATTGGAGTTGCATCTGAAATAACAAGTGCTAATCCTTTCGCGATCATCATCATCGCCAATGTTGCAATAAATGGAGGAATTTTTAATTTTGAAACACTGAATCCGCTTATAAATCCCATTAAAGCACCAGTCAAAATTCCGCCTAAAATGCCGACTATAATTGGCAAATCCCAAAAGACGATAAATACCCCTGTCATAACAGCACATAGCGTCATTCCTGTACCAATGGAAAGGTCAATTCCTCCAGTCATAATAACAAATGTAGTTCCTAACGCCATGATTCCGATAACTGTCGTTGATAATAATATCCCGGTAATATTAGTCCAATTTAAAAAGTTATCGGAGGAAATGGTAAAAAACAGAATAAGTACAATTAAACTAGCAAATGCCAATATTTGTTGCAGTGCATTGGATTTTAATAGATTTCCACTCTTTTTTGTTTCTGTGTTAGGTGCAGTTCCTGTACTCATATTGATCCTCCTCGTTTTGTATTCCAAATCCTTTTGACATAAATGATACTTAAATCGGACTCCAATTTATGATCTAGTTCGTGTTGCATAATCCATAATCTTTTCTTGAGATGCTTCCTCGTTCGTCAACTCTCCGGTGATTCTTCCTTCACACATGACGATGATTCGATGGCTCATTCTTAATATTTCCGGTAATTCGGAAGAAATCATAATAATGGATTTTCCTTGCTGAGCCAGTTCATTTAGCAGCTGATATATTTCAGTTTTCGCCCCAACATCAATTCCGCGTGTAGGTTCATCAAAGATTAAAATGTCGCAGTTTTTAGCAAGCCATTTGGCAATGACAATTTTTTGCTGGTTTCCTCCCGATAAATTCTTCGCTAGCTGTTTGATGCTTGGCGTTTTAATTTTCAGCGACTTTACATACTCTTCTGATGTTACATATCCTTTTGAGTCATTGACAAAGGTCAGCCAATTCACATAATTGCTCAGTGAAGAAATTAAAATATTCGAATTCACGTCCATTTCAAGCATTAAGCCATATCGCTTTCTGTCCTCAGACAAATAGGCGATTCCGTGCTTTACTGCATCTTCAGGCTTATTGATTTTCACTTCTTTTCCATTGATAAAAATTTGCCCTTCATCGATTTTGTCAGCACCGAAAATGGCTCTTGCTACTTCTGTGCGTCCAGCTCCCATTAAACCGGCAAAGCCTAAAATTTCTCCTTTTTTCAAAGTAAAGCTGATATTTTCTAAAAAGTTTTTGGTCGATAAGTTTTTCACTTCCAGGACTGTTTCAGCCTCTTTTGAAACCGTCGTTGTAGGGCGAGATTCATCCTGGATGTGACGGCCTACCATTAACGAAATAACCTTTTTCATATCTGTATCTTTCGTATATAACGTGTCGATGTATTGACCGTCGCGCATGACTGTTATTCGGTCAGAAATGACTTTCAATTCTTCCATTCTGTGTGAAATATAAATGATGCCAACACCTTTGTTTTTCAAATTTTCAATTAAATCAAATAATGTTTTAATTTCAGATTCCGTCAAAGCGGCAGTTGGTTCGTCCATCACGATAATTTTCGCATTGTAAGATAACGCTTTCACAATCTCCACCATCTGCTGCTTTGCCACTGTTAAATCTGATACTGTTTCTTTAGGATTTAAATTAATATTGAGTTTCTCAAGCAACTCTGCTGTTTTTTCATTCAATTCCTTTTCCTTCAAAAAGAAATTAAATCCGGTGCGAGGCTCCCTGCCAATAAAAATGTTTTGGGCAACCGTTAAATCAGGCATTAAATTTAGTTCTTGGTGTATAATGCTAATGCCCATTTCCTGTGCTACTTTCGCATTAGGAATTTCAACTTTGTTGCCTTCTAAGTAGATTTCACCTTCATCTTTTTGATAGACTCCAGACAAAATTTTCATTAAAGTCGATTTTCCAGCACCATTTTCGCCAACTAATGCTAGAACTTCCCCATAATTTAAATCCAGTCGAACTTTTGATAATGCCTTTACTCCAGGAAAACTTTTGCTTATCCCTTCCATTCTTAATAATTGAGCTGACATCCTATCACCTACTTTACGTAACTGTCATTATCCGTCCTGAATTTTTGTTCCACTTTTACATTAATAAGATTTTTCAGATTTTTTCGCGGATTGGTACTGCTTCCAATCTTTTAAAAACCCTTTTAACCCGATATTTGTAAGATCTGACGCAAACATTTTCTTAAAAATATAAAATGGCATCGTTACAGCATCTGCGCCTGATTTTGCAAGATCAACGACAACCTGCGGATTTCGGATGCTTGCTCCAATAACTTTCGTTTCCGCATGCATTTGATGAATAATTTCTTTTGCCTCTTTAATAAATTGCAGCCCGTCAATCGCATGATCATCCATTCTTCCGATGTAAGGGCTTATAAAATCCACCCCTGCTTTGGCAGCTAATACAACTTGAGGCAGTGTATAAATAAGAGTCATATTCACCTTTATGCCTTCCTGTTTCAATTGATAAGCTGCGGATAATCCTTCTTCAGTCATCGGGAGTTTAATGACAATATCTTTTCCCCATGTGGACATTTCTCTCCCTTCAAGGATCATTTCTTCAGCTGTTTCTCCTGTTACCTGGCACCAGACTTCTCCATTAATTTTGGAGGAAATATCCACAATAATTTGCCGAAACTCTCTATTTTCTCTTGAAATAATGCTTGGATTTGTTGTAATCCCTGCTAAAAAGCCATATTTTGAAGCAAATTCTATTTCTTGTTCATTTGCGGTGTCTAAATAAATGTCCATGATTTTCCCCCTTTCTCGCACAATTGTTTGTACATTTATTCAACCCCGTTCCATTGATTAAAAATCGGCTCCACTTGTTTATAAACTTGTTCAAACGCTTTCAAAGCTGTTTGATAAGATTGATGGTTGTGTTGATCTGGTTCAAATGATTCAGCTTCAACACACCAAGCTTTCGCTGCTGTCAAATCTTTCAGAAGGCCTACTCCTACACCGCCTGCAACCGCAGCGCCCATTGAGGTCGTTTCATCCAAAATTTTCGGTATACGGATGGTAACACCGAAAAGATCAGCCAGCATTTGCCGCCATATTCTGCTTTTCGCTCCGCCTCCAAACAGCCATATGTCTTGAAATGGCCGATCATAATTTTCTTGCAGAGCATCGAAAATAAGTTTTAAATTCATTGAAATCCCTTCCAAAACAGCACGAATCAAATCAGAACGTTTATGATTGATCGTTAATCCTATGAAACTGCCTTTTGCGTTTGGATTCCACCAAGGAGACCGCTCCCCCATTAAATACGGAAGAAAAATCAATTGATTGGAGCCGATTGGTGAGCTTTCAGCCTCTTCATTCATCATTTCATAAATATGCTTCGCTGCATCCGTTTTCAAAACTTCTTGAAATAGTATGTCTCTTAACCATTGAAAGGAAGTCCCTGCTGCTTGCATCGTTCCGATGGGAATATATTTATTTTCATCCAAATGGATAAAATTGAATGTCCGCATTTCTTGATCAAAAACTGGACGAGATGATGAAAATGAGATCCAGGAAGAAGAGCCAATGTAATTAAAAATATCTCCCTCATCAATCGCACCTGCACCTAATGCAGCACAGCACCCATCTGCACCGCCCATTACAACAGGTGTACCAGGCATCAGACCTGTTTCTTCCGCCGCCTTTGAATGAACTTCACCAACAACCGCTGTTGAGGGCAAAATCTCAGGCAATTTTTCATCATCAATTTGCCATAATTTTATTAATTCTTCCGACCATTCTTTCTTTTTAATATTTAATAGATTCGTGCCGCTTGCATCAGAATAGTCGGTGGCAAATTTACCCGTTAGTTTAGCAATTATATAATCTTTTGCTTGTAAATATTTAAATGTTTCTTTATGAACAGCTGGTTCATTTTCTTGAATCCAATTAATTTTTGCTGCAGAATAGGATGGGGATAATCTGTTTCCAGTAATTTCATAGTGTTCTTTCATTCCTATCTTTTCTGCAATTGCTTCTGTTTTTTGCGCCGAACGCATATCAGCCCAAATAATTGCATTTCTTACAGCTTCTCCTTTATGATTGACTGGGACAGCCCCCATCATCTGGCCGCTGAACGTAATGCATGCAATTTGTTTCGGATCAATTTTTGCTTCTGAAATAAGTTGTTTTGATGCATTTGCCACGGCATCCCACCAATCATTCGGATTTTGTTCAACCCAATGCTGCTTCAAAAAAATGGTGGAATATTGATAGGTAGTATGAGCTATGATTTCACCGTCCGGCGATATTAATGTGGATTTATTTCCGCTTGTCCCCAGATCATGAGCAAGAATAAATTTTTGCACCATATTGTCTCCACCATCCTATCGCTTCCATCTTGAACGGAAAATGTACTAGTTTCCCAATGAAATCTATTATGAAATGACACCTTTTTTTAAAATGATATTGGCATAAAGCGCACTCTCGCTCGTTGCGATAATTGCATAAGCATTTTTGGCTCTTTCATAAAAGCTGAATCTCTCCATAAATTCTATATCCCATGGTTCGGAACATTTTTTCTCCAGAAGTTTTTTATATTCGTCCCAAATGGCCGGTTTGCTTTCATTTTGGTTTACTACTTGCATGAGAGCCACCGGTTTATCCACAAAAGTATCCAACGGAAACAAATCTAAGATAGAATCCAACAGCTCAGGAACACCATGTCCGTCAGCTCGAACCAATCTTTGAGCAAAATTTGCTGCCGGAAAATTCCCGTCTGCAATGACAATTTCGTCACCATGGCCCATTTCCATCAAAATTTTTAACAGCTCAGGAGAAAGATTCTTTGGAATACCTTTTAACAACGCTTACACAACCTTTGTTTATTTTTGTTTGTTTTTATATTATCAAATATACCAAAAAAAATAAAGAGTGTTATTATAAAAAATTTTTTGTTTTTTTTGTTTTATTTTGAAACAATTTGACTCCTTTTACGATAAAGGAACGATTGTGATTTTTGTGTTTTTTCCTTCAAACTCTTTTTTATATGCTGGATGGATATTGGAATCTGTAATAATTTCGTCCACTTTCTCAATATGATTGATTAAAGCGAACGTCCGAACGCCAAACTTGCTGGAGTCAACTAGTAAAATGGTTTTATCTGCTATCTCCATCATTTGCTTTTTTATTAATGCTTGCCATTCATTCGAATCGCTGAGACCGCCTTCAAGATGCACACCTTTGCAGGATAGGAAAGCTTTATTGACATGGTATGTTTCCAAAGATCGTTCTGCGAGAGGACCAATATACGATAATGATTTTGAAGAGAGCATTCCGCCGGTTGACATGACTTTAATTTGATCTTTGACACTTAATTCAATTGCTACTCTAATGGAATTTGTTATAACTGTTAGTGGTACATTCGGCAGTTCCTTTGCCATATACCATGCCGTCGAACTTGCATCTAAAACAATCTGGTCTCCTGGTTGTATGAGCTTAACTGCTTCTGCAGCGATTGCTTTTTTTTCTTTGGCATTTGTGACTTCACGTTCTAAATAGGACAATTCGAGCTGCTGGTCTCTTTCAATGCTGACCGCTCCCCCGTGGCTGCGCAGAAGCCTCCCTTCCTTTTCCAGCTTTTCTAAATCTCTTCGTATCGTCTCCTCCGTGACTGAAAACATTTTGCTAAGCTCCGATACTCGTACACTTAATTTTTTGTTAACGATTTCAACTATTTTCCTATGTCTTTCGGCTACAAGCACCTTGCACGTCCCCCCAATATGTTCAAAAGTTTTTCAATAGTTATCAGAAAATAATATACCACATTACCCCAATATGTCCTAAAGATTTCAAGCGCTGCCAGAAAATAATATACCACATTATAAAATGAATCATTAAATCATTGTCACCAATATTTTTATTTTTTAGAGGATACGTCTCAGGCTCAAAAAAGCAGTTTTTTATTCCCTACGCATCTATAAACGGAAAAGGTTTTTTATGCCCTTTTCCGCTTTCCGAAAACCTCTTGATGGTTAAGTCTCCGTACGTTGTTGATGGGGGATGACCTGCCGCAATTATAAATCTTTCTTATTCACGACTTCGTTATAATAACCGATAACTGTTATGTGGAGAATTTTCATGAAGAGCAATGGCCAATAGGCTATTGCTCTTTTGTATTGTTGAAAGATTATCTAGTAAATGCCGCTGGAACACCGCCGTCAACTGTGATCATGCATCCGGTTGTTTTTTCAGCTTTAGAAGATGCAAAAAATGCAATCGCCTCTGCAATGTCTTCAGGATACACATTTACTAATAATGTTGTTCGTTTTTTATAATAATCTTCTAATTCATCCGGTGAAATTCCATAAGCTTTTGCACGCTCTTCACGCCACTTGGAATCCCATATTGCAGAGCCTTGAAGAACGGCATCCGGAAGAACGGAGTTTACACGTATTCCGTATTGGCCGCCTTCAGCAGCAATACATCTTGCCAAATGAGTTTCAAGCGCCTTTGCAGCACTGTAAGCAGCCGCATTCTTTCCAGCATAAATTGAATTTTTCGAGCCAACAAATACCATATTCCCGCCAATACCTTGCGTTTTCATTTGTTTAAACGCTTCGCGGGCTACTAAAAAGTATCCTGTGCCAAGAACGTTCATATTTAAATTCCATTCTTGCAAAGTTGTTTCATCGAACGGACTGGATGTAGCAAGTCCAGCGTTGTTGACAATAATATCGACTCCGCCGAAGGCAAGGACAGCTTCTTTAAAGGCAGCTTGCACTTCTTCCTCTTTTGTTACGTCCATTTTGACGGCAATTGCACGTTTTTCACCATATTTTTCGTTAATTTCTTTAGCTTTTTCCTCTGCTCCTTCGAGGTTTAAATCAGCAATGACAACATGTGCGCCTTCGCTGGCAAAACGGCGGCACGTCGCACTGCCAATTCCTCCTGCACCGCCTGTGACAAAAGCCACTTTGCGCGAAAATTCTGCTTCTGGCGGAGCAAGCGTTAATTTGTAGAGCTCAAGTGGCCAATATTCTACATTATAAGACTCATTTTCGTTTAATGAGACGAACTTCCCGATCGCATCTGTCCCTTTCATGACAGCGATGGCGCGATGATAAAGAGCTCCGCTGATCCTTGACATTTTTTCGTTTTTCCCTGTATTCACCATTCCAATACCAGGAATTAAGATTACTCTAGGGGCAGCTTCAAACATTTTGTCCCCTTCGTTTTTGTTCCGCTCAAAATAAGCTTTGTAGTCTTTTTTATAATTGGAAACTCCTTCTTTTATTTTTTCCTTTAATTGTTCTTTATTTTCTGTTTGCGGATCCCATTCGATGTATAAAGGAACCCGCTTCGTGTGAACTAAATGATCAGGGCATGCTGCACCTATTTGAGAAAGTTCCTTTGCGTTTCGGCTGTTAACAAACTGAAGAACATCCTCTCCGTCATCCCAAGTTAAAATCATTTTTCTTTCATCGCTTACAGCACCGCGAATAACTGGCAATATTTCCGCTAGAATTTCTTTTCTTTCATCTTTGGAAAGGGATTTATATTTTAATCCGCCAAATGCTTTTTCTTCATCGATTCGCTCTTTTATATAGTTTTCTGCTTCATTAATAATAGAAATCGTTTTTGCATAGCATTCCTCTGAAGTATCGCCCCATGTGACTAAGCCGTGTTTTTCCATCAACACTAACTCTGCATTCGGGTTGTTTTTCACGCCTTCAGCTATCATTTTGGAAAGCGTAAATCCAGGACGCACATAAGGCACCCAAACAAATCGGTTGCCGTAAATCTCCTCAGCAATTTGCTTTCCGTTGTCCGCACAGCAAATGCTGATAATCGCATCAGGATGCGTGTGATCAACATGCTTGAACGGAAGAAATGCGTGCAGCAAAGTTTCAATCGAAGGGCGTGGATGCTTGTGATCAATCATGCAATGAGATAAATAAGCTACCATTTCTTCGTCGGACATTTCATCTCGTTCTATAAGCGGGCGGATATCGTCCAATTTAAGTCCTGTAAAATTGTGCGCTTTCATTGTCGCTAAATCTGAACCGCTTCCTTTTACCCACATGACTTCAATTTCACGGCCGCGGAAATCGCTTTCAATTGTTTTCATTGAAGTGTTGCCTCCGCCCCAGTTGCATACAGCGCGATCAGCTCCGATTAAATTGGAACGGTAGACTAACTGTTCTAAACCTTCCGAAAATTTCTTAGCTTTTTCTGAATCCCACAAACTTTTGACCATCTGTTGACCTCCATTTTTGTTTTTATTTATTTTAAATATAACATATGATTGTTTATTATTGAATATATTTTTTTATTTTTGTTTTTTGTTTTGAATATTTTATTTATAGCTAAGATTTGAAACGTATATTGTTTACTTGTTGATTTCACGTCTATTATTTTGGGATTTTTCAATCAAGGGAAAATAAAAGGTAAATCAACATAAAAAAAAAGGATCAAAATATGAAGGGAATATAATCAAGCAGAATCATATATAGTGGCTCTCTTTTACAAGACGAGGGGAATAATGTATAATGAAGTTGAAAAATTGCATCAGCAACCAGACGACCAAAGGTGCTGCGACACCCTTGGCCCTGCAACAGACGGTTCCCTTCAAGGGGATCAGGCAGCAGGTAAAAAATAATCCACCACTGCTATCAGCTCAAGGGTGGATTATTTTTTTTGCGGATTTGACAGCATTGTAATTATAAGGCTTGAAAAACTGATTGCAAACATTAACGCTTCGAATACTGTCATCGGCACACCCCCTTTCTGTACGGGGTAAATGCCAACCACCCTTGAGTCTACCGTTCAATTGCATTTTCATTATATCAAATACTAAATTTTGAATCTATAAAAATAGAACATTTGTTCCTTTTTTACTAGAAATTAAATTTTTAGCAAATAATTATTGAAAATTCTGTAAATGGGGTATACATTTGTAGTAAGGGGAGGGAGAAGTATGAGCCGTTTAATAAAGAAAAAAGCTGCTCAACAAGCACTCAAAAAAGTCGTTCATGTAAGCGATATCATTAAGAAACAGCTAGATCCTCAGCTTCCGCTAACCGAACAGCTCGACAAAATTCGAAAAACGTTCGATGAAAGGCTGGGCCAAGACGAATATTTTTTGGTCGTAGATGAAACAGGATATTCTCCGCTACATACCAATCGCCTTCGTGAAGGAAGAGTATTTTCGGATGAGGTCGGCAAAAAAGCCGCTACAACAAAAGAACCGCTTTTGCAGCTGTATATCCGTGATACAGGAGAAATTCTTGTTGATGCGAGCTGTCCGCTCGTTACAGACAGTACTGGAAAACGTTATAATATCCGGTTAGGAAGACTCATTCATCGCCCGTATTTGCAAATGAATTTTGCCATGCTATCGTTTTTGCCAAGCTTTCTTTGCCTCATGACAGCTTTATTTATGCAATTATCTTTTCGTCAAGCAATTATTTTATTTTTCGTAACTATTTGCGCCAGTGCAGTAAACAGCTTCTTTGTTTACCGCTCGTTCACTTCTAATCTTAGACAATGGTATAACGTCACTCGTACTGTATCATCAGGCAACCTTCATGTCGAAGTAGATATTGTCGGCAAACGCAATGAGTTTCATCAAATAGGTTATGAAATCAATAAAATTATTTTTGGAATCCGGTCGATTTTAAGCGAGTTTGCCAATGCCGTCAAAACTGTCAAGAAGGTCAGTCAAGATCAAAAAAAAGAAGCGAATCGCTTATCGGAAATTTTTGATGAAGTTGCTGCAACAATGGAAGTGTTCCGCGAAGGCTCCAAACAGCAGACCGATTCGTTTAAAAAAGTTAGCGAACTGGCAAATTCGATGATAGAAGGTGTATCAAATATGGGATCGGAAATTGAACGTGTTGTTGAATACGCTCAATCAACGATGCGTTCAGCAGATGAAGGACAACAAATGATTGAAAAAACGGAACAGCTTATGCTAAATATTGAAAATGACACGAAAAAGGCAACTTCTCTCATCCAAATGGTATCCAAAAAAGCGGATCAAGCGATGGAAATGGCTTCTGCGATCACAGCAATTGCCAAGCAAACGAACCTTTTAGCATTAAATGCTTCCATTGAAGCAGCGAGAGCAGGTGAATCTGGAAAAGGCTTTGCGATTGTAGCTGCAGAAGTGAGCAAACTGGCAGATGATACAAATTCTTTTGCGGCTAAAATTTTATCTTCGTTGGAAGAAACGAGAAATGATTTAGCTCATGCCGTTACTGCCGTCAAAAAAAATGAAGAAAGTGTTGATCAAGCTTCCTTGTCTATATCTGGAACAAAAGAAAGCATGCAGACATTTAAGCGAATGTTTTCAGACATTCATTCTCTGTTAAAGCATAATCGAGAAAACGTCATAAACATTCGTGAAAACGGCAACAATTTAAAAGGTTTAATAGAAAATGTAAACTTAATCGCACATGATTTCACCAACACAGTCAACGAAACAACGGCAGCATTGGAGGAACATATTGAAGGGATCCATGAGCTTGCAAAGGAATCGGTTATTCTTTCCGATGCTGTCATACATCTTCAAAAAATTTTAAACCGCTTTCAATTACAATAAATGTCTTGATTGACTGGGGTTTTCTCTTTACTATTAAAAATCACATCGTCAAGAAGCGAATATTTGCAGGAATAATCGAAAATGAAAAAGGGAGATCCCCCAACTTCGGTAGTTGAGAAAAAATACTGCGCAGAAATTGACTCATTTTCATCATTATCAAAGCTTCCAAAAAATTAAGCAGCCAAACTCCTAGTATATAGGAATCGGGCTGCTTGCTACGTTTATTATTATCTGCTCAAAATCAAAAGAAAACCATTTTGCGTAATGTCTTCTTTATTTATTTTTCGATAGCTGCAAAGCTTTTTTAATATCTTTAAGCGCATTGGATTTTCCGTACATCAATACGCCGCCTTTGTAAACTCTTGCCCCGAAGACAGCTAATATAGCAATGGATGCTATTAATAAACCGATTCCTAAAAGCGGCTCCCAAATTGGAAGATCCAGCATTCCAACCCGCAAAAACATCAGCATCGGGGTAAACGGCGGAATGTATGATGTGATCGTAACATAGGAAGCTTCCGGATTGCTCAAACCAAATATCGCTAGCATAAAGCCCGCCACAACCGTTAAAATCATCGGAGTGATCAACTGCTGAACATCTTCTATACGACTGACCAGCGAGCCTAGAAAGGCAGCCATCGTCGCATATAATAAATAGCCTAAAATAAAGAAAATGACTGCATATAGAATGGTCGACAACGACGTGTTTTGGAATCCAAAGAAAGAGAAAAATCCTCCATCCATCGATTCTAAATTTTGTTTAATGGAAACGTAGCCGACAATAAGCCATAAGGCAAGCTGCGTTAAACTCAATAGAGCAACACCTAAAATTTTCGCAAACATTTGTGTAATAGGAGGAACACTGGAAATTAAAATTTCCATCACTCTAGAAGATTTTTCTACTGCTACCTCCATCGCAATCATATTTGCATACATGATCACTGCAAAATATATTACAAATAAAAGTACATATACGAGACCTCTCGCTTGATTCAATTCTTCCACCGTTTTTGCGTTGGCATTCAACGCTTCCATTTCAAAAGATACTGGCGCATTCAGCTTCATCAGTTCCTCTTGCGTTAATTTCAATTGACCTGCTGTCCATACCATGCTCACTTGTTGGAGGGCATATTGCAAATCGTTTGGAACGGTTGAGTCTGCAAGAGACGCTGCTTTATATACCGCCATCGGCCGGTTTTCATCATTTAAAGATAAAACGAGATACCCTTTGATCTCATCATTTAATACATTCTTTTTCAGCTCTTCTTCGGAAGCATTAGTTTTTTGCAATTGAATGTCCGGATTAACTTCTTTCAATTGCTTTTTAAACGGTTCAAATAAAGAATTTGATTGATCAATGACTGCAAGGCGTTCTTGATTTTCACCAGAATTAAAAAAATCGATAATTTTTGATATGTTTCCCAAAACTAGAATAATAAGCAATGTAATAACCGTGGAAATGATAAATTGCTTCGATCTTAGTTTGGTAAAATAAGTGTGGAACAAAACAGTCCAAAAGTTATGCATAGGCCGCACCCACTTTCTCTATAAAAATATCATGTAATGAAGGCTCTTCTATTTGGAATTTGCGAATAAATCCTTTATCGACAATCTCCTGTAACAATTGTTGTGCGGTCTCTTCTCTTTCAATTTGCAATTGAATCCCTTCAACTGTTGTCTTGGCTTTTACGACACCTGGGAAATCCTTCAAGAAATTGAGATCAAAATCCGCATGAATCACGAGATTTTTTTTGCCAAAGGAACGTTTAATTTCTTTGAGCGACCCATGAACTACAGGGCTTCCCCTATGTAATATGCATAAATGTTCACATAATTCCTCAACGTGCTCCATCCGATGGCTGGAAAACACAATGGATGTACCGGCATTTTTCAAATCAATGACAGCCTCTTTCAATTGCTCAACATTGACCGGATCCAATCCGCTAAACGGTTCATCCAAGATGAGCAGCTTCGGTTTATGTATGACAGTAGCAATAAATTGAATTTTTTGCTGGTTTCCTTTCGACAGCTCTTCGACTTTTTTTTCAGCGTACTCCGGCACTTTAAACCGTTCGAGCCAATTTGCCAGCTCCTTCAGCGCATCTTTTTTGTTCATCCCTCTTAATCTGGCTAAATAGACAATCTGATCCTTTACCTTTAATTTCGGGTACAATCCCCGCTCTTCGGGCAAATATCCGATATACGGGCTCGTGCTATAATCAATTTTTTCTCCATTCCATGTAATGGTTCCTTCAGTTGGTGCCAGCAGCCCTAAAATCATGCGAAATGTTGTCGTTTTTCCGGCACCGTTTGCCCCTAAAAAACCAAACATTTCTTTTTCCGGAATGGATAAAGACAGCTTATCCACAGCGGTGAAATCGCCAAATTTTTTCGTCACTTGCTCTAGCTTCAACGTCATGTATTTTCCTCCTCTCATCTTTTAATACGGATCAAACAAGAAAAAAGTTCAGTAATCGTTTTAAAATTCTGTCTAAATCACAAGTGAAACATCGTTAGTGACAACAATGATGATATGAAAACTATGTTAAAAATATTTATACCACATAATTAAAACAGGAGGATACTTCACAAAAGTTGTTCAAACTTTTGGAAGCACCTCTCCATTTAATAAATGTTGAGATGAACAAAAAGGCAGAAACCTTTTTTTATTACTAAAAGGTTCACTGATTTGATTTTAGAATCCGAACTGAGGATGGATTTTGAAGAAATGCCACTGTGAAGGACAAAAATAATCTAAAAAAATTTATAAACGCCCTTCATGGAGGTGATGGAATCCAAAAAAAGGAAGTTGCATATACTGAATGTCCGTCATAACTTTTGAAGGACAGAATGAAAATGGCGTGCATAGAAAAAGTCCTTCATAAGATTCCCGAAGGACATAAACAAGATAGGGAAACATAGGAAAAGCAGTTGCCCAGAAAGCCAAAATCTTTTGGAAACGAAAAACATAAACATTGAATATCGAAAGGGCACCTATAAGCCGAAAAAATCGACTACTTTGACAGCCACTTTTGCCATTATGATTCGGCTTCTTTTCGGCAATAGGAACGCCATCCTCCAAAATCTGTAATATCCTCGAATCGATTGGCGATATACGCCTTCCAAAAGAAAGCCCGACACTTTGTTTCCGTTGATCAGTTTTACTGTTCCTATACTCTAAAGGATTTGTATCCCTAATTTTTTACAGAATACTAAAACCATTTCTTCTTGCCTCTCTTTTTATCGATGACAGCTAAAGCTCTAATGGGAAATTTATCAATAAACGGTTCTACTGAAATGTTATAATGTGCCTCGATATCTTTTTTTAATTGATCGCGTAAATCTGTCAATCGGTTCACTATATAATCCATCTTAAATACAGGATCAAACGGTTCCTTTCTCCAAATAGAAGTGAGTCGAACCTTATCGTTATTGTCAAAAGGAATGATTGAAATCAACGGTTCATCTTCGTCAATTTCAAGAGTATAATAATGAAATTCCGGGATATCATATTTGTCACTTTCGATAATGGCGAGCCATCTCTCTAGGTATAAATAAAACTCCAACAATGCGATATCATCTCGGAAATAGGAGATTCCATCTACTTTTATGTCAAAATCTCCACTAACTCTAAGCACGATAGCTGAGTCTTTTTCCCATCCCTTTGGAATATACGATTGATTAGTTGTAAACTGATAGAGAAATTCTATTTGCTTGGATAAGCTGTCCATACTTTACCATTCCACCCTACTACTATTTTAATTTTTTTCTGACCTTTTGTACCTATTACTTTACCAAGGCTGGCTATAACTACAAATGACAAATCCGCATTTTTTGTTTCTACCTCTGGATTTATAGAATTGAATCCTTTTCATTCGATTGCGTACTTGGCTTTTATCAGTAGTGTTGAATTAGCATAATTCGGACACTTTTTGAAAAAATAAATGGGGCTTCAAAAATAATAGAAAGCCCCAAGAAATGTTATCAACTACAAACATTGACATAGTCTTTAACAAGTAACGTTCAATGACTAAATCCATTTCGTCTTACCCTTTTTTTTTGTGTACAACTGCTAAAGCTTTTATCGGAAATTCATCAATAAACGGTTCTACTGAAATGTTATAATGTGCCTCGATATCTTTTTTTAATTGATCGCGTAAATCTGTCAATCGGTTCACTATATAATCCATCTTAAATACAGGATCAAACGGTTCCTTTCTCCAAATAGAAGTGAGTCGAACCTTATCGTTATTGTCAAAAGGAATGATTGAAATCAACGGTTCATCTTCGTCAATTTCAAGAGTATAATAATGAAATTCCGGGATATCATATTTGTCACTTTCGATAATGGCGAGCCATCTCTCTAGGTATAAATAAAACTCCAACAATGCGATATCATCTCGGAAATAGGAGATTCCATCTACTTTTATGTCAAAATCTCCACTAACTCTAAGCACAATGGCAGCATTCTTTTTCAACTTTTTAGGAATGTAAGATTCATCAGTTGTAAATTGATATACAAACTCTAATTGATTGGATATGCTGTCCATATTTCACCATCCCACCCTACTACAATTTTTATTTTTTTCTGACCTTTTGTACCTATTACTTTACCAAGGTTGGCTATAACTACAAATGACAACCTTGCATTCTTTTTTTCTACCTCTGGATTTAAAGAATACGATGCGTTCTTAGAATTTAATCCTTCTTTAACCCAATTACGTATTTGGCTTTTATCAGTAGTATTGAATTTAGAAAAATTACCTCCAGCATTTTTTAAATGCTTATTACTTACATTGAATTTGGAAACTTTACTTTTTGCTGCTTTAACGGCTGCCTTTGCAAATGTATTAAGAACGGCTTTAGAGCTTTTTATCGACTTAACGATAAGTTTTTTTCCAAATTTTTTTATGGCATACTTGATTCCATGTTTTGCAACTACTCCGATTATAACCGCCGGCAGAACCGAAGCTTGAGCATCAATGGTATTGAGCTGGTAAGATTCTCCGGTATCTTGATCAATGAGTGTTGCAATAAAATCGGTGCCGTCAATTTCTTGCAACACTACATCAAAATGTTGAGTAATGATTTCTCCATTCTCTAACTCTATATGACCTGAAAGCGTTATTTCACCAGATTCACTATTCACAAACAATTCGGTATCAATGGATGTATCTTCATTTTCTACTTCTGTAGAAACAACCACTTCCTCGTCAGAGATTTCTGTTGCTGTCATTTCAATATCTTCTGCTAAAACTATCAATAATGGCAATTTTTATAGGTGTGTCTGTTAAAGAGTTAGGATCAGCATATTTCTTCTGTATGGAGCATAGAGCCCAATTCTGATTACAATCAATTTTTTGATCATAGGATAATTGATGATTGCATGAAGCTAAGAAAATGAAGAATATTATAAAAAAATAGTTTTCTTAATTTTTATAAATTCCCACACCTCCTAGTTATTTTTACTATATATGGTAATTTTACCAAAATTGGAATTTAAATACAATATTTTAAAATTTTATGTATTGAATCTAAATAAGATGTGGCAGCTGATACCCCAGTAAAATACCATTTTTTCGGAATATCCTCGCGTATTTTGAATAATGTCCATTGATGCCTTTTTCCTTTTTGAAGCTCCATCCATTAATCCTCCTTACTTTGCCAGTTCAATTTCCGCTTTTATAAATGAGGTGTCAACGAAGCTGCTAAAATCAGGAATGTCTTTAATAAACCCTAACTCTTTTAAAAATTCCGCATTTTTTTCAGCTGTGTAATAAAAAGATTGATAGTTATCCCCCTCTTTAAAAGCGTTCAAGCTTTCTTCAGGAGAAAACAGCTTGAATCCTTTCATTCCTACATCCAGCTCTTCTTTTGAAATTCCCGCCTCGTCCGCTATTAGTTGAATCGATTGATCGTAATTTTGCGAAAGATAGTCAACCGCATCAAACCATGCTGCTACGATTTTTTGCACGTCCTCTTTCCTCTCTTTCGCAACATCTCCCCTTACAACGAATAAGTCGGAAATCAAGCCCGGAAAATCAGCGGATGTCACCAACTTATGTCCTTTTCCCTTATTCACTGCCATGCTTAAAAAAGGCTCCCACAAACCGGCTGCATCCAATTTTCCAGCTATAAATGAATTTCCCGCATCTTGAACAGATAAGTTTGTAAATTTCACATCGGACTCCTTTAATCCCGCTTCATGCAATGCCGTGAGCAGAAAAAAGTGTTCAATCGTTCCTATTTCCGTACCGACTTTCTTCCCTTTTAAGTCTTTAACCGAGCGAATATCATTTGAAGCAACAAGCCCATCGCCGCCAAGTGAATTGTCTGTAATAAATACCGCTTTTAAATCAATTCCTTTTTCTAAAGGGGAGATCGAATCAAGCAAAGCTTGGCTGTTTCCATCAATTTCTCCCGTATTTAATGCAGAAAGGGAATCAGCATATACTGGAAACCAAACCAATTCGACATCCACTCCATGTTTTTCGAAAAAACCCTTTTTTTCTACGAGATGCCATAAATACCAGCTCGGCAAGGCGCTGAAACCAATCTTAATCGGTTCTTTCTTGCTTTTATTGCCGAAAGAAGTTTCATTTGCAGATTTACTTCCGCAAGCAGCCAACAACAAGCAAAAAATGATAGAAAGAACAAGTAGTGGAAGCTTCTTTTTCTTCATGTCTTTCACCTCGGCTTTATATTTTTCATCTCTTTTTGAATTTAGGTATTTCAAAATAGTGCTTAAAGAAATTCTGTTATATCCCCCCTCCCCAGATTTTTAAATTTTCAGCTTTAAAAAAATAAAAGCCAGAGAGAATAGATCTCCCAGGCTTTTATCCTTCCGTGTATATAGAAGTTGCAATCAAACGCAGCTTCTATACGCTCTCTCTCGGACCAGACTTACCGGCGGTGATACAGCCTGCCAGCAACGGAACCCTAGACAGCTTTGATTTCCCACTTATTTCGGGGAACGATATTCACTTTTCATCATTCCAAGATACGCTGGCAAATGTCAGCTTTTCACCTTCTTTTTCCGGTTGACAGAGAATGAGAGATCACTACAAACTCTTTAGGGGGATTTTTTTATTTATTAAGAATTATAGTTTATATGACTATATCTGCAATAAATATGTAATATTTTCTAACATAATTTCTCGAAATATTCGCATATTACGGAAACTATTTTTACATAAAAGAATTGTATTTTTTCAAAAAAACAGCATGAAAAGCTGCAAAACGTTCAAAATCTTCTTAAAAAAAGCATCTGCCCTTAATCAGGCAGATGCTTTTTTCTTGTGCAAAATCATTCCGAGTCATTTATAAGCGTCAATAAAGGTTCGCCAATTTTGATTTGTTTTTCTTTCGTTTCATTTATTTCTTTGTAGTGACTAGTGTTGGTTATAACAACCGGTGTCGCCAAATCAAAGCCCACCGACTGAATTCCATTTATGTCAAATTCAATGAGCAGCTGTCCTTTCTCTACACGGGCGCCTTGAGTTGTATGAGCAGTGAAAAATTTCCCTTCCAATTGAACGGTATTCATGCCAATATGAATCAAAATTTCCGCACCTTGATCAGATGTTATTCCAATTGCATGTTTCGTAGGAAAAAGAGTCGTTACTGTGCCGGATACAGGCGCTACTAATTTTCCTTCCGAAGGCTCAATGGCTACGCCTGCGCCGAGGGCCCCGGATGAAAATGCTGCATCCTTGATGTCTGATAACGGCTTTACTTCGCCGTTAAACGGGCTGAAAATAATTTCTTTTTTACCTAATAATTCTTCTTCCGCTTCAGCCTCAGCTGTTGCTTGTTGGGATTGCCGATCTGCTTCTGCTGCCGATTTTTGACTGAATCCAAAAAGGAAAGTGAGGATAAAACCAAGGATAAAGGCAACGGTAATGGCAATTAAAGTGCCCCACAAACCAAACGTAATGCCTTCAGTCGGACTGATAAAGGATGGAATACCAAAAATTCCGAGACCTCCCAGCATATACATTTTTGAATCAAATACTCCTATGAGTCCTCCGCCAATTGCCGCAGCAATACAGCTGATAATAAACGGTTTTTTGAGCGGAAGCGTAACACCATAAATCGCCGGTTCTGTAACCTCGAAAACTCCGGAAATAAATGCAGGAACACTAAGCGTTCTCAATTTTTGCTGTTTCGTTTTCACCATTACGGCAAGTACAGCACCTATTTGTGCAAAAGAAGGAGCAAATGCCATCGCTAGAACAGGATCTGCACCAAGTGTACTTATATTGTTGATACCAATCGGAACGAGCCCCCAATGAAGACCGAAAATCACAAATACTTGCCAGAACCCGCCAATAAATAAACCTGCAATCATTGGCGATAAATCATAGATGGCAACTGTTAGTTGACCTAGAAGATTTCCTGCCCAAGTTGCAATTGGTCCAATCAATAAAAATGTTAAAGGAACTATGATAATCAGTGTAAAAAAAGGAACTAAAAATGTTTTCACGACATCAGGAATAACTTTCTTAAACCAATTTTCCACCTTTGCACTAAAATAAGTAGCCAAAATAATCGGAATAACGGAAGATGAATACGTCATTAAAATGACCGGAATGCCAAGAAATGTAATATAAATAGGCGACTCAAACATCGTGCCTGAAAACAAAGTGTAAAGCGCTTTTCCGCTAGTAAGATTAGATAATGCCGGATAAACCAATGACGCCCCGATCGCGAGAAGCTGAGATTTTGTTTAATTACGATTCACGACTCGATCAATATGAATTGTCAAATATAGTTTTTCTTCCGAAGTTATTTCATGGCCATGCACCTTTTGAATATAATCTTTTATTTTTTTCGTGCAGGCATAAGCTTCCGGATGCTTATTTTTTACGATTTCATACAATTCATCATCGTCGCTTGTCAGCAGCATGTTGTTTATGAGCCGTTGCGCGAAAAATTTCAAGTGGGTAAGGAAACGGAAATAATTTAATGAATCCTCGTCAAGCTCAATTTTAAAATGGTATTTTACAATATTCAGTATATCTTGAATAATCTTTGTCATATTGGTGACATCCGTCATTTCTTCATTCAGCTCAGCATTGACGAAATGCATCGCAATGAAACCGGCTTCATCTTCAGGCAGTTCAATCGCCAATTTGTCTTTAATCATTTTCAGTGCTTCCAAAGCGATTTGAAATTCATCTTTATATATCCGCTTGATTTCCCAAAGTAATGGATTCACAATCTTTATCCCTTGTTTTTGCCGTTCTATGGCGAAATTAATATGGTCTGTCAGCGATATATAAATAATATCATTCAGTTTTTTGCCAAGTTTATTTTTCGCGTATTGTATCATTTCCTCCGTTACTTTTACATATTCCATCGGAACCTCGTACAATAGCGATTTAAATTTACTGGCCATATCCTGATTTTCCAATTTAAAAATCTTTTCAATTCTGTCTTCATCAACCTCATCGCCAGGTCTTTTCTTAAAGGCAATCCCTCGTCCCATGATGACCAGCTCTTGATCATCTTGTATAACGCTGATCACGTTATTATTAATCACTTTTGCGATTTTCACGCGTACCCCCTGCCTTTAGTTTGATGCTATTATACCTATATATTGCAAAATGCACTCGATATTATTTATGAAAGAAGTCCTTAATTAAGAGAATTTACGATTTATTAGGATTTGTCAATAAAAAATTTCGATTGCAAAAACTGCTTTCCGCTTTTAAATAGACAAAAAGTTAAACATGAGTAGAGTGCAACCCGGCGATAATGGGGAGATGGATTGGCTTCTGTCCAGTACGCTTTCTATTGGTCAAAATGATAAAAAATAACGGCGAGAACACATGCCCCGCCGTTTTGTCATTTTATTTGAGCGAAATCTTTTTTCCCTGTTTGATCGATTCATAGCAAGCTTCGATTACAGTCATATTTTGGATCATATTTTCGTTTGTGTAGGAAGGATTTTTTCCATGCAGCACCGCATCTGAAAAATGCTCAACTTGAAGAGCGTATTGATCCGCTACAATGCTTTCGATTCTCTGTTCATTTTCTTTTTCAACAATGATTAAGCCTTCTCCTCCTTGGCGGTCAGGTCGATAGGCTCTTGGAACGCGAATAGAACCTTTCGTTCCAACCACTTCATAAACATTTGAAAAACTCGCGTGAAAACTGCAGTCAAAAACGGCTTTGACTCCATTGTCAAGCTCCATATATCCGACAGCCGTCGTATCAACGCGATGAACAGGATCTATTTCAGCATCTACTCTCGCTTCAGCCGGTTCGGCTTGAATAATATTTCGAATCGAATGAATACAATAGCAGCCAATATCATAAATACTGCCGCCGCCCATATCAGAATTTAAACGAATATTTTGCGAGGCAGGATCCAAATAAAACGAAAAATTGGCTCTCATTAATTTCACGTCGCCAATTTCACCTGATGCGATGATATCTCGAACTCTTTGGTGCTGTGGGTGAAATTGGTACATAAACGCTTCCATAAACTTCACATTGTTTTTTTCACAAACGGCTGCCGCTACTTTCGCTTCCTCAGCTGTCAACGTTGCCGGCTTTTCACATAATACATGTTTTCCTGCTTCAGCTGCCTTCACAATCCATTCTTTGTGCAAATGGTTAGGCAGCGGTATGTATACAACATCGATATCTGGATCCTTTAGCAAGTCTTCATAACTTTTATAGGCTTTCGGAATATTTAGTTCATCAGCCACCCCGATCACTTTATCCGATCGGCTTGCTATCGCCGCCACAACAGCATTTTTAGATCTTTGAATCGCAGGAATCAACTGCTTTTTAGCGATTTGTGCTGTGCTTATTATTCCCCAACGAGTTTTTTTCAATTTCTAAATCCCCTCCAGATCAATTTTGAAAAAACATAATCTTGTCAATTATTTTTGAAATTCTTTTGATTTTACATTAATATTTTTTGGTTATGAAAACGCTTTTTTATATTTTACCACATTTTCTCACAGCGTCCATACAACTTTTCAGCAGCTTCCTCCACAAGAATTCAAACCGCTGCTGCCACCGTCACCAGAACATTGACCGCCTGCCAACTTTTTATGTTTGAAGTTGTTTGTTTGTACTTGCAATATTTTTGCCAACGACCAATGGGTTTTCCCTTGGTTGTGTGAACACATAAAGGAATCGGTGCTCAAATTCCTTCAGCAGCAAATACGACAAATCACTCGGTTGCCGAAGGAATGTTGGCTTTGACATTTGCAAGTTTTTGAAAGAGGAATGTTGCTAGATTTAAATTTTTGTTTATGATTGAATTTTTGTGTTTTTTTCGACTAGTCGGCCCTTAAAAGTGATTTCGTACAGATTATCTTTCATTGTCATTCGCCTCTACTTCATTCGTTGCATTAGACAGTTTAGCTTATTAGATGTATAGTATATTTGGAAATAATGGAAAGAGGCGAGTCCAATGGTATACATAAAAATGAACAGTCCAGAATATGTAAAGGCCAGCATAGCTCTTTTTTTCGGCGGTTTTGTCACCTTTTCCATTTTGTATACAACACAGCCTTTACTGCCTGTTTTCTCAAAAGAATTTCATATCTCTGCCGCATCAGCCAGTTTAACCGTATCGGCTTCAACCGGAACACTGGCTTTTATGATGCTGGTAGCTGCTAGTTTGTCAGATGTTCTTGGAAAAAAGAAAATCATGATCATCTCGATGCTGCTTACTTCCATACTCTCTATGTTTATTGCTATGAGCCCAAATTTTCCTTTGCTTGTTGTATTCCGAACACTGCTTGGAATTTCTTCAGCAGGCATCCCCTCTCTCGCTATGGCGTATGTAGCAGAAGAGTTTCATCCAACTGCAATTGGCAAAGTGATGGGATTGTATATAAGCGGAACAAGCATCGGCGGAATGGCCGGCCGAATAATCACTGGCTTGTTGACAGATTTTTTTTCATGGAGGACCGCTTTATTTTCCATCGGAGCGCTAGCTCTTATTTTAAGCATCGTCTTTGCTTTTATTCTACCGACACCAAAGAATAGCGAAAAAAAGCCGTTTAATATAGAAGCTGTTATAAAGGCATATACTGTACACTTAAAAAATAAGCCGCTTTTATCTCTCATTTTTTTGGGCTTTTTATTTATGGGAAGCTTTGTGACATTATACAATTATATTGGCTATTTACTGAGCGAGCCTCCTTATTCATTCAGCCAATCATTGCTTGGCTTCCTTTTCATCGTCTACATTTTCGGAAGCTTCAGCTCTGTATTTTTAGGCAAAAAAGCTGATGAACACGGCCATTCAGCCACGCTAATTTTTGCCGTCGCTTTGACTATTTCCGGAGCCATATTGACTCTTTTTCCGCCAGTATTGGTGAAAATTATCGGCATTTCACTATTTACATATGGTTTTTTCGGCTGTCATTCCATTGCCAGCGCTTGGATTGGAGAACGGGCGGATAAGAATAAAGCTCAAGCATCTTCTTTATATCTTTTATTCTATTATTTGGGATCAAGCTTAGTTGGTACATTTGGGGGCTATTTTTGGATTCATTTCCATTGGGCGGGAGTCATCTTGTTTATCACGGCTTTATTGCTATCAAGCGTACCTTTTATTCGGTATGCTGAGAAACGTCTTTAACCGTCAGAAAGTATAATAGATTAGTGCAGAAAAAAAAAAACGCTTAGCCCTGTCGGAAGAGCTGAGCGTTTTTTTAAGAAAAAATTTATGGTGTTCGGATAATCGTGCAAATTCCCATAAAAATTAGAGATAGATCAGCATGTCACAAGCAGAAAATTGCATGGAATTCCTGTAAACTGTCCACTGTTTTACACAGCTCATTTCACGTAAAACCCCTCAAAAAATGCCACTTTTCAAAATAAAAATATGGCAACCTTCATCTTTAAAAAGTTCCAGAAAATAACATCTTTTTTCTATTGACTTTTACGTTGCGTAACACCATATAGTTGCTAACGCAGAGATGTAATAGGTGACAATGAAGGTAAAAGAAGCAGGGGCTTTTCAAATAATCAAAATTTGCAAGGTGGAAGCAATGAAAATAGTCATCGAAAATACAATCGAACAAGATGAAATTGTTCGATTTCTTTCAAATCTTGCTTGATATATAAAACTTGTAGCAATTGATATGTGGAACCCTTATAAACTGTCAATTGTGATAGCTAAAATTCATATTGTTAAGTCAGCAAACAAAACCTGATAGAAAATTCGGAAGGCTGTCAGTTAGAATGGATTAGTCAATGAATGGGTTTATGAAAAAGTGTTAGATCATGATTTTCTATTGTAGCTAAAAGCATGGAAGAGGGTGTTTTTCCCCATACCCGTCAAGTTAGCGGTATAAAATTTTTTAGGATGATACGCATGTTC
>ERZ1673788.8-NODE-8-length-65589-cov-27.987152_pt1 | contig 65589 bp, 59 predicted proteins | sample MGYA00580128_ERZ1673788 | MGnify/ENA primary metagenome ERZ1673788 (study PRJEB41219, sample SAMN04549589) | soil metagenome | isolation source: soil | place: USA: Utah, Baker Hot Springs | collected 2009-04-27 ...
AAGTCGTAATTGCATAATACTACCGAAAATTGATAAATTTACTCCTCATAGCTGGAATCATTGGAATAAACTTGACTTTCAATAATTGGTTAGTGTATAGTAGATATATCATTTAGCTGAATATAAGCAGCCTAAGGTTTTGAGACCTTGCTTGTTGCATTATATTCCTGTTAAATGATAAAAAATTTTTTAAGCACGGCTTTGTGCGGAAAGTATTAGGAGGAAATCGAAATATGCAACAAAATGGTAAAGTAAAATGGTTTAACAATGAAAAAGGTTATGGTTTTATTGAAGTTGAAGGCGGAGACGATGTTTTTGTCCACTTCACTGCAATTCAAGGTGAAGGTTTCAAAACCTTAGAAGAAGGTCAAGCGGTATCTTTTGAAATTGTCCAAGGAAATCGTGGACCACAAGCAGCGAACGTTGTAAAATTATAATCGATGATCATTTGATCTTCAAATATAAAAAGAGGCTTTTGCCTCTTTTTATTTTTTATTTTCGGAATTTTTATTTATTACTGAATTTTCGATCGCTGCGCTTGCGTGTCCCCCTCAAATTTTTCCCCAGCTCTTTAATTTGCTGTCCCACCGTACATTTATTAATACAAAATGAATGGGCATATGTTTTTCCGTATTCTTTTCGAAAATGAGCTTTTAAAAAACAATTTACGCAATATTCATCCATTAATTCAGTCACTTTTTCAAATATAGCCGCACGATCTTTCATCATTCCATCTCCACTGTTTTTTATTTATCATTATGCTGTTTCACAAAAAGAGATTGCACTTTCTCGAAAATGTATCTTTCGCATTCTCAATTGAAGAGACTAATTTTTTATACCATATTCTGTTCAACCTTGCAACCGATTCACTCAAAAGGGTTTTTACAGACATTGATCGAATTGTATGGTATAATCACATCGATTTTTTTGAAAAGAAAAAGGCAGTCAAATAGATGTTTTACTTAATAAGATCAAAAGCTCCTCACATCTATTTTAAGCTTTTTTCATCCTTATCATGATCTTGATGACATGTTATATTCTTCATTTTTAAAAAAATTCCTCTAAGGGAGTGAAATTGATTGGTAGAAGTCTACATAGATGGTGCGGCAAAAGGAAATCCCGGACTTTCCGGCGCCGGTATTTATATAAAAGGAACGAACATTCAAGAAAAATATTTTTTCCCCCTTGGTGTCATGGATAATCATGAAGCTGAATTTGCTGCATTAGTCAAAGGACTTATGATCTGCCTTGAAAAAGGATATAAGATCGTCTCTTTCAGAACCGATTCACAGGCAGTGGAGCAAGCAGTGCTTAAACGTTATGCAAAAAATCAACGGTATAACAGCCATCTTCAAGAAGCGTTAAAGCTCATCGATCAATTGGATTTGTTTTTTATTAAATGGATTCCCGAAAAGCAAAACAAAACGGCTGATGAATTAGCCAAAAAAGCATTGCAGCTTCAAAAAGGGATTGATCATGAAGGAACAACAAGCGGCTGATTTTAAGTTTTTTCGCGTTGCTTATATTTGGAAACAGCATTTTTTATCGTTCGGAGGGCTTTATGTGTTAACTCATATTATTGAAGAAGAACTAACAACGTTCTGGTCTTTCATTGGAACCCTTTATTGTATTAGCACGCAATAAACTAACAACGTTCGGAGCGTTCAGCGGGACCTTAATGTGTTAGCGCGATAAACTAAACGTTTGTGAACATTCACCGGAACCTTTAATGTATTAGAACACGATAAACTAACAACATTTATGAGCGTTCCATAAAGGGCGTGGCCCCATGAGATCCGCTTTTTGATCAGAGGGTTGAGCTTGGTTATTGCGGCTTCTCCTCCCTCCCGGCATCCCGGCAAAAAACATTTCCACAAACCATTTTGCACGTTCTGTTAGCATCCAGAAAATAAAGACTCTTCCATAAATGTTATGAGGAACTGGGTCATCCAGTTCCTTTCAGCTTTGCTTCCGACTTACATATTCTTTTACCATTTCTTCCGTTACGTATTTTCGCTGCGGAACGATTCCGGTTGCTCTGGCCAGCTCATTCATTTCTTTTGTAATTTCGTTAATCGTTTGCACGGAAAAATGAAGCCCCTTTTCGCAAAGCATTACAGCTTCATCGATTGCCTGCTCCCGTTTTTCTTCTAGATGCAAAAACCTTTTCACGATCTCGTGCTGGCGGTTTGAATGCTTTGTTATCTCTTTATGTACTTCTGCCATCTTTTTTCCCCCTAATTTTTAAGTTCGAGCACTTTCAAAGGAAGAGAGGAGCTTCTGCCCCTCTTTATGAAAGCGATGTTAATTCATTGAATTTTTCTTTCATCCATTGTACATCATTTGGTGCTGTCAACGTTTTTAATCTAGCTTGAATAAATTGTTCCCCTTCATGAATCAATTTTTCCTTCAGCTGTTCGATTTCCTTTTTCAATAATGCTTCGTAATGGCGAGCCAGATGCTCTTCAAAAGCTCTCACCGACATGTCAATCGTATCTTTCAAATTCTGTTCTAAAATATCAAACAGCTTTTGCTTTTCGTTCTGCTCGAAAAATGATTTCGTATTTCGGAACACTTTATGTGCTTTTGAAACATCAAATTGAATGTAAGGGAAAACGGAAACTTGGATCCGGATTTCTTCCCATTGAACCTCTTCTATACTTGAAAACGGAACTGCTTCACATTGTTTAGCAACCATGTCGGAAAGGTTCTGATTGATTTTTTGCAATATTCCGTTTAAATAATTTTCAATACGAAGTGTTGTAGCGTTCATTTCCTGCTGGAGCTGAATATTCAGTCCTTCTATCATTTCGTTAAAACAATCCATTAAAATGGCTGCTTCTCCCTTTGTGTTGTTTGTAAATTTGCCAGGATGATACGCCTCTTTAAACAGCTCCGGAAGTTTATGAAGAAGCCGCTGTTTTACGTAATAGTTCAATTCTTCCGTTTCCTGTTGGAATGTTATAACGTATTCGTCAACTGATTGCGTACGAATTAATTCCTGCATGCGATTGAGCTGATCCTTCAATTCGCGAATTTTCTGATCGCGTTCGCTTTCATCAAGCTCCAAAAGCTTGATCATATCTGAAAGTTCTGAGACCGCCTGTTGAAATTCATGTTCAGCCGCTTGAATTAAAACGGTCATCAATTCATGATGGATAAAATGTTCAAACGACTTGAGAAAATGCGGAAACTCGTCTCGAACCTTTGAAATCTTTTTCTTTTCCAATGCCTGTAAGCTTGAAACTTGAAAAAGCTTCGGCTGTCGGATTGAATGGGACAATAACATTTGCTCGACATAATTTCGAACATCTTCTGCATCTTGATCATGTTCCGCCAAATCAATTGCATTGATGATAAAAAACATTTTATCTAACGTAAAGGCGTCCTTTACAAGACCAAGCTGATCCAAAAACTGCTGATCTCCTTTTGAAAATGGATGGTTGTAGTAAGTTAAAAAGATAATGGCATCCGCATGTTTTATATATTGGAAAGCAAGTTCTGTATGCCGGCCGTGAAATGAACTCGCACCTGGAGTATCAACAAGAGTAATCCCTTTTCTAGTCAGATCACAATCATAATAAATCGTTACATCCTGAATCATACATGACCGTTCTTCTTTTGCAACAAATGACTCAAGCTCATCTGCCTTGATCCATTTCACTTTTTGATCTTCTTTTTCATAAAATGAGATTCCTTCTAAAAAGGTGTTCAGCCTTCGTTGAATCATTTCATCTTCCGTTCGTTTCATTGCTTGAAGCATCGCTTCGCGCAAATCGGAAAATCGATCCGCCTTAAGAGAAAGCGGTGCTAGCAATTCATTAATTTCTTCTAAAATTTGCTGCTCATTTTTAAAGACTACTTCCACATCCCCGTGTTTTTTGCCATCTTTAACACCGGTTAATTTATTGATAACAGCGGTTGTTGGAGTTGGCGAGGAAGGGAAAATTTTTTCACCAATCAAGGCATTTAAAAAGCTCGATTTTCCTGCACTAAACGCGCCAAAAATTGCAATTTGAAAGGAGCGGTTCTCAATTTGAGAAAGTTTTTCTTTTAAGCGGTTGGCTGAATGCTCCAGCCCAGTCTCATTTAAAATTTCAATCCCTTTTTGCAGCTTATTTATCATTTGATCTTTCTTCGCCGCTTCATGTTTTCGTTCGGTTTCTTTTTTCTCTATTTTTTTATCTTTTCTTTGCTTTTCATTCGAAATAAGGAATTGAAGAGAATTCCATTCCATGATTTGTTTTTGCAGATGTTCGGCTTTCCATCGCTCGATATCAATATTGTCAACAGTTCCTTGACCATTTAATATGTCGGAAAGCTGTTTAAACTCATTTATAAATTGTTCTTTCTCATCAATCGCTTTAGACATTTGCATCAGTTTGACTGTAAGCTGTTCCCGCTCCTGCTTCATCCGTTCTCTTTCTGTTTGATTCATCTCGTGTAATACTTTGATCATGTGATCGCGCAAGCTTTGAGCTTCTCGTTTGCACAATTGCTGTACAGCATTTGAAACATCTTTCCCATACTGGAGCACATATTGACCATTTAATTCAGCCCCTGGTTTGATCACGTCAAGCAGCATATTTTCATCAAATTCGATCGAAAAGCTTAGTATTTGCTGTAAAAGAGAAGGTTGGTCGATATGATGCTTTTCATAATATTTTTTCGCCATATTGATGATGTGCCATACAATTTGCGATTCCACATTTTTGGCCAGCTCTTCATAAAATTGAATAAGTGCATTTCGTTTTGCCTCTTCTGTTTTCTTTTTTGAGAAAAACAAACCAACTTTAAAATCTTTTTTCTGGGTTTCAATTAATTTTGCCGCTTTTTCCCTTGTATCATAAGGCATAAGATTGGCGTTTCTCAACAAACCATCAAGTTCTTGATCAAATGCTGCTTCAAACTGTTTAATGTCTTCATCTATCAGTTTGAGCTTCTGTTCTATTTCCGACAATTTTTGCTGGCTGTTTTGAAGCAGCTGATCAAGCTGATTCCATTCATCCAATGAGAGATGAAGGCTCTCCGCTTTCTCTTTAGACAAATCCTCCTTCATTTGTTGAAGCAAAATTTTTGCCTGCTCCAATACATTTTTTCGCACTAAATGCTTTTTATTATCGACTAGCCCATTTAACCGCTCCTCTAACTGCTTAAATTCGTTTAAAGGATGCTCAGGCGATTTCGTTGTCGTATAATAAATATTTTCCTTTTCAATTCCGATAGCTGTCAGCGAGGCTTCAATGTTTGTTTTAAACGTTGAAAAAGGGATTTCATCTTCTTGATGCTTATCAATTTGGTTGATGATGACGATGATCGGTTTATTCATCTCCCTCAGCTTTGACAAGAAAGAAAAATTCAGCTCCGACTGAACGTGATGATAATCCGTCACATATACGATGTAATCCGCTAAATGGAGCGCCGATTCTGTTCTTTTGCGATGATCGTCATCCGTTGAATCAATTCCCGGCGAATCTGTTAAAATCAGATGTTCACGAATCGTAAAATAAGGCCGTTGAATAAATACTTTTTCAATTTCATTTTCTTGTTTGCACAGCTTGCTGATCAGCTCATTATCCAAATCGTCTTTCGATTCATACATTTTGCCATTAAACAGATGCACACGGGTCAAACGTTCGCCTTTCGCCAGCATGACGATATTGGAGCTGGTCGGAAGCGGACTCGAAGGCAAAATGGTTCCGTTTGCAAGCTTGTTTAACAGCGATGATTTTCCTGCCGAAAAATGGCCCATAAATGCAATTTGGATTTGATCCTGCATCTCTTTTTCAATTAATTCTTTCCATTTTTGTTTATAGGAAGCTTTGACTTCTTTAGGAAGCTTTTCAAATATTTGAATCAAGCTGCTGATTCGTTCTTGCTCAACTACATTTCCCATACCTCAGGCTCCTTTTCGTCAATTCCTCATGTTGATTTTACCATATTGCCCGTAAATGAAGGCAAAAAAATTATTTTCAGGAGCCTGGACAAGAAAAAACCCGCTTCGATTCTTCCCAAGCGACTGTTAAAAAGCTCAGTTTTCCCATAAAAAAGAGATTGACTGTTTTTTGCCAATCCCCGTTATGTAATATATGAAAAATTTATTTATGAATTTGAATCGACTCGCTTCAAAACATATCCGATTAAAATGCTATAAATCAAAACCGTACTACCGACAAAAAGCATTGTCATGTCGTCACAGCCTTTCTTGAGAATGATTTTCATCATTAATTAAAGAATAACATGAGTGAAAATCATTTTCAATAGTTTTTTCGAAACGAAGTTTTAAATTTTAAAATCATACATAAAAAAACCAGCCAAAAATGGCTGGCACAAAATTTCTTATTTAGTGATTTCGATTAACAAATCACCTGTTTGAATAGCTTCTCCGCTCTTCACATAAATATCTTTAATAACACCTGCAAATGGAGCTTGAACAGTCGTTTCCATTTTCATTGATTCAGTGATCATTAAATGATCGCCTTTATTTACTTTTTCTCCTTTTTCTACCAAGACTTTAATTACTGTTCCAGGCATAGACGCTCCAATATGTTCAGGGTTTTGCGGATCTGCTTTGACTCTTTGCTGAACAGTTGATTTGATGCTCTCGTCTTTAATGACAACCTCACGCGGCTGGCCGTTTAATTCAAAGTACACGATCCGCGTTCCATCAGGCTGCGGTTGGCCAATGGAAACTAGCTTCACAATCAGCGTTTTTCCTTTTTCAATTTCCACTTCAATTTCTTCGCCTAAACGCATTCCGTAGAAGAATGTCGGTGTATCTAAAACAGAAATGTTTCCATATTGTTCATATGTTTTCAAATATTCCGTGAACACTTTTGGATACAGTGCATAAGCAATCGTCTCGTAAGGCGTCGGCTCACGATGGAGCAGCTGCTCCAGTTCTTCTTTTAATGCTTGGAAATTAACCGGCTCCAATAGCTCCCCAGGTCTAACTGTAATCGGCTCGCGGCCTTTTAAAATCACGCGCTGGAGCTCTTTCGGAAAGCCTCCGTACGGCTGGCCAAGATATCCGGCAAAAAATTCAATGACTGAATCTGGGAAGTCAAGCGATTCTCCACGCTCATATACGTCTTCTTCCGTTAAATTGTTCTGAACCATAAAGAGCGCCATGTCACCAACAACTTTTGATGACGGAGTTACTTTGACAATATCGCCAAACATTTGGTTGACGCGGCTGTACATTTCTTTCACTTCCTCCCAGCGGTCACCCAAACCTACAGCCTTCGCCTGCTGCTGTAAATTGCTGTATTGTCCGCCAGGCATTTCATGTACATAAACTTCTGAATGAGGAGCTTTCATGCCGCTTTCAAAGTCTTGATAATATTTGCGAACTTCTTCCCAATATTGAGACAGCTTTTCCAATGATTGAATGTTAACATTCGGTCTTCTTTCCGAACCTTCAAGCGCATAATATAAAGAATTGGCACTTGGCTGAGAAGTTAAACCGGCCATTGAGCTCAACGCCGTATCTATAATATCGACTCCTGCTTCGATCGCTTTGGCATATGTGTATATGCCGTTTCCGCTCGTATCATGTGTATGCAAATGAATTGGCAGATCGACCGTTTCTTTTAACACTGAAATAAGCTCATATGCCGCCTGTGGCTTCAACAGTCCTGCCATATCTTTAATGCCTAAAATTTGTGCACCTGATGCTTCCAATTCTTTTGCCATCTGTTTGTAATAATTCAAATCATATTTTCTTCTTGTTGGATCGAGAATATCCCCTGTATAACAGATGGCTGCTTCGGCAATTTTTCCGGTTTTACGGACGGCATCGATCGCAAGGGTCATCCCTTTTACCCAGTTTAAGCTGTCAAAAATTCTGAACACATCAATGCCTGCTTCCGCTGATCTTTCGACAAATTCTTTAATTACATTATCTGGATAGTTTTTATATCCGACAGCATTCGATGCGCGCAAAAGCATTTGCAGAAGCAAGTTTGGCACATGCTTTCTGACAATTTGAAGTCTTTCCCACGGATCTTCTTTTAAAAAGCGATAGGCAACATCAAACGTTGCTCCTCCCCACATCTCAAGCGAAAACAGGTTTGGAAGCAATCTCGCAGTAGGTTCAGCAATCTTTTTAATGTCATTTGTGCGCACGCGAGTTGCCAGCAATGATTGATGAGCATCTCGGAAAGTCGTATCCGTCAACAGCACTTGTTTTTGTTCTTTTACCCATTTAACAAGGCCGTCGACTCCTTCTTTCTCTAAAATTTGTTTCGTTCCTTCTGGAATAGGCTCCGATAATTTTACGTGCGGAATTGGTGGCTCATCAAATACTGGTTTTTTCTTTTTCCCGATGCCTGGAAAACCGTTCACCGTCACATTCCCAATATATGTGAGCATTTTTGTTCCCCGATCTCGTTGTTTCGGGAAAACGAACAGCTCAGGTGATGAATCAATAAAGGACGTATCATATTCTCCAGATAAAAATTTCTCATGTTTAATGACATTTTCCAAAAAAGGAATATTTGTTTTTATTCCGCGAACTCGAAATTCTCTTAAATTTCGAATCATTTTTCTGGCAGCTTGCTCAAACGATAGCGCCCATGTCGATACTTTTACAAGCAATGAATCATAATAAGGTGTAATAACAGCGCCTTGGAAGCTGTTTCCGGTATCCAATCGAACGCCAAAGCCGCCTCCGGAACGATACGCCATAATTTTTCCAGTGTCCGGCATGAAATTGTTCAGCGGATCTTCCGTCGTCACCCTTGCTTGAATAGCATATCCCCATGTTTTAATGTCTTCCTGTCTTGGAATTCCAACTTCCGGGCTGTGAATTGAGTGGCCTTCTGCCACAAGAATTTGTGTTTGAACGATATCTATCCCTGTAATCATTTCAGTAATCGTATGTTCTACTTGAACACGCGGATTTACTTCGATGAAATAAAAGTCATCGCCGGAAACTAAAAATTCCACCGTACCTGCATTGACATAGTTGACATTTTTCATTAACCGTACAGCCGCTTCGCATATTTTATCCCTTAATTCCTGCTTTAAAGAAACGCTTGGAGCAACTTCCACGACTTTTTGATGACGACGTTGGACAGAACAGTCCCTCTCATAAAGATGAACAATGTTTCCATCGTGGTCACCAATGATTTGCACTTCAATATGCTTCGGATTTTCGATCAGCTTTTCTACATACACTTCGTCGCTTCCGAATGCAGCTTTTGCTTCCGATTTAGCTCGTTCATAAGATTCCTTTACTCCAGCCTTTGAACGAACTATGCGCATACCCCGGCCTCCGCCGCCAAGAGCAGCTTTAATGATAAACGGATACCCGTATTCTTCACCAAACTGAATCACTTCATCCAAGCTTTTGACTGGACCGTTGCTGCCTGGAATGACTGGAATTCCGGCCTTTTCCGCCTGATGTCTAGCTTTCACTTTATCGCCAAACATATCTAAGTGCTCTGTTCTAGGGCCGATAAAAATGATTCCGGCTTCTTCGCATTTTCTAGCAAATTCGATATTTTCAGATAAAAAACCGTATCCGGGATGAATAGCATCCACGTCATGAGCTTTTGCAATTTCAATGATACCGTCAATATCGAGATATGCTTCGATCGGTTTTTTTCCTTCGCCAACTAAATAAGCTTCATCTGCTTTATATCGATGATAAGAACCTGAATCTTCCCTGGAATAAATTGCAACGGTTCGGATATTCAATTCATTGCAAGCTCGAAATACCCGAATCGCGATTTCTCCACGGTTTGCTACTAAGATTTTTTCAATTTTTCTGTTCGTCATATAAATCCCCCTTGCAGTGTATATTAGATTTTCAAGAAAATAAAATTAGAGCAGCATATGGCGGAACGATTACATGCTTGCAATTTCTTTTTCTTTTTTATATTGCTCCCGGTAATTGACAAACATTGAAACATTCACTAACAATCCCATCGATATTAATAGTACTAATAACGATGAGCCTCCATAACTGACAAACGGCAATGTAACACCAGTGATCGGGATCAGTCCTGTCACTCCTCCCAAGTTGACGGCCGTTTGAATGGCGATCATGCTTGAAACTCCTACGGCAATCAATGTACCAAACGGGTCGGTGCATTTTCTTGCAATATAGAGGCCTTTTAAAACGATAAACGCCAAAAGCGTAAGAACAAATAATACACCGAAAATACCTAGCTCTTCCGCTACAACGGCCATAATAAAATCAGTGTGCGCTTCCGGCAAATATCCGTATTTTTGCACGCTTTCCCCCAGCCCCAGTCCAGTAAGACCTCCGGATCCGATCGCAATATATGAATTGACGAGCTGATAACCTGCTCCGTCTTCATGTTCAAATGGATCCGTATACCCTGTAAAGCGGGAAAGACGTTCTTTACTAAAAATATCATCGGCTTTAAATAAAATGAGCGGACTTAGCAGCAATAAGAAAAATAAAGCAAGCAATACTAACTTTAACATGTTTTTGATGCCCATACCTGAACATAAAATAATAGACAAGGCAATCATTCCAATAATGAATGATGTCCCAATGTCAGGCTGAAGCATAACAAAAACGCAAATCAATACGGTAAAGATTACCGGAGGCAATGCTCCCTTTCCAAAGTGCCATATGTACGATTGCTTTTTTTCGTATACAGCTGATAAATAAATAATGGCGGAAAGCTTGACAAATTCTCCCGGCTGAATGGCTCTTCCGGCAACTTTAAACCAGCTTTGCGAACCGCCGGCAACATGTCCAAAAATAAATAACAGCCCGAGAACAGCAATCGATCCAAAAAACAAAATTCTTATAAATTTTCCGTTCAGCAGAGCGCGGTACGGAAAAAACATCATTACTAGAAAAGCTATCGTTGCAAGCAGGAGCGAGGACAATTGCTTGCGAAAAAAATAATCGCTTTCCGTATAATACCTCGTGACTGCCATGATCATACTTGAACTGTACACCATGACCAAGCCGAAACCGCATAATAAGAAAACTGCTAAAATAAGCGAATAATCATATGATTTTAAAATTCGTTTCAACATGTTCATCTTCCTTACGACTTGCTGCTCTTCTTGTTGCAAAATAAATACACAGTCATTGTTTTCATAAGTGTAAAGAAAATTTATTTTCTATTATACTTTGAAGAATTCATTTTCTCAATGGCAAAATAAAAATTGCGAAGGAACACCTATTGTGGAAGATCGATATGAGAAATGGAAAAGATAAAATAAAAGCCCAAACCTTTTTTTTACCGGTTTGAGCAAGCTTTTTATTTTCGTACAAATGCCTCGTGCAGAGCTGACAGCTCACGCTCAAGCTCATCAAGCAGAGCTTTTCCCTCGCGTTCTTCAATCAGGCCTAGTCTGACAGCAAAGTCAATTTCCCGAGATAATCCGAACATTTGCGTATCTAAAACCTCTTCATAAAGAGGACATTGAGGCATTGTCAAATTGTCCATTTGTACTTTAATCAATTTCATGATTTTATCTGCATCCGCCTTTAAAAGCGAAAGAGCCTTTTCCCGGTGACTAAGAACCATTTCAAATGATGCCATCTGAATCCCTCCGTTCCCCATTAAGGAATCCCTATTCTATCTATTAATATTAAATGTTATAAAGGAAAATTGCAAGGAAACACGCACCCTCCTTCCCTAATAATTTTAAAGTTGTTCATATATATGTATGAACCTTCCAAAAAAATGCTAGAAGAATTTGTCTGATTGATTTGCCGCGTCTGGACTCAGCCGCCTGACTGTCGCCTTTTTGAACTGAAATGGGCAACGGAATGTGACAAAATCCATAAAAGCGCTTATACTTTAACGTGGAGGGATGCTCATGAGCGATATTATTCAAATGAAAGGGAATGTAAAATTTCCAATTACTTTGGACCCAGGTGTTTGGATCTTTGATGACCGCCGCATTGATTTAAATACATATTTTGATCAAGGCCGCAAAGAGGAAAACATAGAAGAGGACTATGTGCAAAAAACAGCAAATCAATGGCAACGGGAGATTCAGGAGGGAGCTGTATTTCCGCCTACTTTAAAAACGGAACAAAAATTTGAAAAAGAAAAGGTGCTTACCGGGACTTTCGGCATGCCGCTTAAACCGTTTTTATCAAATGCTGAACCGTTAACGAACGCCAAAACGGTCGTTTTTGAAACCGAAAACGGCGAAGTCGAAATGCCGATTGAAAAAGCAGAAGAATGCATTTTGGCATTCAGCAAGGAAGGAAAACCGCTAAAAGAAGACGGCCCTGTCCACATCATTTACGGAGATGGCTCGAACCGCCATGATCCAATTAAAAAGGTGAGAGCAATAATCGTAAAATAATTTTTGGGGGTGTCTAATAAGTCGTTTTACGGCTTATTGACGCCCCCATGAATGTTTTAGAAATGTTGATATATTGGTGTTTATGATTTTTGTTTTCAATGGCGATTTGACTTTCTGGACAGTCCTTTTTTTTCCATTGCTCACAATTTGAGCAGAATCGCAAATGTTAGCGCAAAAAATCTTTTTGGATGCTGCAAAGAGCTTAAGATAAATCAGCTGCTGCAAAGCTCACACTTTTATCTCTGACCCCTGAGGCTTTTGAAACTACAACATCTCACTTTTTCATAACAAATCTGCTGCTATTTGCGCCAATTGGGATCGTTCGCCTTTCAGTAATTTTACATGCCCGGCAATTGCTTGATCTTTAAATTTTTCCACTACATAGGTCAACCCATTGTTATATTCATCTAAATAAGGATGATCAATTTGTCCTGGATCCCCCATCAACACAATTTTGCTTTTTTCGCCAACTCTTGTTAAAATCGTCTTCACTTCATGTTTCGTCAAATTTTGCGCTTCATCGATGATGATAAATTGTTCCGGGATGCTCCTGCCGCGAATATAAGTCAGCGCCTCCACCTCGATCGAATTCATACCTGCTAAAATCGCATCAAGCTCGCCAGCTTTTTTCGTATTAAATAAATATTCTAAATTATCCCATATCGGCTGCATCCAAGGCCTCAGTTTTTCTTCTTTTTCTCCCGGCAAAAAACCGATATCTTTTCCCATTGGAACAATTGGTCTGGCGACAAGAAGCTTTTTATATGATTCCATGTCTTCTGTTTGCATCAGCCCGGCCGCTAAAGCCAAAAGCGTTTTTCCTGTACCTGCTTTGCCGATCAAAGTCACGAGCTGAATATCGTGTCTCATTAATAGTTCGAATGCCATCGTTTGTTGAACATTTCTCGGCTGAATTCCCCAAACATGGTCATGCTGAAAAACAAGCTTTTTCAATCTTTTCCCTGTTTTATCGACAATCCCAATGGCAGATGATTTGCCTCCTAAAACATCCTTCAGCAAAATAAATTGATTTGGATAAAAAGGATGATTGGTTATTTCCGACAGCAGCAGCTCATTTTTCTCATAAAATCGGTTTAAGTTTTCCATACTTATGTAAAGGTCAAGAAACCCTGTATAGATATGGTCAATTTCTACTACACGATCGCTCAGAAAATCTTCAGTATGAAGTCCAATCGCATCTGCCTTCACTCTCACTAAAGCATCTTTGCTGACTAAAATTACCGATTTTCCATCTTTCTTTGATTGCTCTTCCAGTGATAAATTTTTGGCTACTGCCAAAATTCGGTTATCATTTGTTTTTTCTACGAAAATCTCCTGCAGATCATGAAACGAACGATGATTTAATTCAATTCTTAAAGATCCGCCGTTTGGCAGAGGAATTTTTTCGTGCAATTTCCCTTGTTCCCTCAACTGATCAATGATTTTTGAAACTTGGCGCGCATTTCGTCCAACTTCATCCATATATCTTTTTTTGGAATCCACCTCTTCAAGAACAACGGCAGGTATTACAACTTCGTGCTCATCAAAGGAAAAAATGGAATTCGGATCCTGCAACAAAACATTCGTATCCAGCACATATATCTTACCCAATCTTTCTTCCTCCCTCATCCGAAATTATTGGAGGCTTCCTTAGCTAAAATATATGTCTTTATGAATAAAGATAGAAGGTTTATTAAACAATAAATAAAGAAAGATGCTGCCAAAGCCGATGTCTTCTACAATCCAGTCGGGAGTTAACTCCGAAAGATTCAGGCTTCTTTATAAGTTTTGTAGCTAGAACCAATGTTATTCGTCAAAGACGGAAGCACGAAATAAGTAATGGACTACTTTACACCTTACTTGTAAGAAAAGGAGTGATAGCATGCGCAGCTTTTTGATGTTTATTTTGCTTGTCAGCTTTATTTTAAACGGTTGTTCCACAAACGAAAATGCACGAGAGGAAAATCGTGGTGAAAACTATTCAAGAACAATTACTGTCAAAGATTCCGTGCGGGAAAATGTTGATCGCAAATCCGGCCAGGAAATCGCCCGCCGCTTGGCAAAAATAGCCGAAAATGTTCCAGATGTAAATGATGCAACTGCAGTTGTTCTTGGAAATTATGCAGTCGTCGGAATTGATGTCGACAAAAAGCTGGATCGTTCAAAAGTAGAATCGATTAAGTATTCCGTTGCAGAATCATTAAAAAACGATCCTTACGGGGCTTATGCTGTAGTTATTGCCGATCCAGACACAAATGAACGAATCCGCCAAATTGGAGAGGAAATTCAAAACGGCCGGCCCATTGGCGGCATTCTAGATGAGCTCGCTCAAATCGTCGGAAGATTGATGCCGGATCTTCCTGGTGACGCGACAGACAATCAACAAAAGCAGCCGATGAATGAAAAAGATCAGCTTCCGAAGTCAAAAAATCAAGAGCTGAATAAAGAACAGCGTGATCAATCAAACCAAAAACAACAATAAAGACATTAAAACGCTTAAGTCCGAAGCTTAAGCGTTTTTCATTGCTTTCAACACCTTTTAGTCAAAATCCGATGATGTTTTATCATATTTAATAAAATAACAACTCATAAAACATTGTTTCACTATCGACCTGCGCGGCTGAAGATCAGTATGTCTATTCATTTTAATAGCTTGACTATCGCCGGATGATTCACGATCCCAAGTCGGAACGGAAATGCAAATGGCTCTGGTTTGGATAAAGAGTATTGACCTGTCTCACAATGTTTTTTGCAATGCTCGAAAGTGGCTCAATAGCTTATTTTTCTGTCTTTTCTTATAGAAATTGTATTGTGTGTAAGTCCTATAAAGCTGCTGCTGGCTTGATTCTTTTGCAAAGTTGCAAAAGAAATTGTGTGAGCGGAAGCAAAACGTGATATACTATGCGAGAGGCGAGCGAGTATAGAGGCGTGTTGTCTGGAAGCAATCCAAACTATCATCGAAGCCTTTTGATGCTGAGACGAACAACGTTGTACAAAGCTTAAAAATTTGATTAGAAAGTGTGAGAAGCAAGATGAAAGTCAAATGTGTTTTATGCGATAAAATCGAAACAATTGATGACGAATCATTGAAGGCAAAACAGCTGAGGAATAGACCGATTCATACATATATGTGCAATACTTGCTATAATCGAATTACGGAAAAAACAAACAAAAGACTATCAACCGGAAAGTTCCGTTTGTACCGCGAAAGAAAAAGGAATGAGCTTTTTTGAGAACAGAAAAATACTCAGAAAAAAGTTAAACAGATGAAGGTGGTGCGCACTGGCACATACCGACATCTGTTTGTATTTTCTTTAAAGCTATGTGTTGTTTTCATTTTTTTTCGAATAGTAAAGCCGAATTTTATATATGCTTAAAATAAGGACAGCGACTACCAATCCTTCTGCAATCGGCAGAAAAATTGCCAAAAACGTCAGCACCGTACAGCCCAAAGCGAGAAATAAATAGATTATAGCAGACTTTAAAATCGGGAGCTTCTTAGCAAATCCCAGTTTATATACAATAATTGATAAAATCAGAATGGTAATATACAAATACCACATTCCGACATCATGCTGCTCATGAACACGGAAAAGACGCGCAAAAAAAGACAGCCTTTCAATTACTTGTTCTTCTGTCACTACGTCCCTCCCCCTTTCACTCATTAGCTTTGACTTGACAGTTTTTTCTTTTTCGCTGCTTTTTCCCTCTCGTTTTTATCCAAGATTTTCTTTCTTAAACGAATCGATTGAGGCGTGACTTCACAATATTCATCATCATTTAAATATTCAAGTGCTTCTTCCAACGACATGATCCGAGCTTTTTTCATTCCGACCGTTTGTTCTTTCGTCGAAGAACGGATATTTGTTTGTTGTTTTACTTTACATATATTCACAACAAGGTCATTTTCACGATTATGTTCACCGACAATCATCCCAGCGTACACGTCTGTTCCGGGTTCAACGAAAATCGTTCCGCGATCTTCGACCTGTTGAATGCCATAAGAGGTAGCTTTTCCTGTTTCCATTGAAACAAGAACCCCTTGACGCCTTCCGCCAACTTGTCCTTTTTGCATAGGCTGATACGAGTCAAACGAATGGTTTATGATGCCGTATCCTCTTGTTAAAGACATAAATTCGGTCGTGTAGCCGATTAATCCGCGCGATGGCACCATAAAAATCAAGCGGACTTGTCCATTTCCGTTATTGATCATGTCGACCATTTCCCCTTTGCGCGCGCCCAATGATTCCATGACAGGACCTGTGTATTCCTCTGGAACGTCCACCTGCACCCGTTCAACCGGTTCGCAAAGTACTCCATCGATTTCTTTTACAATTACTTCAGGCTTCGAAACTTGCAGCTCATACCCTTCCCTGCGCATGTTTTCAATTAAAATGGATAAATGAAGCTCGCCTCGCCCTGATACTATCCATTTATCCGGGGAATCCGTCGGCTCCACTCTTAGCGAAACATCTGTTTGCAGTTGTTCATGCAGCCTTTCTTCGATTTTTCTCGCCGTCACATATTTTCCTTCTCTGCCTGCGAAAGGGCTGTTGTTAACTAAAAACGTCATTTGCAGCGTCGGTTCATCAATCCGAAGAACAGGTAGCGCCTCTTGATGATCAACCGGACAAACCGTTTCACCGACATTAATGTCTTCCATTCCAGAAACAGCGACAAGATCACCAGCTTTTGCCTGTTCAATTTCCAATCGTTTTAATCCTTTAAATCCAAACATTTTCGTAACACGGAAATGCTTCACACTTCCGTCAAGCTTCATTAATGCGACTTGTTGTCCGACTTTCATCTCTCCGCGAAAAATGCGGCCGATGCCGATCCGCCCAACATAGTCGTTGTAATCCAGCAGCGCCACCTGGAATTGAAGGGGTTCTGAGCTGTTATCAACAGGTGCAGGAATATGTTCGATAATCGCATCAAATAGAGCTTCCATATTTTCATCCTGTTTAGTTGGATCTGTGCTTGCCGTTCCGTTGATGGCCGAAGCATAAATAACCGGAAATTCTAATTGATCATCGTTTGCATCAAGCTCAATAAACAGCTCAAGCACTTCATCGACAACTTCTTCAGGCCGGGCAAACTCTCTGTCAATTTTGTTCACGACGACAATCGGTGTTAAGTTTTGTTCCAACGCTTTTTTCAAAACAAATCTTGTCTGCGGCATGCAGCCCTCATAGGCGTCGACAACTAGCAGCACGCCATCGACCATTTTCATAATTCGTTCTACTTCTCCGCCAAAGTCGGCATGACCAGGCGTATCTAAAATATTAATGGTCGTTCCTTTATATTCAATCGCCGTATTTTTGGCTAAGATGGTGATTCCGCGCTCGCGCTCCAAGTCATTGGAATCTAATGCGCGCTCCGCCACTTGTTCATTTTCCCTGAACGTTCCTGATTGGCGAAGCAATTGGTCAACCAATGTTGTTTTCCCATGGTCTACGTGCGCGATAATAGCAATATTGCGTAAGTCGTTTCTAACTTTCACACTGTCATCTCCTATTTGCTAAACTGAACCTAGGCTATTATACCATAAATACTGTGGAAACGTTGAACGTTTTTCGATAAACTAAAGATGGAAAGAGGCTTAAAGGCTATTAATGGTTTTCGTCTTGGATTGATGAAAGGAGGATGGGAATGGGCAACGGAAAATGGATATTTTGGGTTCTCGCCACCATTGCGGCGCTGCTTATTGTGTCGGTCGGCTTTGCAATAGGGGCTGGCAGCCTGTTGGGAGTAGTTGTTAGCATCATTGGAATTATTATTGTATTTGGACTCGGCTTTACCCAAAAAAAGAAAATGCGAGAGAGAGGATTATTATAAAGAATTTACATCTTGGCATCGGCTATTTTATACTTTCAAACGGTTTATGATACATAGATCGGCCCCTCTACTGATAGAGGGGCTTTATTACATGGCATTAGTTTCTTTCAAACTTACAAAGACCCATCTTTTGTTTCACAATATGTTCGGTTTTAGCTAAAACTCATTTACAATAGCCTTTTTCAAAAGACCAGCCTGAAATGGAATGGATACAAAGAAATTCCATTTTATGTAAATTTTTAAACAACCCGATTTTTAGCCCTATTTACAAAACGTTGATTGCTACTACATTTCAATTGCTCCACACTTGTTCCATTTTTCTCGCCTGTCATCACGATGTGAAGTTTGCCGAACGATACCAATTCTTTCATATTTTTATAAGAGACTTTTTATACTGCTTTCTTCATGCTTGTTTTTTAGCAAGCTGTGATGATCTATAAGCTGTCAACAGCATTTGCAGCTTTATATTTTCCCTTTAATATACTCCTCGATAATTTGTTGATGAATGGTTTGGTTAGCGGTGAAAATGCTTTGCTTTTTAAGCAAATCGACTGGTTTTCCGTCAAGCGTTGTCGTAACCCCGCCTACTTCGTCGACAAGGATTAAACCTGCCGCAAAATCCCAAGGAGCAAGTCTCATTGTAATATAGCCGTCCAGCTTGCCTGCGGCTACATAGGCAAATTCAAGAGCGGCTGAACCAAATGATCTCGTTCCTCTTAAACGTTTGACAAGGGGACTTAATATTGATGGGTCAATTCGTCTGTTTTCCACCAGCCATGATGCATTCAAGCCGATGATGGATTCTTCTATTGTTTTCTTTTGTAACGGCGGAAGCTCCGTTTTGTTTAAATAGGCGCCATTCCCCCTTATCGCATGGTACATTTCATCTCTGACGACATCATAAATCAGTCCTATTTGACCGACACCATCCGCAAAAACAGCAACCGAAATGCAGAAATTCCGCTTTTGATGTACAAAATTCATTGTGCCGTCAATCGGATCAATTATCCAAACGATACCGTCCAATGATTTCAATTCATGACCGGAACCTTCTTCTCCTAAAATGCTGTGTTCCGGAAACGTTTTGCGAATATTTTCCCAAAAGAAATGCTCTACTTCCCGGTCAATATTCGTCACTAAATCGTTTGGACTTGATTTCGTTTCAACGACCAGCTTTTGTTGAAATGATTGGCGAATTCTTTCACCAGCCTCATAAATCCATTGCTTTGCTTTTTGATCTATTTCATGCCAGTTCATCTATCTTACCCACTTTCTATTCAATCACCTTTTTTAGCATACTGTAAAGAAATGGAGAAAATCAAGTTTTTCACCTTTTTCATTGCAATATTTCACCCACATTATTTTTCTTTCTCTGTCGGTTTGTGCTACAATGTGGACAAACAACACAAGGAGGATTTTTATGGATTTTGTGCCATTTGTGAAGGAAGATTTTGAAGTTTTTCAAATAGACGGTTTAGAAGCGAGAATGGACGAGCTAAAAAAACGGGTGCGCCCAAAACTTGATGCGCTGGGACAGCATTTTGCACCTACTTTGTCTGCTTTGACGGGAGATGAAATATTTTATCATGTAGCAAAACATGCCCGCCGTACCGTTCATCCTCCCAATGACACATGGGTTGCATTTGCAAACAGTAAACGGGGTTATAAGAAGCTCCCTCATTTTCAAATCGGATTATGGAGCACACACGTCTTTGTTTGGTTTGCCATTATTTATGAATCCCCTGTGAAAGAAGAAATCGGAAAACAATTTCTACAGAATTGGCAGCAAATTCGAAAGCAAATTCCTGAAGATTATTTCTGGTCAGCCGATCATACAAAACCGGATGCGGAAAAACAAAAAAATTTATCTGACGAAGATTTTCAACGAATTTTTCAACGTCTGCAATCGGTGAAAAAAGCAGAAATGTTATGCGGCATCAACCTTCCAAAAAATGAAGTTCTCTCCATGAGCAGGGAGCAATTTTTGGAAAAGGTTGACGAGACGTTTAAAACGTTAATGCCGCTTTATCAAATCACACAAAAAAGCACTGTTTAAAAATGGTCAGGATGCGCTGCATCGCTGACCATTATTTCTTTTGAAAAACAATTAAGCAATGCTGGACCATTTCCGCCTTATCTCCTTCGTCTGTTCAATGATTTCGTCAAACAGTTCCGCAACGGACGGAATATTTTTTACCAGCCCTATAGATTGACCGGCCCATGCGTATCCTTCCTCGATTTTGCCTTCATAAATATATTTTTTGTTCGCTTCTCCACTAATGAAATCTTTTAGCGACTCATAATCTCCTCTTTCTCTTTCAATTTCCAAAATTTTTTCGGTCCAATTATTTCGAAGCGCCCGGCCTGGTGCCCCTAACGACCTTTTAATAATGACGGTATCAAGTTCAGTACCGTTGACAATTGCTTCTTTATATAACGGGTGTGCATGAACGCATTCCTTCGTTGCAATAAAACGAGTTCCCATTTCAATCCCTTCAGCTCCAAGAGCCAATGCTGCCATTAGTCCCCTCCCGTCCGCAATGCCTCCAGAAGCAATCACCGGAATGGAGACAGCTTCCACTACTTGTGGAATTAATACGAAATTGCCGATATCGTCTTTTCCTAAATGACCGCCGCCTTCCTGTCCGACGACCATCACTGCATCTGCTCCAAGCTCTTCCGCTTTCTCCGCTTGTCTTCTTGCCGCAACGAGAACTAGTTTTTTTACATCGATACCTTTTAATTGGTCAAAAAGCGGAGCCGGGTTCCCGCCAGTGATGGAAATGACCGGCACTTTTTCTTCAATCGCCACATCAAGCATATCGGAAAATGGACGGCCATGCTGACCGATGGCGAAGTTCACTCCAAACGGCTTATCCGTTTTTTGTTTCACCTTCCGTATTTCCTCTCGAAGCGCAGCTGGATTCGGAAGAGACATAGCCGTGATTTGACCGAGCCCTCCTGCATTGCTTACTGCACTTGCTAATTCTGAATACGCTAAATAAGCAAGTCCCCCTTGAATGATCGGATATTTAATCCCTAGCAATTCGGTAATTTTTGTTGAAAATACCATGTTTCCCCCTCCCCATTTCGTATTATTCTTTTTCCACGCATTAAATTCCTTCTTTATAAAAACGTAGCTCAAAACAAAGAGAAGCACAAAGATATTAAAAACCCTATTTAATGCCTTTTGCAGGTTTTAAAGGAAAGTGCTATAATTTCATTTGTTTTTAATTTTGGGGAACCTTTAAAAAGTAGGTGAAAAGGAAAATTGTCACAGCATGATACACCATTGTTTACAGGTCTTTTAGAACATATTCAAAAAAATCCAATTCAATTTCACATTCCCGGCCATAAAAAAGGAGCCGGAATGGAGCCAAAATTCCGAGAATTTATCGGACATAATGCTCTGGCGATGGACTTAATTAATATCGGTCCTTTGGATGATCTTCATTCGCCAAAAGGAATTATTAAAGAAGCACAAAAATTGGCTGCTGAAGCTTTCGGTGCCGATCACACCTTTTTCTCGGTACAAGGTACGAGCGGAGCCATTATGACAATGGTCCTGTCGGTTTGCGGACCTGGAGATAAAATTATTGTTCCAAGAAATGTTCATAAATCGGTCATGTCAGCAATCATTTTTTCAGGGGCTTCCCCCGTTTTTATACATCCTGAAGTGGATAAAAACCTCGGCATTTCTCACGGAATAACGACAGAATCAGTTGAAAAAGCTCTTCAGCAATATCCTGATGCAAAAGGGCTTTTAGTTATTAATCCAACGTATTTCGGAATCTCAGCTGATTTAAAACAAATCGTAAATATTGCTCATTCATATAATGTCCCTGTTCTTGTAGACGAAGCGCACGGCGTCCACATTCATTTTCATGACAAGCTGCCATTATCCGCCATGCAGGCAGGGGCAGATATGGCGGCAACTAGCGTTCATAAGCTGGGAGGATCGATGACGCAAAGCTCTATTTTAAATGTTCGGGAAGGTCTTGTGTCTCCTGACCGTGTTCAATCGATTTTAAGCATGCTGACTACGACATCGACATCCTATTTGCTTCTTGCATCACTGGATGCAGCTCGAAAGCAGTTGGCAACGAAGGGCTATGAATTATTAGAGCAAACGATTCAATTGGCGAATCAGACAAGATACGAAATTAACAAAATTGATCATCTATATTGTGTAGGAGAAGAAATTTTGGGAACGAATGCAACGTATGATTATGATCCGACAAAATTAATTATTTCTGTGAAGGAACTAGGCATAACGGGATATGATGCAGAGCTGTGGTTAAGAGAACAATACAACATTGAAGTGGAGCTTTCCGATCTGTACAATCTGCTCTGTCTGATCACGCCCGGTGATACAGAATATGAAACATCACTTTTAATAAAAGCGCTTCGTGCTTTGTCAAAAGAATTTTCCCATCAGGCAAACAAGCAAGCGGAAGTCTCTGTCCTTCTGCCCGATATTCCTGTTTTGGCGCTGACACCTAGAGATGCTTTTTATGCAGAGACGGAAATGGTGCCTTTTGAACAATCTGTCGGACGCATTATTGCAGAATTTGTCATGGTGTACCCACCGGGCATACCGATTTTCATACCAGGAGAAATCATCACTAAAGAAAATTTACATTACATCCGAAAAAATTTAGATGCCGGCTTGCCTGTTCAAGGTACAGAAGATCCAACTCTTTCCTACATTCGCGTTATTAAAGAGCATAAACCGATTAAATGAGAAATCGCTGAAGAAGCTTTATAAATCCATAGATTCGAGGACAAGTCGAAAAACGGATGAAACCAAATTTTGCTGAAGATCGATCATAAAATAATTTTGCTGCGGTAATGGCTAAAACCATTACCGTATTTAATTTATAATAATATTCAATTCTTTTAAAAGGAGCGACAACAATGAAAGAATATCAATTTCCCGTTCCGCCTATTTTTATTTTACTAATTGGTGTTATTTCTATTTCATTTTCTTCTATTTTTGTTAAATGGTCTGATGCGCCTGCATCTATATTAGGAATGTATAGACTGCTTTTTACGGTGATCGTTATGCTGCCGTTTCTCCCTTGGAAGAAAATCAAAACAGGAGCTATTAACATTCAATGGAAGGATTGGATTCAACTACTTTTATCTGGAATCTTCCTAGGTTTTCATTTCTTATTTTGGATGGATTCCCTTAGATATACAACAGTAGCAAGTTCAATGATTATAACTACATTAGAGCCTGTATTTGTTATGATCGGAGCGTATTTTATTTTTAAAGAGAGAACAAACCTTATTGGGATTGTGAGTATTATTATAGCTGTTAGCGGTTCAATCATTATTGCATGGGGAGATATTAATCTTTCTACAAAAGCATTATATGGAGATTTCCTTTCATTAGCAGGAACGTTAGCAGTAGCCATTCATATGCTTTTTGGACAAGTATTATGCAAAAAAATTCCAACATCAATATATAGTTTTTGTGTGTTCTTTATAGGTGGATTTGTATTATTGATTTACAATCTTAGTTACGAGATCCCGCTGATTCATTATTCAGTTCATGATTGGGGCATATTTGTACTTCTAGCACTAGTCCCCAATATTTTTGGTCACGCATTATTTAATTGGCTTTTAAAATATTTGGATGCTACGACGATTTCAATGAGTATTTTAGGTGAACCAATAGGGGCAATTATATTAGCATACTTATTTTTAGGAGAAGCTACATCTATTTCCCAAATGATTGGCGGAGCGTTATCTTTAATTGGAGTCAGTATGTTTTTGAAAAATAAAGGACTTTCTAATAAGGAATTGACTGCGAATGCTTCTGTTAAAAGTGCTAATACATAACTAAAATATGGACGATGGCCTTCCTGCTTCGTGGGGAAGGTCTTTCATTAAAAAAACAGTTAATAGATGTAATGAAATATTTTTTGATAAACAAACGGTAAAACGGAAGCAATGATTAAACCTGTAACAATTGAAGATATGGTGAAGATGATGAACTTCCGAAGCGATATTTCTTTCCTCTTAAAAGCGATGATGAATACCCTTATCATAGAAAAGACAGTAATAAATATAATAATTGCCGAAAAGACGCTTGCTGCCATTACCTCCATTGTAAAGCTCCTTTCACAAAAATCCTTTAGCTACATTTTACCGCCTAATGAATGGAATAGACACCACTTTTTATACTTTTATTGCAAAGACATCGATAACAAACTTCGCTATATCGAATTGCTGCCAGTTCCAATATTGGCTGCGAAATTTGTCGTAACTCCAATAAATTTTTCATCCAACCTTTTATGCACAAGTGACATTTGGTATATGTTTCATCAATCTTTACAAACCGCATCGCTGTCGTTTTAACACTTAAAAACCGCAATGACCGTACTTACTGAAAAAGACAAAGGTGAATTGATAAAAAATGAATTCAAACGATGTTTTTCTGTCTTAGCTCTCAATCACAATCCTGCAAGCATCCATTCCATTAAGATCACCAGCATTTGCTTTACATAAAAAAAAGCTGCCTTAAAGACAGCCCATTTATCTTAAACCCCTTTGTTACACGTGTTATTCAATATGTTATTGATGATTGCTTTTTTTACGATTCTTTTCTGTACAGCAATTGTTGCATTTACCATACAATACCGTAACTTTTTCATCATCAAAGAAATGAATTGTTGAATTGCAGTCTTGACAGACAATTGTTCCCATCCTGTATTCCCCTTTTCCATATAGCGTCATAAAGAATAAAGTGGAGACAAAATGACCTGATAGTTATATATTAATATGTCACATTATATTCGTCAAGCAGAAAATTGTATAACACATTTATTTTTTTATGCATTAAAAAATATGTAAATTGATTTTATCCGTTACAATTAAAGTTTTGTACATTTTATATGGGGATGGGGACATTTTTTTGGTTCAAAGTAGCTTTCAAATGACCTTTATCTTTATGATCATTAGCATTACATGATTGCTGAGTATGATCCATTACGTGCATCTAAAGTCTACAACCCAACAACTCAAACATTCGCTCTATATATCATACTTCTCGTACACGATTTGAATTTTTTAATTTGTTTAAATAATATTTTATTTTTGTAACATTTGCATAACATTCAAAAGTGACGGAATTAAATATGTTAAAATGGCGTTAAGAAAAAATGAACACATTTTACCAGTTTTCTTTAAACGAAAGAGGTAGGACAATGGTGAAATTTATTGCATATACCTATACCGTTGCCGTACTGCTTCTATTGTCATCTTGTATTGCTGATCCGAAAGACGATCACTCGATTTCAAGCTCCGACAAAAAACAAATTCTTTTTTTTACCGACCAAAAAATGATGGAAAAAGAATCAATTTACTACGATGCTTTATTAGATTTAAAAAAACAATTTCCAGAGGAAATGGACAATATGATGATCTACCAAGCTGATCATCCTGAATCTAAACGGTTTAATATTAAAACATATCCTTCCATTATCGTGATGGATCATGACGGCATCATTTTGCATATTAAAGGATCAGTTTCAACAAAAGATGAAATTGTAGAGCCGGTCTCAGAAGTGCTTTCCGAATAATGAGAATGTCGGTTTGAGGTAATTAAGCGCTGAGAAGATTCTTTAGTTAAATAGGATTTGTGCTCAAAATCTCTGCACAACATATTTTTGTGAAAAAAACTTTCACAACAGTGAGAGAATTGTTCCATCATTTATTTTTCATCATAAAGGGGTTGTCCAAAAAGTCAAATCCCCATTGAAAACAAATAATCATAAACACCGATATATCAACGTTATTAAACATTAAAAGGGGCAGTCAATAAGCCGAAAAAACGACTTATTAGACTGCCCCTTTGGGCTGCATTACTTATTTATAATATGAATCGGTGTTCCAAGTGCAAGTTCGGCAGCTTCCATTGCAATTTCTCCTAATGTCGGGTGGCCATGAATCGTCAAGGCAATATCTTCTGCCGTCATGCCTGCTTCGATCGCAAGTCCAAGTTCAGCAATCATATCTGATGCGCTGACACCTGCGATTTGAGCCCCAATAACAAGGCCGTCTTCTTTTCGTGTAATCAATTTTACAAATCCATCGGTTGCATTTAATGACAATGCGCGGCCGTTTGCTGCAAATGGAAACTTAGCTGCCACAATGTCAATTCCTTCGTCTTTAGCCTGTTGTTCCGTATATCCGACAGAAGCCAACTCAGGTTCTGAGAAGACAATGACAGGAATTCCGTTATAATCGATTTCAGAAGGTTTTCCAGAAATCGCTTCTGCAGCAATTTTCCCTTCATATGAAGCTTTATGAGCAAGTGAAGGTCCTGGAACGATGTCGCCGATAGCATAAATATTTGAAATATTTGTCCGGCACTGTTTGTCAATTTTAATGTAGCCTTTTTCATCGATTTCTACTCCGACTTGTTCGAGACCAAGTTCATCAGTGTTTGGTTTGCGTCCTACTGTAACTAAACAATAGTCCGCTTCCACTACTTGCTCTTTTCCTTTCGCTTCAAATGTCACTTTTACTCCGTCTTTTGTTTCTTCAACACCTTTTGCAAGTGCGCTAGTATGAATTTCGACATTTCCTTTTTTCTTCAACGCTCTTTTTACAAGAGCTGTCATTTGTTTTTCAAATCCTGGAAGAATTTCTTTGTCTCCTTCAATAATCAAAATTTCAGTGCCGAAATTCGCATAAGCAGTTCCAAGCTCTATGCCAATGACTCCCCCGCCAATAATAACCATTTTTTTCGGAACTTCTTGCAGGGACAACGCTCCAGTTGAGTCAATGACTCGCTCAGAAAATTTAATGCTTGGAATTTCAATTGGACGGGAGCCAGTTGCAATGATTGCATTTTTAAATTTATACGTTTGAGCTGAATTCTCGTTTATGATTCTGACGGTGTTGCGATCAACAAAATATGCTTCGCCTTTTACAATTTCAACTTTATTTCCTTTTAAAAGGCCTTCAACACCGCCTGTAAGTTTTTTGACGACACTTTCTTTCCAAGCTTGCACTTTAGAAAAGTCTAGTGTTACATTTTCAGCTTTTATTCCTATATCTTCTGATTCTTTTGCCTCTACATAACGGTGTCCTGCACTAATTAATGCTTTAGAAGGAATACATCCAACATTGAGGCAGACGCCGCCAAGAGATCCTTTTTCAACGATCGTAACTTTTTGCCCTAATTGCGCAGCTCTTATTGCAGCCACATAGCCGCCGGGACCAGCTCCTATGACGAGAGTGTCAGTTTCAATCGGGAAATCTCCTACTACCATTTATTACGCCTCCATTAGTAATAATTGGGGATCATGCAATAAACGCTTAATATGGTTAAGCGCATTTTGTGCAGTTGCACCGTCGATCATTCGATGGTCAAAGCTTAAAGACAGCGCCAAAACAGGGGCTGCAACGATTTCTCCGTTTTTCACAACCGGTTTTTCAGAAATGCGTCCGAGACCTAGAATGGCTACTTCTGGATGATTAATGACAGGAGTAAACCATTGGCCGCCAGCGGAACCGATATTGGTTATCGTGCATGATGCGCCTTTCATTTCATTTGGAGTAAGTTTGCCCTCACGCGCTTTTGTTGCCAATTCATTAATTTCTGCAGAGATTTCAAAAATCGATTTTCGATCTGCATGTTTGACAACAGGAACTAAAAGTCCTTTTTCCGTATCAGCTGCAATTCCGATATTGTAATAGTGCTTATGAATAACTTCTTCTGTTTCATCATCAAATGACGTGTTTAATACTGGATATTTTTTAAGTGCCGATGTTAAAGCTTTGACAACATAAGGCAAATATGTAAGCTTAATGCCTTGTTCTGCCGCAATAGCTTTAAATTTCTTCCGATGTGCAACAAGCTCTGTTACATCGACTTCATCCATTAATGTTACATGTGGCGCAGTTTGCTTCGATTTAACCATCGCTTTTGCAATTGCTTTTCGAATACCGCTGATTTTCTCGCGGGTTTCTGGGAATTCTCCTTCAAGGACAACCGGAGCCGGCGCTGCTTTTTCTCCTGCCGATACGCCTGTTGCAGCTTCTTTTTCCACGTTTTCGACAGGTTTTGCTTCTTCTTGTCCACCTTTCAGATAAGCATCAATATCTTCCTTCAATATGCGCCCGCCGTTTCCTGAGCCTTGTACCAATCGAATATCAACGCCTTTTTCACGCGCATATTTTCGGACGGATGGCATTGCAATAACGCGTCGGTTAACATCTACGTCTTCTGAAGCAGACTGTGAAGCGTTGCTTTCCACTTTTTGCTCTTCTGTGGAAGGCTTTTCTTCTTTTGCTGCTTGACCGCTTTCATCGCCTTTTGATTGATTTTCATAACCTGGAGCATCAATTGTGACTAATACTTGACCGACAGTTGCAACTTCCCCTTCATTCACTTTTAATTCTAATACTTTTCCTTTTACAGGGGAAGGGATTTCAACTACTGCTTTGTCATTTTGCACTTCACAAAGAACATCATCTTCATTGATTTCATCACCAGGTTTGATAAACCATTTTACTATTTCACCTTCATGAATGCCTTCACCGATATCCGGCATTATAAATTCAAAAGCCACAGATTTCAACCTCCTAAATAATTTTCAGTTGATGGCCGAAAAGAAGAAAAGATGATGCTCCTCTTTTTAGCCAATTAGAAATTCAATGCTTTTTTAGCCGTTTCAACGATATCTTTGTAGTTTGGAAGCCATACATCTTCCGCTTGTGAGAATGGATAGACAGTGTCCGGAGCTGCCACGCGGAAAACTGGAGCTTCCAAGCTAAGAATCGCTCTTTCATTAATTTCTGCAACAACATTAGCAGCAATTCCTGCTTGTTTTTGGGCTTCCTGCACGACAATCGCGCGGTTTGTTTTCTCTACTGAAGCAATAATCGTTTCTATATCCAGCGGACTTACTGTTCGTAAATCGATCACTTCTGCTGAAAAGCCCTCTTTTTCAAGTTCGTCAGCAGCTTTTAAAGATTCATGCACCATTGCCCCGTAAGTGATGATCGAAATATCTTTCCCTTCACGTTTTATATCTGCTTTGCCGATCGGAATTGTATATTCTTCTTCCGGAACTTCATCACGGAAGGAACGATAAAGCTTCATATGCTCCAAGAAAATGACCGGATCATTATCCCGAATTGCTGAAATAAGCAACCCTTTTGCATCATAGGGGGTGGAAGGAATAACGACTTTTAAACCAGGCTGCTGCGCCATCAAGCCTTCCAAGCTGTCCCCATGAAGCTCAGGGGTATGAACGCCGCCGCCGAAAGGAGAACGAATGGTGATCGGAGCATGCCAGCGACCCCCGGAGCGATAACGCAAACGCGCCATTTGTCCAGAAATGGAATCCATAACCTCATAAACAAAACCGAAGAATTGAATTTCAGCTACCGGACGAAAGCCTTGTGTGCTTAAACCGATTGCTAAGCCGCCAATTCCTGATTCTGCCAGAGGCGTATCAAAAACCCGGTCTGGACCGAATTCTTTTTGAAGTCCTTCTGTTGCACGGAACACACCGCCGTTTACACCAACATCTTCCCCAAATACTAACACATTTTCGTCGTTTTTCAGTTCCGTACGCAACGCATCAGTGATTGCTTGAATCATTGTCATTTGCGCCATGCTCACTTCGACTCCTTCTCTTTATAAATTTCATATTGTTCTTTTAGGTTATAAGGCCAGCTTCCTTCTTCAAACATAATGTTGATTAAGTCTGTCACTTTTTGTTTTGGAGTTTCATCCGCTTTTTTGATTGCTTCTTTTATATCTTCTTTCGCCTTTTCGATAACTTCGTTTTCTTCTTCCTCGCTCCACAATCCTTTTGCTTGAAGGAAGTTTCTGAAACGAACAAGCGGATCTTTTGCCTCCCACTCGTCATCAAGCTCTTTTGCCCGATATCTCGTTGGATCGTCTCCTGCCATTGTATGCGGACCGTAGCGGTAGCATAATGTTTCAATTAATGTCGGACCTTCGCCGTTTATTGCCCGCTCACGCGCTTCCTTCACTGCTGCATATACAGCAAGAGGATCCATTCCATCTACTTGTATACCCGGAATTCCAGCTGCAACTGCTTTTTGTGCAAGTGTTTCAGCGGAAGTTTGCACTTCTACAGGTGTTGAAATTGCAAACCGGTTGTTTTGAACGATGAAAATAGCAGGTGCTTTAAATGCCCCAGCAAAGTTTATTCCTTCGTAAAAGTCGCCTTGAGACGTTCCTCCATCACCTGTATACGTAACAGCAACTGCTTTTTTGCCGCGTTTTTTCAAGCCTAATGCCACTCCTGCAGCTTGCACATATTGGGCGCCGATAATAATTTGCGGTGAAAAAGCGTTTACGTCTTCAGGTATTTGGTTTCCATGAAAATGCCCGCGGGAATATAAAAATGCTTGATACAAAGGCAATCCATGCCAAACTAACTGCGGTATATCACGATAGCCCGGGAGAATGAAATCCTCTTTTTCCAAGGCAAAATGAGAAGCAATTTGCGATGCCTCCTGTCCGGCAGTCGGTGCGTAAAAACCTAAACGACCTTGACGATTTAAAGAAATTGAGCGCTGGTCCAACACTCTGGTGAATACCATTCGTCTCATTAATTCCTTTAATTCTTCATCAGAAAGGGAAGGCATCGCATCTTCATTCACGACTTCGCCTTTTTCGTTTAAAATTTGGAACGTTTGGAATTCCTTGCGAATCGCATCAAATTGCTTTTCGCTGTCAACGACAACATTTTTCGCCTTTTTTGCCATTCAACACACCTCTTCGTTTCATTTTCTCAGCCTTTAAATTCATCCATAAAACTAGATTACCCCAAATTGTTCATGGAGACACACATTGCGGATCTTTAATTGCCAAAATCGTCAAGTACATTGCAAGATTGTTTGACAAACTGTATTAATTTTTTTTATTTAAAATAGTAATACACATCGATTTCACTTCATAGTGTACACCCTTTTTTCACATGCGTCAATTAATTTGTTTATTTTTAAAACAATATATAAAACGCTTTCAAGATAATTGGAAATATTTTTACTTTTAAATCTGTACTAATACAACAGATAATTCTGTATCACTATTACAGATACAGACGGAAGCGAATCATTTATCTGGAGAGCGTGTTGCTTCTCTATATAAATTACAGAAGAATTTATATAAATAAGGAAGTCTTCTAGGCAAACGTCTATACCTTTATTTTGCTTCATCATACGATGATATAGACATTTGACCTAAATAAGGCGATACAAAGTCCTTATGTGGAGGTGAAAGAGATGCATTATTATTCCAATCCGTCTTATCATTACCCATCATACGGATATTTTCCAGTTTCAAACTGGACATTTGTATTGATCGCTGTGCTTTTTATTTTGCTCATTATTGTTGGGGCTGCCTGCTTAAACTATTAATTGTTGATTGTCCGATTTTCGGGCAAGTCTTTTTTGTTTCTTTTAAAAGATTTATGTATAATGAAATTTGTTGATATAGGTTCAGGAGTGATTAGCAATGATTACAATGGAAGATATTATTAAGGAAGGACATCCAACTCTTCGTCAAGTTGCCAAGGAAGTGGAATTGCCCGCTTCTGAAGAGGAGAAAAAAATTTTAGCGGAGATGCTTCAATACTTAAAAAACAGTCAAGATCCAGAGATTGCAGAAAAATATGGATTGCGGCCTGGGATCGGTCTTGCCGCCCCGCAAATTAATGTATCAAAACGAATGATTGCCGTCCATGTGACGGATGAAAAAGGAAAATTATATTCGTACGGCCTGTTTAATCCAAAAATTGTAAGCCATTCAGTGGAACAAAGTTATTTAACAAGCGGTGAAGGATGCCTTTCCGTTGACAGAGAGGTTCCAGGATATGTTCCGCGTTATGCACGCATCCGCGTCAAAGGGGTTGACCTTGAAGGCAATGAAGTCGACCTTCGTTTAAAAGGTCTTGTCGCTATTGTGTTTCAGCATGAAATAGATCATTTAAACGGCATTATGTTTTATGATCGGATCAATAAAGAGAATCCTTTTAAAGAACCGGAAAATGCAACTCCAATTGACAGATGAAGCCAGAAGTTAGCGCCCGGCATCCAAGCCGCGGAATATTTTGAAGCAAAACGAAAATCCATGCAAAAAATCCCGAATAGTTCTTTCGGGATTTTTTGTTCATAAAGAGAAACTTTTTGTGCACACTACCATTTGAAATCGCCTTTGCAAGACATTTTTTTTAAGTTTAGCTTCGGGATTTATATCAACTGCAATTGCTTTGCAGCATAAAATATTCCATCTTCATCAACAGGCTTTGTAACAAAATCAGCTACTTTTTTCACATGCGAAACAGCATTACCCATAGCAACGCCTGTTCCAGCAAACGAGATCATTTCTATATCATTCAAACCGTCTCCAAAAGCAACCACATCTTGACGGCTAACGCCAAGCATATCCATTATCTTTTTGATCCCTTCTGCTTTCGACCCTTTTTTTGGAACAACATCAGTTGAAAGCTGGTGCCAGCGGACAAATTTTATCTCTTCAGAAATATTGAACTGTTCTTCTTCTCCTTCTTTGCAAAACAAAAGCGCTTGGTAAATATGTTTTTCTTGAAAATAATCAGGTCTGCACTCAGGATGCGAGAGGTGCAAAGATTTCAAACTTTCATGAATAAACGGATGATCTTCCACATTTGCTTTCATATCTTCTTCACTCAAAAATACAAGCGGGTAATCAGTATTTTCAGTCGCTTCGATTAATTGCTCCAACGCATCGACCTTCAAAGGATTTTCATAAATAACTTCTCCTTCATGCACGACATACTGTCCGTTATAGCTGACATAAGAATGGATTTCGAGCTCTTCTCTTAGCTTTTTAAACATAAAAGGGCCGCGGCCGGTTGAGATGGCGACGTGATGTCCGGCTTTTTTCAAACGGGTGACCGCGTCAAGAGTAGATTCCGGCAAACGTTTATCATGATCCAATAAAGTACCGTCTATATCAAAAAAAATAAATTTTTTCCCCATGTTCAATCTCCTTTTCTCTTTCGTGAAAACCTTATTTACACTAAACAAAACGGTATAGTATGCAAACGCTTTATGTCAATAGAGCTTTTCCACGTTTAGCCATAAAAAAAATAAAAAAATAGCATATAATATAAGTAAATACAATCGGACTCGACTTTGACATCTTATTGAAGGAGGAGTTGATATGTTAAAACGTTTAAAGAAAAAAATTAAAAAACAGTGGAAGCAATTGCTTCGCAGAAAATCGATTGCTTAAAGAAACCGGGCGGCTTTAGCCCGGTTTTCGTTATTTTCAATGAAGGTTGGATTTGCCATCAGAATCGACTATAATAATAAAAGCTAGTTTAACATGGAAAGTAAGGAGAGATTACGCAAATGATGTTTAAAGTTTTTTATCAGGAAAACCCGAATGAACCGCCTGTTCGGGAAAGAACGAAAACATTTTTCGTTGAAGCGGAATCAGAAAGAGAAGTTCGTGAAAAATTAAAAGGCCGCTCCATAAACATAGAATATATTCAACCGATTAGCGGTCCGTTTTATGAATTTGAAAAACAAAGCGAAAATTTTTCTGTATTGGAGAAATGATAGTATATGAAATTTGTAAAAAGAGACCAAGTAGCAGCATTCGCCCTCGGCGGATTGGGCGAAATCGGAAAAAATACGTACGGTGTGCAATTTCAAGATGAAATCATTTTAATTGATGCTGGAATTAAGTTTCCAGAAGACGAACTTCTAGGGATTGACTATGTGATTCCGGACTATACGTACTTAGTAAAAAACCAAGAAAAAATTAAAGGCTTGTTCATCACACATGGTCATGAAGATCATATAGGCGGTATACCTTATTTGCTGCGGGAAATTAATGTACCTATCTACGGCGGTAAACTGGCGATCGGACTGATTCGCAATAAGCTTGAAGAGCATGGACTTTTAAGACAAGCTAAACTAAACATCATCCAGGAGGATGATGTGATTCGGTTCAGAAAAACTGCCGTAACTTTTTTCCGTACAACTCACAGCATTCCAGATTCATATGGAATTGTTGTCAAAACTCCCGCAGGAAATATCGTTCATACAGGAGATTTTAAGTTTGATTTTACTCCAGTCGGGGAACCTGCAAATTTAACTAAAATGGCGGAAATCGGCAAAGAAGGTGTGCTCTGTCTTTTATCGGACAGCACAAACAGCGAAATTCCTGAATTTACAATGTCTGAAAGACGGGTCGGCGAAAGCATTCACGACATTTTCCGAAAAGTAAGCGGCCGCATCATTTTTGCAACATTTGCATCCAATATTCATCGACTTCAGCAAGTAACAGAAGCAGCTGTTAAAAACAATCGAAAAATAGCTGTTTTTGGAAGAAGTATGGAAGCAGCTATCCAAATTGGTCAAGAACTCGGGTATATTCGCTGCCCGAAAGATACGTTTGTTGATGCAAATGAAATAAACCGTCTGCCCGCTCATCGGGTCGTGATTTTATGTACAGGAAGCCAAGGCGAACCAATGGCCGCTCTATCCCGAATTGCAAATGGAACTCATCGGCAAATCCAAATTATTCCCGGCGATACGGTCGTTTTCTCATCATCGCCCATCCCAGGGAACACTTTATCGGTTTCAAGAACGATCAATCTGCTTTTCCGCGCCGGTGCGGAAGTAATTCACGGGTCGTTAAATGACATCCACACATCTGGCCACGGCGGACAGGAAGAGCAAAAATTAATGCTGCGGTTAATGAAGCCAAAATATTTTATGCCGATTCATGGAGAATATAGAATGCAGATCATGCATATGAAACTAGCTGTCGATTGTGGAGTTCCAAAGGAAAACTGTTTTATTATGGATAACGGGGATGTGCTGGCGATGAACGACCGCGAAGCATCCATTGCCGGTAAAATTCCGTCCGGATCCGTTTATATTGACGGAAGCGGAATTGGCGACATTGGAAACATTGTGTTAAGAGACCGAAAAATTTTATCAGAAGAAGGACTCGTAATCGTTGTCGTCAGCATCAATATGAAAGAGTTCAAAATTGCTGCAGGCCCTGACATTATATCGCGCGGCTTTGTTTATATGAGAGAATCCAGTGACTTAATTAAAGATGCCCAAGAACTGATTACTAAGCACTTAAATAAAGTATTGGAAAGAAGAACTACGCAGTGGTCGGAAATCAAAAATGAAATCGCCGATACACTCGCTCCGTTTTTATATGAAAAAACGAAACGCCGACCGATGATCTTGCCAATTATAATGGAAATTTAAGTAATAACTTGTGATCGATCCCTCTTGTGTTGACAGTGGAACATACTGTTTAACATAAGAGGGATTTATTTTGCAAAAATGTCCAGTTGTTATTTTGTCGGCTCATAACACGCAGCATCCGGCCGCTCTTGCTTTTTTAGGTAGATGGTTTTAAAGCGGACAGCCGTCAGCTAAAAGTTCTTATAAAAAACGAAAAAGTGAGTGCTTGAAGAGAAGAAAGACGGATGTCAAAACATGTAAATGAAAAAACCGAAAAGTTTTGTGGTTAATTTCCCCAATATACAAGTGTTTAATAGAAGAGCAAAAAGACATTTTATGTACGTTTGTGCCATCATATAAATTTATACGCAATCATTTGAAAAACATTTGATGAAAAAATTCGACTTGGATAATGTCATAATCAGAATTTTTCAGGAGCAGGTGCTGCAAGTGGCAGCAGTAAAGGGAGATAATAAAGAAATCAATTTGTAGTTAAAGAAGACATGTATTCGATTGCCAGAAAAAACAACGACATTCTTGCAATAAGGAAGGATTTTGAGCCGGCAAACAAAAAAAGAATGAGAAGAACTGTCTTGAGGCATTCTAGACAGCTGCTTCTCATTCAATTACCATGTAAGCTTCAAATGATTGTTTTTACTTGACTGGATAAGTTCAGTTCGTTCTTCAGTAGATTTTGATTTTGCCAAATGCGGATGAAACATTTAAAGCTCCGAAAGAATGTATAGAAGTTTTTATTATTCTCCTAGCACTTTCTTTTCAAACCGATCAATATCGACGTCAGCTCCGATGACAATTAAAATATCTCCTGCCTTGATTACTTCTGTAGCTTGCGGCGATACGATAATTTCGTTATTTCGTTTAATCGCAACAATATTGATTCCGTATTTCGCACGAATATCGAGCTCGATGAGAGAATGGCCGGCAATGTTGCGGTTAGCAGCAATTTCAACAATGCTGTGCTCTTCCGACAGCTCAAGATAGTCCAACACATTGTTCGAAAGAAGATTATGGGCAAGCCGCCGCCCCATATCCCGTTCAGGGTGAACAACTGTATCTGCTCCTATTTTTGACAAAACCTTTTCATGATAGTCGTTTTGAGCTTTCACCGTTATATGCTTAACTCCTAGTTCTTTCAACATAATGGTTGTCAAAATGCTCGCTTGAATATTGTCGCCGATGGCTACGATCACATGATCAAAATTTCTGATTCCCAAGCTTTTTAATACGGCTTCATCCGTTGTATCCGCTACAACAGCATGTGAAACAATATTGGCAAATTCGTTTACTCGATCCTCATCCACATCAATGGCAAGCACCTCTGCTCCTTCTTCCGATAACGTTCGGCAAATGCTTCCGCCGAACCGCCCCAACCCGATTACGGCAAACTCCTTTTTCATCAATACTCCCCCATTACAACTTGAATGACATTATTCTTGTATTTCTTGGCCAAAATCAATCGCTTGTTTCAACTTTTGCTGCATAAACCCTATTCCTTTGCAATCGGAAAGAGGATAATGAAAAGCTGTCTTATTTGTAAACACTTGTTCTATATATGGACGGAATTTCTTTCCTCCCAAAAGAACAATATCATCTACATCTAACAAATTTTTTTCAACCGCTTGTTCCTTCAATTGGTTGATTGTCATTAATTCAGGATGCTTTTTCATGCTAAAGGAAACATTGTAAGGACCAGGCACAAAATCATTTGGCCGCAAAAAGCCATGCTTGGCAGACAAAATCACCCATTCATCGAAAAATTTTTTAGCATACGCCTGGCAAAGGCGGTGAAAAACTCCTATATACGCTTTTTCTGCGGAAACAGCACCTGCACTGGGCTCTTTATCCCATACTTTTTTTGTTCCGCAAGGTATGACACAAATCCTTCTCATTTAACATTTCACCTGTTCAATCGATTATTCAATTCATTCAAAAATTGTAAAATATCGTTATGAAAAACAAAATCAGCCCATTCATCGAAGTCTGTTTGTTCTTGGTTGACAATCACTAATACCGCTCCCATCCTTTTTGCCAAGAGCGGTATTTCGTTCGCTGGCCGAACTGTTAAAGATGAACCAAGCACGATCATAATGTCTGCTTTTTCACATTCAAGCTCCGCATCTCTAAAAGCATCTTCCGAAAGCAGCTCTCCGAACAGTGTAATGGAAGGACGAATAAAGCCCCCGCAGCCGCAATAATATTGATTTTTCAAGTATACATCATTTAGAAAGCGTTGGCCGCAATTGTGGCAGTGAAACGTTTGAAGTGTTCCATGAAGTTCAATTACGTTTTTGCTTCCTGCTAAGAGATGGAACCCATCAATGTTTTGAGTAATAATCGATTGAATCTTCCCTTCCTTTTCCCATTTTGCCAGCAAGTAATGTCCTTCATTCGGAGATTTGCTTTTATATAATTGAAGGCGTTCTTTATAAAATTGAATAAATTCATCACGGTTTGTCTCCATCGCTTCAATGCTTGCCAATTTACTCGGATCCTTTTTGCGCCACAAACCAGTTTTTGAACGATAATCCGGAATTCCGCTGGCAGTGGACATCCCTGCGCCAGTAAATACAACAGCATGTTCAGATTGTTGCAAAAGATCAGCGATTTCGGATATCAAAGCCATCTTTTTTCATCCTTTTTTATTAATTGTGAAAACAATTATTTTAACCTGAACTTACCATTTTTTTATAAATGAAATCAATAAATTCGTCAACAATTTCTTTGCGGAACCGTTCAGTCCGAGACAATATCGATAAATGCCGTTTAATTTCCACATCTTTTATTTTCAATTCATGTAAGTAGCCGTATTTCAGTTCTCTTGACACCGTAATCCTCGGCAAAAAGCCGATTCCCAGCCCGGATTCTATAGCAGCTTTTACAGCCTGCGTGCTTCCTAGCTCCATATAATAATTTATTTTATCTAACACCCCATATTTTTTTAAAGTATTTTCGATAATGAGACGGGTTCCTGAATTTTTTTCTCTCCAGATCATTTTTTCTTTTGCCAGCTCTTCAATGTCAATTTGTTTTTTCTCCTTCAAAGGATGCTCTCTTCCGCATACTAAAATAAGCTCGTCATCGACAAGCTTTTTTACATGAAAAATGCTGTTTTCTACAACTCCTTCTACAAATCCGATATCAATTTTGCGGTCAACAAGCCGATCAATAATGCCCGGAGTATTAGAAATCGCTAATGAAAGCTTTACATCTGGCACTTCTTTTTTAAATTTTCCGAGCAGACTAGGCAAAAGATATTCCCCAATTGTCAATGTCGCTCCGACACTTAGTGTAAAATCTTTGTGTCCGGTTATTTCCTTTACTGCTTCTTTTGATTGTTGAATTTCTTCCACAATATTTTTGGCAATCGGATATAACATTTTGCCGGCTTTTGTCAAAGTCATTTTTCCGTTCGAACGGTCAAACAATGGGGTTCCATAATAATCCTCTAGTTGATGGATTTTTCTCGTAACAGCCGGCTGGGACACATAGACAAGCTTTGCAGCACGGCTGATGCTCCCTTCCTCAACAACAAGACAAAACATTTTTAAACTTTCCAAATCCAATTCGGAATCACTTCCTTACAATTTAAACACTTAAAAACAACTTCATGCTAACACCTATCAGCAAAAAAGACAACATTTGCAAAATCCATTTTCCAGGCACTTTTGTTGATAAGATAGCTCCCAGTTGAGAGCCGATCATCACTCCTATTCCGCCCCACAAGCAGGCCGTCCAATTAACATTCCCTAATGCAATTTGATTCAGCGCACCAACAAGTGAATAGATCGATAATGCAAAAAGAGAAATCGCAGTTGCGTCGTGAGGACGAATCTTCAATAAATAAATTAAAATGGGGACGAGCAACCATCCGCCGCCAATTCCAAAAAAATTCGATAAAGTTCCCAAGAAAAGTCCGATGATGAATAAAAAAACAGCTTTTAAACGGTTTCTGCTCTCATTGAAAAAACCTGCTTTCACACTATGTTCCGGCTCTTCCGGAGCTTTTTTTAAAAGCAAAAACATCCCGAGCATGAATAAAACAGCGGCAAATATCCAATAAAAAAAGTCGGGTGAAATTATTCCCAACAGCCAAGTGCCGATAAACGTTCCCGGGATGGAGCCGAAGATGATCGGCCAACTGATAGAAAAATGAACACGCTTTTGCCGTATATAATTCATCGACCCTGATATAGAATTGAGAAAAACCACAACAAGACCCGTACCAGCTGCAATTTCAGGAGGCAATTTCAACAGCAATAAGAGAGCAGGAACAAACACAAATCCTCCTCCTGCTCCCACCATTACCCCATAAGCGCCTGACAAAAGTCCAAGAGCGAGCAGCAAAACCATTTCCACCATTCAAGTTCACCTCTATTAATATCCTAATTAAAGGGTACCAGTGAGAAGGATTGGTGGGAAATGCTTATTCAACATGGGGTATAACAAAATGTTATAGTTTGTGATATTTTTGTTTTTAGTGTTTCTAGCCTTGCCCATTTAGAAAATGTTATATATAATTAAATCGAAATCATTACGATTTAATACAGCGGGGTACACATATATTTTGAAAGGAGTTCAAATCGATGAAAAAAGTCTTTTTTGCATTTTTAATGGCAATGCTTGCAATCTTTCCTATCGGCTGCGGCCAAAATAACAACAATGCTTCCGAAACGAACAATCATAATGAGGACAAAAACAATCAAAAAGAAATTGAAATTTATACAACAATCTATCCACTGACAGATTTCACTAAAAAAATCGGCGGTAAATACGTTCACGTCGAAAGTGTTTACCCACCGAATGTAGAAGCCCACACGTATGAACCTACATTAAAAACTTTGGAAGCAATTGCGAAAGCGGATTTATTTATCTATACTGGAGCTGGTATAGAAGGATTTGCCGATAAGGCAGAAAAAACGCTGAAAGACGGCAATGTCAAAATTGTAAAAGCAGCTGAAGGAATCCCATTATTAAGTGCGTCCGAAGATGAACATGACCATGAAAGTGGAGAAGAAGAGCATTCACATCATGAAGAAGAACATGGGAACCAAAACGAAGAGGAACACGATCATGCACATGGAGATGTTGACCCTCATGTATGGCTTGATCCAAATAGGGCCATTACTCTTGCGGAAAACATCAAGAACGCTTTAACGGAAGCGGCTCCTGATCAAAAAGAATATTTTGAACAAAATTTCGCTCAACTTAAACAAGATCTTGAAGAACTGGATCAATCATTTCAAGAAACAATTAAAAAATCGAAAACAAAATATATTCTTGTGGCTCATGCTGCTTATGGTTATTGGGAAGACCGCTACGATATTGAACAAATTCCAATATCGGGATTATCTCCAACAGATGAGCCTAGTCAAAAGCAGCTTGTCAAAATCATTGAACGATCGAAAAAACATCATTTAAAACATGTGATCTTTGAACAAAATGTATCTGAAAAGGTAGCAAAAATCATCCAACAAGAAATTGGTGCCAAATCATTAACGCTACATAATTTAGAAAGTGTTTCGGAAACAGATTTAAAAAACAACGAAGACTACTTCAGCATTATGAAACGCAATCTTGAAACGTTATCTGAAGCTTTAAATTAAATACTATTTGCACGCTTTTAGGGGGCTGTCCAATGAGTCTTTTTTGGCTTATGGATGCCCCCTTTCATGCTTTAGAAAACGTTCATATATCGATGTTTATGAGTTTTTTGTTTTCAATGGAAATTTGACTTTCTGGACAGACTTTTATATATACTAAGTTTACATAATAAAACTACTGTAAACTGACAAACTTTTTTATTTCATATTTTTGTAAAATCAAGTAAAATATTTAGACATACGAATAAATATGAGAGGAGAAACCACAATGGAAGCAGCTGTTCAAAAACAGAATACGGGGCAAATTACATTATACAGAATATTATTTATTATCGGATTTGTTCATCTTCTAAACGATTCGATTCAAGCTGTTATTCCAGCAGTTTTCCCTATATTGGAAAAATCAATGAATCTTACATATATGCAGCTTGGATTCATTACATTCAGCCTTCAGCTAACGGCATCTTTGCTTCAGCCTGCTGTCGGGTTTTATACAGATAAAAAGCCGATGCCTTATTTGCTGCCCATCGGGCTTACGTGTACGTTTTTCGGCATGCTGGGACTTGCTTTTGCACCTAATTATTGGATTGTTTTAGTTTCGGTATTTTTCGTCGGAATCGGTTCAGCCGTTTTTCATCCGGAAGGTTCAAGAGTGGTGCATTTAGCAGCGGGAGAACGAAAAGGGCTCGCCCAATCCATTTTTCAAGTTGGAGGTAATGCTGGACAATCTCTTGCTCCCATTATGACAGCTCTTATTTTCGTCCCTATGGGACAATTTGGCGCGATTTGGTTTACTTTAATTGCCGGCATGGCCGTCATCGTCCTTCTATACATTGCAAATTGGTATAAGGAAAAGCTCGACAACCACCGAAAAAAAACAAGCGCAAAAAAAGCCGTTGTGCAAGTTCCTGCCGCTCGAAAAAAGCAAGTGAAAATTGGACTTATGCTGCTCATCTTCTTAGTTTTTGCTCGTTCATGGTATCATGCAGCAATCACTAATTTTTACCCTTTTTATTTAATTCATGAACATGGACTTTCCATCAGCAAAACACAGCTATATATTTTTATATTTTTAGCAGCAGGTGCAATCGGAACATTTTTAGGAGGGCCGCTTTCAGATCGTTTCGGAAGACGGAATATCATTGCTTTCTCAATGCTTGGATCAGCTCCGCTGGCGGTCATTTTGCCTTATGTGAATGAATTTTGGGCAGTTCCAATAATGCTCATTAACGGCTTTATTATTTTGTCAAGCTTTTCTGTAGTTGTCGTATACGCACAAGAGCTAATGCCTGGAAAAATCGGAACTGCATCAGGCTTAATGGTCGGTCTTGCCTTCGGTTTAGGCGCTTTAGGATCAGTCGTGCTCGGTGCTCTCGCGGACTTATTCGGCTTAAAGCCAGTTATGATCGCGTGCGGCTTTCTTCCATTTATCGGCATGCTCTCCATGCTTTTACCTTCCGATCAAAAGCTGAAAGAATGGGCATCTTAACATTTTTACAAGACAGCAGCTACTTTTCAATTGATGTGAAACAAAAGACAAAGTTGTTTTGACAATAAAAAGATTGAATGAAGTTAAAGCCAATGAACAATTTTTTGTTCAAATGTAATAAATGAAAGCTTTTATTTGTACTAAGGAACGAATGAACACAGAAATAATAAAAGGCGTTTTTCGGCTGTCCATCAATTTTTCAGCCTGAGAAAACGCCTTTTGTGATCTTTTATTCTTGAAAAGCACGGTCACCGAAAATTTTTAACGTTATATCATCTGCTGGAGGATTATGAAGACCGCATCTGACATCCCGATAGTAGCGCTCCAATGGGTATTCTTTTCTTAAGCTTTGTCCGCCTGCAATTCGCATGGCTAGGTCAACGACTTTGATCGCACTGTTTGTGGCAACATATTTTACGGCAGCCAGCTCATGCCCCATTTGTTCGTGTAAATGCGGCTGTTCATCCCATTTTTTCGCCACACTGTACATAAAATGCCGTGCACTTGTAAGCTCCAGATCCATTTCAGCTGTTTTTCGCCGCACTTCCGCAAGTTCTGAAATTGGATGAGAAAGACTGGCAGGTTGATACTCTTTTGCATATTTGACAGCAAAGTTTCTTGCGGCGATAGCGACCCCGAGGTAGCAGGCAGGAATATGTAAAAGCCATCCTTTCGGAGTGGAAGGACTGAATGTAGCTTGTCTGATCGAAACGAGAGCGTCTTTTTCGACCTTTACGTTGTGCAGTAATAAATCGTCGCTTCTTGTCGCGCGCATGCCGATTGTATCCCATGTTTCTTTTATGGAAAGCCCCTCTGCTCCTTTTGGGACTAAATATTCGCCAACCTCACCTGTTTCTTCAATTGTTGCGGTTACAATAAAATAATCTAGAATCGGGGCCAGTGATGTGAACGATTTATGGCCATTAATAATCCAGCTGTTTCCTTCTTTTCTTGCCGTTGTTTTTGGTTTTCCGCCTCTTGCAGGACTTCCGGCAGCCGGTTCTGATGCACAGCTATTGATTAATTTTCCTTCAGCGACAATTTCTTCGCAAATGCGCTCAAACGTGCGTTCATCCCATTTTTTTGATTCGGATAAATCCATTACGATTCCATTATGCCACCCTAACGATAAACCTGTTGCGCCATCTCCTTCTGCAATTTTTTCTTGCACAAGCAGAAATTCATATAAAGAAATTTCATTTCCTCCATATTTTTTTGGCACAGTTAATTTCAGAAATCCTTCCGTTTTTAAATCTGAAAAGTTTTCAAATGGAAACGAAGATTCCTGATCATTTTTCGCGGCTCGCTCCGCGAACTTCTCCGCAAGTTTTTCGGCTTTTTCTCTTAATTCTCGATGCGATTTGTTGACAATAACCATTTCATCTAAAAAATTCATATTCTTCACACACCTGTTTCTTTTTCTTTCTTTTCTATCTCTATTGTAGCTCTATTATTCATTTTCGTTAAGCAATCCAATTGGTTTTATTTTAATTTTTTTGGTAAAATACAGAAAAAAATATGTAGGAAATAAAGGAGAATGATGATGACAACTTTCAAACAGCAGCTTGAAAAATATGCAGAACTTGCCGTCAAGGTCGGAGTCAATGTTCAAAAAGGACAAGAATTGTTCATTTCTGCAAGCATAGATGCAAAAGAACTCGTCCGATTTATTGCGGAAAAAGCTTATGAGGTTGGTGCAAGGAATATTCATATCGACTGGCAAGATGATGTTTTAACAAGATTAAAATATGAAAAGGCTCCTGATGACGTGTTTTTAGAATATCCTGAATGGAAGTCTCTCGAAAGAACTGCCCTAGCAGAAAGAAATGCAGCTTTTATTTCTATTGTGTCCCAAAGCCCTGATTTATTAAAAGGCATTCAGCCTGAGAGAATCGCTAATTTCCAGAAAGCGTCTGGAACGGCTTTAAATACGTTTCGCAGATACATACAATCGGATAAAGTCAGCTGGACGGTTATCGCTGCCGCAAGCGAAGAATGGGCGGAGAAAGTTTTTCCAAATGAAGAAAAATCGCTTCGAGTTGAAAAATTATGGAATGCTATTTTTCAAGCAACACGCATTAATGAGGAAGATCCGGTTTCTGCATGGAAAAAACATAATGAAAGTCTTCATCAAAAAGTCGATTATTTAAATGCGAAAAAATATAGAAAGCTCCATTATCAAGCTCCTGGAACGGATTTAACTATTGAACTGCCTGAAAAGCACCTATGGGTGGGAGCAGGAAGCGTTAATGAAAAAGGCGTTTCTTTCATGGCAAACATGCCTACAGAAGAAGTGTTCACAGCTCCGAAAAAAGATGGGGTAAATGGTTATGTGACTAGCACAAAACCGTTAAGCTACGGCGGAAATTTAATCGAAAATTTTGTCATCACATTTGAACGAGGACGCATTACAAATGTAACAGCCGAAAAAGGCGAAGAAATTTTGAAGCAATTAGTCGAAACAGATGAAGGCTCTCATTATTTAGGTGAAATTGCTTTAGTACCTCATAACTCACCGATCTCAAAGTCAAATCTTTTATTTTATAACACGTTGTTTGACGAAAATGCTTCAAACCATTTAGCGATCGGCAGCGCCTATGCATTTTGCTTAGAAGGCGGAAAAACGATGACAGAGGATGAATTGAAACAGCATGGTCTCAACACGAGCATTACACATGTTGATTTTATGATCGGAAGTGCAGAAATGGACATCGACGGCATTCTTCCAGACGGCACACGTGAACCAATCTTCCGAAAAGGAAATTGGGCGTTTTAAAAAAGGGCCGGCTGATCGTTTCTCATGAAAGCCTTGCTTAAATATTGCACAACACTTAGCTGAAACTGTACCGTACATCCTTGACGTTTGTTTCAGGCAAGTCAGTAAAAGCTCTATATTTCTCGTTTTGCTTATTTGCTGCATCAACATCATCATAGTATTTGTCTTCTTTGAATCGAATCGTACTTTATCATGCTAATGGGCGGTCATTTGACTTTGCCCTTTTCATTCTTATTCAAAGAAAAAAACAGTTTCTGTAAATATAAAAACTTTATAATGATCCACTACGCGAAAAGGAGAACGTAAAAAATGGAATTGTCCATCATTTTAAGTTTTCTTGCAGCTTCTATTTTATTAACCGTTGCACCAGGACCCGATAATTTATTTGTCATTGCACAAAGCATGTCTTACGGCTTTCGAGCGGGGTTCATCACTTCTCTCGGACTTTGTACCGGACTTATCGGACATACTTTAATCGCATCACTCGGACTGTCAGCCATACTCTATCAATCTACTGTTATTTTTACAGCTATTAAATCTGTCGGTGCGATCTATCTGTTATATTTAGCATGGGAATCTTATAAGGAAGGGAAATCAGCAGTTTCCGGTAAAATAGCAAATGTAAAAAGTCTTTCACTCTTTTCTTTATATAAAAGAGGCATCTTGATGAACCTGTTAAATCCGAAGGTGTCATTGTTCTTTTTAGCTTTCTTGCCGCAGTTTGTATCAACAAACAGCGTCCATGTTCAGCTCGACATGTTTGTACTAGGTCTTATTTTCATTGTACAAGCATTGGTATTGTTTTCCTTATTTTCAGCATTAGCCGGCAAAATAAAAATTTTGTTTCAATCTAAAAAAACAGTTTCTGCTATTCATTACGGCAAATCTATTTTATTTGCAGTTCTTGGTGGAAAGCTGCTTTTTACAAAAATTTAGTAGATACAATGAGGGGGAACGTCAGGAGCGAAATTTTTTTCGCTCCAGTTTTTTTACTCTGCCCCCTACTTCATTTGTTTAGAAGATGAATGTCCGAATCAACATCATTACTTTCCCGCACTATTTTTTCTTAAGGCAGTAAGATCGATTTTTTCAACATGTTTTAAAGCCGTCCAAACTCATTCTTTTTACAGCTTCTTTTGTCTGCTATAATTCTACGTTTATTAATCTATTTGTCCTCCTACATAACTGAATTCTTCCTATCATCCTTCTCCCAAAAACAAAATCGTCAAGCTGAATAATCATCATTCCAATCATTTGAAGGTGTTTATTCATTTTAACCTTCTAATTCGCATATATTTGTACAAATGAGAGGTGAACATGGTGAACGCAGAAAAAACTAAGCCGGCTCTACAAATAAAAACATTTTTTGAACATCGTTTGCAGCGGTTTCTTCAGCATCTTCTTTTATCGATCATTTGCGGATATATTTTATACTACTTAGTTAATTAAATGCAGAATAAACGCAGCGAATTCATAACAAAGAGACTTCACATTTTTAGTACGTGAAGTCCGAAACTGCCCATAATAAACAAACGATGACGAAAGCAAAAGCGCTGCAATCGGTATTTCCAGGGCTTTCCGGAAAGCCAAATCCTCAATATATCAACGTTTCTAAAACAATAATGAGGGCTTCTATTATGCGAAAAAACGAATTAAAGATACCCCTAAAAAAACATGCCTTGGCTCGCAAGCTTCTTTGAAGACGGAGTTAAAAAATTCAAATTGAAAAAGACCGCACAATTTCATTAATAAATTGTGCGGTCTTCATCATTTTAACAGCTCGATCCACAAGTAAAAAAGATTACTCAGTCTTCTCCTGTTTCTTTTTAAATGTTCGATAGACGAAGAAAAATATAATAAGCGCCAATAAAACAATTGGTAAATTCCCTACAACGAGCACAACAATCCAAGATGCCGCCTGAACAATCCAATGAATGCTTGTCAAAAATTGTTCTTTCGTTTTTTCCCACGTATTAAAATCCTTTGAAAAATTTTCATGAGATTTTATTTCTGTTAATTGCAGTTCAACTGTTGCATAGTCTGTTCTATTTTCAATATATTTGATTCTGCCCTTTAATTGTTCGATTTCTTCTTGGACAGCTGCCAAATCTTTCGAAATTTTCAACAAGTCTTCTGTTTTCTCAGCCGACTCCATAAATTTAAGGAGCCGAGCTTCAACCGCTTGCTTCGATTTCAATCGAGAGTTTAAATCGACATATTCTTCTGTTTGATCTTCACCAGTCATTTGCTCCGATTTGACTGATTTGCTTGCCTTTTTCACTTCCTCTATAAATCGTTGAAGTTCATTTTGAGGAATGCGGAACGTTACATATGCCTCGATCTTTCCATCCTGTTCCACTGCATTTGATTGAATGATATAGCCCCCTCTGCTTTCGGCCTTCTTTGTTAAGTTTGCAATCGTTTCATCATAGCTTACCACTTCTGCCGTTATATTCGCAGTGTACATAACTTTTCGTTCGTTTGAGTATGTGCTGGCAGCTGATTTCGCTTCAACTGTTTCCATTTCTCCTTTTTTTTCAATTTTTTTCTCTATCATGGTCTGATCCATTTTAGCACTTTCTACGGATGATTTTTGTTCTGAATTGCTGCAGGCGGCCAAGAAGAGCAGCAACAAACCAATCAAGACTTTCTTCATTTTCATCATCTCCAGTTAATGACAGTTTATGGATTAGACGAAATAATGAAGCAAAGGGATCTTAAATAGATGAATAAAATGTGTGCAAACAAATGAAAGTGTGCTACTATAATAAACGTACTTGCGCTTGAAACCTTTCGCTTTTACCATTCGTCTAACATAAGGAAATTCTACTCTTCTAAAAAAATCATTTTCATAAAGTTGGTGGGCTTCATGGATTCTAACAAAAAGGCGCAATCGCGGTTTGATTATCAATTAGCATTTATTATATTTCTACTATTTTGCGCGAGCTGCGTGGCCATTTACGGAGCGCAAACGACTTCAGGACAATATGCTGTGGATTTTATTTTTAGGCAAATTGCCTTCTATGCAGCCGGCTGTCTTATTGCCGGTGTTGTCATGATGTTCGATTCAGAACAAATTCAAAAAATGACATGGTATTTATACGGTTTTGGAATTTTTCTTCTATTTTTGCTAATGATTGCTCCCGAAAAAATCGCAGAAGAAAGAAATGGCGCCAAAGCATGGTTTACTCTTCCCGGTTTTTCGTTTCAGCCTTCAGAAATCATGAAAGTTTTCTTAATCATTGCGTTGAGCCATATTATTTGCAAGCATCATCAAAAGTATTTGCATCGAACTATTCAAACCGATCTCATTTTGTTATGTAAAATGGGTGTGACGACAGCAGTACCGGTATTGTTCGTTATACTGCAGCCTGACTTTGGGACTGCGCTTGTCATGTTTGCCATTTTAGCCGGCCTTATTCTTGTTTCAGGCATATCTTGGCGGATTCTTACATTAGGGTTCCTCATCGTAACCCTCTTTGCTGCAACAATTTTTTATCTTGTATTGCGAATGCCTGAAGTTCTTGCCAAATATTTAGGTGCCAAGCAATATCAGTTCGGCCGGATTTATGCATGGTTAAATCCCGAAGGATATAAAAGCGATGAAGGCTATCATTTGCTCAATTCTCTAAAAGCTATCGGATCTGGACAAATTTTCGGAAAAGGGGTTGGGCATGGACAAGTATATATCCCTGAAAACCACACCGACTTTATATTCAGTGTGATTGGGGAGCAATTTGGATTTATCGGCACTAGTATTGTCATTAGTTTATTTTTCTTATTAATCTATCACATCATTAAAGTGTCAATTGAAACAACTGAACCGTTTAACAGCTATCTTTGTACTGGTGTCATCAGCTTGTTTGTCTTCCATGTATTTCAAAATGTCGGCATGACGATTGGCCTTCTGCCGATCACAGGTATACCGCTTCCTTTTATCAGCTATGGAGGAAGCTCCCTTATTGGCAGCATGATGGCGATCGGATTGATTTTCAGTATCCGATGGCACCATCGTGTATCTATGTTTTCAAAAGAATAGGTGTCCAATAAAGTTGGACACCTTTTTTGTTTTGTTTAAAAAACAGATTGTATTAGCATGAATTTTTCTCGCCTATGGAAGGCAGAGCCAGCAGCTTTCTGTATCACTCATATCTTAACGATTCGATTGGATCCAGTCTTGCCGCCTTGTTTGCCGGCAATAGTCCAAAGAGAATTCCAATAAACATGGAGAACAACAGTCCGCCGACGACAACCTGCCATGATACTAATGATGGCCAACCGGCAAAAATGGACACGATGGAAGCAATTCCTGCACCTAATAAAATCCCTAAAGTTCCCCCAATTAATGTTAATGTCATCGATTCAATTAAAAATTGCAGCAAAATTTGTCTCCTTGTTGCACCAAGAGCTTTGCGGATGCCGATTTCTCTCGTTCTCTCGGTGACGGAGACGAGCATGATGTTCATGACACCGATGCCGCCAACTACGAGGGAAATTCCGGCTATGCTTCCGATAATCATGGTCATAATACGGGTAATTTGGCCGATGGATTCTGCAATTTCTTCAAAATTCACCACTTGATACGAATCTTCTGTTTGATGCATGTCGTTTAGCAATTGCTCAGCTTTTTCCCCTGCAGCTTTGATTTCGTCTGCACTAACTGCTTCAAGCGTTACTTGCGTATAATTCGTTTGACCGAAAGCATTTCGATAAGCCGTCCATGGAGTGTAAATTTCCAACATGCCAAAGGCAAAAATTCCTGTCGGTTTTTCAAGTATGCCGATAATTTCGAACGGCTGATTCGATACCCAAACGACCTCGCCAATCGGATTATGTTTTTTAAATAAATCTTCTGCTAATTGGTCGCTAATAATCGCAACACGTCTGCCGCCTAAAAAATCCGCTTCCGTAAACAGTCGGCCTTTATGAATGTTTAATTGATTGACATCCATATATGCAGCATTGATCCCATAGACCGTGGCATCGATTGTTTCTTCTTTATACCTTATTTGATAAGAACTTGTCGTGGAAGCAACAACCTGTTTAACTTCAGGGATCTCTTTCAACGCTTCAACATCTTCTTGGGTAAACGGATCCACTAACATTGCGTTCGGATTTGCTTTCAACTCTTCTTCACTTGGTTGATAATACACTTCTATCGTATTGCTGCTGCCTGCAATTTGGGCTTTTAAGGCTTGTTCGCCCCCTTGGCCGATTGCTACAACTAAAATAACAGATCCGACACCGATAATTATTCCTAGCATTGTCAGAATTGAACGGAGCTTATGGGCAAGAATGGAGGAAAACGCCATCCGAAAATTTTCCATCAAATTCATAATGTGCTCCCCCGTCCCAAATCTTCTTGTAAAATTTCTCCATCTCTTACTACAATCGTACGCTTAGCAAATTGAGCCACTTCATGTTCATGCGTTACGACAATGATGGTTGTCCCTTCTTTATTTAGCATTGTAAATTGTTCCATAATTGCTTCGCTTGTTTTCGTATCCAATGCACCAGTCGGTTCATCTGCCAAAATGAGCTTTGGATTATTCACAATGGCTCGAGCTATTGCCACCCGTTGTTTTTGGCCTCCCGATAATTCGTTTGGCATATGCTGAATTCTATCGCCGAGACCAACCTTTATTAAAGCCTGCTTAGCGAGTTCATCCCGCTGTTTTTTTCCAATGCCGGCGTAAATCATTGGCAGCTCTACATTTTTTAAGGCGCTCAACCGCGGCAGAAGATGAAACTGCTGAAAAACAAAACCGATTTTCTTGTTGCGTATTTTGGCCAATTCTTGATCATCAAGGGACGATATATCCTTCCCTTCAAAATAGTAAGCACCTGATGTCGGGCGGTCCAAACAGCCAATAATATTCATGAGAGTTGATTTGCCGGAACCGGACGGCCCCATAATGGCCACAAAATCCCCATGCCGGATTTCTAAATTGATTTTTTTGAGCACATCCATTGTTTCTTTACCGTTTCTATAAGATTTCGTCACATCTTCCAGCTTGATCATTTGATTGTCACTTCCACGCCTGCTTTGATTTCATCAGATGGTTCACGAACAATTTCATCATCTTTTGTTAAACCGCTCGTCACCTCAATATATTCATCGGTTGAAGTACCGGTTTTAATTTCTTTTCTTGTTATTTTTCCGTTTTTCACTACATAAACATATTGTTGATCATCATCTTGTTGAACAGCGGTAAGAGGAATAACATTCGCTTTTTTTCTTTCCGTTTCAATTTCCATAATCAATTTAAAGCCAGGCTTCACCGGGATGTTCTGATCTTGGACAAGAACTTCCACTGGATACTGGACAGCCTCGTTTCCTGTTTCCGCCGCCATCTCACTGCCTTGTTGAGGCAAAATGCCAATTTTCAATACTTTTCCTTTCCATTTTGCATCAGGCACCACATCAGATTTTAAAACTACAGGCTGACCTTCTTTAATTTTTAAAGAATCGTATTCAGAAATGACCCCTTCCACTTTCATTTTGTTCAAACTGCCAATATGTATGAGCGGCTTCACATTTTCGCCCATTGCTACTGCTGCGTCTTCATCTACGGTAATCACAATTCCATCAACTTCGCTTTTCACTTCAAGTTCTAAAATCTTCTTTTCTACTGTTTCCAGTTGAATCTTCTGTTGTTTAAGCTCAAGATTCGTCATTTTCTTATCCATTTGCAGTTGATTTTTTTCATTTTCTATTTGCTTTTCTGCTTCTTCTTTACCGACTTGTTTCTTCAATTCTTCTTCTTTTTTCTTCAGATCATCCAACTGCTCATTGATTTGATCTAGTTTGATATAGCTTTGTTCAATCGAAAGCTTGGCCTGTTCCTTTTCAAGCTCTAGTTGTTCGTTTTCATAAATGACGAGAGGTGCTCCTTTTTTTATTTTGTCCCCTTCTTTGACAAGGATTTTTTTGATCTTTCCTCTTTCAGCATCATAATAAATTTTTTGTTCATTCATTAATTGAAGAGTACCGGGAATCATAACATTCCCGGTAATTTCTTTTTGCTCCAATTTGACTGTTTCTACAGTCGGATTTTCTTTCGATGCAGCACGAAAAATACTGATCCCAACAAATAAAGCGATGATAACTGCTACTCCTACACCGATCAAAACTTTCTTTCTCATACTATTACTATGCCCCCACTAATGATTGTGTTGCTCCAGATAATGTCAATAGCAGACTGCCAAGAATGAATAAAACGATTGAAATAGTCCATGATGCACCTTTTGACAGTTGACCTACATGATGAAGCCCAAAAGCGGTCAATATTGTTCCCCAAATTCCAAAAATTTCGATAGATGACAAAAATGATCCAAGCGCCCCTTCAGCTCCTACAATACTGTTTAAACTAGTAAATACTTGATTAGTGATGTCTCCTCCACCGACAAAATATAAAATAATCGCATTTAACAGTGTTCCTATTGAAGTAACAAGAGAAATAAAAACGGTCATTGAAAACATTTGTTTAAAACGAATTTGTTTTCCGGCAATTTTTACAATGGCAAAAAGAATGAGTGCCGAAATCAATAGTGTAATAAGTCCGCCAATGATACCAGACACAAGTGCACCGACTGCTGTAAATGCGCCGACGTAAGCTGCTCCTTCTGCACCTAATTCCTCTTCCACGATGCTATAGTCGACTGATAACACTGAAAGGTAAGCTGCCAAAGATGAAATAATAATGACAACAATTAATGGAAGCAATACTTTTGGCTGTTGTTTGATCCGCTCAAGCGTCTCAATCGGACTTGTCACAATCCCTAACAACGACGGTTTATCCACTTTTTCATTTGAATGCTGAATGTTCAGTTGCTCACTCATTAAAGTCATCTCCTCCATTATAATGATTATTTTCAATTTATTTTACGAGATTGATAAGAATGAAGTTTCACATTTTTTGAATTTCTTACAAATATTTTGAAAAACTTCCCTTAACATGATGAAAAGACCGCAGAAATACATTCTACGGTCTTTTACAGGTTATTAACTCTTTGGTTATCATTTTGTCCGCATGTTGTTTAGCTCTAATTTGCTCCTGCTTGCCGCGTTTTTTTAAAACGGAGTTTGGGTTTGCTGTGCTGATTGCTGGTTTTGCTGACGCACTTCATTGACATTCGTTTGGCTCGCTTGTCCGCTTAACGGATTAAAGCTGAAGCCGGATGCTTGCTGCGATTGATACTGGTTCGGTATTTGCTGTGCTGATTGCTGATTTTGCTGGCGCACTTCATTGACGTTCGTTTGGCTCGCTTGTCCGCTTAACGGATTGAAGCTGAAGCCGGATGATTGCTGACTTTGATATTGATTTTGCGGTTGTTGAGCTTGGTATACTGCTTGATACTGGTTTTTCGGTTGATAATTTTGCAGCTGCTGTGCTTGACTATGAAGCGACTGAGCCAAATTTTCAATTTGCTGCAAATTTTGCACCGCATTTTGTTCCTTTTGTCCAAATGCTTGTGTCTGTTGTGCTGTAAATTGATTTGAGCTAAACGCTTGATTAGCGTTTTGCTGTTCTTGCTGTTTCAGTATTTTGGCAATTTGTTGAATCTGCTGCAATGCTTGCTGCGCTTGATTTACATACGATTGAATGCGTTGCGGCACTCTTTTTCCCTCCTTATCATTTAAATTCATTTTATTTTTTTGTAATCACCTAATTTTTATTCAAAAAAAATGTGCTTTACATCACAATTCACCATTTTTTCACAGTCAAGATTCCTAGGTTCTGGTAAAATATTGGTATATAGATGGTTTCCTTCTTGAAAGGAGGTTTTATAATGGTCAAACAAGTGGCGGATCCATTCTTAACCGATCCATTGAGTGCTTTGCATGAATATTTCGACGGAATCATAAACGTGAGGGAAGGGACGTATCTTTTTCAAGAAGGCATGGAGGTTCATGAATTATATTGCATCCAATCCGGCTTGGTGCAAATAAGCAAAACAACTTCAGATGGAAGAGAATTGGCGCTAAAGATCTGCAAAAAAGGCGACCTTATTGGTGAATTTTCTTTTTTTTCAAATGATCCGAAGCACATATTTAACGCAAAAGTTTTGGAAAACAGTTCTATTTATTTCATAAAAAAAGAACGATTAGAATGCAAACTGTTTGAAAATCCGAATCTTAGCCTTTCGTTTCTAAAATGGATGAGCGAGCAATATCAAATTACTCAAACAAAATTCCGCGATTTGATTTTAAACGGGAAGAAAGGTGCCTTATACTCCACACTCATACGAATGGCGAACACCTATGGAGTAGAAACTGAAAATGGCATTCTCATCAATATCGACATGACCAATCAGGAGCTTGCGAATTTTTGCGGAGCGACTAGAGAAAGCATCAATCGAATGTTGAGCAATTTGCGGAAAAAAGGCGTAATTTCTTTTCAAAATAAAAAAATCACCATTCACGATCTTCAATATTTAAAAGATGACATCAATTGTGAAAATTGCCCCGTTTCCTACTGCCGAATTGATTAAATTGTAAAAACATCTTATATGCGCCTTGTCTTTTAGAGATGGAGCCGGAACTTTAAACTGGCAAATCGCCAGTTTTCTTTAGGCTCTCTGTCAATTGTGGTGGTGTAAATATTTCCAATACTCTCCCTTTGGAAGGAATGTAGGTTAACCTACATTCCTTCTGATAAGTTGACGCCACAAGATCTTTTTTCGTAATCGCTCAAAGCTTTTGTTGCCATAAGACATTCGTTTGATTACTTTGGTTGTATTATTTACACCTTCAATATATCCGTTGTTAAATGGATACATGAAGGATTGTAAAATCTCTTGTTTCCACCTATTAAATGTTTGTACAACTTTTTTAAATGCTTCGTTTCCAGATTCCTCAACTCTCGTCATCCATGCTTCTAGACCTGTTTTGCAATTTTCCATTGTACTTGTTTTAAACCAGACATCCAGTTCATTCTTTAACTCATAGGCTTCTCTCAAGTCCGAATGGAATGCCAAGAGTTCTTCTACTTGCTCTTTCTCTTTTGGATTGAGCTTAAATGGGGATCGTATGGTTAATAAACGGAACTTCTTTTGTTGTTTTTTTGTACCAATTTCGCGCATTGTCCTCAAAACCTTCGTAATAATCCGCAAACGCTTTCAAATGTGCTGTGAAAGAAGCTTTATAATCAGGGGTGCGCCCCATAAAGCCATAGCTCAGCTTGGCCCATTGTGCAATCGCATCTCTTGCTTCTAAAAGATCTTGAGCATTTTTTGGTTCTTTAAAAAATTTGTGAGTTGGATAGCCTTCTTCAGTAGTCGTCGTTAAAATTTTTCCCATCTGTTCATCATGAAGAGCATCATACATTCTTGCTATGGAGCGAGCAGAGTTTTCGTAGGCAGAATGTGTTGTAACATCATCAATCTTTTCTCCATTTAAATAAACAACCCTGTTATCTCTTAAACTTTCTAAATATTCCTTACCATTCATCATCTTTTATCACCTTCCTAAATGAAAATATAATGAACTGGTATTTCCTCTACGGTTCTATCATATAATTGATTTGAATTTTCAGACAATGACAGCGTTTGTTTAAAAATCATTGAAAACTAAACAATTGTTGTTGAAAATACACAAAAAAGACTGCCTCATTGCCAAACACCAGCATTGCGTCAAAATGGCAACAAGCTGGCGATTTGAGCGTGAGACAGTCTTCTCAAATAATATTCATACATATCTTGGCTTCGATTGCTTCCGGTGAATAGTCTCCAGGCGTTTTTTATCATATAATGCTCATACATATCCCTGTCTAATGTACTGAAATGTTGTAATCACATTTCCCGCTGATCTTTCAATGACCTAGCAATGTGAACTTTCTTAATCCCTTGTGCTATCTGGGCATTGCTCTTTATTCCAACATGTTTGCGGCACCGCCGATAAGATCGGCGTTTCTTCTGCGCTGTCAGAAGCCGAATCGTCAGCAATCGGATCAAGTCACCGATCAGAAAGTGCTCTTTAAACTGCAAACGAACGACTCCCCGTTTTCAGGATTGTCCTTTCACATAAAAACCCCAGTCCGAGGCAGACTTTCAGAACATCGTATTAAATGCATCGTTTTTTACTGCCTGCCTGTTGGGGATAATAGTATCGTACATTTTCATTATAAGTTCAATGTATTTATAACTTCCTCTACATCTGTTGTCGGCTGTTGGCAGGCAAAGTTTTCACATATATAAATAGTTGTTTCATTATTGATCATGCGATAATTTTTCGCAAATTCCGCAATTTGTGCAAATTGATTTGGATCTTCAGCAACTAACACTGAAAGTTCCATTGTATACGCCTGTTGAATACGATTCAATAATCTTTTCCTTTTGCTGCAATCTTTCGGACCAATAATGACAACCTCTTTTTGCGGTAGCTGTTCCATCAAAAGGCTTTGCAAGAAAAACGTATGACCGCTTGGGTATTGCTCCACTTCTTCTTTAAAAATAGAATACATTTGCTGAACGCTTTCGTGTAAATCCAAATTGCCGGTCAGCCTGCTCAATTTCAAAAGCGCGAAGGCCGCAACGCTGTTTCCTGAAGGGAGCGCACCATCATAAATTTCCTTCTCCTTGACAAGCATTGCTTCACTGTCATGACCTGTGAAGAAAAATCCGCCATTTTCTTGATCCCAAAAAAGATCAATCATTTTATCAGCAAGTTGTTTACCTTTATGCAAATAAGTTAAATTAAATGTCGCTTCATACATTTCGATATAGGCCCAAAGAAGGTATGCATAATCATCAATGAACGCCTGTTGTTTTACTTCGCCATCGCGATAGCGCACCATAACTCTTCCGTCTACAATTAAATGATTTTCAATAAAATCCAGCGCCTTTTTTGCCATTTCGATATATGCTTCCTGATCAAAAACAGCTCCTGCTTTTGCTAGTGCAGCAATCATGAGAGCATTCCACGCGGTCAGCACTTTATCATCAACATGTGGAAACGGTCTTTCAATTCGTTTTTCAAAAAGCTTTTGTCTCGCCTGCTCCAATTGCTCTTTCAGCTCTTCCAGCCCCATTTGATAGGTAATTGCCGCTTTTTCTTCATTCGTATGAATAAGATTCGGGATATTTTTTCCTTCAAAGTTCCCTTCTTCAGTTATATCGTACATATGACAAAACTGTTCGCCTAATTCCTGCCCGAGAATCTCTACCACTTCCTGTTTTGTCCATACGTAAAATTTCCCTTCCTCCCCCTCAGAATCTGCATCAATGGCAGAATAAAAAGACCCTGATTCATTCCGCATATCCCGTCGGACAAATTCAATGATTTGTTCTGCAATTGTTTTAAATTGAGGGTTTTGGGTCACTTGATAGGCCTCGGAGAATGTATAAAGCAAAAGGGCATTATCGTACAGCATTTTTTCAAAATGTGGAACGAGCCACATGGCATCTGTCGAATATCTGGCAAATCCGAAGCCGATATGATCCCAAATCCCTCCCTTTGCCATTTGCACAAGCGTTTTATTCACAAAATAAAGAGCATTTTCATGTTTAGTCCATTCGTAATATTTCATTAAAAACATGAGCATATGAGGAATGGGGAACTTCGGTGCCTGACCAAACCCTCCATAAATTGTGTCAAAATTGCTTGAAAGCTGATGAAACGTTTCATGAAGAACGCTTTGCTTCAGCTCACCTTTCTTATTTCGACTGGCATTTTTATTTAAAACTTCCGTTATGCGTGCTGCTGTCTTTTCAATTTTTTCATGCTCTTTTTGATAAATTTCCGAAAGCTGCTGCAACACATCGATAAATCCCGGACGGCCAAAACGGCTTTGCTTAGGAAAATAAGTGCCTGCATAAAAAGGTTTTTGATCCGGTGTGATAAATACATTGAGCGGCCATCCGCCTTGCCCCGTAAGAATCTGGCATACCCTCATATATATGGAATCAATATCTGGACGCTCCTCACGATCTACTTTTATGGCGACAAACCGTTCATTTAATATCTTTGCAACTTCTTCATCTTCAAAGCTTTCATGAGCCATGACATGACACCAGTGACAGGTTGAATAGCCGATGCTGACAAGCAAAGGTTTGTTTTCTTTTTTTGCTTTTTCAAAAGCTTCTGATCCCCACGGGTACCAGTCAACAGGATTATAAGCATGCTGAAGCAAGTACGGAGACTTTTCAGTGATTAATCGGTTAGGTTTATTGTTCGTTGACATATGACACCTTCTTTTCTCATGAATTTTTATTTTCATAATAGCCTTGCCCTAAATTCAAGTAAAAAAATTCGCTTAAAGGATCATGTCATTTTTGAAATGGAAGTCTGCGATCTGCTTAATAAAATAGGATACAGTTATTAACTATTCGATCTCCTGTTGCATATAACCTGCTTTAATATATAGTTCCTTTTATTGGATTCGGTATTTCACGAACTTTCATCTCTTTTACGATTTCTTCATTCTGAAGTTCTCGGGAGGAAGGCGAACGTTTTAACCACTTATAGGTTACCGTCGAATGACGTTGAATATAAATCGAAAGCTTGGTCAGAACTTCAATCACAAACGAATTTATAGATTGATGAAAGTTGCCGGTATACAATCTGTTATTCGAAAAAAGAAGAAATCTTATAAGCAATCTACCCATCAACATGTTGCAGAAAATATATTGAATCGTGAATTCACAGCGGAAGAGCCAAATGAAAAATGGGTAGCTGATGTCACTGAATTAAAATATGGTTCATCAAAGAAAGCCTATTTAAGTGCTATTCTTGATCTATATGATGGATCAATTGTGAGCTATGTTTTAGGACATTTCAATCATCATCATCTTGTATTTAAAACGTTGGATCAAGCCACCGCACTTTTAAATGAGAGCATCCACTTATTCATAGTGACCGTGGGTTCCAATATACCTCTCATGGTTTTAAACGTAGGATAGACCAAGCAGGGATGACACAAAGTGTGTCAAGAGTAGGCAGATGTATTGATAATGGGCCAATGGAATCTTTTTGGAGAACGCTTTAAATGCGAGAAGTATTATTTACATAAGTATCAGACATTTAAAGAATTAGCTCTTGCGATGGATGAGTACAACCGCTTTTATCATTATGAAAGGTATCAAAAAAGATTAAACGGCTTTAGCCCCATGAAATATAGAGCTAAAGCCGCTTAGGTCTATTTTTATTATTTCTACTGTCTACTTGACAGGGGGCAGTTCATTATTAGACAGCCCCTTCTTTTTTGTTTTTATTTCCAGTTTATTATTTTTTAGTTAGAAAAAAATAATAATGAATTTAAATCATTGGAGGGATTATATATGACGACAGTTATTAGTTCATCAGTTCAACAATTTCAAACGTGTATTGATGCTTGTAACAAATGTGTGCAAGCATGTGAAGAATGTCTGACTTCATGTTTAAAAGCAGCTGACGTACAGGCTAGAACACATTGTATCAACATTTTAAGGGATTGTGCAGATATTTGTGCCATGGCGGCTCAATGGATGTCTCGCGGAAGCATGTATGCGAAGGAGTTTTGCCAACTTTGCGCGACAATTTGCGATGCTTGTGCCGCTGAATGTGCAAAATTCCAAGATACACACTGTCAGGAATGTGCCAATTTATGCCGTCAGTGTGCTGAAGAATGCCGTAAAATGTCATCATAATACTATTTGAGGGTGTCTCAAAAGTGATCACTTTTGAGACACCCTCTCTCTTTCATGTTACTTCACATTATATCCTTGCTCTTCAATCGCTTCTTTCAGTTTTTCTACGCTTACTTTTGTTTCATCATAATCTACATCGACTGTACCTTCTTGCAAATGTACTTCGACGCGGCTGACGCCATCTAACGTTTGAAGTGCATTTGTCACCGCCGCTTTGCAATGTCCGCATGTCATTCCTTGTACTTGTAATGTAATCGTCATCATCCATTCCTCCTTAAATGTTTATATTTTCACGCGTTTCAAACGAAGCGCGTTTGTCACAACCGATACAGAGCTAAATGCCATCGCTGCCCCAGCGATCCATGGTTGTAATAACCCAGCCGCAGCGACTGGAATGCCAACTGTATTATAGAACAAAGCCCAGAACAGATTTTGCCGAATGTTTTTCATTGTTTTGCGGCTTAACTCAATCGCTTTCGGAATATGGGCTAAATCCCCACCGACCAAGGTAACATCGGCCGTTTCGATCGCGACATCCGCTCCTGTGCCAATCGCCATCCCAATATCCGCTTTCGCAAGAGCTGGAGCGTCATTAATTCCATCACCGACCATCGCCACTCGTTTTCCTTGTTTTTGCAATTCCTCGACGATTTTCGCTTTGTCTTCCGGCAGCACCTCTGCATAGACATGATCAATGTGCACTTGGTTTGCGATCGCTTCCGCTGTCCGTTTATTGTCTCCCGTTACCATGTACACTTCGATACCCATTTGTTTTAATGTTTGAATCGCTTCTTTGGAGCTTTCTTTTACTGTATCCGCGACAGCAATGATGCCGGCAAGCTGTCCATCGATGGCAACGAGCATGACTGTTTTCCCTTGTTTTTCAAGCTCTACCATTTTATCTTCATGCACAGAAATCTCTACAGAGCGCTCCTTCATCAATTTTCGCGTTCCAATAAGGATGCTTTTTCCGTCAATGACAGCTTCAATTCCGTGGCCGGTAATGGCAGAGAAATGCTCCAATGGCTTAATAGAAATTGCTTGTTTCTTCCCATATTCCACAATGGCATGAGCCAGCGGATGTTCCGAAGCGCTCTCGGCGGAAACGGCATAATCGAGCATGTCTTCTCGGAACTTAAGCACATCGGTTACTTCTGGTTTTCCTTTTGTCACTGTTCCTGTTTTATCCAGTAATGCGGCATTGATTTTATGCGTTCCCTCTAGGTACTCACCTCCTTTAAAGAGGATTCCTTTTTCTGCACCTTTACCTGTACCGACCATAATGGATGTTGGTGTGGCAAGACCAAGCGCACAAGGACACGCAATGACGAGAACCGCGATGGCCACCTCAAGCGCTTTTGGCAAGTCACCCGGCGCCACAAAGAAGTACCATGTAATGAATGCAATGACAGCAATTCCTACAACAATTGGTACGAAAATACCCGAAATGACATCAGCCATCCGCTGAATAGGCGCTTTCGATCCTTGCGCCTCTTCTACGATTTTAATGATATTGGCAAGTGCTGTATCTTTCCCTACCTTTTCTGCACGAATGGTTAGTACGCCATTTTTATTAATGGTTGCTCCGATGACAGAATCGCCTTCCTTCTTATCAACCGGAATGGATTCACCGGTAATCATTGATTCATCCACGGAGGATACTCCGGCGATGACCGTTCCGTCTACCGGGATTTTTTCTCCTGGCTTGACAAGAATCGTATCGCCGATCACCACTTCTTCGAGCGGAACTTTTATTTCTTCCCCATCGCGGATGACAGTCGCTTCCTTTGCTTGAAGGTTCAACAGCTTAGAGATAGCTTCTGTTGTTCTTCCTTTCGCTACTGATTCAAAGTATTTTCCGACAAGTACAAGCGTAATCAGCACAGCACTCGTTTCAAAATACAATCTTGGCATATATTCATGATTCCCAATCGTTCGAAAAGCTTCATACAAGCTGTAAAAGTACGCGGCTGATGTTCCAAGCGCCACTAGTACATCCATGTTCGCACTCTTGTTTCGTAATGCCCGGTACGCCCCTACATAGAAGGGACCGCCGATGTAGAACTGAACGGGTGTAGCCAAAAGAAGCTGGAACCACGGATTCATCAACATGTGCGGCATCGGTAAGCCTATATCAAACGGCATATGAGCAATCATCGTATAAAGCAGCGGCAACGATAAGATGATAGAAATAGCGAGTTGCCGTTGTTTTTGTTTAAGCAGCTCTTCTCTCCGCCCCACATGATCTTGTTCTTCGTTTCGTATCTGCCCCTTGTACCCAAGCTTTTTGATTTTCTCTAAAATATCTTCTACAGATGCAATGCCTTCATTGTATTCTACAACGGCACTGTTTGTCGCCAAGTTTACAGTAGCGCTCGTAACACCTTCCATCCGATTTAACCCTTTTTCAATCCGTGTCGCACATGCCGCGCATGTCATCCCTTCAATATCTAGCGCTACCTTTTCAGCGGCAACGCCGTACCCCAAATTCTCAATTTTCGTTTCGATATCGGCGATCGTTTGCTTCGATGGATCATATTTAATCGTTGCTTTTTCCATTGCCAAATTGACATTGGCTTCTACTCCATCCATCTTATTTAATACTTTCTCAATCCGATTGGCACACGCGGCACATGTCATGCCGGTCACTCTAAGTGTGACATGCTTTTGTTCACTCATAATGCTTCCCACTCCTTTCACTTTGAGAACTGTTTAATAACATCCATAAGCTCGCGAATGGATTCTTCTCCGCTTCCTTCGCGAATCGCTTTCGACACACAATGGCCAACATGACGTTCTAGCAAGTTCAATCCTACTTTATTTAACGCTGCCGTGATCGCTGAAATTTGCACTAAAATATCAATACAATAACGATTGTCCTCCACCATTTTTTGCACACCGCGCACTTGTCCTTCAATGCGCTTCAAGCGCTTGATAATGCTTTCGATTTCCTGTTCCGTTCGTGGAACCATTTTTTTATCCATATTATGATCTTCACAATGGTTCATAAAACATCACCTCTTCAATTACATTATACCGGTAATGGGTATAAAGCGCAACTAGGATATCTCACAAATCATGTTCGCCAACAATCCATAATAAACACTAAGTAGGAAAAATCCAATTTTCCACAAAAAATTCACAATTTTATTTTACAGTATCGTTATCAAGATTGAAGAGAGAGGATCGATCAATATGAACGATATCAATGTATTTCTAGCTTTCGGAGCGGGATTACTGTCTTTTATATCCCCTTGTTGTTTACCGCTATATCCAGCTTTTTTATCTTACATTACTGGGGTATCCGTTGATGAAATAAAGAAAGAAAATGGGATGCTTCAAAAACGCGCAATACTCCATACATTCTTTTTCTTGCTCGGTTTTTCCGTCATCTTCATCGCTATTGGTTTTGGTACTTCTGTAATAGGAAAACTATTCGTTGATTACCAAGATTTAATCAGACAAATTAGTGCCTTGTTCATTATCTTTTTTGGTCTCGTCATTTTAGGTGTATTTTCACCTTCCTTTATGATGAAAGATAAACGGTTAGTTTTCCGCAACAAGCCTTCCGGTTATTTTGGCTCTATTTTAATTGGCATAGGATTCGCAGCGGGCTGGACTCCCTGCTCAGGTCCAATTCTTGTATCAGTAATCGCGTTAGCAGCTACCAAACCGAGTGCAGCTATGTTATATATGTTCGCATATGTATTAGGGTTTGCTGTACCTTTTTTCATCATGTCATTTTTTATCAGCAAGTTGAATTGGATAAAAAGATATAACGCTGTCATCGTCAAAGTCGGAGGGGTTCTTATGATTATCATGGGAATTATGCTGTTTTTTGATTGGATGACAAAGATCATTATCTTTTTTACAGATTTGTTTGGTGGGTTCACAGGTTTTTAACGTAATTTCCGAAAGAAGTCTCCCACCTCAAGGAACGTGAAGGGCACAGCCCAGTGAGTAGGCGGGAGATGAACTTCGGTTGGCGTCAGCCAAAACGCATGATAGAATAAATGTATATCATGTTCTTTGTGAACTGGATATTAGGGGGTTGCATGGAGAAAATCCAATGCGAAAACCAAGCAAAGCCTTCCATGCGTAAAATATCCAAGGCACGAAAGAACTCCGAATCATCGGATGCCTAGGGTTGGAACGACCCGAAGTAACGCTCAGGGAGACGAAATGTTGCTTTCGTCGTGGAGCTGAGAAGCTCCCACTTCAAGCGTTAGCTAAGTGGTGAGTAGTTCACTATACTCCCGAAATCCCCTTGAGTGAATAGTAACAATTTTTGTTATTATCCACTCAGGAGGGATCGTTATTTAATTTTTATTGAATATTCGAGATCATGCGATCCATCGTTTCATAAGACATAGGACCTATATACTTATCTCTAATAACCCCATTTTTATCGATGATATACGAAGTGGGGATCGTTATTGCACCGTATAGATTTCCAATTTCCCCTTGCTCATCAAGCACAACTTTAAATGTCACTCCCTTATTTTTCACAAAATCGTTCACCGCATCAGGACCTCGTTCGCTATTCGTTAAGTTGACTGCCAAAATTTCTACATTGTTATTTTTATTGTTTTCGTAGAACTTTTGCATTTCTGGCATTTCAGCTCTGCAAGGCGGACACCAAGTAGCCCAAAAATTCAATATCACCGTTTTTCCACGCAAATCAGACAATTTTATTTTATCCCCTGTAATTGAAAGTAATTCAAAATCCGGGGCAAATTCTCCTTTATTCGTTCCGATTTTTTCCGAATCCAATGAAGTAGACACGGCCGGCTTTGGTTTGATCTTTCCTGCTTCCTGTTGATTGTTAAAAATAGAAGCTACAGCAATACTTACCATCATCACACCTAAAGCGAGTTGGGTCATTGCGTTTCTCCGCCCCTTGTTCTCGTCCCCAAGAGCCGCTTCTCTTTCTCGCCTCTCTAACCAATATAAAATACATATAAAAACGATAACGAGAGAGCCATACAACCATACTTCTTTTGATATGATTCCTGTATTTACAAAATATTTTTTATACAGGGCTAGTTCGAATTGAATGAGATGGAACCATATAAGAAAGTGCAATAAAGTTTTTTGAGTTTTGACTCGTGATGCTACTATAAAAAAACAAATCGCTACTATTGCTTGCAAAATGATGAAATAATTTTGGGAGTTTTCCATTACTCGAATCCATGCAAAAGTACTAAAATAGCCAAAATATACCGGAACTACTGCTCGTGTGTAAGAAGCCACAGGAATATTCTGCTTTTTTACGTATAACCAAGTATAGACCGTGATAAAAACAATCCCCATACTAATGCCAACATATCCCCCGTTAAAATAAAGGATTGTCATCGGATTTTGTAAAACTGAATTCGGATGTAAAAAGACATAACTAAATTTCCAAATGAGTACACCGTTAATAAAACTGTTAAAAATTAAATCCATGATGTTTCGTTCTATTTTTAATATCTTAATGCCGTAATAAAACATAACATAGCTAATCAGTAAGCTGCTTACGAGCAAAAGATTTTCGCCTTGAACTACAATATTGCCGAATTGCAATACGCATCCCTCCAAAATTTTATGTAGTTGGCTTATTATAAAGAACTCAGCTTTCGCAGTCCAAAATCTTGTTTAAATGCTTGATGTAAATGGTTTTG
>ERZ1673788.11-NODE-11-length-53798-cov-30.593268_pt1 | contig 53798 bp, 49 predicted proteins | sample MGYA00580128_ERZ1673788 | MGnify/ENA primary metagenome ERZ1673788 (study PRJEB41219, sample SAMN04549589) | soil metagenome | isolation source: soil | place: USA: Utah, Baker Hot Springs | collected 2009-04-27 ...
TATGGGGGCTAGAAGCTCAATTTATCTCGAAGAATTTTTACTCCTCAGAGCTGATAGGATGGCTAAAAATCCATTTGCAACCAGTCGATCTAAAAAATAAACAGGTTGTTCGTACACAGCCAAAAACGAACAGGAGGAAAGTAAAATGTTGAAAAAACTTTTTTCATTTACTGTTGCGACTGGACTTATTTTCGGTTTGTTTTCATCATCACCAAGTATTGCAAGCGCAGGAGAAAAGAAAGGTACAGGAAAATGTTCCATTACGATTACGACAGACAATACTTACAACAACAAAGCACAAGCAACAGGACTTTGTAAAGGATACATTTATGGCTACTATGTAAGTGGTCAGTTCGTAGTAGATGGGTCTTACACTGGAGAAGTTGTGAATGGTCAAAAAATTACATTTTTCTTGCCGCCATTTGTTAGTGACTATGAAAATTACGAATTGACGGTCAAAACGGTTGTAAAAAAAAGCCAGTGGAACCAGCACCAAAACCAGCACAACCAAAACCGGAAGTGGAAAAACCGTCAAAGCCAAGCCAAACACCAAAGCCAACACAACCAAAACCGGAAGTGGAAAAACCATCAAAGCCAGCACAAAAGCCAAATCAAGCAACAAGTCAAAATCAAACTCAAAAGTCAAATCAAACAACAAAGCAAAGTCAAACTCAAAAGTCAAATCAAACAACAAAGCAAAATCAAACACAAAAGCCAAATCGAGCAACAAATCAAAATCAAGCAACAAGTCAAAGTCAAGCGCCAAGGCAAAATCAAGCAAGTCCAGCACCAAAAAATGACAGTCATGAATCCAAAACTTCTTCTAACGTAGCAATGAACAAAGTAGAAGGAGATAAAAAGATCCCAGATGAAAAGGAAGTAACATCATGGACGACAGAAGATCTTAAAGCAAAAGGCGCAAAAGTCGTTGAAAAAGATGGAAAATTATTTGCATTAGTTGATGGGGTTTATGTGGAAATAACGGAAGATCAAGCAAAAGAACTAGGGTACAAAAAGGAAAATGAAACACAAAAAGCAGAAAATGATGAAGAAGAAAATGTAGTAGAGGACAAAAAAGATGATGAAAAACAAAACAGCGAAAAGAAGGAAGAAAAGAACAATGCAGGTAAAGTTCTTCCTATTGTAGCAGGTGCGACAACAATTGCAGGTGCAACAATTGCAGGTTTGTACTACTTCCACCCATCTACAAAGGAAATCATCAACAAGATTATACAATACATTTTGAATCTCTTCAAAAAGTAAAAAATAAATATTTTTAAATAAACAGAGGGAAGTGTTTTTTCAATCAGAAATGGTATTATCCCCTACAGGTAGACAGTAAAAAAAAGAGGCTATTTGATATGACACCTAGGAGGGGATTTTTTATGGCTAAAAAAGTCGAAAACACTATGATGGAAATGCTAATTTAACTATGTACAAACATGATTGTTTAAAGCTATATAGTTTCTCTCATTGCCTTAGGGCAACTTTACATGGAGAGGCGGGCATGATAGCCTTGTTAGGCGGAGCCAGCTATTGATATTGCTGGCTTCTTGGCTCGTAAGTCATGCCCGTAGAGGCTCCATGTCAAGTTATTACTATCCACCACTTAATAACATAATTATCCATAAAATCATTTTTGTACATCACTTTACAATCAAAATTGTGCATTCTTATTTTGACATTTACACTATGATAGTCGTGTAAAAGAATTGTATCCAGTAAAATATAATCAGTTTGGAGAACTCTAACCGAAAATCAAGGGAAAACAAGATAATCCTATGAAAAATAGATCAAAGCGTCATTACGGAATAATCCAGACTGACTGATTATTGCTGAAACAAGGGGTTCAGAGCTTATGATATGTTTAGATCAAGATGCTTTAAATCAAACTATTGAAACGATGGAAAAGGAAGCTGTTTTAAAAACGGATCATTTTAGCAAAATTCAGTTCTTGTTTACCTAATCATTTGTGCTGCTTTCATGCTCATATCACCGTAATCTTTCGCTGGGAGCAATAGCATCATTCACATTTCTTGTTGTGAATAGGCAAGTTTTCCGCGGCAAAATGTCATTACTACGTCAAGGCGGTCATTTAAAACAACTAGGTCAGCATCTTTTCCTTTTGCAATGCTTCCTTTGCGATCATAAACGTTTATTTGTTTAGCAGGGTTAACGGCTGCCATTTGAATAATGTCTTGAAGCGTACATCCGGTGTAAGCCATCATGTTTTTGGCTGCATCGTTCAGCTTCAAAATACTTCCTGCCAGCGTCCCATCCCGCAAAACTGCCCGATCTTCATTCACTTGGACTTCTTGGCCTCCAAGTTCATAGATTCCTTTACCGAGACATTTCGCTCTCATTGCATCCGTGATTAAAATAAGCCCGTCATTTCCTTTGTTTTGATAAGCAAATTTCACCATTTCCGGACACACATGAATGCCATCTGCGATAATTTCGCACAACACCTCATCATGCATGAGCACTGCTAGAGCAGCTCCCGGCTTGCGATGGTGCAATCCGCTCATTCCATTAAATAAATGGGTTGCATGGGTAATGCCAGCTTGTATGCTTTTAGCAGCTTCAGCATAAGAAGCATCTGAATGCCCGATGGAGGCGACAACTCCTGTTTGTTTTAAATAATCGGTTAATTCTATTCCACCTTTTCTTTCAGGCGCCAATGTCACAAGCTTTATCGATCCGCCGGACATATGCTGCCATTTTTTAAATAACTGCAAGTTCGGTTCGAGAATATTTTCTGAGTGCTGTGCCCCTGCTCTTTTAGGGGAAATAAACGGACCTTCCAAGTGGACTCCTAACACTTCTGCATATCCGGGTTCATTCGCTGTTTCCATGTACTTTCTTACATTGATCAGAGCTTCTTCAATCCGCTGTTCAGAGCTTGTCATCGTTGTTGCTAAAAAACTCGTCGTTCCTTCCCGGGGGAGTGCCGCTGCCATTTTGCGAATTGCCTCATCGGTTGCATCCATCGTATCGGCGCCTGCTGCTCCATGAATATGCAAATCGATAAAACCAGGAATGACTGCATAATTGTTTTTGCTTTCAATTTTTTCAACCTGTTCGTCTGTAACAGCCAGCTTTTCTTGAGGACCAACGTCAAGAATTTTCCCATTTTCTATTAATACATATCCATTTTTGAAAACTCGTTCTTCAGCATATACCGTCATATTCGATAATAAAATCTTGCTCATAAAGATCTCCCTTTTCTAGTAACAATCTCTATTTAAATTGTATGTATGTGGAACAAAATGTTAAATGACTTTTATGGGATTTTTAAGCACATATATTGAGTCTGTCCGGAAAATTGAAATATGAAACTACTGCTTCCAGATAAAGAAGATTTCAATAATTCTTTTTAGCAGCTTTTCCTTTAAACCGCAGTCGTTTCAGTATTTTGAAGCAAACATATCGTTCATCTGCATGCCGGAATACACATTATATCACAATCGCTTATTCGTAATGTAAGCTTCCGTTCTGAAAGAAACGTTTTTTTCGCTAGTGTGCATAAAGCAGACCGGTCCAATCAGTAAGGATATGTCGTTAAGCGTCGCCTGCGAAGCTCCGAACAATCGAGAGGCTAGCGGCTGGATAAAGCGGCTTAGTAATTTTTTTTGATTTTCGCAAAACTTTTTATTTACTATTTGCGAATATATAAGTAGTGATAGAAGTTTTGAGCTTTGGGATTGGAAGTGAAGCTTCACGATGGATCAAGAGAAGAAATGGATAAAAGCAATACAGAAGCGGGCAAGTGAAAAAGCGGCAAATAAGCTGATCTCTTATTATTACAAAGAGATTTATGCGTTCGTATTTAAACAAACGTTTGATCAAGAATTAGCGAAAGATTTGACGCAGGAGATTTTCATCAGCATGCTGCGCGGCATTCACCATTATGAGGGGAAAGCGGCGTTCCGGACATGGCTGTATAAAATCGCAAAGGCGAGAATCATCGATTACTATCGCTCGAAAGAATATAAACAGCAGAAAAAAACAGTCAATTTGTTAACAGATCAGCGGGAAAGTGATGACGTGCTTTTTACAATCGAACAAAAGGACGAGGTAAAACAGGTTTTAAACCTGCTTGAACGATTTGATCATGAGAATCGACGAATTGTGCAAATGAAAATTTTTGCAGGACAAACATTTGCCGAGATTGCCGCAAAGCTCCAGATAAAAGAATCAACCGTAAAAACGAAATATTATTCTACATTGCGAAAAATCAATGAGCAGTTAAAGGAGGATGTCCATGGCCATTGATAACGAAAAAATTCCTTTTCCTAGCGATAAGGAGATCAAACAAGAAATTCAGAAGATTATTGCAAAAGGCATGAACAAAAAGCCTTCCTTTTGGCAATATATGTTCACTATGTATCGCGAAGTCGGTTTCCGCAACGTCTTTCGTGATCTGACGGAAATCGCTTTTACGATTGTTTTAACTATCGCTGTTTTCGCTATGTTTGTTCTTTCAACCGCAGAATATTTTTCATGGACAGCCTTGGATGTATATACATTCATCTTTTGTTTTTCACCTGTTGTTTATTTTGTCATCGTTTTTTTCTTTTTTATTTGCCAAAAGCAAAAGCCGGCGTTTGAGGTGGAAATGACTTGTAAATACAATGTGTATCAATTAGCAGCATTCCGTATGTTCATGTTCAGCATTTTCGCTATGCTCGCCAATGGAGTCATCATTTTCTGGCTGGCAACAGAGTTTTCCATTCATTTTCCTTTTGCCTTTTTATTATCTGTTGCATCTTTATTTCTTTTTGCTGCTGCTTTTTTGTATGTATTGCTTTATGTACCGACAAAAAGTGGGAAAATTGCTTTATTTATCAGCTGGATTGCCGCAAACTTGTTTCTTTCTTACATGAACAGCTATGTTTATCAAGCCTTTTTGTTAAACGTTCCGTATTTTATTTACATCATCATCGGGATGGCTGCGATGTATATATATGTTTATCAGCTTAAGCTGTTTTTCGTCAAAACCAATATAAAAGGAGTTTTGTAAAGATGCTAGTTGTCGACCATGTTTCCAAATATTACGGCAATTTTATTGCTCTTGAAAATGTTCATTTACAGTTTGACAACGGAATTTACGGACTATTAGCTCCAAATGGCGCTGGGAAGACAACATTGATGAAAATGCTTGTCACACTCATCTTTCCGACAAAAGGAGAAATTCGTTACAACGGAGAAAATATCATCCATCTCGGCAGCAAATACCGCGAGCTTCTCGGTTATTTGCCGCAGCAGTTCGGATATTACAAGCATTACACCCCTGCAAAATATTTGCTTTACCTTTCAGCATTAAAAGGGATTTCAAAGCATGAAGCAAAAGAAAAAATACCGGAGCTTTTAAAGCTCGTTGGACTTGAAGATGTCATGCATAAAAAAATGAGGAAGTTTTCCGGCGGGATGATTCAGCGGGTCGGCATCGCCCAGGCATTGCTGAACGATCCAAAGATTTTGATTCTTGATGAGCCCACTGCAGGTCTTGATCCGACCGAACGCGCCCGTTTCCGCAAGCTTTTAACCCAATTAGCAAACGATCGGATCATTATTTTATCAACGCATATTGTGTCTGATGTCGAATCGATTGCCAATGAAATCATTATGATTAAAGATAAAACGATTTTATATAAAAAGCCGATACGTGAATTATGCCAATTATTGTCCGGCCGCATTTATGAGACCGCAGCTGATTTTCAGGATGCGGAAATCTTTCGGAAGCGATTTGCAACAATTTCGGAAAAGCAAGAAAATGGCCAGATGATCTTTCGGTTTGTTAGCGACGAACAGCCAAATGAAAATTGGAAAAGTGTTGAGCCGACATTAGAGGACGTATTTCTTCATGTATATGGAGAAGGAGCGCTGGCATAATGATCAAATACGAATTAATAAAAGTTGTCAAGTCGCCGATCTTTATCATTTTACTATTATTTTTTGTGGCGTTGAATGGTTTGATTATTTTCGACCATAAAAATGAACGGGAAAATTTACCTGTTTTACAAAACATAGTTGAGCAATACGGGACGAAAATCGATGATGAAGCATTGGCAGGTATGAAAAAAGAAATCGATCATGAAATGGTATGGGTGAATGAGCTGAATCCAAAAAGCGGGAAGCAGTATCAGTTTCCATATGAGTTTATAAATGACCATGAAGCGTTTCTGTACCAACATCTTACGGATCGTGAATTAAACAGGCTATTCAATCTCAACTTGTTCACTCAATATTATGAAACCGCTAAAAGCGTCGATGATATTTACAGCGAGTTGGATGCGACAGAGTTTGCCCGGCAACAAATCAAGAAATACGGATTAAGCGGGGAGGCAGAAGAAACGGTGCTGAACCAAGCCAATCTTTTAGAAAAGCGGCTGCAGCAGCTAGTGAAAAACGGTGAACATCGCCATTTCTTTTATTTAGGATCAGTCTATGAAATGCACTCCTTGCTATTTAAAAAGCTTGGCCGGGCGATCGCTTTTGAAGGAATGATCCTCGTCGTTTTAATCACAGCATTGCTAACTAATTATGAATTTGAACACCGTACATTCTTTGTTGCATTTACGAGTAAACGCGGGAGAAATTTGCTATGGGACAAGCTTGCTGCAAGTGTAATCGCTAATGTGTGTGCTGTTATGTTGTTAATCGCAGCGACATTGATCATTTACTTTTCTGTCTATGATTATTCTAATCTTCTGTTTGTGCCGATTAGCAGCTATTTTAATAGCGAAACGCCTTTTCCTTACATATCGTGGTGGAATCTATCATTCTTGCAGTATGTTTGTTTATTTGTCGGCTGTTTACTATTAAGCCAGCTGCTGTACATGCTGCTCACCTTCAGCTTATCTATATGGCTGAAAAACAGCTATCTTGTTTTCTTTACATTTGCTCTGTTTGCTGGTGTTAGTTTATGGCTTCCAAGCGTTGTTTCACTGAATAGTAACTTTATCTTGATCATGCATGTGAATCCTTTTTATTTAATTATGAATCCGCATGTATGGTTTATGGGAAACAACATTTTTACGATGTTTCCATATTTTGAAGCTGTAACGATAGCAGCGTGGGCGGTCATATTTATTCTATTAGGATTCTTCAGCATGTACAAATTTAAACGGCAACCATTAAATTAGGGGGAAGAATATTGAGAGTTTTTTTATACGAATTAAGAAAATTGTTCAATTGGAAAGTGCTGCTGCTTATTTTGTTCATCAGTTTTCTGTTTTACAAGCTGTTTTTAAGCTTTTATTTTGAAAATTTCCCTAATGGACGGCCTGCAAAAGATGAGTTTATGATTACGAAAGAAATGATCAATAAATATGGGCATGAAATGGACGAAAAAGAGTTTCAACATTTTAAAAACTGGTATAAGCAAAAAAAAGACGAGGCCAATGCCTATTTAAAATCACAACAAGATGCGGAAAAACTAGGCATTACAACATATGAACAGTTTCGACAATTGGATTTAACAAATAAACAGTATGCAGATTTTCATGAAAAAGTCGTGTTTGTTGATCAAGCAGATGTTTTTTGGGAGCTGCAAGCATTCGAAAATATCATTGAACAATATGAATCGAAAGGGAGGGATATTGAATCTTATACCGATGAAGATCAGCAAGAACGTGTAAAACAAATCATGGCAAACAATGATGTCAATTCTGTTTTTCCATATCTTGTCTATGAAAATTACAATGAGCTCACCCGCTTTTGGACGGTTTTGATTATTATAAGCGTTGTCATGGTAACATGCCGCGTTCATATTACAGACAGACTAAACAATGCGATCAGTCTGCAATACACGACGAAAACCGGTCGGAATTTGTTTTCTTTAAAACTTCTTGCTGCTTTAGCAGCCACAGCATTGATCACAACTGTGCAGATCGTCATTTTTTGGTTTTTCTATCTTGGGAATGGTACGCAAGCTTTTTTTCCGCTTTCCATCAATTCGTTCTATAATTTTTACTATTTTTGGTTTGACTTTACATTTGAAGGCTATATCATCACAACGGTGATTGCTACTTATATTGTTGCCATTGTTGCGGCGCTCTTTTCAGTATTTTTCTCACGGATCGCACAAAACTACATCACATTGATCGGCTCGCTTGTCCCGATCGTTGTGCTGCTAAGCTATTGTACTTTAAAATACCTTGTTGGCGAACTGTTTGCGATTCTTCATCCGCTTATGCTTACTATCGGCACCTTTCTTGTATTGATCGCGATCAGTACGATATTCATCATTTACAGAATGAAGCAGGAAAAGCTTGTTGATCTTATATAAGCCAAGCAATAGCGGACAAAGCACGATCTTGCTGATAGCGGGCTGGAGATCGATGAAGCAGGAATACACGGGGTTGCTTCCTTCTTCTGATTTTCCTTCCTCCAGCCTCGATAAAATAACAGACAGTCTGATACGATTTACATTCATTTTTTAGAGCTTCGGCAAGCAATCAGAAACATCATGCTGCTATACCTTCTGATTTTTATCTGCCTATTTTTTGACTGATTTCTATAAATCCCTACCATTTTGAAATTTGATTGATCGAGAGGGGCTCGAAACTTTAAGACAATCAATCTCATTAGAACAATTTTAGTATTGGCTATTCAGTTTATGGGATTCGAAAACTTTAAGACGATGAATCTTGGACTTTGCCAGCATTTTTTTCTACCTACGCTATATGGTTTAAGGTGGACATTTCAGGAGGCTGGCAAGGTCTTTTTTATTGAAGTGCATTACTTTTGGACACCTGTATCAAGCGAGACGATGAAGGTTTCCGTCATTTCTGTTTTTTTCTTCATCTAAATGTTTTTCCTCTTTTATATTCATTATGTTATATGATGAAGTGAGGCTTTAACGGCATTACTTGAGCGTTTGTAGTAAAACTAGAAAAAAGTTCCTGTCTCTGCTGTTTGGAATTGTAGCGGGCTGGAAACGTTCAAAAATCTAGTAAAAAACTTCATTATTTAAATCCCTATTAATAAGTTTGAAATTTTAGATTGACATTTCTTGTAGTTAGTTTTATATTAGAAACAGAACGTATGTTCTTTTGATAGAGATATTAAAATCTGTCCCTAGTTATTACGATTTTTAATCTTTCCCCTTCCTATGTTTTCTCTCATTTTTATTCTCCCTCGAAAGGACGATCTTCACTATGAAAGAATACCTCGATTTGAAGATGGATTTCATGTTTAAGCAGCTGTTCGGCAACCCGAACCGCAAGTCGCTTACCATTGCTTTTTTGAATGCGATTTTACATCGGAGCGAAGCAGATCGCATTGTCGATGTTCAGTTTGAAAGCACGGAACTGACGAAAGAGACAGAAGAAGGAAAAATGAACCGGCTTGATGTACTGGTGCTGACGGATCGAGGCGAGCGCATCAATGTGGAAATTCAAATCGTTAATCAGCATGATTTACCGGAACGAATTTTGTATTACTGGGCGAGGGTTTTCTCCCGGTCATTAGCAAAAGGACAGCCGTACAGCATGCTTCCCCCTACCTTTATGATTACCATCCTTAATTACCGGCTTTTTCCCCATGAAACGGAGCGATTTCATACGGTTTTCCATATACGAGAAGATGAAGAACATTTTCTTTGGGGTCCGCACCTTGAATTTCACGTCATTGATTTACAGCAGTTTATGGTAAAATGGAAGAAATATAACAGAGAAATAAAGCGATTGCCAGAGTATCCGTGGCTGATGATGCTGTCAGCAGTAGACGCCAAAAAGGGGAAAATCGATGAGTTTATGCTCAGTGAACTGGAGGTGTTTGCGATGAATGAGCAGGAAATTCGTGAAGCGTTGGAAGAATGGGAAAGCTTAAGCGTCAACCCGGCAAACCGTTATGAATATGAAATGCGTTTGAAATGGCTGCGGGACCAATTGTCAAACCTTCAAGGCGAACGGCGGGCAGGATGGGAGGAAGGGTTGAAGCAGGGAGTTCGACAGGTAGCCATAGAAATGCTTCGTTCCGGATTAGAACAGGAAGTTATTATGTCGGTTACAAAATTAACTGAAGAAGAGCTCGATGAGCTGAAGAAGAAACTATTGGATGAATGACTTTTTTGACCATGAGTAGAATAGTTCATTTTACGTGAAAAGAGGTATGAACTAAAATTTTTTTCATGTCTCCAGTGGATGGCGAAAAGTGAAAAATCGAAACTGGAGGTGTTTGCGATGAATGAGCAGGAAATTCGTGAAGCGTTGGAAGAATGGGAAAGCTTAAGCGTCAACCCGGCAAACCGTTATGAATATGAAATGCGTTTGAAATGGCTGCGGGACCAATTGTCAAACCTTCAAGGCGAACGGCGGGCAGGATGGGAGGAAGGGTTGAAGCAGGGAGTTCGACAGGTAGCCATAGAAATGCTTCGTTCCGGATTAGAACAGGAAGTTATTATGTCGGTTACAAAATTAACTGAAGAAGAGCTCGATGAGCTGAAGAAGAAACTATTGGATGAATGACTTTTTTGACCATGAGTAGAATAGTTCATTTTACGTGAAAAGAGGTATGAACTAAAATTTTTTTCATGTCTCCAGTGGATGGCGAAAAGTGAAAAATCGAAACTGGAGGTGTTTGCGATGAATGAGCAGGAAATTCGTGAAGCGTTGGAAGAATGGGAAAGCTTAAGCGTCAACCCGGCAAACCGTTATGAATATGAAATGCGTTTGAAATGGCTGCGGGACCAATTGTCAAACCTTCAAGGCGAACGGCGGGCAGGATGGGAGGAAGGGTTGAAAAAAGGGTTGAAGCAGGGCCGGGAAGAAGGAGTTCGACAGGTAGCCATAGAAATGCTTCGTTCAGGGCTAGAAGAGGAAGTTATTATGTCAGTTACAAAAATAACTGAAGAAGAGCTAGATGAACTGAAAAAGAAACTATCGCCTCACTCCTTTTAAGCGGGAAGGAACGAGACTCCCATTACATGATCAATTATTGCCTGCTGTTCAAGTCAATTCTGTTAAAAAGGAAGTCACCTGAATTTCGTGAAAGATAGAAGAGCTATACTTGTTATTCCAGTAAAAATGGGAGTGCTGCAAAGCGTGCTGCCGACATAGAAGACGCCTGCCAGCGCGCACGTACTTGAAAACTTTCCTCCCTTGACGGGGATTCACGGAATCAGACGTATGCAATCGATGAGCTGACAGGCGGAATGATTTATTGGCTCAGGTGCCAGTAAATGGTTGATAACAAATTATTCATTATTCGTGTGATGCTCCCATTTAGCTTTCTATCCAATCCACTGTTTTGCAGTAGGAATTCTTTTAATGACGAAATAATCCAAAACCCACACTATCAATAGTGATGCGCCCACTAATGGGAAGAAAAGGCCTAAAGCAATGACAATGACGGCTACTCCCTTTAACATTTTAAAGTTTTCTGGCAAAGCCGGAGCACCCAATTTGCCTTTCGGTTTTCGCTTCCACCACATTATAACGCTACTTACAACTATCATTATAATGCCAATAGTTAATGCAAGCATGAAAAGCTGGCTAATGAATCCAAATTCTCCTTGATGAAATGCAATGCCTAGTGAAATTAATTTTCCCAATGCACCATAGTCGTTCCATCCGAATTTAGCTAAAACTTTTCCGCTGTATTGATCTATATGCAGCGTTTGTTGCGCCCAAGGCAGTGGGCGGTTAGGATAGACGTCAGCAGGATCTAGAAAGATCGTATATACACCGGTTTCTCCATCAGGAAATGCAATTCTATATCCCGGTTGGACGTTGTTTTTTTCTGCAATTTGCATAACTTTATCAACAGAAATTGTTTTCATTCCTTTGGGACTTGATTCGGGAACAGGTAAGTTTTCAGCTGCCCAAGGAACATCTGCTATTTCTTTTGTTGGCATTGTTGATTTAGGAAATGCATATTTTTCCTATGGTTGATCTCCTTCCGGGTTTCCGGAAATGGGATCGACGATACGATGTGCCATGCTTCCCCAAACACCGGACCATATGAGTCCAGAAAACAATTGTACTTACGATAAAAAGAGAAAGCCAGATTGCTGTAACGGCACAAAACGTGCGGTTTCTTTTACTCAGGTTTATTCGCGGAATCAATGTCCCAAAAAGAGATTTTCTATTTCGTGGCCACCATAAGTAAACACTAGTAATAATTAGGATAATGAACCAGCAAGCGGAGAGCTCTACTAACCAGTTTCCAATGGTGACGCCCCATAATTCACCGTTATGCAAATCTTTCACCCATGCCATGAAGCGTGCATTCTCATTTAACTTTCCAATAATGTCGCCGTTGTATGGATTGACAAACACAGATATACTTTCTCCGTTCACCATTATTTCAACCTCAGATGATCTGTCCGGCGCAAAGGAAGGTGTAAAACCTGTAATTTTTGCATGTGGATAATTCTTTTTCACTTCATAAATCTGTTCTGTAGAGGGAATTTTTTGCTGACCTTGTTGGACGTAATAAAGATCATGGTACATGTAATTTTCAATTTGCGGTTTAAACAGGTAAATTCCTCCGGTAATAGACAAAAAAATAATCAGCGGTGCGAAAAAAATCCCTGCGTAAAAATGCCATCTCCATACTGTTTTATATAAAGAAGCTTTCGTTTGTTTATCAGTGAATGCTTTTGAATCCTTTGCTACTGCATCTATTCTTTCAAATTCCATTGTTTTCACCCTTTTTTTAAGCAATGACAAAAACTTTTATAGATCATGTCGATATAACCTCAACAATTGCAATGCGGTTTTTTCCTTATGAATTGTATTTTTCATATGGTCAATAATAGAGCCTTCCTTTATAAACAGAATTTGATCGCCTGCTTCTGCGGCAACATCCATCATATGAGTGGAAAAAATGATGATTGTGCCTTTCATCTTTTGTTCTTTTATCAAATTGACAAACTGATCAATCCAAAATGGGTCTAAACCATTTGTTGGTTCATCTAACAAGAGCAGTTTTGGATTTCCTAACAATGCTTGTCCTAATAATAGTCTTTGCCTCATTCCTTTTGATACATTTTTCACTAGTTCTCTTTTAAATTCTTCCAAACCTATTTTTTTTAAAATGTCTTGTACAGATGATTGATCTTTTTTCCGCAGTTTGGCATAAAATGATAAAAATTCTTGAAGCGTCATGAATTGCTGAGCATGAAAATCATCGGGCATGTAGCCGATCTGCTCGATATAGTTTTTTCTGTTTTTAATTAGACTGACATTGTTTAAAACAATGTCCCCGGAGGACGGTTTTGAAATACCCGCCAAAATGCGAAGAAGCGTGCTTTTTCCGGCTCCGTTTCCGCCGCATAATACGATGCATTCCCCTTTTTTTGCTTCCAGTGACATGGAAGAAAGCACAACTTTTGTTTTATATTTTTTTGAAACGTCGGAGACTTGTAATGTTGTCATTGTCTTTTCTTCCTTTCAAGCTTCCAGACGGAAAATGCAAGCATGATGCTTGAAAAGATGAACATATAACCGACGAACAGCACCCATAACGCTTTTGTTTGCATAAAAGAGATGAGCTCGTCGTATGATTGTCCAAAAACAGCTCCGCCGTCAAGCTGAACAACAAATACTATGCGGAGCAATTCCGCCGGATTACAGAATAAAGATGCCTTTAAAAGCGGAGCTATCATCGGATAAGGGACAAAGCTCAAAACGGAAATGACTGCAGTCGGCCATATCATGATAAGAAAGAACCACACGCCGACCGAAAGTATGAGAGCTTGCCATCTCGTTTCTGAAAACGAGCCAATGGTCAAGCCGATGACGAGAAAAAACCATATTAGCGAGATAGAAAAAATATATAAAATGAGCACCCATTTCAAAGATAATGAACTTCCCAATAAAGTGCCGACCAAAAGGCTCAAACTGAAGCTTAAGCTGAAGATGGCAGATTGTGCGGTCAATTGCCCGCAAAGCTTCCCAACCCAATAGGCAATAGTCGGTAACGGATACGTGCATAAAAGACTCCACTGGCCATTTTCCATTTCATTCGCGATGGAAAACGATCCAGCCACCAGCATAAACAGTGGTACGATGTACAGCACAATGTTGGCGATTGTGCCTGTCATGTTTGTATAGCCTGTGAGAGCAGGGTTATTCCGCTCTAACAAAAATAGTAATGATAAAACGAAAATCCATAGAAACTCAAACGTGTAAGAAGAACGCTGCCTGATTGTCAAACGCCATTCGGCTTTCCATATGTTCCGCATAACTCCTCCCGCTGTAAAAAAAGGGCACTTATAAATTTGCCCTTCATTCATGTGAATGATCATTGCCCTCATCCATGTGGCTGTGGTCGCCATTCATATCCGTATGACCATCCTGCATATTCTTTTCCATCATTTCTTTATTCATTTTCCATTTATGATCTTGCAATTGATCGAAGTTTAATATTTTTCCGCTATTTTTTGAAATGAAGGCTTCAGCATCTTTTTTATCTTGGAAAGAAATGACGTTGTAGGCCATTGGCGTCCGTATCGATTGATCATACACGTAGGTTGCTTTATCAGATTCAACCCATTCTTTCGAATGATAATCTCTGACGAATTCCGCTTCGATGTTTTCATTTTTATTTTCGCTTTTCCATTTATACATACATCCGATATCATCAAAAACTAATGTTTTGCCATTTTTTAAAATAAGCTGTGTTGCAAACTGATTATCCATTACACCCATGTTACATTGAGCGCATTTATCGTTTTTTTCATCAATGGCTCTTGGCGACACTTCCTTTTTTCCGCACGCAGCAGTGATAATCAGTAGAGCGCATAACATGAAAATGAAATACATTTTACGCATCCTCTTTTTTCCTCCCTATCCTCCATAAAGTAATGCTTCCTAAAAACAAGAGAAGACTGAAAACAATGATCACTCCAGAAGATGACTTTGATTCATCTTGTATTTTAGCTGTCATAAGCGGCGAGTCATCCGTCATCGCTTCATTGTCTGGACTTTTCCATAATTTTTGCAATACAACCATGCCTGGTGAATGGAAAAACAGCTGGTATTCTGGAATATCCTGCGTCAAACTTAAAAAGAACGGATTCGTTTTATAAGGTATGTCGCTATAACCGGATCCATCGGCATCAAGCTTTAGAGAGGCGTCCCAATAATTCCTTTTCACTTCATTGTCCGAGCTGCTCAAAGCTTGAGCTTCATTTACATTGCTAATAAACGTATTGTTTGAAACGATGTTTCCGTTCGCCTCTTTGAATTGAATGCCAATAAAATTCCCACGCACTTCATTGGATAAAATAAGGTTATTGGAGGCGCTTTCGGCAAAAATACCAACTCGATTATAAGAAATATTATTGCGAACCACCTTTGTCTCTGTCGCATCAAATAAAAGAATCCCCTGAGCATGAACATTGCGGTTGTTAAAAATGAATTCATTATTTTCGATTTTTCCACCCTTTGTTTCCATGACCATCGCTCCTGCCACGTTATTTTTGGAAATGTTTTTTTGAATTGTTATGTGGTCAGAATACATAATGTGTATGCCGTAATTTGATTGCTGGATGAGGTTTTGGACGGCCGTTGTATAATCGCTTTGCTCCATATAAATCCCATCTCTCACTTTTTCGATTCTGACTTTTTCGATGACATTTTGTTCTGACTTCCATAAATCAATCCCGTTATGTTGTTTTTCACCTTTTATCGAGCTTTGTGTGATGACGGTGTGATAGGCGTGTTCAAGCTTTAACCCGATCCCCTTTGTACGAATATGAACGTGTTCAATTCGGTGATGATTTCCTGATACTTGTATAGCGGCAGCGTTTTTCTCTTGGCTGCATTGAATGACCGTTACGTTTTTTACTGAAACGCGTTGACCTTTGATGGAGATGACGGGTTCTTTACGGCAGGATTGAATGGTTACTTGTCCATTTCCTTGTAACGTAACAGGTTTTGAGAGCACAATCGATTCATGATAAACGCCTCTCGGTATTCTCACGATTGAGTGCTCTGGAGCTTGATTAATCAGATATTGCAATGTGCTTTCGGCATGGATGCTGGATGGATGTGTCCAAAAAAGCATCAAAAAAACGATTAAATACCATAATTTTTTCATGACGGAATCCTTTTTTCAGTGTCATTGTTCTAATTGAAGGTTAGCGTATAATTGTGTGAAAACTATGAAGCCTATTTGGATATTTTTTTACATTTGTTTCCTTTCTTACATTCATTTACTGGCCTTTGCTTTTAAAATTGGCAATTTGTCAAATCCAATCGCAGGAGGTCTAAACATGATGGACAGTCATGTGAAACATTTGCTTGCCTTTCTATTGCTCGGAGCTTACTAGGACAAATTTATGAAAAACTTCAAACAAATTTCATAATTTCTGGTTATAATTAATAAATTAGAAAATTCATTTAATAAGTTGAGAGAAGGTGTCAAGTGGCTGATGTCTTTAAAGGTGTTAATCGTTGATGATGAAGAAAAGATGCGAAAGCTGATTAGAACGTATTTGACAAGAGAAGGATATATATGTCTGGAAGCAAAAGACGGGTTTGAGGCACTTGAAAGATTAAAAAAGGAAAACCCGGATATGCTGATCGTTGATGTCATGATGCCTTACATTGATGGTTTTACTTTAGTCGAGGAAATGCGCCAATATCTTCAAATTGATTCTCCAGTCATTTTTTTAACGGCAAAAGGGAATGAGGAAGATAAGGTGAAAGGTTTAAAAATTGGGGGAGATGACTATATAGTAAAACCTTTTCATCCTTCAGAGCTTTTGGCGCGTATGGAAGTGATTTTTCGCAGAACACATCGAATTGCAAGCGATGTAAAAATAGCAGCTATTGGACCGTTGCAATTTGATCTTCAAGGCCGGATTGGCACTGTTGAAGGCCGCAGGCTTGCGCTCACACAAAAAGAATTTGATCTATTATTCCTTTTAGCCAAAAATAAAGGAAAAGTATTTACGCGTGGTCAATTGCTTGACCAAATATGGGATTCCGATTATGCAGGAAGTGAACGAACCGTTGATACTCATATTAAAACGATTCGTCTAAAATTAAAGGAGCACAGCCATCTAATTCAAACCGTTTGGGGAATCGGATACAAGTTTGAGGTGCCGTCTTGAAAAAAATAAAACATTTTTCAGTTAGTCAGAAAGTATTGCTGCTCTTTTTTGTCAGCATCATTTTTTCCATCTTGTTTTCTTTTCTGTTCATTCACTTCCTATATAAAGAGCTTTACATTCGCAGTGTGAAAGAGCGGCTTATTTTTGAGGGAAAGCAGACAGCTGCTCACTTTCATTACGGCTCGCTAAGTCAAGATATTAAAGAAAAAATTGAATGGTATAATCTCATTTCACCTTATGAAGTAATAGCTGTTGATCAATTAGATGAGCTTCATCAACATTTTCCGTATCAAATTGATTACAAACATCTGATCAGTCAAGAAGATGAGAAAAAGCTCTCATCCGGGCAATACGTAGTTAAAGAGGGCTATGTTCATGAATTGGATCGAAAGATTGTCGGAGCAATATTCCCGCTAACCCACGAACAGAACTTAATAGGTTTTATATATATTTATATTCCTTTAGCCGAAATACCAGAGGTTTTTAGTAAAGGCATTCCGATTTTAATCTTGTTCGGTTTAATCTTTTTCGTATTGATCTATTTTGTTATCACGTACTCAATTCATTCGATCTTTCGTTCGCTGCGAACTATTCAAACGATTGCAAAAGAGATCAGCCGCGGAAATTTTTCTAAAAGAGTTCCTATCCAAACGTCAGATGATATAGGAGAATTGGCGAGCGCCTTCAACAAAATGACGGAATCTCTTGAAAAACAAGACGAGCGCAAGAAAGAATTTTTATCCAACGTGGCTCATGAATTAAGAACCCCTCTCACATATATTGGAGGATACACGCAAATCTTGCTGGATGAAGCTTATTCATCAAAAGAAGAGGCGAAAAATCATCTTCTGCTCATCAATAAAGAAACAACGCGAATGCAGAAGCTCATAAACGACTTATTACAATTAAATGAGCTGGAAAACAAAGATATGGCTCTTGAAGCAGAGCCGATCGCCTTTTCCCAATTGATTCTTGATTCATTAGAACTGTTTGCGCCTGCGCTGAAGAAAAGGAATATATCCATCAAAACAGATTTAGATGATGAAATCATCATTATGGGAGATATGAACCGGCTACATCAAGTTTTTTGTAATGTGATTGACAATGCCATTAAGTATTCCTTCGAAAACGGGATGATCAACATTGCGTTGTATCAGAAAGAGAAGCGGGCTGTTGTGATCGTTCGGGATAATGGAATAGGCATACCGAAAAAAGAGTTGGATCGTATAGGGGAACGTTTTTACCGGACAGATAAATCGCGTTCAAGAGAAACAGGGGGAACAGGCCTCGGGCTTTCCATCGTCAAACAAATTGTTGCTTTACATAACGGGACGATGAAAATTGAAAGTGAAGAAGGGCAAGGAACATCGGTTATTTTGTCATTTCCGATAGTAGAGTAGATGTTTAAAAAGGCTATACGAAATGTGGCCTTCAGGCAGTACGATAAAAGTTTCCTCTGGTCTGCAAATGCTTTTGATCAATCTTTTTTTGAGGTTTCGCATTTTTTAACCTACTGACGAATATTTCAAGAAATTTTTTAGCTAAACGTCGTTGAGACCAAATTTGTAACTGAGAGCAATTTTTTTGCGTGATAATATTTTTATATTATAATAATTATAACTTAATAATAGATAAAGAGGTGTTTCCCATGTCTATTTATCAATTTGAAGTAGAAAAAGCAAACGGCGAAAAAGTTTCTTTAGCAGAATTTAAAGGTCAAGTGCTCTTAGTGGTGAACACCGCTAGTAAATGTCGATTTACATACCAGTTTGAAGAACTGCAAAAGCTATATAAAAAATATCATGATCAAGGTTTTGAAATACTAGGATTTCCATGCAACCAGTTTGATCAACAGGAGCCGGGAACAAGCGATGAAGCAGCTTCTTTTTGCCAATTAAATTATGGCGTCACATTCCCGATGTTTGCAAAAATCGACGTGAACGGAAAAAACGCTCATCCATTATTCGAATATTTGAAAAATGAGGCGCCGTTCCGCGGATTTGATGAATCGAATACGGCAGAAAAACTATTAAAAATCAAACTAACAAATGAATACCCTGAATGGCTGGTTGGCAACGATATTAAATGGAATTTTACAAAATATTTAATTGATGAAAACGGCCAAGTCGTGAATAGATATGAACCATGGGACGAACCGATTGATTTTGAACAAGATATTCAGAAATTATTGAAAAACTAACTTCCGGTTGAATCGTTTTTTCATTCGACCGGATTTATTTTATGTATAAGAATGCTAGCAAGAAGCGATTAGTTCTTTTGCCTGTTTCAATCATCTTTCAATTACTGCGTCAGCGGCTAGAATGTTGAAAGATATGAATAAAAAAGTGACACCGTTGAAAGCGGTGTCATTTATCATTTTTTTAAACTTTTGTATTCTCGATATTCTCAATAGTAGACAATTTAGTTGATGATTCAGAGCTTTCCAAAGAAGCGGACTGAGGCTGATGCTCGTTTATAAATGATACACTTATTGCAGCGATTATTCCAGGTATAGCAAAGGCTAAGAAATTTTGGAATGTAGAAAGTTGCATAGATAATAAAACTCCCCCCATTATTGGACCGACAATAGCGCCCAGTCTGCCAATCCCCAATGCCCAGCCGACACCACTTGACCTGATTGTCAACGGATAATAGTTAGATGCGTATGCATTCGAAATTATTTGAGTGCCAATCGTAGCTGCTCCTGCTATTCCAATAAGAAAATATAAAAAGAGAATATGTCCCTTAAAGCCTAACAATGTTAATGAGACGGAGCCTAGGACAAAAAAGAGAATTAAAACTTTCTTTGCACTCCAACGATCAGCCAGCCATCCTCCAAAAATCGCACCAAAAATTGCTCCTAAATTTAGCACCAGTAAAAACATTAAACTAGAATTGATAGGGTAGCCGGATTCCAACATTAATTGCGGCAACCATGTGTTTAGTCCATATATCATTAATAAACACATAAAAAAAGAAATCCATAGTAATATAGTGCTTAATGCACGTTTTTCATGGAATAATTTCACTACTGAAATTCCTTGCTGTTTTTCTTTATTGGAAATTACAAAAGAATCTCCATCTTGAAATTGTAAGCTTGGATTAATACGTTTTAATACTTTCTTAATGTTTTCGGCATTTGATTTTGCTAATAAGAAATTAGAAGATTCCGGTAGCGTCTTGTATAAAATAGGTAAAAAAAGCAAAGGGAGTCCTCCTACAAAAAACAATGATTGCCATCCGAATTTTGGCAAGAGGAGAATGGCAAGACCAGCTGATAACATTCCCCCTAATGAATATCCACTGAACATAATGGATACTAACGTACTTTTCAAAGGTTTAGGGGAGTATTCAGTTGTTAAAGCAACAGCATTTGGCATAACTCCGCCTAACCCAAGTCCTGCAATAAACCGATAAATCCCAAATTGACCGGGTCCATTGGAAAAACCGATTAAAAAGGTAAAAAAGCTAAAAAGCGCTAAACAAAATAAAATAACATTTTTTCTTCCAATTTTATCAGCAAGCGGGCCAAAAATTAAAGCGCCAAACATCATTCCGATTAATGCATAACTTCCCAACGCCCCCGCTTGAGTAGGTGTTAAAGACCATTCTTTTATTAATATTGGGATAGCTGAACCGTATATAACTAGATCATATCCGTCAAACATAATGATAAAGCCACACCAGAAAACTAAAAGAAAGTGAAAAGAATTAAATTTGGCTTCGTTGACGACCTTTTCGATGTTAATGTGCATACATTTACCTCCCCATATAAAATTTATTATTTTGCCATTACCTTGTCGTATGTCTCATTTTGACTCACGAAATCTTTCCCACTGAATTTACTTTCTAGGAGCAAACGCAGCGTTTTATTGTAAGCGCATACACACCTCCTTAATTTTGTTAACTTATGTTTAACTAAATTAAATAATGTTGTACAATATATTAACAACTATCCAATCTTTTGTAAATAATTTTCTATAAATTTAGAATAGAAATTCTTATCAAAATAATTATTGACAGAAAATGATGAAAGCGTTTAATATTTAATTAAACAATAAACAACATAGTTAAACTATGTTTAACAATTACTATGAGAGGGTGTTTTGCATGAAATTTGGTTTTTTTACTTTGACTGATAATCCCATTGAATACGGTGCTGAAAGGAAAGATCCAAATCAGCTCATTAAAGATGTTGTAGAGCAAGGAGTGTATGCAGAAGAATTAGGTTTTAATTCTGTATGGTTGCCAGAACATCATTTTAGTGTGTTTGGTGTTCTTCCATCTCCTTCCATGGCACTGACATATATTGCAGCGAAAACAAAAAAAGTAAAACTAGCTCCAGCAACAGTCTTATTGCCGGCAAGCCATCCAATTAGAATGGCAGAGGAATATGCGCTTTTAGATTTATTAAGTGATGGAAGAGCCATTTTCTCGGCTGGAAGAGGGTATGACAAGAGGGAATATGACGTATTTCAAGTAGATTTTAATAGAAGTAGAGATATTTTCTTTGAGCAATTAGACATTATTAAAAAAGCATGGACAGAAAAATCTTTTTCATATAATGGAGAGTTTTATCAATTCCCAGAAGTTGAGTTAACGCCAAGACCGATCCAAGATCCACATCCACCAATTTATGTAGCTGCATTTAGTCGACCATCTATAGAAAAAGCTGCAGAAATGGGGGAAAATGTTATATTTGCACCATTTGCAGCTACGATGGTTTTTGGTAGTGTACAAAATGCTGTAAATGAGTTTAAAAAATTATCTGAATCGAAAGGTTTTAAAGGAAAACAAGCACGTTGTTCATATTTCTTAAATGTAGTAGAAAGCGAAAAAGAAGTAGAGGAAACGAAACAAAGAATGCTGAAATATTTCAATGGATTAGTACCTGCTTTCCCTTCTGATCCGAGCACGGCACCTCCGCATATTCGTTATTTTGTTGATATAGTTTATAAACTTAAGAACATGAAAACATCTGATTTGAGTGAGCAAAGCATTATTGTTGGCGATGCAGAATACTGCGTGGAAGTGTTGAAAAAAGTGGAGGCTGCAGGAATAGAAGAAGTTATTATTTATTTTGATTTTGGAGGTCTATCACACAAAGAAACTTTAAAATCGATGGAGCGATTCTCAAAATATGTAATGCCGCACTTCCAAGATTCAAATATCTCAATTTCCGCTCGGTGATTAATGAAGTAAGAGGGGGCAGTTCCGCAGAAATGTCACCCTCTTTCATTTGAAACAGTCATATTATCATTCTAGTTTCAAGCCATATATACGTGAGGCAAGATAAGCAGGAAAGATGAAAATATGATCCAATGATTTTTTTATTAGTAATATCGTCATTCTTTCACAAGAAAATTTTGAAGGGTGATGATGTTTTTGAATATTGAAAATGCTATACTTGAATATTTAAAAGCACATCCGGGAGCAAGTGCACAAAAAATGCTAAAAAACTTAAATGCAGCAATTAATACCAGATCTACACAAATAAAACAGGATACTTTGCAAACAATCGTTTTTAAAAAACTTAGAGTTTTAAAGAGGAAACAAAAAGTCTTAAATAAAGGAAATTCTTGGTATATATGCAATTAAAATAGAAACTGTATTGTGAAATATTTATTGGTGTAAAGGGGAAAGAATTATGCTGAAAACCGATAAACAACTTTTATTTAAAGAAGTGATGGGAAATTATCCTACGGGTGTAACGATTGTTACGACGACGTCTGAAGATGGAAAGCCCGTTGGACTAACGGTTAACTCATTTGCTTCTGTATCGTTAGATCCTCTAATGGTGCTTTGGTGTATTGATCATAAAGTTTCGTCTTTTAATGATTTTATTAAAAGCGGACAGTTTGTGGTTCACATACTTGCTGGTGAACAGCAGGAGCTATGCAAAACTTTTGCGAGCAAAGGAGTGGATCGCTTTAGCAAATGTCATTGGGCTTTTTCTGACAATAAGTTGCCGATTATTGAAGGAACTTTTGCTGTTTTACAGTGCAAAACATACAAAACTGTAGAAGCTGGAGACCACACTATTTTAATAGGAGAGGTACAGGAAATTCAAATCGATAGCAATAAAGACCCAATGTTGTACCATCGTAGACATTTTGCTTCCATACCGCCGGAGTTTTACACAACTAAAAATTAATGGTTAAGCTTGTAGACGGGAGAATTTCAATAAGTCTACAAGCTTTTTGTTTTTAAGAAAATGTGATCAGCGAACCAATACATTTTAAAGTAATCGTTTTATGTGCAAAGATGTTTCTACAAAAAATTTGAAGATTAAAATAAAATTCAATAAACTCTCCATTTTCCTGAAGTATCGTCAAGAATTTTATGTGCGTTTTGCGTGTGATTATAGTTATTTTATTAACAATCATCATATTAGTTAGGAACCATTCTTTTCTCTAGCCGCAATGCGAGAAAACCTCAGCCTTTTTTTCCATTATATTTCCTATGTATGAATAAAATGTTTGTTGGAGAAAGATAAGATCCTTTCCGTTAGAAGGAGGAGTTTCTCTTAAAAACTAGGTGGAAAGGCAAGTTAGATGCAAAAAGGACTCTCTTCCTGTATTGTGATAAGTGCACAAATCACACACAAGGAGGAAAGAGAGAACTATGTAGGAGTTTATCACAGGTGGGCAAAAACATTAAAAGAGATCGAAATGGAATTATAAGATTTTTTCAGTAATCTGAGATTATTGATATGATAAAAGATATAGAAGCGCACTTTAAATAAGGTCGATCAAAATTCCTTATGGTAATATAGATAACAAAAAGTGGAGAATGAGGGGAAACTATATGGAAATGGAAAAAAAGGGAATAAAATCAATTGAGGTAGGATTTTCTATAGTTAAAGCTGTATCCCGTTCCGACGAACCATTAACTATTACAGAGTTATCTAAAATATGCAATATGCCAAAAAGCCAAATTTATCGTTATCTTGTAAGTTTATGCAGAATTGGTTTTTTAAAAAAAGGTTCTGACTTACGATATGCCCTTGGAGATGAACTCATTTCGATTGGCATTCGTGCCATGGAAAATGTTGATATACATATTAAGGCTCAGCCGTTTATTAAACAATTAAATAAGACATTAGATGAGACTATTGCGTTAGCTATTTGGATTGAAAATGAGGGGCCGATTTTTATCAGTTGGGAAGAAAGTAGCAAACTAATTAAAATTAATGTTAGAGTCGGATCGATCGTTCCTCTAACGACTAGTGCAACTGGAAATATTTTTGCTGCTTTTTATCCAGAAACTAAAACAAAAGATTTAATTGATCGTGAGCTTTCCAAAAATCAAATGAATCAAAAGCAATTAGAGGAAACACTATCAACAATAAAAAAAGAAGGATATGCTTATACTCAATCGTATTTGCCTGGAATCACAGCTATTTCTGCCCCAATTTTCGGACCAAATAAAGAGCTCGTCGCAGCATTAACTGTGATTGGTCTATCCGGTGTTATAGATATATCTGAAAATTCTATATACACCAAGGAATTATTGAAGACAGCAAAAGAAATTTCCCGTGAACTAGGTTATTAAGCTTTAATTTGAAATAAGCTCCATTCGACTTAGAAAACATTGCAGGGTCATGATTTGAAAATATGAATCAGATATGCCTAACTAAAATGTAATCTAATTTTAGATCAACATGTTGAAAAGAATATGAAGCTGTATGATTTTAAGGTTCAAGCTGATTTCCTCCCCTCTCCATTGAATTTTAGGAAAGGGGTTATTTGTTTTTCAATAAAGAGCTTAGATGTTTTTATGTGAAGCGCTTCGATTAACAGCACCTTGTAAGCCAGATTACCTGTGGATTTTTCTCTGAAGCGGCAAAGACAACAGCGTGATCCGTGACCGAACCCCAGGAATAATTGATATTGTGTTGTTTCCCTTACAAGTTGTAAATAAATTGGCAGCCCCTCTTTTACAAACCTTTTTAAAAAAACATATAATATGTTTATACAGTTCTAAATTTTCCAAAGGGTATGGCAAAAATGGGGATTTGGTTAAAGTAAGCGTCTGCACTGCAAAGACTGAAACAAATCACATAACTCTTTTTTTTCGTTTTGTATCAAAATTTAAAGTCCGAGGTTTTAAGCGGTTTATTTGGTTCGTCAAAACAAAGGGGGAGTAAAAATATGGAGCTTCGCAAGCAAAATTATGAAATCATCCCGATTATCGTCGATGTTCCGTCTAATTTAAGAACGATCAACTTTTTTTTAGTGAAAGCAAAAGAATCCCTTGCTTTAATAGATGCTGGTTTGGATCATGAGGCTTGTTGGAATGCATTGTTGGAAACGCTGCAAAAAAACGGGTTGGCTTTGCATGACTTAACCGAAATCATTTTAACTCACAACCATATAGATCATGTCGGATTAGTGAATCGAATCATTGCGGATCACCCCATTCAAGTTTATGCCCACAAAAATGCGATCCCGCGCTTAAAGAGAGACCGCCAATTTCTTGAGATGAGGGTGGAGTTTTTTTCTAAATTATATGAGGAAATGGGATGTCATGAAGCAGGGAGAAAGCAGGTCGATTATTTAAAAGAATCGATTGTGAAAAACAGAAAACTTGCTATCCGAGCAGAGATCATTCCAGTCGAGAGCAGCCATTTGGATTTTCAAATTATCGAGGTGCCCGGACATGCTCCGGATCAAATTGCGCTGTATGATCCAAAGCATCGTTGGATGATCTCGGGTGATTTGCTGATTCAGCATATATCCAGCAACGCACTTGTCGAACCCGATTCTTTTGGACGGCGGATGCCGACTTTACTCCAGCATAAACATTCTTTAGAGAAAGTTTCGGATTTGCCTCTCGATCTCGTATTTCCGGGACACGGCGTATTCATTCAAGACCCGAAAGATTTAATAAATAAAAGATTAAAAGGGATTGAGAAAAAAGCAGAAAAAATTATGAATCTCATTTTAAACGGGGTAACAACCGCGAGCGGTCTAGCCCAAGCCTATTATGGAAATAAGTATTCGGAGCAGTTTTCGCTTGTGATGTCTGAAATTATAGGACATCTAGATTATTTAGAATTCAACGGAAAAATTAGAAAGGAGATGGAAAAAGGAGTTTGGCATTATTCCATTAATAAAGAATAATAGAAGGTTTTTGATTGGCTGTTGACGATGAAAATTTTTTCTTGTATTTCGCAAGCTGCAAAAGTAACAAAGTTTCATTGTTTGCAAGCATGATACTAATTATTGAGGTATGAGGAATGATGGGAAGAAAAAGGAGAAAAGATGCACCTTTAATTAAAAATATTGCAGAGCACAAGGAGTGGCAGAAAAAAGATCGTACTCGGACATCTCTTACTCTTTTGCAGAATCAGGAAAAAATCCGCCAAAACACGAAGTTTTATTATGATCCAGAAAAAGATAAAAAAGATATAGAGCATTATTACAAAAATGTCATCGGAAAAGAAATCAAGGGGCTGAACCTATTTTACCATTATCATAAACTAGTGAAAAAAACACATAAAAATCAGCTGCCGTATTTTATATGCAAAGATCATTATTTGTATACGTGGGTCGATTTGCAGCCGGATGGAACAGTGAAAAGCATCTATTCTGGCGAAAAAAGCGATCCTAGCCGAATCATACAAGAAGATTTCGAAATAATTCAAAAAAGATATGAGCAATTTCAAGCTCTTTTAGAAATAGTCAGCAAAAAGGACGTTTCTTTATTGAAAAAGATGAAAAGCATTGACTTGCGTTTAAAATATAATACAGAACATATTGTTCCGCAGTCTTGGTTTCATGCACGGGAACCGATGAAAAGCGATTTGCATCATTTATTTGTTTGTCATCCGGAGTGCAATGTCAAACGATCCAATTATCCTTTTCATGATTTTTCTTTTTATCAGCCGGAATCGCCAAAAGAAAAAATCCGCAATCGCTGCGGAGTTGTCAAAGACGGCCGATTCGAACCGGAACATGGCAAAGGTGCTGTTGCGAGAGCAATGATGTATTTTTTATTGCGATACCCGAATGAAATAAAAAAAAGCAGCCTTAAACAAATTAATCTTTCTTTACTGATTCACTGGCATGAATCGTTTCCCGTTTCTATTTATGAAAAGCATCGGAACCAATCGATTTATTATATACAGGGAAACCGCAATCCTTTTATAGACTTTCAAGAGTTAGCGTATAAAATAAAGTTTCCGTTTCGTATTGGATCATGTGGCGTCTAGGAATCGTGAAATCATAGACTATAGGAACATACTTAGAGCACCTCGTTTTGCAAAATAATCACAAGAAGAGCCGTTCTTTCGAAATGTCGATTGTAAAGTTCCTGATTTTTTTACTTAACTCTGAGCTAAAATTTCAAGAAGCTCTTTCCATACAAGATGACGGTCAATGGCAGCTTGCGGTCAGAAGCATTTCGGATTTTGGTTGTCCCTGTTTTTTTGCAACCTGCTGATCCATAATGGTTGCTGGTCGGCGATTTATAATGAAGAACAGCCGAATGTTCGTTCGTTTGAAAAATTGGCTATATTTCTGTCATTCAGAACTCCCTAGTTTCGAGAAAAACAAGGGAGTTTTTGTTGCATATGCTTATAATGATTGACTTTTTCCCTTAGGCAACGCTTCACTATCTGCTTGCTCTTGTTTGTTCGTAACTAAAGTACGATCATTGATATTATATTTGAAATACGTTACTTTTGATTTTGTCACATCATAAGTGTGAACACCAGAATTCGGACCGAAAGAACAAAGACACATGGTTAATTCCCCCTTGTAAATGCATGAACGGCTTCGCGCTGAATTTCTGATAATCTTCTGCTGAGCTCATCTGATTCACTGCTTCGAAGATTTTGTTCTAATTGCTTTAACAAGTTCATTATTTGATCAACAGATTGTTGATCATGACCACTTCCATTCTTCGGATTACTAATGTTATTGGCATTGTTCATATCTCGGAGCACTTTATAAGGCTCGCGGTTTAACAGAAGACTAGTCACATCAGGTCGTGAATAATGTCCGATGGCATCGTGCCAATGTGCCATATCAGCAATTAATTTCATATCAACTTCAGCGTACAAAATACCTTCCTTTCCTTTTAAAGGACCGGATAATATGGAACCACCGGGTGCGATAATCGCCGTCCAGCCCCCTCCAGGCTTTATCCACTCTTTTTGATATTCAGTCTGTGTTAACTTTTCCACATTGTCCTTGTCGACTGTACTTTGACAATTGATAACAAAACATCCGCCTACTTGAGCATGATAACGCGCAGATAGTTCAGTAGACATATCAAATAATGTATCCCAACCCGTTATACTTGAAAATCCTACCCATACGGCACAATGCAGCTGGGAGCGTTGTGCGATAAGGGAATGACGTACCAAATCCATAGTATGCTCCCAGCAGACCAGCCCGCTCATTCGTCCCAGCTCTGTGTCATAAACATTTAGATAACTTCCATCTCCCATGCCCCAATGAACACGCTCAACATGAGTCGGCATCAATTTCCTGTGTTTGCCAAAAATTTTCCCTTTATTATCAATAAATAAAATTGTGTTATAGCATGTTTTTCCGTCGCGCTCTGAAATACCAATAACGACATGTATATTATGTTTTCGTGCAGCTTCACATAAAGCATCAGTTGTTTTACTAGGTACTTCTACAGAATTGAGAAACCATTCCTTAAATAGTTCATGATACCACATTGGTGTTCCTAACCAGATGTGATACGGATAGCCAGGAATATAAGACTCAGGCAATACAACTAATTGAGCCCCTTGTTTCGCCGATTCTTCAATTAGCGAAATAGCTTTTTCCAAGCATTTTTCCCTGTCATATAAAATCGAAGAGGCTTGTACGGCAGCAACCGTGAATTTCTCATTTGAAAAATCGCTCATCAGCTAATCCCACCCCATAGAATTTTTAATTATAAGAATAATTAGAATATACAGTAAATTTCATTTGAGTTCAATAAAAAAATTACGTTTTTTATACGAATGAATAATAAGAATTTGTATTATGATTTCATACATCTTTCCTTAATTTATGATAAAATATGGATTTTTTATAATTATATTTTAAAATTTAGATAAAATTTTAAATATTTTTCATTATGTTTCTTTTATGGAATTATAAATAACATTATGTAATTGTGTTAGTATATTAGCTGATTCCTAACAAGACGGTTAAGAAGAGCTCGTACATCCAAGGACATTCGATTTTACAGTAAGTGTCAAACGAATCCCGTCTTATCTTTTCCGGATGGACAGTTTTTTCGTCGCTGTTGATTACAAGCGACTGGGTAAGATCTTTGACCTTGTACTTCTTTATATTCTAAATCCTTGTTGGGAAGTCTATAGATAAATTAAATAAGTAATTGGATTTAAATCCATTTACTTGATGCAGCATCCATTTCGGACTGCCTTAATGCCTGAAAATGAGATTTATCAGAAGGAGGATGTCATTCGTTCAGAAGGTGTCCTTAATATTTGATAATAAAGAGAACAGATCAGTTCATCCCAAAATTGTAAAGCGAAAATTCAAAAAAAGGAATGAAAGCGTAATCAATTTTAGGAAAAGTGGCCTAAAATTGTGCTTAGAAAGGAGGTACAAATGCTACTAGACATTCGAAGCAATTGTCTTTTGAAAGAAGTAATCAAAAATCCAAACATTAGTAGCAATGAACTTGCTCAAAAATTCAACTTGAGCAAGAGACAGATCAATTATAGTTTTTCCAAGATCAATGATTGGCTTTATGAACAAAATTTCCCTCAGATTGAAAGGACAAATCACGGCTATTTTGTTGTAGATCCGAGTTTACTAAAAGTATTGAGTGAAAAGGAAAATACTCAATCAGTCGATTTTTATGATTTATCGAAACTGCAGCGCGTCCATTTCATTATATTGATGATTTTAACGAGAATGGATGCCTTATCGTTGGCTCATTTCACATCTGAACTAAAAGTGAGCAAGAATACCGTTATTGACGATTTGAAAAAAGTAAAGGATATTGTCGAACAACACGGCCTTGAATACAAGTATTCAAGAAAATATGGATACGTCATTGAGGGAGACGAATTTCAATGCCGGAAACTGTTAATCTCTATCACGAACAGCATCTGGACAGCAGATCAAGGAAAAGAAAAGATCATTCAGATTTCGCAATTATCTGTAGATGAGTTAGAGGAATTTAAAAATCGCCTCGAAAAAGTGGAGGCATCGTTAAATCTGAAATTTACAGACGAAAAACTTGAGTTAATGCCTTATATTTTAATTTTTATTTTAAGAAGAATACGGAAAGGCCATCATATCGGTTCTTTTAACCTTAATTATAATGAGATTTCCGGCACAAAAGAATACTTGGCAACGGAAGAACTTTTGCATGATTTTCCAAATGTTTCAGAGGAAGAACGGCTCTTTATTACTCTGAACTTGCTGACAACGAATGTTTATTGGTCTAAAGAGGAGATTGATAAAGAAATTCCTGAATTAAAAAGCGCGCTAAGTCAAGTGATCGACAACTTTGAAAAAAATACGTTCATTTTTTTGAAGGATAAAGAGCAGCTTCTTCAAAAGCTCGTCCTTCATATGAAGCCCGCCTATTTTCGAATTAAATACAATTTAACTGATACAAATGATGTTCTTGATGATATCAATAAAAATTTCAAGGAATTGCATCATCTTGTTAAAAAATCAGTTAAACCGCTGGAAGATTTAATCGGTTCAGCTATTCCGGAAAGTGAGATTGCTTATTTAACAATTTTAATCGGCGGGTGGCTTTCCAGGCAGGGCGACAATATTAGCCAAAGAATGAAAGCCATAGTTGTCTGCCCAAAAGGAATATCAGTCTCCAGATTGATGTATGGGACGCTAAGAGAACTGTTTCCTGAATTTATTTTTCTTGATTCATTGTCTGTGCGCGAATTCCAACAATATGAAATGGATTATGACATTGTCTTTTCTCCAGTTTATTTGAAAACAAATAAAAAGTTCTTCCTTGTAGATCATTTTATTGGTGCTGAAGAAAAAAGACGATTGCGAAAAGAAGTGATGTCTGACCTATATGGGTTTGTACCTGAAGTAATAAATGTTGAAGAATTAATGGGAATTATTGAAAAGCATGCTGTCATTAAAAATAAAAAAGAGCTTTACAATGCGATTCAAAGCTATATTCACCAAGGCTCTAACAACAAGTTAGAAAATCATTCTATTAAAAATCCGAATTTATGCGATTTAATTACTCCTTCAACGATGATATTCCGCCATTCGGTTCGTAGTTGGGAAGAAGCGATTAAACTGGCGGCCCAGCCTTTGCTGAAGGATAAAAGCATAAAAGAACAATATGTTGAAGCAATGATCAAACATTGCCAATCGGATCCTTATTTTGTCATCAGTGAACATGTAGCCATTCCACATGCTTCACCTGATGAAGGAGTAAATCGTTTATCGATGAGCTTATTGAAATTGCGAAAAGGAGTAGCCTTTGAAAACTATCAGTCCATTAAGTTAATCATTGTGATTGCAGCTTTAGATAAAGATCAACATTTAAAAGCATTCATGCAATTAATGAATTTAGTGAGAAATGAACAGGATTTGAATAAAGTATTGAACGCACAAAGCATGAAAGACTTACACGAAGTTCTGAAATTATATGCACAAGAATAAAAGCTCTTTTATTAATGGAGTAGGTGATATACCAGTGATTGATTTACATTTTGATGAATCTTTGATTTTTTGCGACTTAAAAGCGAAGGATCAGGAAGAAGTTTTGAAAGTAATGGGAAACCATCTTTACGAAAAAAACTTTGTAAAAGAGAGTTTTATAGATGCAATTATTGAGAGGGAAAAAACCTTTCCGACCGGTCTCCCAACTTCCAGTAATATATCTGTCGCCATTCCCCATACGGATTCCGTTCATGTCAATAAAAAGGCGATCAGCTTGGCGATACTAAAAGACGCTGTTGAGTTTGGAATTATGGGGGAGCAGGAGGCAAAAACTCCGGTAAAGATTGTGTTTTTATTAGCGATCGACAAGCAAGATTCTCATTTGAAAATTTTGCAAAAACTGATAAGCATCTTTCAAAACGAGGATGTCATCAAGTTTTTAACAACAGAAAAAAATAAAACATTAATCAAAACAAAAATTATAGAATGTTTAGATTTAAAGGAGATGAATTGAAATGAAGAAAAAACAAGTATTAGTCGCATGTGGTGCTGGAATTGCTACTTCAACTATTGTCAATGATGCGGTGCAACAGCTTTGCAAAGAACATAACATTGAATGTGAAATTATTCAAATAAAAATTACAGAAGTTGGTTCTTATGTGGACACGGCTGACTTATTAATTAGTACAACAATTGTACAACAGGAGTACCCGTTCCCGGTTATTAATGCACGCGCTTTCTTAACAGGCATTGGACTGGATGAAGTGAAAAAAGAAATTTTGGAAGCGCTGAAAAATTAAACAAACGTTTGATTATTTTGGTAGGGGTTTAAGGAGGGGAAAAATATGCAAGGTTTTGTTGATGCGATACGAGCATTTTTAGATTTAGGTGCAACAGTTATTTTGCCCGTAGCGATTTTTATACTAGGGTTAATTTTCGGACAAAAACCCGGAAAAGCCTTTCGGGCCGGTTTGACGATTGGTGTTGCATTCGTAGGGATTTTCTTAGTAGTTGATCTTTTAGTCAATAATCTAGGGCCGGCAGCTCAAGGAATGGTTGATCGATTTGGAATCGAACTGAATGTTATTGATGTAGGTTGGCCGGCTGCTGCATCGATTTCTTGGGCCTCCCCAATCGCAGCCTTTATCATTCCTCTCGGATTGTTAGTAAATGTTTTGATGCTTGTGACAAAAACGACAAAAACAATGAATGTAGATATTTGGAATTTTTGGCATTACACTTTTACCGGTGCAATTGTATATACGTTATCAGGCAGTATTATTCAAGGCTTAATTGCCGCGGTATTATTCCAAATTGCTTGCTTGAAAATTGCAGATTGGACAGCTCCGATGCTTGATAAATATTTCGGGCTTCCGGGAATTTCTGTTGCAACGGGAAGCACGGTTTCATACGCAGTTCTTGGTATCCCTTTGATCCAATTGATTCAAAAAATACCAGGTCTTAAAAATTTAAATGCTGATCCGGAAACGATTCAAAAAAGATTTGGGATCTTTGGTGAACCGATCTTTATGGGGCTAATTTTAGGTGTCGCATTAGGATTATTGGCTGGATATTCTGTCGGAGATACGATCGAGATCGGGATGTCTATGGCAGCAGTTATGGTGTTAATGCCGAGAATGGTGAAAATTTTAATGGAAGGTTTAATGCCGATTTCTGAATCAGCTAGAGAACTGCTTCAAAAGAAATTCGGCGCACAAAATATTTATATCGGGCTAGATGCTGCCGTTGCAATTGGTCACCCGTCCGTAATTTCAACAGCTCTTATTTTAGTACCGATCACAGTAGCAATCGCCATTATTTTACCTGGAAATAACGTTCTTCCGTTTGGGGACTTAGCTACCATTCCTTTCATTGTTGCATTTATTGTCGGTGCTGCAAGAGGAAACATTGTTCATTCGGTAATCGTTGGTACGTTGTTAATCGCCCTGTCACTGTACATGGCGACAGATTTGGCGGCGCTCCATACTGAGATGGCTGTAGAATCTAAATTTAACATGCCTGAAGGAGCGAGCAAAATCTCTAGTATCGACCAAGGTGGAAATCTGATCAATTACGTTATCTATAGAATTTTTGCGCTATTCAATTAATAGTCTCCAATATTGCAGCTTGCTGGAGGGATAAAGAAATGAAAGCTTTAGTAAAAAAAGAACTAGGATTTGGGAACTTGGAAATAGTAGATGTGGAAGAACCGAAAGTCGGACCGGATCAAGTCAAAATTTTAGTGAAATACAGCGGAATATGCGGTACGGACATTCATACGTATGAAGGACATTACAAAGTGAAAGCCCCCGTTACGTTAGGCCATGAATTTTCCGGTGTAGTAGCAGAAGTCGGGGAGAATGTAACTGAATTTCAGGTAGGAGATCGGGTAACCTCTGAAACTACTTATTATATATGCGGAACATGTAAATACTGTCAGTCCGGTGATTACAATTTATGCAGCAACAGAAAAGGGCTGGGCACGCAGCAAGATGGAAGCTTTGCAACCTATTTGATTGCACGTAAAGAAAGTGTTCATAAGCTTCCTGAAAATGTAGATTTTCTATCTGCAGCGATGACGGAGCCGCTTGCATGTGCACATCATGCAGTAAAGAAAGCTACGATTCATCAAGGTGATGTCGTTTTAGTACTCGGCCCCGGTCCGATTGGTTTATTAGTCGCTCAAGTCGTAAAAGATTTAGGAGCTAAAGTTATCATAACCGGATTAAGCAATGACAAGCTGCGGCTGGAAAAGGCAAAAGAGCTTGGACTGGATTATGCCGTAAACATTCAAGAAGAAGACGTCAAACAATTAGTCAATGAATTGACGGATGGCTACGGTGTAGACGCAGTATTTGAATGTACCGGTGCTGTACCTGCTTTGAACATGGGGCTCGATTTATTGAAAAAGAAAGGCCAATTTGTACAGGTTGGCATTTATGCAAAATCTGAAATCCCTATTGATATGGAAAAAATTATTCAAAAAGAAATTGTATTTACCGGATCTCGCAGTCAAAAACCAAGCGATTGGGAGCCGTCTTTAGCCTTGATGAATGAAAATAGAGTAAATACTAAAACACTTGTAACACATCAATTCAACATTTCTGAATGGGATAAAGCATACGAAGCAATTAAAAGCGGCGATGCAATTAAAGTTATTTTAACTCCTGTTCATGAATAATCAGTTGTTCCCCACCGCATTTAGCAGGTGGGGATATGTCTAATGTAAGTCTTGGCAAAGGGGAAGAAGTAAAGTATTGACAAACATGTCAATAAGAAGGTGAAAAAATGATTGAGAGCATCATAGATTTTATTCTTGGACCGTATGGGAGAATGGTCAGCGACTTTTATATTGAACATCAATTTATCATAAATTCAATCGTGTTGGCAGTTGCATTTTACAAGCTTTTCAAAAATAAATCTAAAGGTGTTCGTTCGGAGCAAGATATGAAGGTTCATAACGAAAATTAAACCATGTGGGAAAGGGAATAGGAAATGAAAGCGCTAAAACTTTACGGAAAACGAGATCTGCGGTTCGAGGATGCTAGTGAACCAAGGATAGAAAATGAGAACGACGTGATCATTAAAGTAAAAGCAACAGGCATATGCGGTTCAGACATTTCAAGATATGCAAAACTGGGACCTTACGTACAAGGAATGATTTGGGGACATGAATTTTCCGGTGAAGTGGTAGAAGTTGGTCCTTCTGTCTCTCATGTAAAAGCAGGAGACAGGGTTGTCGGCTGTCCTGCTTTATATTGCGGTAAATGTGAAAGCTGCAAAAAAGGGATTTTGTCCCAATGTGAAAGCTTGCATGTTATTGGAGCCTTACAGCCGGGATCCTTTGCCGAATATGTGAAATTGCCTAGTGAAAATGTGCTTTTCATACCGGACGAGATAAGCTATGACTCCGCTGCTTTGATTGAGCCGTCATCCGTTGTCGTACACGGGCTTTACCGGACATCGTTGCAGCCGGGTGACAGCGTTGCTGTCATGGGATGCGGAACTATCGGGCTTCTCGCAGTCCAATGGGCAAAAATTTTTGGAGCAAGTGAAATCTTTGCGATTGATATCGATGATCAGAAATTAAATATTGCCAAAGAAATGGGAGCGGATTTTACGATTAACCCTCTTGAAAAATCGGCATATGATCAAATCATGGAGCTGACGAATGGAAAAGGAGTAGACATTGCTGTAGAATCAGCGGGATCCCCTGTAACATCCGCCCAAGTTTTTTCATTAGCGAAAAAGAGAGGGCAGGTTGTATTTATGGGAATTCCATACGGAGACGTCCTAGTCGAGAGATTTTACTTTGAAAAAATCGTCCGAAACGAATTAACCGTATTAGGATCTTGGAATGCCATATCGTCTCCGTTTCCGGGAAAAGAATGGAAAACGACAATCGATTGTATGAGAACCGGAAAATTAAACGCTGAGGCGCTGATCACACATCGCATCACGTTAGAGGAAGGACCGAAAATGTTTGAAAAAATTTTAGAAAAAAAAGAGTTCATCGGCAAAGTATTGTTTTATCCGGAAATTAGGCTTTAATTTTCAGCCGCTGTTTGAGCTATGCGGAAAGCTTATTCTTGCCATTTGAACTATTGTTGCCTGCTTGGAGCTTCATTTGCAAAATATACAAATGAATAAAAACAGCTGAACAAAGTCTAGCCTTCCTTATTTGGGAGGCATTCAGACTGTCGGCGAATGCTTTCATCCAGCGTCACTGGCCTCGTCCGCTCATGAACTTTTTTGGTTCGATTCGCATCTTCTCTAAAGATCAGTTCCTTGTCTGCCAAGCGTGTTTAAGACAGACTAAGGTGGAAAAAATCGAAATGAATAGACGCTTAGATGGTAGGGCTGTCCAAAAAGTCAGGGTTAACTGACTTTTTGGAGCCATTCATTTGGTACAGTCAAAATATTCCGTTGGAGAGGTGCCCAAGTTAACAGACTTTTTAGAGCCCATTCATTTTAGGGATTTATCGGACAGACCATTTTTTCCTATTCTGTTTAATCCTTCAGAAGTCTTATGAAGGATTTTTCTTATGTTCTCTTTCTGAATTAGGTTCTTCAAAAGTTTTATGATGGACATTCAGCACATACAATTGCTTCTTGTTGGACTTCATTGCCTCTATGAAGGACATTTACAAATTTTATTCGATTATTTTTGTCCTTCACAGTAGTATTTCTCCCCAATCCTTCATTTTAGGAACCCATCAGACTGTCATTTTTATATAGAGAATTTTGTTTGAATTTGCTCTGTACACCCCTTGATAACCATCCCTGTCATTATGCAGTATGTCAATCTTTCGTTTGTTTTGTCACCATAAAAATGATGGCTCATCTTTCAATACATAAGTGCTTCGTTTTGCCTTGCCAATCCATTCAAGAGGTGTTTGTGGATTTTTGGACAGCTGGATTTCATGCTTTAACTCTTACCTTTGTTTGAAAATTGCCGTATCAACCTTGATTTTTATTCTGAATATTTATATTAGCGACGCGGTATAAATGGGATGTTCTTTGGATAGATAATTCAAACGTTGATCATGGATTGTTTAACAATTGGTAACAGGAATTGAAAAGGAAACCTTGAAGAAAAATAACATGGCAATTCAAAAACAGGAGGCATTGGTTGTGAAAGTTTTTCGTTTTCCAGAAAATCCACTGATTGCTCCGGACGATGTAAAACCTTTTCACCGTGGACATGAAGTAATCGGAGTTTTTAATGCTGGTGTTGCCCAGTTGAACGGCGAAGTGCTTTTATTGCTGCGCGTTGCTGAGCGTCCTGTCTGTACTGATCCAAATGTCGTGAAAATTTCTTATATCGATTTTTCTTCAGGAAAAGGAAAGCTGAATGAGATGGAATTGCAAAAAAATGACAAAAGATATGATTTTTCTGACCCAAGAATGATTTTTTACAGTGATTCCATGCATAGAGCTGCCTATGTCACATCTTTATCTTATTTTCGGCTTGCCCGCAGCAAAGACGGACGGAATTTTACCATTGATGATAAACCTTTTATGTACCCAGAAACAGAACGCGAAGCATGGGGAATTGAAGACCCAAGAATTACTAAGATTGGCGCATCTTATTACATTCAGTACAGCGCAGTGTCGCCTGAAGGCATTGGAGTGGGGCTTGCCTCAACAAATGATTTTAAAACATGCAGGCGGCTAGGGTTAATTTTTCATCCTGAAAACAAAGATGTGGCCATTTTTCCTGAAAAAATTAATGGCAAGTACTATGCGCTGCATCGACCTGTACCGAAAGGAATCGGCAGACCGGAAATATGGATTGCTGAATCGGACAATCTTTTATATTGGGGAAATCATCGGCATTTGCTTAGTCTTAGCGAAAAAGGATGGGACAGCTGCCGCATTGGCGGGGGAGCAGTTCCATTTAAAACCGATAGAGGCTGGTTGGCTATTTATCATGGCGCTGATCAAAACGACTGCTATTCTTTAGGTGCTTTGCTTCTAGACTTGAATGATCCTGGGAAAATGTTAGCTAAGACGGAGGAACCCATTTTAAAGCCTGAAGCGGATTATGAAATGAACGGATTCTTCGGTCAAGTTGTATTTACATGTGGAGCTTTGACGGAAAATGGTACAGTTCGGATTTATTATGGTGCATCGGATCAATCGATTGCAGGTGCGGAAATTCCTCTTGAAGAAATAATGGAAAAACTTTGCAAATGTTTTATTTGAAATAGGGCAGGGCATATAAATAATTTGCTGATCTTTGTAAATGATATAATTGACGAAATACTTTTGTTATGTAAAATAATTAAAAGAATTCTTTAGAAAAGGTAAATAAAATGATGAATCCATTTGTAAAATATTTTTCCCCGTTACACATCATTGTCAAGCATTATTGGAATTGAATATGATAAAACATCAGAAAATCTTTGCTAGAAACAGAAATGCAAAAGTGTGGAGGGAGCTTTTGTGCGGTTGGAGAAAACGGACGTTAAGTCAAGTGCTAGGCTGCTAAAAGAATTTGAAAATGCTCCTCAGCCGATCAATCCACAAAAGTTAATTTTTAAAGGTGTAGGTAATAGGGACGTATATAATATCTCGGCGCCGTTTTTAGATGATGGGGAACTTGTCATAGCAGGTAGAGTAGAGCCTCGAAACAGCGAGCATTCAGAAGTATATTTCTTTGTAAATCGGGATGGAAAGTGGATTCCGAAAGAAGGAGCGCCGAAATTTCAGCTGCAGGATCCGTTCGTGACGAGAATTGGCGGAGATTTAGTTTTTGGCGGAGTTGAAATTTTTCCGCATCCCACTTTTAAAAGCTCACTTTGGTGGAGAACGCTTTTTTATAAAGGGAAAAATATTGCAGATTTAGAAAAATTCGCTAAAGGTCCTGAAGGCATGAAGGATATCAGAGTGATTGAATTAAAAGACGGATCAATTGGAGTGTTGACAAGGCCTCAAGGCGAGAAAGGCGGTCTCGGCAAAATTGGGTTTATCCGAATACCGACTCTTGATGATCTTAATCCCGAAAATCTCGAAAAAGCCACGCTTTTAGAGGGCCAATTTACGGATGAAGAATGGGGAGGAGCAAACGAACTGCATTTGCTTTCTAACGGTCTGATTGGTGTGCTCGGACATATAGCAAGCAAAGATGAACAAGGGAACCGCCATTATTATCCGATGGTGTTTGTATTAGATCCTGATACAATGAAATTTTCTGATATGGAACTCATTGCAACGAGATCCCATTTTTTGAAAGGCGCTGCCAAGCGGCCTGACCTTGTCAATGTAGTTTTCAGCGGCGGTTTAATCAGAAAAGGGGATGGAACAGCTGATCTATATGTAGGCACCAGCGATGCAGAAGCGCAAAAAATTACCATTGCTGATCCGTTTGTGAAGTATGAAAAATAAGGAAGATTGCAAAATAAAAGGTTCATCATCAAAAGGCGGGGTGACAAATTTCCTTCCCGTTTCTAGGCGGATACGAAAGAAAAGATGTTCGTTGTTTCGGTATCCATCCCCCCTTTTTGATGAGTTTTATTTTATTTTTTCCAAAAGCAAATGGGACAAAGAATGCATGGAAGTGCTGCTTGGGTTGGAAAAACAGCAGGCACTTCATCAGAAGGCATAGAAAAACCATAAAAAAGATGGTAATGGCAGAATAGATTTGAAAAATTAGTTTGTCTAGTCAACAATTACGATACTAGAGTTTTCGCTTTTTTATACCTATTAATGGAAAAATTATTCATTTTTATATTAACAACCCCAAGTATGGTGTGAAATAAAACCCAGATTATCCACACGGAATGGAATAATCTGGGTTTTGCGATTTTCTTAAGCCTTTATTTGTACTTTATCATTCAGCTCTCTATTCGCTCCATCTTTTACAGACCAAATAGCTATGAAGCTGATCAATGCAGCGAAAATAATATAAATGGCAACAGGAATGTAGGAATTGTTAAATTCCACTAATAAAGCGGTTGCAATTAACGGTGCGGTCCCTCCGGCAACTGCAGCCCCAAGCTGATAGCCTAGAGATATTCCCGTATATCGAACTTTGGCCGTAAAAATTTCTGAAATCATTGTGCCGAGAACTGCATTCACAGATCCCCAAATAACGCCTAGGCCGATCACCGTTGCTAAAATTAATAAAAACACCGAATTTTGTTGAAGCATCCAAAAATATGGGAACGCATATAAAATAGTGAGTATAATTCCGCTAATATAAATCGTTTTTCGTCCGATTCGATCTGATAAGCTTCCGACGAGCGGAATGACGATTGTAGCTACGATGGAGCCTATCAGTACAGCATTTAATGCATCTGTATTATCAAAATTCAAAGTTGAAGTGGCATACGATACAATAAACGTACCAAATATATAAAACGGTGCAGTTTCCACGACTTTTGCACCCATCGCAATTAAAACCTCTTTCCAATGGTAGCGAAGAGTGTCTACCAATGGAATTTTAGCAACCTCTCCTTCTTGTTGAGCTTTTTTAAAGGCAGGCGTCTCATCAATTCCTTTTCTAATCCACAGCCCGAAAATTACAAGCAATGCACTTAACAGAAATGGAACACGCCAGCCCCATGACATAAATTGATCATGCGGCAAAAGTGACATAATTGAAAGGGCAAGGGTGCCTAAAATCAATCCTAAAGAAATTCCCATTTGAGGTACACTTCCAAAAAAACCTCTATTATTTTTTGAAGCATATTCAACAGCTAGTAAAACAGAGCCTCCCCATTCTCCGCCAAGAGCTAAACCTTGTATGAAACGCAACAGAGTCAAAAAGATAGGAGCCCAAATTCCGATCACTTGATACGTAGGCATTACCCCCATGCCAAATGTGGCAATTCCCATTAAGCTAAGGGTTAAAACCAATGTTTTCTTTCTTCCTAACCTGTCGCCAATATGGCTGAAAATAATTCCGCCAACAGGTCTGAGGAAAAACGCTAAAGCAAAAGAAGTATAGGCAATTAATAATCCGACTGTAGGGTCTTCATTAACAAAAAACAATTGGTTAAAAACTAATGATGCAACTGTTCCATAAAGAAAGTAGTCAAACCATTCAATCGCACTTCCTACTAAACTGGCAATCAATATTTTCCATTTACCCTTGACCATGGCTTTCTCCCCTTCTTTAAATTTTTCGTTATAAAATCGAATTGTTTAAACGCTTTCATTTTCACGAAGCTTTCAGCTCATTTAGAGCTTTGTCCGCCTCCTTTCATTTTATTAAATTTTCTGACAACAGATAAACGGGTCATCTGATGACCGGAAAATAGAAATATCTTTTTTTATATTAACATAAATGACATTTTTGTAAAAAGTATCTTTTTAAAAAAATTCCATTTCACGAATTATTTAACTAAATACGTAAATAAAGCAGATCATCCAACGTCCGATCTGCAAATAAAAACTAGCATCCATGACTGCTGAGTGCTTTAAGAAAACGATTTGATTATTTCAGCACAATCATCAGCAGCGAATGAAATATAACAGAAAAAGCAGTTCATTGCAAAAAGAGTGCGAGCCTCCTCAGCCTGGAGCTAAAGGCTGAACTTAGAACGGTTTGAATGAATCAGCATTTATCCCGGTTTCAGCAAGCAGCAGTTTAAGGACTCACATTTTATGTTTTCAAAGAAAAACAGCGCCTCCGTGGAGAGCGCTTTTTATTTTGAAAAGATTTTTTGGAAAGGAGTGTTTCCGATGGTCAATGTTTGAAATTAGCAATTCACTTTCTCATCACTTCTTGATTTATTAAATTGGGCGGACATAATCCTTTCAGCCCCTTTATTAAATTTTCCGCCGCCAGTTTTGCCATTGCATACCGCGTTTCATAAGTTGCTGAGCCGATATGCGGTAATGTGACGACATTATTCATTTTTAACAGGGGGTGATCTTTCGGGACAGGTTCTTGTTCAAATACATCAAGTCCGGCACCTAAAATGAGTTTGTTTTGGAGCGCGTAAATAAGGTCTTTTTCGTTGACGGTCTGGCCCCTTGAACCGTTGTTGAAAATGGCGCTTCGTTTCATCAATTGAAATTGTTTTAGCCCGATTAAATGCTTTGTTTCTGATGTTAACGGCGTCATTAAAATGTCCTACAAACTGTATTGCGAAATTTATTAAATATTATGATAATTTTGATAAAAAATGCTAATAGTTTGTGGTGAGGGGGGTGGAAATGGGGAAAGTTTTAGACTCCAATGAAATGATGAAATTTTTGCCTGAATCTGGGCAAATCTTAAATACTTTGCGAAATCATTTAATTTCAGCTTTAGGTCTCGACAGAGCTAAAGATTTTTTATTACGGTATGGCTGGGATTGCGGCAATAATTTTTCAAATTCTTTAAGAAGGAAAGATGCTTATCATACGCTGATATTGAAAGAACTGTTTATCGCTTGTTCGCATATGCACGGCATAACGGCTGATTTAGGCATTTCAGTTAAAGAGCTGTATATCGACCCTGTAACAAAAGATTATTATTCAGAAGGCTATTGGAAGCATTCAAAAGAAGCTGAACACCATATTGCAACCTTTGGATTATCTTCTGATCCAGTATGTTTTACACTAATAGGATTTGCAGGCGGATATGTGAGCAATCAGTTGGGTAGAAAAGTAATTTTTAAAGAAGTTGAGTGTGAAGGAAAGGGTGATCCGCATTGTCATTGGATTGCCAAACCGGTTTTAGGATTGGGGAGAAGAAATCGAAAAAGAGCTGCCTTATTATGAAGAGGAAAATTTAGGACAAGAGCTAGACAAAGCTTTTATAAGGATAGAAAAGCAGAAAGAAATGTTTAAGAAAGCTCTTATGATTAATGAAAAGTTGACAAATTCGCTATTAAACGGGTGTGGACTAAAGGGGATATTGAGTTGAGATGAATTGTGCTCTTCTGCTGGAAAACTCTCACCGTCAGTTGATTGCAGCGAGCGATTCGCTTCGAAAAATTTATTTAAACAGCGCTGATTATGTGAGGGAGAAAGTGGAAACAGTAGATATAAAAGAAAAATGTAATACGAATCGGATAAAAGTTTCTTCAGCAAAAGGCTATACATTTGAAAAATTAATATCTCCTGTTTTTGTAAGAAACAATATTTTGGTTATGTTTCACTAATTCGTGAATCAGAAGGCTTTTCGGAATTGGGCTATATCGTCATTAAAAAGGCGGCATCCATTTGTGCTATGCAAATAATAAATGAAACTTCTGCGTTTGAAAACGAACAACGAATTAAAAGAGAATTGCTGAACGCCGTTTTTAGGGGGGAATTTTCAGAAGAGGAGCTTACTTACCGATTAAAATTAATGGGATACAATCTTAATCAACCGCAATATGTGTTTTTGTTTCATCTGGACAGCAGCCAAGAGTTTAATCGAAAAGAGCTTGAAGATTCGCTTAATCATGATAAAACTGCAGCAGCTGAAAGCTTAAATAAATTGATCAAGCAGCAAGGTTTAGCATGTATAATGACAACAAAAGTCAATCAGCTGATTGCTGTTATCCGTCAATTTTCATCTGAAGTTTCATGCGGGCAATGGCTAATTGATCAGATTTTCTCCGAGATTAAACCTTTTGAAATGAAATTGGGGATCAGCAGTTTATGTCAGCAAGCATCAGATTTGAAAAAAGGATTAAAAGAAGCAGAAAAAACAATTAAGATTATGAAGTTTTCTAAAAGCAATGCGAAAGTCAAAGCATTTAAGGAGCTTTTAGCGGTTGTGAAGTTAATATGCTCTGAAAATTTACCAGAAATGGAAGCCTTTGCACATACAATGCTTCAAAAAATAAAAAACTACGATGACAAGCATGGCTCAGATTTATTAGAAACGCTTTATTGGTATGTTGAAAATAACGGACATCTATATAAAACAGCCGAAAGAATGCATGTTTCATTAGGGTCTGTACGTTACCGACTGAAGAGGATCCAAGAAATAGGCGGGTTTGATTTATCGTCAAGCCAAGGCTTCTTTGATGTTTATGCTGCGGTCAATATGTATCTTTTCTTAGGGCTCATTGAAGTCAAAATGAAATAAAGCGCAAGTTTTATAATCATGACAATTTGTCCAATAAACTCTACTCCCTCTTGCACGCTCAGGCTGCTTCAGAGGATTTTCATCAGAAAATACAATCCATTCAGGAAATTTGCAAAAATGATTATCCGATTTTTTAAGTGAACGCTATTTTAAAAATTTTACAATGGGTTTATGGTGCTAGGAACGTTTTTTCTACACGGTGGAGAAAATAAACCCCAATACTTTTTAAATGGGGGAATTTACCCCCTTCTTCCGCAAATTTCTTCAATAAATTACAAATCTTTACATTATTCGTAAGAGTATGGTACTATTAATACTACTAAAACTCGTAAAAAATGGGGTTACTGAAAAATGAATAAAATGAATATTCTATCTATTAAAATAGAAAATGAACGAGCATATATGATTTCATTGGCTGAGAAATATGGATATACATCTGAGGTTGTGTTAAAAATCAGCCAGGAACTTGATAAGCTGATTCATCAATACCAAAACGAGCTCTTAAAAAAAACGAAGTGAACTTGGCAGTATATTGATAAAATTCTCCCAGCTTGAATCAAAATGGTATCTACCTTTCAGCTTTCAAATTGGGCAATCGTAAGAATGGCAGCTCTTTTGATTTTCCGACATATATTTTAGATTCCAGGAGTATACCGCTGTTCTTGTTCTATGAGCCCCAAGATAGAATATGAAAACATCATCTTTTCGTTTGTCAATTGGCTGTTTTTACAAAGTTTCACCACTGCTTTTTTATTTGTAAAGGTTAAATCACGGCGCAGGAAGAAGGTTTAGAAGATGGATAAACAGGCCGTCAGGGAAAAAATATGGACTCTGCTTGAAAAAGAGAAGCTTGGACGCTTTCCGTTTCCGCTGAAAAATAGAATTCCAAATTTCAAAGGAGCTGAACAAGCTGCAAAAATTGTTGCTTCGATGCCTGAATATAAATCGGCAAACGTCGTAAAGGTGAACCCTGATGCTCCGCAGCTTCCAATTCGGACGAAAGTGCTAATTGATGGAAAGACTCTTCTTATGCCAACTCCAAGATTAAAATCCGGTTTTATCATGGTGAAGCCTGAATGGGTGCCAAAAGGAGAAGAGAGAAAAGCAGCCAGCTTGAAACATATGAATACGTTCGGAAGGGAAATCTCTCTCGATCAGCTGCCAACTATTGATTTCATTGTGGTTGGATCGGTTGCAGTCCATAGGGACGGGCGCAGAATTGGAAAAGGCGAAGGATATGCCGATCGCGAATATGCCATTATTCGGGAGCTTGGGCAGCCTTCTGTTCCTGTCGTCACGACTGTTCATAGCATTCAGCTGGTAGAAGACGATTTTCCTATTGATCCGTATGATTTGACGGTTGATTGGATTGCTACAGAAAAAGAATTGATCAAAACGAACACTCCTTATTCAAAGCCGGAAGGAATCATTTGGGAACAAGTAAGTGAAGAAGAGAAAGAACAAATGCCTGTTTTAAAAGAAATTTGGGCAATGCTATACAAGCGTTCTTAACGATCATTCCCTTGCATTTACTTTAGCATGACGTCATCCCATTCATTTAGAAGCAGGAAAACTAGGAATACTCCGCATAAAGTTTGTGAAAATTCTAAAATTTATATTCCTGCTTCTTTTCTCAGAAGAAAACGGAACAATGTACAATAAATTTTAAACAGTTTGAAAACGAATCGTTTTTTTCTGCTATTAGGCAATTGTATAATAGAGTTAGAAGTGCAGATATGATGATTGGGAGGCCTATAAATGCAAGGGGAGACGATGCATCCAAAATTAGAAAAAATTGTCGAAAATGTTGAAAAAGTTATTGTAGGAAAGAGTGAACTGGTCATTTTAAGTTTGTCGGCATTGCTTGCTGGAGGGCATGTGCTTCTCGAAGATGTACCCGGAGTTGGAAAAACGATGATGGTGAAGGCATTGGCAAAGTCTGTTGGGGCTGATTTTAAAAGAATTCAGTTTACACCTGATTTACTGCCTTCAGACGTTACTGGAGTATCGATATATAATCCGAAAACGATTGAATTTGAATACCGACCAGGACCGATTATGGCTAATATTATTTTGGCCGATGAAATAAATCGAAGCTCACCAAAGACCCAATCCGCCTTGCTTGAAGGCATGGAGGAAGGGAGTGTTACCATAGATGGCGTGACAATGCCGCTTGAAAAACCTTTTTTCGTTATGGCGACACAAAATCCCGTTGAGTATGAAGGAACTTATCCGTTGCCGGAGGCTCAATTGGATCGATTTTTACTAAAACTGAAAATGGGCTATCCTTCTGTTTCAGAAGAAATAGAAGTGTTGACAAAAGCCGAAAAAGGACAGCCGCTTGATGAACTAACGTCAGTCATCACCAAAGACGAACTAACGGCACTTCAGGAAGAAATCAAACAAGTATATGTAGATGATACGATTAAACATTATATTGTAGACATCGTAAATAAGACGCGGAACCATGATTCCGTCTATTTAGGAGTCAGTCCCCGTGGTTCTGTTGCGCTTATGAAGGCATCTCAGGCGTATGCGTTTATTCATGCCCGAGATTATGTGATCCCCGATGATGTTCAATATTTATCCGTGCATGTCCTGCCCCATCGCATTATTTTGACATCTGAAGCGCGTTATGAAGGGAAAACAGCTGAACAAATCATTGAAGATATTCTTGCCGAAATCCCTGTGCCTGTAGTGAGGTCGCTGTGAAATCAATGAAAGGCTTGCTAAAAGGCACACGGCTGGCGTGGAACCTTGCTTTTTTAATATTGCTCGTGGCGGCTTCCTTTGCATATGCCATGTTTCAAGGAGGATTTGTCAGCTGGTTTTTATTGTATTCATTGCTGCCGTTTGTTGTTTATTCTGTTGCGTTGGCTCTTTATCCGCTGAAGAAGCTGCGAGTTCGGCGCAAATTAAATAAAACGGAATTTCAAGCAGGCGAACCGCTTGTTTGTACTATCGAAATTGAACAGCCGTTTCCCTTCCCTTTTTTCTTTGGAATCGTTGAGGATGTCTTTCCTGAAAAGCTGAAAAATTCGGGATCAGCGAAGATTGTATTGTTTCCTTGGTGGAAAAAACGTTTTTCATTCCAATATTCGTTATCTAATCTTCCGAGGGGATCCCATCATTTTGAAACAGTGCGATTTAAAACAGGAGATTTGTTTGGAATCATTGAAAGAGAAGGCATTTATTCGGCAAACAATCACATTGTGGTCTATCCGCCATTTTTTGAGTTTCAGTACCGTCCCCAACAACTTTCACTTGAAAAGGATGCAGGTTTTGCCAGAACACGATATATAAAAGATGTTTCGATTGTTGCTGGGGTAAGGGAATATGAACCGGGAGATAAATTATCGTGGATAGACTGGAAGGCGACAGCGAGACGCCATTCGATCATGACAAAGGAATTTGAGCAGCTGAATAGCCAACAAATTGTTTGTTTCATCGATCGAACAAAGTCATCGTCATTTGAAGAGCTTATCTCATTTACAGCTTCGTTCTCTAAAGCAGTGCTCAAAAACGGTTCCAAGCTCGGGGTAGTTTCGGTTGGGAAAACGAAGAAAGTTTTTCCTATATCAAATCATGAGCATCATTGGAAGCATATCCTGTATCATTTGGCAGTAGCGGATTGCGATGGTGAGGACGAGTTTATCAACCAGCTTTTAGAGGAATTGAACAAATGGGGACAGCATTCATCTATCATGATTATGACAAGTCATTTACACCCTTCCTTGATTGACAAGCTTCTAGCGTTTCCGAAGCCGCGTCATGTCACCATTTGGCATGTGACAAAAGCGGTTGAAAAGCCGAGAAGAGATCAAGAACTAATAGATAAATTGCGGCGGCATTCGATAACTGTCCGCACTGTTGACGCCGGCATGTTCCGAGATGCAGCGCAAAGGGTGGGAAGCCGATAATGAAACAGCAAATCGTTAACTTTTGTTTATATTTGCTATCGTTTATTTTGCTGTGGGAATGGCTGCGGCCGCTTGAATATTCGACTGATTCTATCTATACCGTTATTTTCGTTATATTTATCGGAATTTCTCTCTTTTTTACATTTATGCAGCTAAAATGGTATATCTCGTATCCGGTTAAATTATGTTATATTTTCTTTTTTATTCATCAGCTGTTTTACAACGGCTCTGTTTTTGAAATAGGATGGATATTAGAATTTATTCATGATCTTCGCTATAACTTAAACTTGATCACCGAAAGGTATTTCGGCGGAATGACTCCTCCATTCCGGACGTTTCTTTTCTTTGTATTATTGTGGCTGCTTGTCTATTTATTAAACTATTGGATTATTCAGAGAAAAAGAATTTTATTATTTTTAATTTTAACTATTACGTATGTGGCAGTATTAGATACGTTTTCGCCATATGATGCAACTTATGCGATTATACGGTTAGCGGTGGTTGGATTTTTCCTTTTAGGTCTTCTTTATTTTGAAAGGATGATTTTTTCGGAGAAAATTCCGTTTAGGTCTATTTTGTATTGGAAATGGATTGTGCCGCTTTTGGCAATGATTGTCGTTTCCGCTGCGATCGGGTGGCTCGCTCCGAAAGCGGCCCCCCAATGGCCAGACCCTTTACCGTATTTTTCGAAGTATAAACAGGACGGAGAAGGGGAGTATTTGTCAAATTCGGTTGTCAAAAAAATCGGTTATGGTACCAATGATGAGCAATTGGGCGGTCCGTTCATTCCAAACGATGCACCTGCTTTTCGGGCGTATGTAGAAAGACAGCATTATTGGCGAGTTGAAACAAAAGATGTTTATACAGGAAAAGGCTGGGTTACAAGCGACAGACAATTTTCCATTGCAAATGGATTTATCGGTCCGTATTTAAACTTGACGAGTAGTCAGGTTCAAACGGAACAGCTTGTTTCGACTGTAGAAATTGAGCGCGAATATCCATATCAGCATATTATTTATCCGCTTGGATTGCAGGAAATTTCCAGTGATGCTGATCAATACCGCATCGATCATGTTACGGAGAATATATTCCCAATGTTTAATGAATCGGGGGAACGGCTTTCCAGCTATTCTTTGAAATATTCTTATCCCTTGTTTGAAATTGAAAAATTGCAGGCTGTTCACTCGAATGAAGGTGCTCCAAAAGAATTGGTTGAACGATATACGCAGCTTCCTGCAAGCCTTCCGGAACGCGTGAAAAATCTCGCTGTGGAGATTACAAAAGATAAAAACAACTTTTATGATAAAGCCAAGGCGGTTGAACAGTATTTTTTGAAAGAACCGTTTGTATATGAAACGAATGATGTGGCTGTCCCGGAATTGGATGAAGATTATGTCGATCAGTTTTTATTTGAAACGAAGAAAGGATATTGCGACAATTTTTCAACATCTATGGTTGTTCTTCTTCGGTCTGTCGGAATTCCGGCGCGCTGGGTAAAGGGATATACCCCTGGGCAGTTTGTAGAAACGACAAGCGAAGGATTGGAAGTGTATGAAATAACTAGCAACAATGCCCATTCGTGGGTAGAGGTTTATTTTTCTGGAATTGGCTGGGTCCCTTTTGAACCGACGATCGGTTTTTCCAATCCGCAGGAATTTGCACATCAATCAAATGAAAATCAACAAGATTCATCCGCTGCCGAACAAGAACAAAGTCAGCCGCTTGAGGAAGAAAGTCAAGAACAAATCGATACGGATGATACTAAGCAGCCAAAGGAATTCCCTTTTTCGCTATCACCAGCTGTTATTGTCTCCATCGGTTTCATCTTGTTTATAGCGGCAAGTGTGTTAATACTTTTCAAAACGAGAAATAAATGGATGACCAGTTGGATGACTAGCTTCTATAAACGGAATCATGATGAGAAAGATTTTTTGAAAGCATACAGGCTTTTGCTTAAATCTCTGGAAAGATGTGGCTACAAACGGGAAAACGGGCAAACGTTAAGAGAATATGCAAAACAGATTGATCAAATGTTTGGAACAAATAGTATGTCGCAATTAACTTACATTTATGAGCGGGCGCTGTATCGGGGCGATGATCCAAGCAAGGAATGGGAGCAATCGAAAGAATTATGGGAAGATTTAATCAAAAAAACAACTTCTTGACCGGGTCTTGATCACTTGGTATGATAAGAAAAAATTCATAGCGGGAAGCTCCTTCGTATATCCTCGATAATATGGTTCGAGAGTCTCTACCGGGTTACCGTAAATAACCCGACTATGAAGGCAGAAGTTAGTAGATGTACTAGAATTCTGCCTTTTTTTCGGTAGAATTCTATTTTTTTGAAGTCAGATGTGAAACAATATATTGATCCATCAAAATAATGAGGTGAACACGTTGGAGAACATCCAAGACATGATCTTAGTGTTAGATTTCGGCAGCCAATACAATCAATTAATTACGCGCAGAATTCGCGAATTTGGTGTTTACAGCGAGCTTCATCCGCATACGCTGTCGATAGAAGATATCAAAAAAATGAATCCGAAAGGAATTATTTTGTCAGGGGGTCCAAACAGCGTATATGACGAAAAGTCTTTTCGCTGCGACGAGCGGATTTTTGAACTCGGGGTTCCAGTGCTCGGAATTTGCTATGGCATGCAATTAATGACCTATTTGCTCGGGGGAAAAGTGGAAAAGGCGAAGCACCGGGAATATGGGAAAGCAGCTTTACAAGTAAAGGAAAAATCGCCGTTGTTTGAAGGCTTGCCTGATGATCAAATCGTTTGGATGAGTCACGGGGATCTTGTGGCCGATATTCCGAACGGCTTTAAAGTAGACGCCACTAGCCCATCATGTCCATTTGCCGCAATCAGCAATGATGAGCGGAACATGTACGGGGTTCAATTTCATCCCGAAGTGCGCCATACAGAATTTGGGAACGACCTATTGAAAAATTTCGTTTTCCGCATTTGCGGGTGCACAAATTCGTGGACGATGGAAAACTTTATTGAAATGCAAATAGAGAACATCCGCAAAACTGTCGGAAATAAGAAAGTGCTGTGCGCGCTAAGCGGCGGGGTGGACTCATCTGTTGTAGCCGTTTTAATCCATAAAGCGATCGGCAATCAATTAACGTGCATTTTTGTTGACCACGGACTCCTTCGCAAAGGGGAAGCGGAAAGCGTCATGAAGACGTTTAGCGAAGGGTTTAACATGAATGTCATTAAAGTAGATGCAAAAGACCGCTTTTTAGAAAAATTGAAGGGTGTTACTGACCCGGAAAAGAAAAGAAAAATCATCGGCAACGAGTTTATCTATGTTTTTGATGATGAAGCGGCAAAATTGGAGGGCATTGAGTTTCTTGCTCAAGGAACACTTTATACAGACATTATCGAAAGCGGTACGCAGACGGCGCAAACGATCAAATCGCATCACAATGTCGGCGGACTTCCGGAGGATATGAAATTTCAACTGATTGAACCATTGAATACACTCTTTAAAGACGAAGTTCGCGCACTTGGAACAGAGCTTGGTATTCCAGATGAAATCGTTTGGCGGCAGCCGTTCCCGGGACCAGGATTAGCCATTCGGGTTTTAGGAGAAGTAACGGAAGAAAAGCTAGAGATTGTTCGGGAATCCGATGCTATTTTACGAGAAGAAATTAAAAAAGCCGGATTAGAGCGGGACATTTGGCAATATTTCACCGTTTTGCCTAACATCCGCAGCGTAGGTGTGATGGGCGATGCCCGCACGTACGATCATACAATTGGAATCCGTGCTGTCACTTCAATTGACGGCATGACTTCAGATTGGGCTCGTATTCCGTGGGAAGTGCTGGAAGTGATCTCTACGCGGATTGTCAATGAAGTGCCGCACGTGAACCGAGTTGTCTACGATATTACAAGCAAGCCGCCGGCAACAATTGAATGGGAATAAATCTGACCAACTTGTATAAATCGGAATTATCATTTTTATATAATAAATATAAACATTCTCGTATAATTTCGGGAATATGGCCCGAAAGTTTCTACCAAGCTACCGTAAATAGCTTGACTACGAGGTGTTGACGGTTCGATGGCTGAAGGAGGAGAGGATCCTTTTCCTTTCTCACATTGGGCTTTCAGCAACCTCATGGTCAAGCGCATCCTTGGAATGGAGCGCTTATTTTTTTGCTTAAAGTTTTTTATACAGCCAATTGTAGGAGGACTTTATAATGAAAAAATATTTTCAATTTGATGAACTTGGCACTAATTACCGCAGGGAAATTATTGGCGGAATTACAACTTTTCTTTCAATGGCCTATATTTTGTTTGTCAATCCAGCAACGCTTTCATTAAGCTCTGTTGCTGATTTTCCCAATGAATTGAGAATGGATCAAGGAGCTGTCTTCACTGCGACCGCGTTGGCTGCAGCCATCGGGACGCTCATCATGGGTATTGTGGCACGGTATCCGGTAGCTCTTGCTCCCGGTATGGGATTGAACGCGTTCTTTGCTTTTACTGTCGTTTTGACGTACGGCATCCCTTGGCAAACAGCCCTTTCAGGTGTTCTTGTTTCAGGTCTCTTTCTTGTCTTGCTGACGCTTAGCGGATTGCGGGAAAAAATTATTGATTCCATTCCGCCGGAGCTGAAGCATGCAGTCGGTGCGGGAATCGGATTGTTTATTACATTTATCGGTTTCCAAAATGCAGGCATAATTGTTAATGATGACGCTGTTCTTGTCGGATTGGGAGACTTGCGGAATGGAAATACTCTTCTATCTATTTTTGGATTAACTATTACGATTATTTTAATGGTTCGGCAAGTGAAAGGCGGCGTGTTTTACGGCATGGTGATTACGGCCGTTGTCGGAATGATTTTTGGCCTTGTTCCAAAACCGGATAAAATTATTGGGGAAATTCCGAGCTTGGCTCCGACGTTTGGAGTAGCTTTAGGACATTTAGGAGATATTTTTTCTTTACAAATGCTTGTCGTAATCTTAACGTTTATGTTTGTTGACTTTTTTGATACGGCAGGAACGCTGGTTGCGGTTGCCAATCAAGCAGGGTTATTGAAAAACAATAAACTTCCGCGAATCGGCAGAGCTTTAGTATCTGATTCAATGGGAACAGTTGTCGGAGCGATTTTAGGAACATCTTCAACCACTTCTTATGTAGAATCATCAGCGGGGGTTGCGGCAGGCGCGCGGACAGGTTTTGCTTCCATTATAACGGCAGGATGTTTCCTATTAGCTTTATTTTTCTCGCCGCTATTGAGCGTTATTACATCTTCTGTTACGGCTCCAGCGCTCATTATTGTCGGAGTTTTAATGGTATCATCTTTAGGGCATATAAAATGGGATCAGTTTGAAATTGCTGTTCCGGCGTTTTTAATCTTGATTACAATGCCATTAACGTACAGCATCGCAACCGGTATTGCTATCGGCTTTATTTTCTATCCGATCACGATGATTCTAAAAGGAAGAGGAAAAGAGATTCATCCGATTTTGTATGGTTTATCGATTGTATTTCTGCTTTATTTCATCTTTCTTGTCAATTAATAAGAAGTCGAAGGGTCAGACTGAAATGCTGTCTGATCCTTTTCTTGTGCGCCCGGCATGGGTGTAATCTATAGGGTGAAAGTCCCGAGCTGCG
>ERZ1673788.26-NODE-26-length-35823-cov-24.105821_pt1 | contig 35823 bp, 42 predicted proteins | sample MGYA00580128_ERZ1673788 | MGnify/ENA primary metagenome ERZ1673788 (study PRJEB41219, sample SAMN04549589) | soil metagenome | isolation source: soil | place: USA: Utah, Baker Hot Springs | collected 2009-04-27 ...
CGGGTTGGACTTGCACCAACAAGCACCCTGCAACTAGCTGGGCGCGCTATATAAAAAAGACAGACGAGACCCGTCTGTCTTCATATTACATATTTTCTATATGAAATGAAGATTATTAAAAAAGGACAGACTGCTCCCATTACTCTGCATTCACAAGCAGAGCCTTTGAACGTATTTAATTACTTAGTTCAAAGCTGGGAATCGCAATCTGACAGAATACACTTTTTAATAATCCTCCTTTAAATTTTCAGTACACCGATTATTATAGAGATCTTATCTGAAAAAGTCAAAGAAAACTAGCAATTATTCCGCTTTTATACAACATTTTCTTGAAGAAGCTGTCCATTAATCTCCCTGATTCTCCACCATCTGATCCCTTTAGAAAACAATAATACCTGAAGTTTGTGACAGCATTTTGTGCTTAACACATACACGTGATCATTTTATAAGCTTTAAATGATCGTGATCCAAGCAGTTTCATCACTTCCTGTAAAATCTTTTCTGTATTTTTTGCTCAACTGTCCAAGACGATATTGGTATTGCTCTTTAAATAAAAGCTATACATCGAAATTACCTTTGGTTCAAAAAAGAATTCTTCGCAATTATTCAAACTTGTCCAATTCCCTTTTTTCTCGTAAAAGTTTTTGAAATTCCATTTCTAATTCTTTAGATGGTTCGATACTTAAGCGACTTAGTACTTCTGATATTTTTGTTTCGAGTAAGAGACGTTTTTCTTTTGCAGTGTCTCGAGTTTTTTGCAGTTGAGCATGTTTATATTGCTGATAGGTTCCTTCAAAAAGTGCAATCTTTTGATTACGTATTGCCAAAATTCGTGTAGCGATATTTTCAATGAATCGGCGATCGTGGGAGACGAAGATCACGCTTCCTTCATACTCTTTTAGAAGAGACTCTAATGCTTCAACAGATTCCGTATCAAGAAAATTCGTCGGTTCATCTAAAATTAACGTATTGATATCACTTAAAAATAGTTTTGCCAGTGCAACTTTTACCCGCTCACCGCCGCTCAAAACCTCTACAGGCTTATAGACATCATCTCTGAAGAAATGCATTCTCGCAAGAACCGTCCGAATAAGTGTTTCATTCTGTTTAGAAGAAGACTGGACATTCTCAATAATAGATTTTTCCACATCTAAAATATTTAAATTTTGGCTAAAGTACCCCATTTTCACAGCCGGGGAAAGTGTAATGCCAGGCTCTTCGTTGATGATCTTTTTTACAAGCGTCGTTTTTCCACTTCCATTTGGACCGATAATCGCTAATTTATCACCACCGCGTACATAGAAGCTTGCATTGCTCCAAAGTACACGTTCGCTAATCCTGCCTGTTACATCCTCTACACGTAAGATAATTCGATTTTTAAACGCTTCTGCATTCGGCAAGTTCATCTTAAGCGGCGGGAGTTCTTTCACTTTTTCTACCTTTTCAAGTTTTTCTAATCTCGTTTCAATGGCTTTCGCTGTTTTTTGCAGCTTCTTTTGCTTTTTGGCAAAGTACGGCTTCGCTCCAGTAATTTTCGCCTCTGATTTACTTACCTTTTTAGGAGTCTTTGTTGCTCTTTCCGCTTTTTTCTCTTTTAATTTTAATGCTTCTTCTAACTGCTTTCTCTTTTTCTCGTATTTTTCATACGCTAACTGTTCTTGACGTCTCTCTACTTCTTTTTGTTTTATATAATCGCTGTAATTGCCTGTATATTCCTTAATCTTTCCTTCATTGATTTCCCATATGGTCGTACAAAGAGCATCCAAAAATTCGCGATCATGTGAAACAATGATAAATGCCCCCTGCCACTCTTTCAGTTTCTTTTCTAACCATTCAATATGGTCTGTATCGAGATTTGTCGTTGGTTCGTCTGCAAGTAAAAGCTCTGGATCTTTCACAAAAGCTTTTTGAATATATTCTTGCGTCACTTCACCACCGCTTTTTGTTGTATCAGTTCGTTTAAACTGCGGCAAAAGTTCACATTGAGTATGTTGAATAACGCTCCCTTCCTCTGAAGAAATTTTTTTAGCTAAAATATGAAGTAACGTCGTTTTCCCGCTTCCATTTCGACCAACTAATCCAATTCGATCTTTTTGATGGATTTCCAATCGATCCACATCTAGTAATAAACGATCCTGTACATAGTGCTTTATATGATGAGCTTCTAATAAGAGCATATGAACATCTCCTTTGTACTAACTTAGGAGACAAAAAAATGCCTCCTATATACATTCAGAATAGGAGGCATAAATATTTAGGGGCACACCAAAAAGAAACTATTCTTTTAGATCCACCTATAGAAGACCAATCCTATTCTGAAAAAAAGACAATTGAAGTCATTGCAAACACAGCAGAGATTGTCTGCTAAACATAGCCTTCAATTGTAACCTTTCATAAATAGGATTAGTACTTCATTAGGTCAGTTCACCCTTCCGATCTTAAGTTTAAATTTACTATAAACGATTTACTAAGAATTGTCAAATGTTATTTGTAAATAAAAAACATTTTTGTTAATGGAACAAATTTTTTACATTCAACTCATACATAAATAGCATTCGAGGAGTTTCGTCACGTTTACACATCGACAGCCTGACAAAATTAAATATTACGAAACAATAATAAAACGTATCAAGGTATTTTTGGGATTAGAAAACGTCCCAACTGCATTTGATGAACAACAAAAGATTTATGATCGCGCCTGCAGAGGATTGAATATATGGATGCAGCAAGGGCAGCTTTACGAGAGTAAATGATTAAATGGTAGTTCTTATGTTAATAACATGTAACTTTTTTGCTCCTTGCAAAAAATTGTTTCGTTAGCCAACCATAAAACGAGTTCACACACAGAAGTTGGAATTTAACTCATATTTCATGGGAGTACAATTGCTCCCTCAATTATTCTACAACAGAGAAAATTAGCGAATCTTTTGTGTAAACCTGCATTTGGGATAGGTGCTGCAGCATTTAAATTTTCCATATTTTCCATTTTTGATTACTAGAGCGCTGCCGCATTTCGGACAGCGGTTTTGCTGAATATATCGATCCTCCTGCTTTCTATTTGTTTGAATCGTTTGTACATGCCGCTTTTTTATTTCTTTTTGTTGCTGCTTGTTCTTGACAATGACAGTTTCTAATTTTCGAATCAACTGTTGTTTTGTTTCTCCGTCGATCTCGCTTGTTCTATGCTGCTCAAGCACTTGTTTCAGCTGTTTTGGATAAATAACGTATGCATTGGAAAAATGAACTTCTGATTTGAACTTTGCCCGCGGCAGAAGCACGACGACCGAGTGAATTGGTATATGTGCAAACTCCTCCCCAAGCCAGTTTCTTAACGCCTTGATATGACCTTTATTTTGAAAAATTGGATTAAGAAATTTTTCTTTTCGTTTGTAAATGACTTGTGTCCAATATTTTGACGTTTCATCACCAAAAATCCAACCGCTGTAATTTTTGGTTTCAATCACATACAACCCATGATCAGAAAGAATAATATGATCTATTTGCGAAGTGGAGCCATCTTGTTTCGGAATATACAAGTCATGAAAAGATTTGTATTTTTCAGACGATTCTTCTATCTTATTTATTTCTTTTCGGACTTTATATTCTCCAAGCGATCCAAGCCATTCCGCTTCTTTCGATTTGAACCATCTTGCTAACAAGGCAAACAAGAATAAAAGAAGGAATGTATAGAAAAGATTCGTATTCATTCTATTCCCCTTCCTTGCTGCATCTACTGTATACTGTTGCAGACTGCTTTATTGATTTCTTTCAATTCTTATCGTATTGTTTTTTTTCAGCATAAATTGTTGAAACAATATAAAGGAGTGCATAATCCTTCTTTTAAAAACAAGCAATTAAGAATATCAGCAATACTAGTACTGCTAAAATTGATACAAAAGCCGTTGTTATTAGCAAAATATATCTAAACGGGGATTTAATTTTAAAGGACTGATAACAAAAGACTATTCCTAAAACTAATGTAACCAGAGAACCCATTTGCCCAAGCCTAGTATCTAATTTGTCTGTCATAAAAACGAACGAATAGAGAATAAGCAAGTGAATCGTCACAAGGAAAAGACAAAAAGCATTGATTGTTTTTGATTGAACATCTCCCATATTAAACTCCCAATCTATTGAAATTTATATTTTTAAGCTCCCTCTTTGTCACAATTAATCACTAAATACGTATGAATATTTAATCAGTTACATTGAAGTGATTCCCAATGCCAAAAAACATTTATAAAGGGTATCGTCTTACCCATTAAACGCTTTTTTTACTTTGATAAAAACATATAAACCTAAAATTATTTCTAAAAGTTCTGATAATGCCGAATACACTCTTGATAATGTTAGTTTTAGCTCAAAAAGACAAATGTTAAAAATATAACTCTAATCAAGCTTTATTCATTCAGCCGAAACATTAATTCTTATAATTTGCCAACTAGTAATTCGCCGGTGATCACAACAAAAAGCTTTCTCATCATTTTAAGTTAACCTTCTTAAGCGATGAAAGATCTTTTTTAATACTTCCCACTCCCTTTTTTTGAAAACGAACACTGTATCCATGATGATCGTTGATGTAATAGATAATAAGTCAATTTACTTATACAGTTTTGAATGATCTGCTCGAAAAAAAATTTTGTAGGTGCACATTTTAAAATTGCACCTTCCAGAAATCTACTGATTAAATGTTTATAAACGTTTCTTCATTAGCTTTCCCAGCTTTTCTCATGCGTTCAAATTTGTAGTAATGCATTTTGAATTTCAAAGCTTAAAATCAAGTAGGACTTTTCTCCCTTATTCTATTGACTCTTTCTAGTCCAAAATATACATAATAGGCACAAAAAATGCTGTCGAATATTGTCATAAATCTAAAAAAAGCAGAAACTTACCTGCTTCTGTCTTAATGGATTGACTTTTACACACTGCTGTAATTCGCCAACGCCGTTTTGGAACAATCATGTGGAATGATCAGCAAATTGAAAACGCCACCTTATAAAACTGCGCCCATAATTCAAACTGTGCGTGATTATGGAAAATTTCACAGCTGAATTGACAAAAAATTTTTTCCATTCTAACTACGAATGCCATTACACTTTGCCAATTATTCATTCCTCTTCAATGATTTGTAGAAATCTTCACATAACCTTATCGATTCACTTTTCTTATACACGATCTCATGGTTCCAATATTTTAAAACAGATTCTGATAAGGACAGTGAAGTTGGCCAGTTTTTAATACGAACTCTCATAGTTCTGGCTCTGTCACGACCACTTTTTACTACAAAAAATAACAGCACAGACCTTTGCCCTTGGTCTGTGTTGCTAATCTTTATATTTTTTTCTATGTTATGTTGTAATCGTTGATTGATTGCTTTCCTTCTTTTCGCTTTTTTTACGGAAATAGGTCGCCACAATCGGTCCAGAGATGTTATGCCAAACGCTAAAAATTGCGCTTGGAACAGCGGCAAGAGGCGAAAAATGAGCAGTCGCCAGCGCAGCTCCAAGTCCGGAATTTTGCATGCCGACCTCAATCGAAATCGCTTTTTGTTTCGGCTCTGACATTTTAAGCAGCTTCGCAAACCAGTAGCCGAGCAGCAATCCAAGCCCATTATGAGCAACGACGATAAGGAAAATAAGAAGCCCGCTTTTTGCGATAGCCTGCTGGTTTTGAGCGACGACAGCAGCCACGATAGCCACAATAGCGATAACGGAAACGAGCGGAAGAATTTGAACGGTTGCTTTTACTTGTTTTTTAAACAACATTTGTACAATCAGTCCGAGAATAATAGGAATAAGTACAACTTTCACGATTGACCAAAACAGAGCACCGGCTGAAACGGACAGCCATTTCCCTGCAAGCAGCAAAATTAAGGACGGTGTTAAAATGGGAGCAAGCAAGGTTGACACGGACGTAACAGCGACTGAAAGCGCCGTATCACCTTTTGCCAAATACGTCATGACATTGGAAGCCGTTCCGCCAGGGCAGCAGCCAACAAGAATGATGCCGATCGCTACTTCAGGTGAAACAGGCAATAAGGTAGCGAGCAAAAAGGCCAAAAGCGGCATAATAAGAAACTGGGCGATTACCCCAATCAGCACTTCTATCGGACGTGCGAAGACTTCCTTAAAATCGTTGGCTGACAAGGTCAATCCCATTCCAAACATGACGATACCTAGCAGCGGCACAATATATGGGGCGATCCATGTAAATGCTTTTGGCTCAAAAAAAGCTAATGCCGCAAATACTAGTACCCAAATTGCAAAAGTATTGCTGACAAAATTGCTTAGTTTGACAAGAGTCCCCATTATTTCTTCTCCTTCCAATTTATGAATACAAAAGCTATTATACATTTAATATTCAAAAAGTTTCAACTATAAAAATAATAGGTTACTATATAACGAAAACCTGTAAAGAGTATGGTTTTCCTTTTTTATTTATATTTTGTGGGCACTCTTTTTTGTTTTGAAACTTTTGATGTACAAGGATTTAGAGTGATGAAATTCATTCATATTGTTGATTTATAAGGATTAACGCTCTTAATGGCTTCTGGAATACCCAGAAGAATTATAATGTACTATTCATTAATTATTGGGAGAGGAAAACGATGCAAACAAACGTTGACCAGTGTACCCGTGTATATACGACGATCTATCCAATATTAATTGCAATCAGTATCGGTCAATTGACATGAAGCCATGCAGTCGGTTGTTCCTGAGTGTTTTCGATTTTGGGAACATCAATGCATTTATCGTATTCGCAAATTGGCTGGATCGCCTTTAATTAAATATAGTATTTTCATTTTGCACGCTGATCGTCGGTTTACTTGCAGATTGGTTTCCTTGACTGTGGAAAAATAAAAAACGGGAGAGACCAGAGTCATTGATTATCCTCGAGACATTTTTTTACATTATACTACATTTAATTTCCTTATCCAATTTTTTGTTAAATCTCGTTATTAAAATTGACTGGATAGTCAATGTGTTTTTTTAAACTGCAGGTTAAAAACAGTTCCATGCGAAGAACATGACATAATCCATTTTCTCCAAAACAAAAAAAGAGGATGCCATCTAAATAGACATCCCATTTTGTCGTATATGCTTTGTTTGAATAAAATATAAATATGCAATAAAAAGGCGTGAAATGTTTACTTTTCTTAATTTTTTTGAAAACTTTCGCTTTATATTTCACCTTTTTCGCACTTAATTCCACTTTACTTTATTTACAATACCATTCCATTGCATTTTGATAAAGGATTTTTTTAACTGCTTTATCATCAAAATGCTCTTGGATTAATTCGATATCTGAAAACCGGAATGGTCTTTTTGCCCTTGTAGAAGGCAGGTCCGTTCCAAACATGAGGGCATCTGGATTCACCTTATAGATATTTTTCATCGCTTCAACCGGGTCAAAATCAATTCGTCCAAATCCTGTTGCTTTTACACGTACACCCATTTCAACTAATGGAAGCAAATGTGGAAATCCTTCCTTCGACAAGCCTAAATGGTCAATGGATACTGCTGGAAGTTGGGTGATAATTGGCTTGATAGCCGGCAGCTCTTTTGAATTAATATACAATTCTGTATGCCAATTAGCTAGCTCATAAACTCTTTTAGCAAAATAATCTAATCGACGAATGTCCTCAGAGCCCCCGCGATTCACATTAAAACGCAGTCCTCGGACACCGTGTTTATTTAGCTCAATAATTTCTTCGTCGGACGTATCGTATGGAAGCTGTGTTATACCAACAAAATTCTTTCCTAGTTTTTGTAATGCATCCAACAAATATGTTTAGTCAAACTTTTGAAAAGAGCCTGAAACAATTGCTCCACCTACTAAATCAACTGTATTTACATGTTGTAAATAATCCTCTGTTGTAAATGGCTCGGGCAAGAAGCCTTGATTTTCGTATAAAGGAAACTTTGGATCAATAATATGTAAATGCGCATCAAATATTTTCATCAGATTACCCCATTCAAATGTGTCTCCTTTTTGTATTTTAGAACCATCAGCATTACTCATACCGCCTGTAATTTTATCAATGCTGATTTCTATTGATTAAAAATCAAAATTAGCATTATTTGTTATACTTAAAATCATGTTATTCTCATTTGGTTCCATAGAATTATCCGTACAAGCCGATAAAAACATAACTATCAAAAATGAAATTGATAAAAGTAACGATTTCTTCATAAATTCTCAACCCCTTATTAAATTAATTATTTGATTATTTATTCTTGGGTATCCTTATCACTTTGATATTCAAGAATATCCCCAGGCTGACAATCCAAAGCCTTACAAATAGCATCTAAAGTTGATAATCGAATCGCTTTTGCTTTTCCATTTTTCAAAATAGAAATGTTAGCCATAGTGATTCCAACTTTTTCAGATAGTTCTGTTACACTCATTTTTCTTTTTGCTAACATCACATCAATATTAATTATAATTGCCATATTTTTCACCTCAGACCGTTAAATCATTTTCTGATTTTATTTCTATGGCATTTTTTAACAACTTTTGAAGAACCGCAGAAAAAACTGCAATCACAAATGAAGCAAAGATAATTATAAATCCTGCAAGTGCTATTCCAGGGTGTAAGGCATTTTGTGATATAAGAAAAATACTACCTATTACATATAAAATGCTAATGGCATTTGCACAGTATTTTATATTTTTTAACGCATTTACTGAAAACTCCGAGAAAGCATTGTTTTTATCAATGTTGTTTAAAAGTCTTAAAGTCTGATATAAAGCAAAGAAAAATGGTATTGCAGTTACATACAAACCAATTAATACAGGATATTGCAAATAAGCATATTCTGGATACATTTCTGCGGTATAATTTGCTAACCAAGGTAACAAAAATATACACAAAGCAAGTACCGTAATCCCAATAAGAAAAACAGCTATCTTTAAAAAGAGTGTTGTTCCTCGTTCCATAAAAGCACCTCACTTATTTACCGTTATTATTATCCTAATACAAAGTTTATTGTCTTACAATAAATTATTGTTATTAATTAATATATTATTGTTGTTTTACTATTGTAATTTCTTTTGTTGGTGTGAAATAAAAAAGGATCTCTTTTTTTAGACAGAGATGCTTTGAATACCTAATACAGTCATAACAATAAATTTCTTTTTTCCAGTATGTCATAACACTTTTACAAGGCATTGGAAAATTTATTTGCAACACTCTTGTTCATTAGAATATTTAAACTTTCTCACAACACATCACTCAACATTCCACCAAATAATCCGATTTAGGCATCCATTGTTTTCAAACTGTTAAAAAAGTAATTCCATCATATATTCCGAAGACCCAAAATTTTTAAATGATGCGACACGCTCGGTTTCTGCATATCAAAATGGGAAGCGATTTCACCAGCGGTTAAATCCCCATTTTTTAGCAAGGAAAGAATCTTTCTTCTAGTGGGATCAGCAATGGCTTTAAACGCTTCGTTAATATATCGATATTTTGGAAGTCAATGTCTTATTTTTTAATATTTTACAACACGACTGTTGATTATCAAAAATTAGGTACGTCATTTCCAAAGCTTTGGGAATACTTAAACAAGGCAATTGCCATCTCCGATTGCCAATTGAGAGGAAGTTGTCCAAAAAGAAGTTGACGTTCAAAAGAAATGAAAGTAAGCCCCTTTTGCACCTACTTCTATAGCCATCTTAACAGCACGCAGGCAATGACGACGCAAACGACTAATTGTAGACTGCTTTTTCTATTGTCCCAAATAGGATACTGCTTGATCCATCGAAAAGATCTCGACCGTCCAACGTTTTTGATACATATCGGCGATCTTTTCCGCAGATAGTCAAAACATTGGCTACAATGCGAATCTCATGTCCATGGATGTCACGAAAGATGGCCACTCGATAACGTTTCTTCGAACGGCATTGCTTTGTTCCTAATTGACATGTTGTTTTCTGAAAGAAAAAAATACAGAGTTTTGCAGTATATCTATATCCAAATTTTGTATAAATATACATATATGCGATCTATCCATCAAGGGCTTGGCATGGATCCTCTGTAGCCATGATTCTTTAGCCAAGCACCAGCTTCAACAGTTTCGGCAAAACCAAAAAAGGTTTTCATGTCCCCCCCTCCATGTAAAGCACCTTGTATATCACTGCGTAAGGATTTTGTAATTCTCTGCACTTTTATTTTGCAAAAACAGAGTTGTGAAAGTGATCCATGATTTCAAGGTTTGTCCTTCCCTCATCAAAATATTTCTTCACAACATATAATTTATATTCTTTACTGTATGTTTTTTAATTTTTACCTATAAAAATACCCCCTTCTAGTAGACAGTGACATCCCTTTCTTTTTTCTGTCTAACTATAAGGGGATAATATCAAAAATCTGGCCCTTATCTTCCTTTCAACTGTGAATTATAAAACTCAAGTTATCGACAATTATGACGGTTCCGTTACTATCCCTTGAAAGGCTGACTGATATATGGTTCGGATATCTTCTTTATTAAGCTTCATTGGACTTCTTGCGAGCAATCTTTTTTGTTTCACCCCGTCTTCCGTCAATTTTTCGATCGCACTTTCCGGAATGCCGAATTCTCCCAAAGTTGTCGGAATTCCGACATCTGCCACTAATCTTTTTAGTTCCTCGACACATTGATAGGAAGCTTCTTTTTCAGACAAATAGCTTGAATTCTCGCCTAGAGCATTCAATATGTCCACCATTCTTTTTTGGCAGCTTTTTCGGATGTAGCCCATCACATATGGCAATAAAACTGCATTGGAATCGCCATGGGCAATATGAAATTGTCCTCCAAGCGGATAGGCTAAAGCATGTACGCCTGCCACGCCGGCATTAAAAAAAGCTAATCCGGCAATATAGCTGCCGTAACTCATATCAATCCGCGCCTGTTTATCATTTCCGTTTAACACAGCTTTACGGATGGAACGGCTGATCAGTCTCATCGCTTGCAGGGCAAGACCGTCTGTTACCGGATTGGCATTGATTGAGACATATGCTTCCACTGCATGTGTCAATGCATCGATCCCCGTTGCAGCGGTCACTTTCGGCGGGACAGTGACAGTTAGTTCCGGATCAATAATTGCTACATCAGCGAGCAAATAATCATGTGTTACAACATCTTTCGTACTTTCTAAAGATAAGACAGAAATATTAGTGACTTCAGAGCCCGTTCCGGAAGTTGTGGGTATCAAAATTTTGGGGAGACCTTTTTTATCTACTTGATTTGTACCTGTTAAATTTAAATAACTTTCCACTGTTCCTTTATGAACAGACAAGACTGCTGCAAGCTTTGCCAAATCCATTGCGCTTCCTCCGCCTAAACCTATGACGAGATCGAATTTGTTTTCTCTCGTATAGGCGACAAGCTTTTCTCCGATTTGAAGCGGAGGCTCTGGTTCGATGTCAGTATATACATCAATGCTGTATCCTTTTTCTTGTAATGGAGATGTGACGCGGTCAACGAGCCCTATGTCATTCAACACCGGATCTGTCACAACAAGAATTTTCTTAGGTTGATATTTTTCAACTTCCGGAACAAGCTGGCTTAACGAACCCCATCCAGTATAACATAAAGGTGTAAAAACTAGCTTTGAATGTGTCATGACTCTCCTCCTTCACACCCTGGAATGTTCTCTTAAAGCATCGACATTTGTGTTCTTTAAAATCTAAATGGACGTTTCCACCCATTTCTTCTATATAAACTCCGGGAAATTTTATTCATAATATCCTTCCGTCGATTTTCTGAATCCTTTAAATTGTTCTGCATCATGCCCGAACCATACTTGGGAATTTGTTTCTTTGGCAATCCGGCGAATTCGTTCGACCGTTTTCGCATATCCGAGAGAATCATAAATAATTCCAGGTGGCTTGATTGGCGGCCCGTAGCTTTCTGCCGTATAGATCGCATCAGATGCAAGAATGATGCCGCCAGTTTCAGGAAGGTGTACATGAAGACCAAGCATTCCCCAAGCATGACCGCTGCCAAAGTTTAAAACTTTCACCCCTTCCGCAAGTTCAACATGATCTTCATCCCGATTGATTGTCCTCCATTGAAGATTATTTTTTATCCATGCATCAATATCTGCCCAAATGTATGCCCCTTCTTTTTGGTTGCGGGCATAAGATTGTAATGTGCCGTTAAATTCGTCTTCATGTACGACAACGGTTGCGTTTGTAAACATTTCTAAGCAGCCCGCATGATCGAGATGAAGATGAGATGCCACAACAAATTTAATATCCTCTGGTCTGACCTTTAATTGCTCAAGTCGGTTATGCAAGTAACATTCTTCGCTCGCTGTCCATGGGAACGTTTTTTGCGTCGTTTCAGACCAGCGGCCTGCTGGACCCATGGAATTTGGATTACATGCCGTGTCAAAAAGAATTTTTCCTTCAGGATGGTCAATTAAAACGGTATAAATCGGGAATTCGACAAACTCAGTCTGCGCGTTCGGATTGTCAATGGTTGCTGGATTGTGCATCGCAATCATCCAGTTTTTGTCCATTTTCATTCGGCCGTTGTCCATTACATACAGTTTCGGGTGTTTTTTAATAATGTTTGCCATAAAAAACCCTCCTATAATGAAATAGAAAATGTCAATCAAGACATGAGATAATTCTTAAATGACGACATGTAAAAATGTGTTCTTGTTTTGGTTTCAACATTCAGCCATTTCTACCACAACATATTCCAAATTCCGTAAGCGCTTTCTTTATACAGTACAAGAAATACTGCTGAAAGAATAGAGGCAGTATATTCTTTTTTTCTATTCATTCATCATTCGTTCTACTTTCCCCCTCCTTATTTTTTGCTCATCAATTTAAATGCAAAATGCATGCCAAAAAAAGCTTCTTACAAACAAAGGGATTTTTAAGCTTCTTTACTAAAAACTGTTGAAAAATTTCACCATAAAAAAGGATTAATAATCGAAATTATCGAAAATATATGGTGAAATTATTCACCAATGGTTGAAAAAATTCACCAATCAGATGAAAGGTTGTGATTATAATCAAAGCAAACTCTATTAATTCCTTAACTTGGGAAAATATTTTTTCATGCATGCATAACGGAGTAGTTGTCGTCGATCGAAAAGGAAACATTGTTGTGATGAATGCTGCTGCAAAAAAGTTATTGCAAGCGGAAAATGGAAACTGGGAAGGAAAGCATATTCAAGAACTCGTCCCTCACACAAAAATTTTGGAGGTTGTGGAAAGCGGCGATCGTTCAATCGGTCAAAAAATGATACTAGCGGACAGACAATGTATGGTAAACCGGACTCCTCTGTATCAAAACGGCAAGCGCATCGGTGCGATCAGTGTTATTCAAGATATTACTGAAATCGAGCAATATCGCAGCCTACTAACACAGCTTGAGGCGATTATCGAGTTTTCAACTGACGGCCTTTATGTTGTTGACAAAGAAGGGATTACGATCTATGTTAATTCCGCATATGAAGAGATTACAGGTTTTGAACGTACAGAACTGGTCGGAAGGCATATGCGGGATCTGATGACGAATGGTTATATTGACCAGTCAGTATCTCTCTTAGTTTTGGAAAAAAAGAGACAAATTTCCATTATGCAAAAAATAGGAGGCAAAAAAGATGTCATTGTCACCGGAAATCCGGTATTTAATGATCAAGGAGACGTTGAGCTCGTAGTGACAAGCGTAAGGGATATCACACAATTAAATAAACTTAGAAAAGAGTTAGAAAAAGCAAAAAGTATTTCCGAAATAAACCAAAACCGTTTTTCGGCTCATGTGAACGGATCAGAACAAATGTTTATATGCAACAGCAAAAAAATGAAAAACATTTATGAGAAAGTAAAACAAGTGGCGCCTTTTCCAACAAGCGTCCTTTTAACTGGCCCTTCCGGAACAGGAAAAGAGGTGATCGCCAATTTTATCCATCATCACAGCCAACGGAAACAAAAGCCGTTTATTAAAGTGAATTGCGGGGCCATTCCTGAACATCTGCTTGAATCTGAACTATTCGGCTATGAAAAAGGTGCATTTACTGGTGCGAATAAAGAGGGGAAAATTGGTCTGCTTGAATTGGCGGACGGCGGAACCGTTATGCTTGACGAAGTAGGAGAAATGCCTCTCTCTTTGCAGGTAAAGTTATTACGAGTATTGCAAGAAAAGCAAATTCAGCGAATAGGAGGCAGGGAGCCAATTAAGCTTGATATTCGATTTATTTCTGCAACGAACAAAGATTTAAAGCAACTTGTTTCAGAAGGAAAATTTCGTGAGGATCTTTATTACCGTCTGCATGTTGTTGAAATAACTGTTCCGCCCTTATCAGAACGCCAAGAAGATATATCACCGCTTATTGATCATTTCTTTTCATACTTTTGCAAGCTTTACCATGTCGATAAAACATTGTCAAAAGAAACTAAGAAGGCTTTAACGAGCTACCATTGGCCTGGAAACGTCCGAGAATTGAAAAATTTAATAGAAAGCATGATCGTATCGGTTCCCTCTCAATTGATCGAACCGCACCATCTTCCTTTGCACATTCATGATCAAAAAGACGGTGAAGAAGCTTTGACGCTGAAACAGCGCGTGGAAAAATTTGAACAGCGAATTGTAAAAGATGTGATCAAAAAACATCCATCACTACGGATTGCGGCAAAAGAAATCGGCATCGACCTTTCCACATTAGTCAAAAAGTTAAAAAGATGGGGTTTAGATCCAAAAAAAGCAAACATATAAACAATCTCGATTTCTGCTCATCTAAAGATTTTATTCTGTTGTGCCGGAGAAAAATAATTTGCAGTTGCCTTATCAAAAGAAGCGTCCTCATTTTTTTCAGACGCTCTATATTAAAGGAGTAGAATTTTTACATGGGGTGTCTCATAAGTCAATTTTCGACTTTGAGGTTCCCTTTTAAAAGACTTGTATCGTTTGTTGGATCATCACGCGAAATACCGCTTAAAAACGGTTTAAAGACGCCGACATCCATTCCCTTCTCTTTTAATACAGCTGCTAGTCCGCAAGTTATTATCGTTTTTCCAACACCAGTATCAGTTCCTGTTACAAAAAGACCTTTCATTTGATCATATTCAACTCTTTTCCGATTAATTTAAATGCATGCAACAAATAATCTATCTCCTTTAAGCTATGGTCCGCGGTCACCGTTAACCGAATTCTGCTTTCTCCAATAGGTACAGTCGGCGGTCGAATCGCCGGGGCATATATTCCTTTTTCTTGTAATCTTTTTGCAAATAGGACAGCCTTATGAGCATCTCCGATCAATACAGGAATAATTGGTGTATGATCTCCCTTCACGGTGTACCCCATTTCTTGTAAACTAGTTTTTATTCGTTTTGCTTTTATAAGCAATTGCTGTCGTTTTTCTTTACTATGTTCGATGATTTCCAATGCTGTATATGAAGCTGCACAAATAGATGGTGATAGTGCGGTTTGAAAGATAAAGGTTCTCGCATGATTTCGCAAAAAGTCAATGAAAACCTTCGATCCAGAAACGACCCCGCCTTCTGTTCCAACCGCTTTACTTAAAGTGCTAATCACTACATCCGGAAAGACGTGAAAAAATTCACTTGTTCCCCTGCCGTTTTCTCCTAAAACTCCTGTTGCGTGTGCGTCATCCACAATGACAAATGTATGATAACGTTGAGCAAGTGACATGATTTTATCTAAAGGCGCAATGGTACCATCCATACTAAAGACACCATCTGTGACAATAAAGCGTCGCCGTGATGAATTTGTTTCTTTTAATTTTTTTTCCAAATCTTCCATATCTACATGGTTATAAATGACGGTATCTGCTTGTGAGAGACGGCATCCATCGATAATACTCGCATGGTTTAATTGATCGCTAAAAATAACATCACCTTTTTCAGGCAATGAAGTAAGCACGCCGATATTCGCCAAATAACCGCTTGAAAACAGCAAGGCACTTTCAGTCTGTTTGAAATCTGCAAATCTTTTTTCAAGCTTTTGATGCCACTGCGTATTGCCTGTCGTTAGCCTTGAGCCGCTGCTCCCAACCCCAAACTCGTGCAATGCCTTTTCTGCTGCAAGAATCAAGCGTGAATCATTGGCCAATCCCAGATAGTTGTTTGAGGAAAATACTATGTACTTTTGGCCATCTACGTACATTTCGGGACTAGGTGCAGTATTCATTGTTCTAAGCGTCCGATACAAGCCGGATTCCTTTATCTTCGCTAAACGGTCGTTTAACCACCCATTAAAGTTCAACGCTTGTCACCTCATTATGTCTTTAAAAAGCAAAACCTCTTTTTCTGTTACCCGTGACAATTGCATCTTTCATCCTTGGACCATTGATTCAATTGTTGCGCAATTTCCTGATGCTTTTCCTTAAGCAGTTGTTCAAGTATGTTTAAGCATTCATCACGACACTGTTTCGGATCACTGCTTTTTGACCGATAAACGTAAGGAATAGGTGCCTTAAAACTTTCAAACATTAATGACCCATATACTTGATGATAAAGCTGGATGGAACCGACACTTATGGCGCCGACCGTATCCTCATGATAACCGTTTTGCATTGTAATAAACTTTTGTTTCTCTGTCTTATTGATATTTTTCCAATATTGAAACGCCATCTTAAGTGCAATTTCCATCGCTTCAGCTCCGCTATCTGAATAAAAAACACGCGTCAGCTTTTCAGGACTTATTTGAATGAGCTTTTCCGCAAGCTCTGTTGCTGGAACATTTGTCATGCCTAACAATGTGGAGTGGCCATTTTTTCGAGCTTTTTTTTAATTGCTTCGTCCAGTTCTTTTTTACGATGACCATGTACGTTAGTCAAACGGAAGAAAAGCCGTCATATATTCTTTTCCTTCAATATCTTTAACTTTCATTCCTTGGCCGCTATGAATTATTAAAGGATGATCATCATCTGTGTAAAAGGTAGTCATAGATATTTTTTACTTTTTTCGATTAATTGTTGTTTCATTTCTCTACCTCCCAATGAATAAAGACTGGCTGTTTTTCTAAATAGTGAATATAGGCATTCAGATCTTTCCTGCAATCAACAAAAAAGATCCGGCAGCCGCGTTCATCTCCATATTCTTTTAGGTTTGTAATCCGTTGATACCCCAGCTTTTTACTTGCAACATAGCCAGTAGTATATTCAGGATCGTCTGACCAACATAGTTCAGCGATGGTAGCCGGATGCGCACATACCTTTGTGGCAATCACAAGTGCTTCCCTGATTCTTGTACTCTTGGGCACATGAAAGTAGTCTGCCCAATGTTCAAAATTCGTCTTCATCCAATCGATTCTTGAAACACGAACTCCCTTTTCCTGCCTATCATCAATACGTTTTCCTGAATGAACATCAATTAATATAGCGCCTCTCATTCCTGAATATTTCATCCATTCTGTAAATGCTTTTTCAATAACCTGTCTTTCGATACCGACTTTCTCCAAAAGCAGCCTAGACAACTTTCGCCCTTTCTCTACTGTATCTGCCTCATTTGTGTCAATATGTAATGGTTGAATTCGTTTAATCGGTTCGTGAATAGATTCAAATTGAATTTGCATAAAATCCGGAGTACCTCTTGAGTGATGAAGTCCCTTTTCTAATAAAGCATTTACTGAATTTTTTAAATCACTATAGGTTGAAAGCAGTTCTCCACCAGATATATGTTTTCCGCCATGTTCATGAGGTCCATTCTTGGCAGCTCTCATTCTGACACTATAATACCTTTCCTCTTCCATTCGTTGGCCTCCAGCCTCCGTCATTTATTTTATGTCAATGAATTTCCGTCAAAATTCATTAAACTAATTAAAGAGCTATTTCTAATTTTTCAACCTCCAATCTTTTTTATGTTAACTTTTAAAATAAAAAGGTTAACAATTAAATGATAAAATTGCAAACTATTAATGTCAATTGGTTAACTAAAATACGCACTCAAAATGGCAGCCAGTCTCGGGTGAAAGGAGCTTTTATTGAAGATAAGCGGTTAAGCTGAGTAGGAATGTTTTGCAAAATGTTTTTATCTTAAAAAATGCCGTCTAAAAGGATATGATTATTCCTCGCTTTTCCCATTCATTATCAGTTTAATACCGATTTGAAAAAAATAATGTAGTCTTCGTTGAAATGGCTGGAGCATGTTATAATGAGAAAGGATAAAAATGAAGAAATTTGGGCCCATCTTATAGCTAAGATGATTTTACAAGTGTTGAAGGAATTAGCGGAGCAACTAAAAAATCATACGGAAAACGAGGCAGCCCTTTGAACAAATCGATTAACGTTTTAAATCAAACAAGCTGATCAACAGTTTGAACTAACAAAGCAGCAATTGACCGAAATTAATGAGCGGTTGGACCAAGTCGAAAAAAAGATTACCCAGATGGACAAACAACTCAATGATATAGCATCCGGTCTTTCTCTAAAAAATGACAAACCAACTGTTGCACAAACAACGGGTATTGTTGGCATTCAATTGAACAATTCAAGGATTCGTTCGTTATTCCATCAATCTAAATTATATGAACAGGAAAAATCGGACTTTTAAAAAATCGATTCCAATTCAACTCGTAGTTAAAAAGAATCTAGTTCAGCAAATTGTTCTTCTGAAATGACCTGAAACCCGTTTCTCTTTAGTAAAGCAGCTGTTACCCCACTTCCAACCATTTTCTTTCCAGTAAATTCGCCGTTATAAATCATTGAACTGCCGCAGGACGGACTATTCTCTTTGAGAACTACTAATGTTGCTTTTATTTCTTTTGCTTTTTTTAAAGCCGCATAAGCGCCCTTTATGTAAAGCTCTGTCACATCGTTGCCTGACCGATCCACTACTTTCGCCTTTCCATCCAGTACATCCTCCCCGTTTCCACCGATGATCTCTGCAGGTTCTCTAGGAGTTGAAAATCCGCCTAATATTTCAGGACAAACCATTTCGGCTTTCTTCTCCTGAACTAATTTCCATATTTTATTATGTAAACAATGCGTCCCATTATACCTCACTTCTAACCCTGCTAAACAGGAGCTTACTAATATCATCAAATCACCTCTTTTGCAACTAATTTTCTTATGTTATACCTATTACAATTATAAATTGCTATATCGGAACAAATTTATATTCCTTAATTTTCGGTTTAAAAAGGAAAAAAGTTCGTTAAACAGTTTATTTTTCTTGAAAACAATTTAAAATTGGAAATATTAAAACAGGGAATAAATCATTTGTTACTTATTATCCATAAAATAACCGTCCCTTCTGTACCGTTGTTTGCGGTGAATTATTGTTTCAAAAGAAAGGGGTGCCCGATATTCAACTTTTGGGGCACCCTCTTTACTTTCACAGCTATTTAGCTTGAATGACTTCATTTTTCTTATATCCATAAATTGAGCCATCTTTAATTTTTATGTCGTCTTCCCATGGCAACTTATATTTGCCTTCAGCCAAGTCTTTGATAAATGTATAAGGATTTTCTTTAACACCGCCTGGAACAGCTACATAACCTCTCGTTCCCAAATTAAATATATTGTTTTCAAGCCCCCAATTCAAACGTGCTTGATCTGCCAGTTTCGGATATATTTCAGCCGTAACGATTTCCCAAGGATTTCTGTGTCCTTGAACCAATGTCGTTCCATCAAAATTACAAATTTGGCCTTCTCCGAAATAATAAAATACCCCATCGTAACCGGCTAGATTTACCGATAATGTATACATTAAATTATGCCATGCATTTGAACGATTTGTTAAAATCCATTGTTCATTTACTTGTGTACTGTATCCCGAAATTCTAATTAAAACATTAGCTCCTTTATAAGCAGCTTCTCGAGCAATTTCAGGGAACATGCCATCATGACAAATGCATACTGCCAATTTGCTTCCGCCTGGTCCATCACAAACTGGCATACCTAAATCCCCTGGCTGCCATGGTTCAATAGGAACCCAAGGATTTAATTTACGATACTTAAGAATAATCTCGCCTTGCGGATCGATGATAATGGCTGTATTGTATGGCAGTCCTCCGTCTGGATTTTTTTCCATAATTGAAAATACCCCATATACTTGAGCTTCTTTACATGCTTGCGCAAACGCATCTGTTTCTGGACCAGGTATTGTACATAAAAATTCATCAGTAGTCCATTTTTTTGTGTTTAAACCTTGTGTACTATATTCAGGGAATACGATTAACTCTAATCCGGGATATCCCGCTTTTGTGGAATGAACTGTTCGAACAATTTGTTCAATTTGTTTTTCAATATCTTTTCTGGATTCCACTACTGGAACCGGATATTGAATTAAAGCTGCCAAAAACCCTTCTGGTGGCTTCGTCATACTTCCAATACTTCCCATTATCAAACTCCTCCTGTTCTTTTAATTCAATTTATTTTTTTAAATAGGAAATGACTCATAAAGATTCATTCCTATATTTACTAACTCTAATTAGAAATTTTTCCATGCAGATAAATCACTATTGCCGTCAAATTAATGCTGTTTATATTTATTAGTCTGCTTTTTAAAGCTGGGAAATGACTAAAAGTACGATCTAATTCTAATTTGTTATAAATAATTACCTACAATGTAATTAAATATAACATAATTATAACATATTTTTTTGAGTTTTTTAAACGTTTGAAATCATGAATTTTTGCTAGAAAACAAATTTTATGTTAATTTTTATTACATAAAAATGTGCACACCTTTCTGTCTTGAATGATTGATCATTCTTTTTGGGGATTTTTTCTATGAAAATAGAGCGTATTTACTTTTGTAATAGTGAAAAAAAGGAAAATCAAAAGAGATCCGATTTAATTACCGGCTTTTTTTTCTAAAAAGGATGCGAAACAACTACTATTGCTCCTTTGAACGTTTTTTTCGGATATTCCATTTATTCATTTTTCGATATAACGTGCTTCTCGTAATGCCAAGAATTTGTGCTGCTTCCGTCATATTTTTTGTTTCTTGTAGAACTTGCTCGATCATTTGTTTTTCCACATATTTGAGATTGCCAACGAAATGTTGTTTTATTGTACTGGAATTTTGGAAGTCTTCAGGCAAGTGTAAAGGGAGAATTTTCGGCTCATGAATGGCTAAAAGAAATGCTCTTTGCATGATGTTTTTCAATTCACGTATGTTGCCTGGCCAATGATAGGAGTGAAGCATTTGCAATGCGGAATCACATAACTCTAGTGGCCCTTTTCCATAATACTGATGAAACTGGTGCAAAAATTGTATAGATAAGTAAGGAATATCTTCTAATGGTAAACACATTCAATCTCATTAACCAATGGGAGTTCGTAAGATAAAAAACTGCTTTCGTAGTAACTATTTTAACAATTCTAGCTTTTATCGCTATCTATATTAACAAAACCTACTTCTGTCAAAATAGACAGCATTTCAACAAAATCTTAATTCGGATCACCTATTGATTTTTTCTATACTTTGGCATTTGATTATTTTCTTTTGTATTAAAATAAGACTTGTAAAACAGCATGAAGACGAATATTTAATTGGCTTGAACAGTTTGAACAATAAAGATCAACCAACACAAAGGGTTTATTTCGATGATGATGAAAGATTCCTGATTTTGAAAAGCAATTTTATGCCTTTCTACATAAAAATACCTTAATTCTCAATTATCTTATTCTTTAATATTTCGAACATACTATGAATGATAAAGCGAAAGCATAATCTTCAACACATTCCACCGACTTGTTTGAGCATGAATCCCTTTATCGTCACATAGTCTTTCAGATGTAAATGTTTTATTAATGCTCGGGCATTTACTGCATTTAATCAACTCAAGGCACCCAATCCGTACTTGTCAGAACCATTTCATTCGAATAAAATTGAGAAAAGGAGATTTTTAAAAGGAGTCAAAAAATGGAACAAAAACTCGACTTAATTTTAGAAAAAGTGATGTCTATTGACAATGATCTTAAAAATGTGCATGATCGACTGGATTATATCGGGACGCGATTGGACCAGGTAGATGATCGATTAAATCGGGTCGAAAATCGATTGGATCGAGTAGAAGAGCGTTTAGATCAAGTAGAAACACGCTTAAATCATGTTGAAGAGCGATTGAATCGGATTGAACAGGAACAAAAATCAATTAAACAAGCTGTAATGGAAACAAACGAAGAAATGAAAAACCTCCAAGAAAGCTTCAAATCTGTTTACGAAATTATTGGCGAACATGACGTTTCCATCCGTACGTTACGAAAAAAAATTATGTAACCTACAACCACCTCAAAAAGTGATAACCTCACTTCTTTTTTTAACCCTGTGCTATTTCCTGGAAATACCATACACAAAGCAAAAATTTATTCCATTTTATTCAAAGAACCTGTATTTAAACTTTTATTCTGACCTTTGAAAATAAATAAAAAAACGTGCCCAATCATACAGTTCTCTATTTGGCATATTGTGCTAATGAATAACTTAGGATTGCTAAGGCTGGTGAGCACGAGCAATTCAAAGCCGCCTATCTTGATGTCTTCTCCATTTTTTTACTAAAAGGATGTAAAAAATATTGAATACAATAAACTACTAATCTAAACTGATAGTTGATGAGGTAGAAAGACTTCCCTATGTTTCACTGGAGTTGATTTGATGATTGCTACTATGTATAAACGGAGAATGAAAGCAGCATTTGCTCTATCTTCTATAGTTATGCTCATTGGTATTTCTGTTTTTTTCATCGATCGACCAGATTCTTTACAAAATTGGTTAAATCTTTCTTCAATAGGTATTGTAGATCTTTTTTTGTTTTTTACCGGAGTTTCAAACCAGATTAAATATAACAAGGTGAAAGATATTCAAATTCATGAGTCAAAAGCTTCCCTCCTTGAGTTGGATCATCTAGTTTTAAAAAAAGATCTTGGTTTTTTTCCTCGTCTCCTACTGTTTGAAAAAAGCGGCCATTTTGTTGGAACGATTAAGCCAATCCGTATTCCTTTTATTTTTTACCCAATGAGCCTGCTGCTTCGTGATTCACTGATCATGGCGCTTCCGATTACTTATGGTGTTTTTTCGAATAAAGGAAATGTGCTGTTTACCTTTAAGAGAAAAGGAATGAAAAAGTCGATTGTAACAGTAAAGAATGTACATGGCCGAAAACTGGGAGAATATGTACAAGAGGATTGGAAAAGTCTAGTCAACATAAAAGGTGAGCTGAGAGATGCTGATGATAAGCTGATTCTCCCTGTTAAGGTTAAGGCCTTTTCTGGTGATTTTACGTTAACAGATTCCGAAGGTCGGCAGTGGGCCCGTTTCTACAATGGATATTTCCCTCATGAATATACGAATATTTTTCGTGATGTGTACAATGATATCGTTGAGCTCTCTGACAACTTGTCGAAACATCATAAAATGATTTTAATTGCAATGATTGGCTTTTTATTTTTGCAGCGCAACCAATAATCTAGTGTTGTTTTGGGAGTTTTCCCGCTACCACTTTACGATTTCTAAATTAACAATAAACTTTTTAAAATAGATCCAGTGAACTGCACGAGCTTACTAGTTGATGTGTGTAATAATAAATCCATGCAGGAAAAGATGCTCCTGCATGGATTTTTGTACTGAATATCGTCCTTACAACGAAATTTTTTTAGGGGGGTAAACGCATTATCACTTCCGGAGTGTCGAATTTATTTTTTTAGCTGTATCAAAGAACATGGCAGATGTTTGATACAGTCTTTTAATCTATCAAAAGAGTTTTTATGGACAGTCAAGTTATTTCGTTAATGCAGGTTCATTTTGTGCACTTTGCTCTTTTTTTGGCATTTGGCGGACTCCAAATGCAACACGTTTAATGTTAAACAAGTGATTGACCGTAACATTGTCAGATGTAACGTTGTTGCCAATAGCACCGCAGCCAAGAGTCAAGGACGGTTTTACGTTCACTGTAGCGCCAATAGCGCCAAATGTTGTACCGGCATTTACAATGATACGTCCTGCTGGTTTATCGATTGTGTAAGCTTCGATTACTTTTTCATCCTCAGCGTGAATTCCGACTGTGTGACCAAGTCCGCCTGCATCAAGAAGTTTTTGGGCAAGCTCGCTTGCTGCTTGCATATCTTTCACTGTATAAAATGCTAGCGTTGGAGATAGTTTTTCAATTGAGAATGGATATTCTTTCCCAACTCCTGTTTCTTCTGCAACGATCACTTTCGCCTCGGACGGAACTTCAATACCTGCCATTTCACCAATCACTTGAGGTGACTTTCCTACAATTTTTGCATTCAGTCCACCGTTTACGAGAATGATGGATTCTACTTTTCGTTTTTCTTCTTCATTCAAGAAATAAGCGCCTTGTTTTGTCATCTCTGCAACAACTTTCTCTTTAATCGACTCATCCACTAAAAGAGCTTGTTCAGAAGCACAAATTGTTCCGTAGTCAAAAGTTTTGCTTTCAATAATAAGTTCAACAGCTTTTTCGATATTGGCACTTTCATGAATGTATACAGGTACGTTTCCAGGACCTACTCCGTATGCTGGTTTTCCGGAGCTGTAAGCAGCTCTTACCAATCCAGGACCGCCTGTGGCAAGGATGACATCAGTTAATTTATGCTTCATCAGCTCGTTTGTTGCTGCCAATGTTGGTTGGGTAATGCACAAAATCAAACCTTTTGGTGCTCCGGCACGCTCTGCTGCTTCTTGCATAATTCTTGCCGCTTCCGTTGTACATTTTGCAGCAGCTGGGTGAGGGCTGAAAATAATCGCATTTCCTGCTTTAACTGCGATCAATGATTTAAAAATGACTGTTGAGGTAGGATTTGTAGATGGAACAATTCCTGCAACGATCCCTACAGGTTGAGCAACTTCCCATACGCGGTTTTCTTCATCGCGACGAATAATCCCGACTGTTTTCACATCCTTGATAGAATTGTAAACATCATTCGCTGCGAACAGATTTTTTACTGTTTTATCAGGAACATTCCCGAAGCCAGTCTCTTCGACTGCCATAGCAGCCAATCGCTCAGCTTCTTCCCTTGCCGCTTTAACCATGCTTTCAACAATATGATCAATCTCGCTCTGATTCATCTTTGCCATTATTTTTTGAGCTGTTTTCGCTTCCTCAAGGTAATTTCTTACTTCTTGGATAGATTGTAAATCAATATCTCGCAACATCTTTGCTTCGCTCCCTTTCATAGTTTTCATTTAACTAGCAGATTCATATTGTCATGATCTCAAATGACACTATTTCAATTTTGTTCGCTTGAACAAGCATCATTTTTTGTGTTTCTGCCCTCACCTCCTCAAATGCTAGCAGTTTGACATCACTGATTCTTGTCATGACCACTTTATCGAACGACGATCTAATCTGATGTCGTCACCAATATGCAAAACTCCTTCTTCCAATACTTTCGCTTTTTGACAAAGAAGAAGCATTTCAACCGCCCAAAAATTGATAACGATTACAAAAAAGCGGTTTCATAAAACCCGAAAATTTGTAGAAGTATATTTTTTATTTATTTAAATATCTAGAATCATCGATATAAATAATTATAAATCGATAATTCTCGATATCTGAATCTATAAATATAATAAAACAAAATAAAAAGGGATTCAAGCCAAAAGCAACAATTAAAAAATTAGGCCTATAAATCCCTTGATAATAATTCATTCAATTTTTTGATGTTCTCTTCATCCCTTTTATAATAAGTCCATTGCCCAACACGTTTTGCCTTTATTAATCCGGCATTTTGCAGCATCGATAAATAATGGGATACAGTAGATTGTGACAGTCCAACTTTTTTATGGATATCGCTCACACATACTCCATCTTCGTGTATATCACCGTGCTGCGGTTTGGGAAAGTGAGCTTCCGGATTCTTGAGCCATTGTACGATTTGCAGCCTCGTTTCATTTGACAAGGCTTTAAACACTTCTAAAAGTTCCATTGCTACCTCCAATTGACAATACTTATATTTCAAAACAACAGCGGAATAAAATTTGCATTAACAGACAATAAAAACACAAACAACGACAATCCTAAAACGGAGGTTGATCGCTCTTGCATGGATAGATTAGCATATAACCAACAAATCTACAATACCTTGACGACTAGCTCTGATTGTTGACAGCGTGGCAGTGATCATTAGCCCCTAAAACGTAATAATTTTATTATTAATTCAATAATACACGAAGCCCAACCATAAAAGCAAAATCCAAGTCTTTTAGCAATAAACTGCTTTATTTTCTGTAAAGCCCTGATAATAAAATTACATACAATTATAATCAACTTGATTCTTGAACAGTCAATCAGCCTCCTCAGCGCTTCATGTTCAAACACAACCTTATAAACATGTTTTCAGAGCAGCCAATTAAAGATGAACTGTTGAATCTTTGATCCGGATGATCGTAAAAGCAAATTCATTGTTCCTTCTATAAGCGAAAGACATCTATATTGAATGCGGGCAAAATCCTTTTCAGACACACTTGCAGAGCGAAATTGTTTTTAGATTGTGGTGAAAGCGCGCTGAACACCATTGCATGATCGGGCGAATCATTGCATATAGTTCATGTTTGTTTTCATCATACACTTGATCACTATAGCAAAAATTTTAAATTACATCCTTATCATCCAAGTAAGAGCTCCTAATATTCTCTTGTTTTTCCTAACTTTCAAACCAATAAATGATATGCCATAATTATTATACATCTTGCTCCGTTTTTTCGAATCACACATGAAAGTTTTTTCACTGACGGCTTAAAAAAATATCGACCCAAATTTTCACCGCCGTTGCCAAAATTAAAACGGCTAAAATGACTTGGAGTACTTTTGTATTCATTTTTTGTCCTGCTTTTGCCCCTAGCGGCGAGGCAATCAAACTGGCAACCACCATAATGAGGGCAGGGATGTAATCGACCTGACCAGTGGTGATTTTGCCAAATGTCGAGCCAATGGAAGAAATAAAGGTGACAGCCAATGAAGTGGCAATCGTCATTCTAGTAGGAATTTTCAGAATCACGAGCATCACAGGAACGAGAAGGAACGCCCCCGCCGCCCCGACAATCCCGGAGCCAATTCCGATCAGAAATGCCAATGCGGCGGCCAGCCATTTGTTAAAGATCACTTTGTCCAACGGAATATCATCAATCCCTTTTTTCGGTACAAACATTATGATGGCTGCCAAAGCCGCCAAAATACCGTAAACGACGTTAATCGTTCCTTCGCTCATCAGTTTGGAGCCGTAGCCGCCGATGAAACTGCCGATTAAAATACTAATCCCCATATAAAGAATTAACGTTTTATTTAAATAACCGCCTTTTCGATATGCCCATACACCACCAATCGTGGCGAAAAAAACTTGCACGGCGCTAATGCCTGATACTTCATGGGCACTAAACGCAGCAAGGCCAAATAGCGGAGGGAGATAAAGCAACATCGGATATTTAATAATCGAACCACCGATTCCAACCATTCCCGAGATGAAAGAACCAACAAAACCTATAAGAAAAATAACAATAATATAATTGAGTGTAACATCCATTTGATAAGTCCCCCTTTATAAAAATCGGGGACGCCTTGTGCATCCCCCGATTTTTCCTTTTTAATGCGTATGATGTAACGCACAACGGTTCGGTCCGATTTCCAACTCTTGTTGTTGTTCGGCATCGACAACTTTTTGACCGCGGTTAATCGCCACGATATCTTCAAAGTTTGGCGGTGTTTCTGTATTGGCATTTTGGACGACGATTTCAATAAATTCTTCTTTTTGTTTATTTTGCATCATCTCATTGCGTGAACGGATGTTGCCTAACGTATCTCCGATATATCCTGCTTCGTTCATTTCGTCGTCTAAGTTTGCATAATGCCCTGGCAACACGATCACATCGTCCGCAATTGTAGCGACTTTTTCATAGACTGTGTCGTATAAATCCGCTGCCCATTCTGCCGCTTTTCCTCCTAAGTCTGGACGTCCTAGACCACCGACAAAAATCGTATCTCCTGAGAAGAGAAGTTTTTGGTTTACGAAGAACGATACACTTCCTGGCGTATGTCCTGGTGTTTTCACTGCAAGCACTTCTAACTGAACTTGCTCAAACTCAATTTTGTCATGCGCTTCTAGCGGTTCAAAATCAAAGACCGCTCCTTCGCTTTTCATTAAATAATATTTCGCCCCTGTGCGTTCTGCTAACGCTCTTCCGCCAGAAACGTGGTCAGCGTGCAAGTGTGAATCAACGATATGCGTAATGTTGACGCCTTCTTCTTTCGCCACATTCTCGTATACATCAATAAAGCGTGAAGGATCGACAACAAGTGCTTCGTTTCCGGAGATGACCATGTAAGACAAACAGCCTTTTCCAACGCGAATAAATTGATATACTTTTATTTTGTCATCTTCATACACTTTTGCTTGATGAAGATGTTCGCTCCATGCTTTCATGCCGCCCACAAGCGTATACACATTGTCAAAGCCCGCTTCTTCTAGTTGTTCCGCCACGAACGCAGACGATCCACCTTTAGCACAGACAACGACAATCTCTTTATCGGTTGGAATGCGGTCTTTCACTGCGTCAATACCATCCAACAACTCAAAATAAGGAACGTTTAAGTATTCAAAATTTTCCGCTTCAACTTTCCAATCGTGAAAATCGCTTTCGTTACGCACATCGAAAATCAAGACGTTTTCTTTATTTAATACTTTGCTTGTTAATTGTTGTACTGTCATTTCTTTCATATCTTATACCCCCTATAGTATAAATTTATCAAAAAAAATCCCCTTCATTACAACTGTTCTGTTTCCACCGGTCCATTCCATTTGGACATCCCTGGAACGACATTCCAAACGTTCGAAAATCCTTTTTCCACTAATTTTTGCGCGGCCAAGTCGCTACGATTACCTGTACGGCATACAACATAAATCGTATTGTCTTTCGATAATTCTTCTGCCCGGTTTTCCAATTCACCAAGCGGAATGGAAATGGCTCTTGGAATATGTCCGAACGCATACTCTGCTGGTTCGCGAACATCTAAAATCGTAACAGATGCATCATTCAATTTCGTAAGCAATTCTTCATTGGAAATGACATGAGGAAACTTTGCTTCTTCTTTTGTTTCGTTCTCGCTTGCTTTGCGAATGTAATGTTTTAAGACGTTTCCTTGTTCGATCGTGCCAAGATATTGATGTCCTGTGCTTTCTGCCCACGCTTTAATATCCGCTTTGGAACCTTTATCTGTTGCTTCGACTTCTAGCACTTGACCTGGTTGTAGTTCGTTGATCGCTTTTTTTGTTTTAACAATTGGCATCGGGCATGATAATCCTTTTGCATTGATGGTCATATTCACTTGAATCATGTTCTCTCTCCTCCTTGCAACATTTGCTTATTCAACAGGCCCTTCCCATGCTAGCATGCCGCCTGTCATGTTCGTAACGTTGTATCCATAGCTTTCTAAAAATTGAGTAGCACGAGCGCTTCTTGCACCTGAACGGCAAACAATAATGTATTCTTGATCTTTTTCTAATTCATTCATGCGAAATTCCAATAAACCTAACGGAATATTGACAGCGCCAGGAAGTTTCCCAGCGACGACTTCTTCGACCTCCCGAACATCAATGATATTTAATGAATTTCCGTTTTGGAGAAGTTGTTCTACTTCTTTTGTAGTGATTTCTTTCATTGTTTCTCCCTCCTTACATCCAAGGATTCATGCCGCCTGTCACATTCGTGACGTGTTTAAAACCGAGTTTCTTTAATAATTTGCTCGCTTTTGTGCTTCTCATACCGCTTTGACAAATGACAATGACTTCCTTTTCCTTTGACAATTCATGCGCTCGCTTCTTCAATTCATGAAGCGGAATGTTTTGAAAGCCACGAATATGATTCGTACGAAATTCCATCGGTGTTCGAACATCGACATATTGTACATCTTTTTTGCCTAATTCCTTTTTTAATTCGCTCGCCGTAATCGTTCGCACACCTTTTGCCGGCAAAAGCCGACCGGTAAGAAACGAAGCAGCGAGCAAAAATAATAATATATTCACAATGGTTTGAGTCATTAATCTTCACCTTAAATAAATAAGTTGACGTTGCCTTCGGAAGCGTCTGCTAAGTAAGTGGCTACACCCGCAAATTCGATGCCGTCAATCAATTCTTCTTGCTTTAGCCCTAACAAGTCAATCGTCATTTGACAAGCCACGAGTTTCACTTCTTGCTCTTTTGCCATTTCAATGAGCTGTGGAAGAGGCATCGCATTATGTTTTTTGATCACATGTTTAATGAGCTTCGGGCCCACACCTGCAAAGTTCATTCGTGAAAGACCCATTTTATCCGCTCCGCGTGGCATCATTTTCGCAAACATTTTTTCTAAAAAGCCTTTTTTAACTGGGACTTGTTCCTCTTTTCTAAGAGCGTTGAGGCCCCAAAATGTGTGGAAAATCGTTACATCATGGTCATAAGCAGCAGCACCGTTAGCAATGATATAAGCTGCCATCGCTTTATCATAATCACCGCTAAATAAAATAATCGTTGTTTTTTTCTTCTTTTCTGACATTCCATCGCCTCCTTAATAATCATATACTAGTATAGGTATGATGAGCAACAAAAAATTATGCTTTTTCAATCCAAAACGTAAGTACACCGTTTTCTTCTTTCATGTCAACTAATTTATGTCCGCTTACTTTCGCCCATGCGGCTAAATCGTTTTTCGCACCTTTGTCTGTTGTTTGGACTTCCAATACTTGTCCAGATGTTAATTCATCGATCGCTTTTTTTGTTTTCACAAGCGGCATCGGGCAAGATAATCCCTTCGCATCAACCATTTTTGCTACGTTCATATGTCAATTCCTCCTTAATTTTTGTTGTTGGTTTGTTTTTACCATTACCCCTATATGTATATTATTATGTCTCAAAAAATTTGTCAACTCTTATTTTTAAGAGTTGACGATTTATTTTATCGGCTTTTGACTAACAATTCGACTGCTTCTTTGACTAGATGTTCCGTTTGTTCCCCTTTTTCAACGTTTTCTCTAATGCAATGTTCGAGATTGGAACTAACGATTACCGCCATCGCCCGATCGATCGCATTTCGCGCTGCCGATAGTTGGGCAACGACACTTTTGCAGTCTTTCCCTTGTTCCATCATGCCAAGAACGCCTTTAATTTGCCCTTCGATCCGTTTTAACCGGTTTTTAATTTCTTTACTATATTCCATTGTAAACACCTCTTTCATCTCAATGAGCCATGAAACTGTTCTTAATTTTACATTATAACATGTACATTTATAATTATATACCCTGTAAGGTATTTGTTCAAGTTTTTTCCGATCAATCGTATCGGATTCGTTTCATAAGAAAAACGAGACAACATTCGTCACGTTGTCTCGCTTCATTCGTTATGCTCTTATCATCCAAGCAAGCATCAACCCTACCTTTTTTATTTTGATCTAGTAAAATGTTTTACACAAAATTTTATACATCATCGTTTAAAAAGCAGGAAGGGGCAAAAATGAATTTTGAATACAATGGATGAACTATTTTCCATAAAAGAAATCGATCATTTCGTAAACAATCATCATTTGGCATTTTCTTATACCTCTCAAAAACAAATTGTGGTGTTTGTCATGCTTTATTGACAAAAGTGAAAAAGGTTATGGCTGAATTTCCAAAGATACAAATGGCCTTTGTCAATGTCGATCATGTCCGAACATAGTCGGGCACCTTTCCATGTTTGCCGCACCTGTTTTGATCTTATATGTTGATGGAAAAGAAGTTTTGCGAGAGGCAAGGTTTGTACATGTGGAACTGTGAGAAAGTGAGGAAAATATATTCTTTGACGGATAAACCATGATTGTTTAATTGGTGATAGGCACTATTTTGGACTGAGATTATGAAAAAAGAAAATGATGGATCTTCGGTATACGAATATGCATAAGGGTTGTTCGATAAGCCCTAAAATGGAGTCAGAAGGGGCTGTCCGATAAGTCCCTAATACATCATAAGACTTCACTCACCTTAAATAAACAAATTGACATTTCCTTCAGAAGCATCTGCTAAATACGCAGCAACCCCTGCAAATTCGATGCCGTCTATTAATTCATCCTGTTGGAGTCCTAAAAGATCGACTGTCATTTGGCAAGCAACCAGCTTTATTCCTTGTTCCTTTGCCATATCGATTAATTGCGGCAGCGGCACAGCATTATGTTTTTTTATCACCCGCTTAATTAACTTCGGTCCTATTCCGCCAAAGTTCATCCGCGACAGTCCCATGCGGTCAGCACCACGCGGCATCATTTTCGCAAACATTTTTTCTAATAAACCTTTTTTCACCGGAACTGTAGAATCTTTACGCAATGCGTTAAGCCCCCAGAACGTATGAAAAATTGTAACCTCATGGTCATAGGCAGCAGCGCCGTTCGCGATAATATACGCTGCCATCGCCTTATCATAGTCACCGCTAAACAAGATGATCGTTGTTTTTTTCTTTTGCTGCGACATTTTGTTTCCACCTTCTTCTCAAAATACTAATAGGGGTATAAAGATAGCAAAAATTATCCCTTTTTGATCCAAAACGTAAAAACGCCATTTTCTTCTTTCATATTAACAACCGTATGTCCACTTGCCTTTGCCCAAGCGGTCAAATCGTTTTTGGAACCTTTATCCGTTGTATGCACCTCTAAAACTTGACCAGCTTCTAACTCATCAATTGCTTTTTTTGCTCTTACGACTGGCATTGGGCATGCAAAACCCTTCGCATCTAATACTTTATCTGCATTCATTGTCAATGACCTCCTTTAATATTACCATTACCCCTATATGTATATTAATAGGGATAAAAAAGCTGTCAACTTTTCAAAGAAAAGTTGACAAATTTTTAACGACTTTTTACCAACAGCTCTACTGCTTCTTTTACTAGGTGTTCCGTTTTTTCCCCATTTTCTAAGCTTTCACGGATACATTGCTCTAAATTGGAACTTACAATAACGGCAATAGTGCGATCAATAGCGTTTCGTGCAGCAGAAAGTTGAGAAATCACGCTTTTGCAGTCCTTTTCTTGTTCCATCATACCAATAATCCCTTTTACTTGTCCTTCAATTCGTTTTAGGCGGTTTTTGATTTCTTTGCTGTATTCCATTTGGCATTTCTCCTTTCTTTGCAAGGACAATCGGCCATTGAATAGCTCTTCACTTTAAAACCGCGGCTGCGCAAAAAGCGAATGCCTAAATTTTTTCCTACTTCATCACTTGCAATCACATGGATTGGTTTATCAGGAATTTCATAAACATGCCGTTTTAAATAAGCAAACGGTATGTGAAAGGAATTCGCAATGGGATAATGATTTGTTTTTTCGTTGTAATCACGAAGATCTAGAATCGTTAAAGAATTTATACTTTCATCGCGGTAGTCAACACACGGAACTCCTCTTACTGGATAATACCGCCGATAGACAGATATTGATAACAAAATAAATAAAGCCAAAAGCAGTATTCCTTCCAATTTTTCTTTTCACCTCATTCATTGTTTTTATTTATGAACAATTATATACATGTATAAGTATATAATCAACCGATTTATTTTTCTAAACAAATTTTGGAATAGAGGCATTGTCTTTACTTGTTAGTTATCAATATAGCTTTCCGTTTACTTAATTTAAAAAATATTTGCGGAGGGAGAAAAAGGAGACTCGGCATGAATGACTCAAGTCTCCCTTTTTTAATCATTACCGGACTGCGCAACGGTTTGGACCGATTTCCATCTCGCGTTGCTGCTCTTCATCTGGATGAAGCTTTCCCATATTTGTTTGCCGAATTTCCTGATAAGCATTCGGCTGCGGAGGCAAGTTTTCCGTCACCGTTTTTCGAAACTCTTCTTCGCTCGCGATATTGAGACCATGATTTTTTGCGTACAACATACCCAATGTAGTACCAACACTACCATCGTCATTCATTTCACCCGGTACCATAAAATGTGCAGGCAAAACCAACAGGTCATCTGCTAATTGTTTATAGCGCTCATATAATGTCTTGTGCAAATCCCCCACCCAATCCTGCGCTTTTCCAGCCAAATCCGGACGACCGATCGAATCGATAAATAAAACATCTCCCGTTAGTAAATATTGGTCATCTATAATAAACGAAGTGCTGCCAATTGTATGTCCCGGTGAGTAAACAGCTTCGATCACTGCATGACCGACCTGAATGCGATCCTCATCTTGAATCGGTGCATAGGAAAAGGTCACTTCTGTTGCATCTTTTGGAGGCAAATAGTACGTCGCTCCCAATTGTTCAGCTAACTTGCGGCCGCCGGAAATATGGTCTGCGTGCAAATGGGTATCAATGACATATTTAATAGAAATCTCGCGTTCCTTCGCAAACTCAACGTATACATCCGTCATGCGATTTGTATCAATAAGCGCACCTTCTCCGTTTGATTCGATCAAATAGGACAGGCAGCCTTTCCCGAGACGGACAAATTGATAAATCGCACCGCCGTTTTTCAGCTCAGCGATTTTGACCGGTTGTAAATGCTCGCTCCACGCTTTCATACCGCCTTCAATGGAATAAACATGTGAAAAACCTTCTTGTTCAAGCTGTTCGGCAACAAATAGCGATGATCCTTATAGAGCAGCTAGTCACATTTTATTTCCAATCCGGATAAAGATCCGTGCGTCGATCACGCCACGTGGTGACAGAACCGCTTTCGCGAACCTGATATAACAGCTCTAAATCGAGATCAGCGGTTACAATCATATCATGATTGATTTCTCCTTCTACCAAGATGCCGCGCGGAGGAAATGGGATATCGTTCGGTGTAATCACCGCCGCTTGCCCAAAATTTGCCCTCATGAAATCAACCGTAGGAAGGGAACCTACCGTACCAGTGGTGACGACATAAACTTGATTTTCGATTGCTCTCGCATGGCTGGTGTAACGAACACGATAAAATCCGTGACGATCATCGGTGCATGAAGGGCAGAAAATGACATCAGCCCCTTTCGCCTTTGCCATTCGAACGATTTCTGGAAATTCGATGTCATAGCAAGTCAACATCGCAATGGTTCCCTTGTCTGTTTCGAACACCTGCAAGCTTTCTCCAGGAGACATATTCCATTCCTTTACTTCCGTCGGAGTGATATGAAGCTTTGGCTGTTCGGCAACTCTTCCGTCTGGATAGAATAAATGAGCAACGTTGTATAATCGTCCGCCTTTACGGATGACATGGGTTCCTCCAATAATATGCATCTTTGTTTGCTTAGCCAAATTAATAAATAAAGACCGATATTGTTCTGTAAAATCAGGAAGATCTTGAATGGTCAAAGGTTGCCCTTGCTGGTTGCCAATAGACATTAGCTGGGTGGTGAAAAATTCCGGAAACAAGACAAAATCCGCCCCAAACTCTTCGGCTGTTTTAATATAATGTTCTACTTGTTTGGCAAATTCCTCAAACGATTGGATGGTATGAAGATGATATTGAACTGCTGAAACTCTCAGTTTCATAGTCTCCCCCTCTCTTGTTATCCATCTAGTAACGTTTCGCCCCAGTCAGTGGCGATACTGATATTATTAGACACATCATTCAATTTAACAAGTACACACTTTTGTGTTACATAGTGTGGAAAAGTATACTAAAAGAGGATAAACGAAAAAAAGGAGAATAAAAAAGAAGTCTGTAGAAACGATGAGGGATCTGATGATAGAGGCGATGCTTTGTGATCTGCAACCACATACATACAAAAAAACCAACGGACAGTGGATCTTTCATAAAGATGGTTGTCCGCTGGTTTTTTAACGTCTAATATAAACTTATTGCTTTCTTCATCTCTATATCGATAAGTGTGCATTTTCTATGAAAATTGCCTGCCTTTGAACTACCACTAGGCTAAAGCCGTAGTGGATTCCTAAGTACAGAGTTCTACCG